>ERZ778496.296-NODE-296-length-55731-cov-7.183059_pt1 | contig 55731 bp, 43 predicted proteins | sample MGYA00433099_ERZ778496 | MGnify/ENA primary metagenome ERZ778496 (study PRJEB29527, sample SAMN07138962) | mouse gut metagenome | material: feces | host: mouse | place: China:Nanjing | collected 2016-01-25 ...
ACTCAATTCTATCACTATATCTTTCCGCATTTCACTTTTTTGTAGTAACTTTGCGACGTAAATAGCAAAAGAAATGAAAATAACGACTGCATTACATCACCATCATCATTACAGCGGGCAATAGTTCGGTGGGCTGAATGGTATGTATGTACTCATGATAAAAAGATAAAGGCTTGCCGTTTTACGGTAAGCCTTTTTTATTGATATTTATAATAAAAATTAAGATACAGTTATGTTGAGAATCGCGGTACAATCGAAAGGCCGTCTGTACGACGAGACCATGATGTTGCTTGAAGAAGCGGGTATTAAACTAAACAGGGGCAAACGCATCCTGTTATTATCGGCAAAAGGTTTTCCGGTAGAGGTATTATTCCTTCGTGATGATGATATTCCTCAGTCTGTAGCTAACGGTGTGGCGGATATTGGTATTGTCGGAGAGAACGAGTACGTAGAGAAAGGGCAAGAGGCGAAATTGATCAAGCGTCTGGGCTTTAGCAAGTGCCGTCTGTCCTTAGCGATCCCAAAAGATGAGGAATATAAGGGGGCTGAGTGGTTTGAGGGAAAAACGATCGCTACTTCCTATCCCGTGATCCTACGGTCTTTCTTAGAGGAGAGAGGCGTGAAGGCGGATATTCATGTAATCAGCGGCTCCGTGGAAATCGCCCCGGGCATTGGTTTGGCGGACGCTATCTTTGATATCGTAAGCTCCGGTAGCACTTTGGTAAGCAATCAATTGAGAGAAGTGGAGGTGGTTCTTCCTTGTGAGGCTTTATTGATCGCTAACAATAATCTATCCAAGGAGAAACTGGAGATCTTGGATGAGCTTCTATTCCGCTTCGAGGCGATTCAAGTCGCCGAGGGCAAGAAGTACGTGTTGCTGAACGCCCCGAAAGAAAAGCTGGATGAGATTATCGAGGTGCTTCCCGGTATGAAGAGCCCGACCATCACGCCTTTGGCAAACGATGAATGGGTCTCTGTTCAATCCGTGATCGCCGAGAAGCATTTCTGGGAAATTATTGGTAAACTAAAATCATTGGGAGCTGAGGGCATCTTGGTGCTTCCGATCGAGAAAATGATTGTATAGTATGGAGATTATAAAATATCCCGGACGTGAGGAATGGAGCTCACTAACCAAACGTCCCGCATTGGATGTAACCACCTTGTTCGATACGGTCCGTACGGTATTGGATGAGGTACGCGAGCAGGGTGACACTGCCGTAAAAGCGTATGAGGAAAAGTTTGATAAAGTGCTCCTTTCTTCCCTTCAAGTCTCGGAAGAGGAGATGCGGGAAGCGGATGCCTTGGTCGCTGAGGACTTGAAACAGGCGATCCGTACGGCAAAGGCGAATATCGAGAAGTTCCATGCCTCACAGCGTTTCGAGGGAAAGAAAGTGGAGACTACCCCGGGAGTCACTTGTTGGCAGAAAGCGGTAGCGATCGAGAAAGTCGGTTTATATATTCCGGGCGGAACGGCACCTTTGTTTTCCACGGTATTGATGTTGGCTGTGCCCGCACGTATCGCCGGATGCGAGGAGATCGTATTATGTACGCCACCGAACCGGGAAGGGAAAATACATCCCGCTATCTTGTTTGCCGCGGAGGTCGCGGGTGTAAGTAAGATATTCAAGGCCGGAGGAATCCAAGCGATAGCGGCGATGGCCTATGGGACGGAATCGGTCCCCAAGGTGTATAAGATCTTTGGCCCGGGTAATCAATACGTGACGGCGGCGAAGCAATTAGTAAGCCTCAAAGAAGTCGCCATCGATATGCCCGCCGGCCCATCCGAGGTAGAGGTGATCGCGGACGAGACGGCGAATCCCGATTTTATCGCCGCCGATTTCCTCTCGCAGGCCGAGCATGGAGTGGATAGCCAAGCGATCCTCGTAACCGCTTCGGAAACGATCGTGGAACCCGTGGCTCGTGCCATCCAAGAGCAACTCGATCGTTTGCCCCGAAAGGAGATTACCGAGAAATCGTTAGCGCACAGCCGTATTATCGTATTGAAAGATTCGCAGGAAGTCGTGGACTTCACGAACCAATACGCTCCCGAGCACTTGATTATCCAAACAGCGGATTACACCGCTATCGCGGAGCGAATCGAGAACGCCGGCAGTGTCTTTATGGGCCCATATACTCCGGAAAGCGCAGGCGATTATGCTTCCGGCACGAATCATACCTTGCCGACCAACGGTTATGCCAAGGCATATAGTGGCGTAAACTTGGATAGTTTCATCAAGAAGATCACTTTCCAAGAGATCTCTTCCGATGGTATCCGTGCCTTGGGTAGCACGATCCAAACCATGGCGGCCAACGAGCAGCTGGATGCTCACCGCAACGCAGTAACAATTAGATTGAATACGATATGAAAGACCTGAAAGATTTAGTAAGACCGAATGTCTGGAATTTGAAACCGTATTCATCCGCACGTGATGAGTTTCATGGGGATGCCTCCGTTTTTCTGGATGCGAATGAGAATCCGTGGAATGTGCCGTATAACCGTTATCCCGATCCCTTGCAGTGGAAATTGAAGGATCGTCTGGCCGTACTGAAAGGCGTGGATCGTAACTCGATCTTCTTGGGTAATGGTAGCGACGAGGCCATCGATTTGGTGATCCGTGCCTTTTGCGAGCCGGGGTTGGATAGTGTAGTGACGATCTCGCCGTCATATGGTATGTATGAGGTGGCTGCGGATGTAAATAACGTGGAATGTCGTAAGGTCTCTTTGGATGAGAACTTCGACTTGGACGCTGACCGAGTGTTGAAATCGGCGGACGAGTGGACTAAAGTGATCTTCCTATGTTCCCCGAATAACCCCAGTGGCAACAGTCTGGATCGTGGATCGATCTATAAGATCTTGAAGAATTATGAAGGAATCGTGGTGATCGATGAGGCTTATATCGACTTCTCCGCTTATCCCTCTTTCTTGAAGGAATTATCCGGGTTCCCGAATCTGATCGTTCTTCAAACCTTGTCGAAAGCGTGGGGAGCGGCGGGTATTCGTTTGGGTATGGCATTCGCCTCTCCGGAGATTATCGGTGTCTTGAATAAGATCAAATATCCGTATAACGTCAACCAACTTACGCAGGAGAAAGCCTTGGAGCTTTTGAACGATGAGGCGACCATGAAGCACCAAGTGAACGAGATCCTCACGGAGCGTAACCGGCTGGAGAAGATCCTGTCCGAGCCTCCATTCTCCTATCAAGTATATCTCTCGGACGCTAATTTCTTGTTGGTGAATGTAGGCAAGGCAGATGCCATGTATAATGGGCTCGTGAAGAAAGGGATCGTAGTGCGTAACCGTAGCAACGTGCAGAAATGCCGGGGTTGCCTTCGTATTACGATCGGTACGCCGAAAGAGAATGATAGCTTATTGAACGCGATGAAAAACATGAAATTATGAGCACGAGGAAAAGAGCGTTGTTTATTGATCGGGACGGCACGCTTGTAAAAGAGCCGCCCGTAGATTATCAATTGGATAGCTTGGAGAAACTAGAGTTTGTCCCGAAGGTGATGCGTAACCTCTATTTCATTCGCGAGCGGTTGGATTTTGAGTTCGTGATGGTCTCCAACCAAGACGGGCTGGGAACGCCCTCTTTCCCGGAAGAGACTTTCTGGCCTGCCCATAACTTGATGCTAAAAACGCTGGAAGGCGAGGGGATCGTATTCGACGATATCTTGATCGATCCTTCTTTTCCCGAGGATAATTCCCCGAATCGTAAGCCTCGTACGGGAATGCTCACGAAATATATGACCGGTGAATACGATCTGGAGAATAGTTTCGTGATCGGGGATCGCCTTACGGATATGGAGTTGGCCCATAATCTGGGCGCTAAAGGTATCTGGTTGCGCCCGGAGGAGGGAGCGGAGAGTGAGTTGGCGGCTTACGCTACCTCATTGTCTCCCGCCTATATCACGGATGATTGGGATAAAATCACCGAGTATCTGTTTGCCGGCGAGCGTCGTGCGGTCATACGGCGTGCCACGAAGGAGACGGATATTTATGTGGACTGGAATCTGGATGGAACCGGAAAGACATCGATCTCTACCGGGCTTGGTTTCTTCGACCATATGTTAGACCAGATCGGTAAGCATTCCGGTACGGACCTGACGGTACGGGTAAAAGGCGACCTGGAAGTCGACGAGCATCATACGATAGAGGACACGGCGATCGCCCTTGGCGAGGCCATGCTGAAAGCGTTGGGTGATAAGCGAGGAATCGAGCGTTATGGTTATTGCCTTCCGATGGACGATTGCTTGTGTAGCGTGGCGCTGGATTTCGGTGGCCGTCCTTGGTTGGTTTGGGACGCTGAGTTCCACCGTGAGAAAGTAGGGGATATGTCTACGGAGATGTTCCTCCATTTCTTTAAGAGCTTGAGCGACGCTGCCCGCATGAATTTGAATATCCGTGCCGAGGGTACGAACGAGCATCATAAGATAGAAGGTATCTTCAAGGCTTTGGCCCGCTCGATCAAGATGGCGATCCGGCGGGATATTTATCGGTTTGAGCTGCCAAGTACGAAAGGACTCTTGTGATCTGTAAAAAACACTACTGTATTCGTGCACGAATACAGTAGTGTTTTAGTCTGAATACTATAGTGTTTATCCACAAACACTATAGTGTTTTCGACTCTGATTCTATGATGCCGGGTAAACCGATAAAAGCCTATAGAGGATATTCCTCGAAAGCATATAGAACCGTGGAGAGATACCTTTCTCCTGTATCCGGAAGCAACGCCACGATCGTTTTTCCCTCATTCTCCGGAAGTTTAGCTAGTTCCGCGGCGGCGTATACAGCGGCGCCGGAAGATATACCTACCAGCAATCCTTCCTTTTCGGCCAGTTCCCGGCTGGTACGGATGGCGTCATCATTTGTTACTCGCAGTATCTTGTCGACTACCTCCCCGTTATAGGTCTTGGGGATAAAGCCGGCTCCGATGCCCTGTATCTTGTGCGGGCCGGGCTTGCCCCCGGAAAGTACCGGCGAATCGCTAGGCTCTACCGCTACGATTTGTACGTTCGGGTTGTGAGCTTTCAATCCGGCACCGACACCGCTGACCGTGCCTCCGGTTCCTACGCCGGCTACGAACAGATCGACTTTACCGTCCGTATCACGCCAGATCTCTTCGGCGGTCGTACGGATATGTATGGCTGGGTTAGCGGGATTCTCGAATTGTTGTAGGATGATGGAACCGGGAGTCGCGTCACGCAGCTCTTCCGCTTTGGCGATGGCTCCTTTCATGCCTTCCGCCCCGGGGGTGAGGACGAGCCGGGCACCTAACGCTTTCAATAAGTTACGACGCTCGGCACTCATGGTATCCGGCATGGTCAGTATTAATTTGTAGCCTTTCGAAGCGGAGACAAAAGCAAGTCCGACTCCGGTATTACCGCTGGTCGGTTCGATGATGGTAGCGCCGGGTTTCAGCAGGCCTTTAGCTTCAGCGTCCTCGATCATCGCCAAGGCGATGCGGTCTTTTACGCTGCCAGCCGGGTTGAAATATTCCAGCTTGCCGATTACTTGGGCTTTAATGCCCTTGCTTCTGTTGAAATTAGAGAACTCCAGCAAGGGGGTATTGCCGACAAGGTCGGTCAACTGTTTTGCTATTCGTGCCATATATGAATGAATTTGGTTGTTTCTAGATTCTTTTATTTATATGACAAAGATAGCGGATGGATTGTTTACGGCATTACCATAAACAGGGTATTTTTTAACCTCCTTCTATGCGTCACGCACAAAAGGAGGTTAAAATCATAATTATATACAAGTCTGAAAGGACTCTCTTTAATGTCTGCCTCCACCTAGTGCTTGGTAGAGGTTTACGGTGGCTTGAAGCTCGTCGAAACGATCCGTTACTTGGGAGAGCTGGGCGCTGAGCAGGGTTTGTTGTGCCGTGAGCACTTCCAAGTAAGTGGTGTTTCCATGCGTCATCAGCAATTGGGTGCTACGGACGGCATCTTCAAGCGATTCGATTTGGTGTGTACGCAAGTCGATCTTTCCCTTTGCGGTCTGTGCTTGGGTAAGTGCGTCGTTCACCTCTTTTCCGGCGTTGAGCACGGTTTGTTGGAAAGTGAGCTTGGCCTCTTCTTGCTGCGCTTTCGCTATTTTCAATTGGGCGATATTCGCTCCTTTGTTAAATAGCGGTTGCGTGAGGGAGCCGACCGCCGATAGTAATAGTTTACCCGGGTTTACGATGTAACTACCTGCGCTATTTGTCCACCCCGCACTGCCGTTAAGACGTAGCGAAGGATAGAAATTGGAGCGGGCGGAGGCTGTCCCGTAGAACGCTTGCGCTAATGCGTACTCGGCGCTGCGCACATCCGGACGGTTCGATAGCAGCTGCACTGGGATGCCGATCGCCAGATCCGAGGTCAAGGACTGCTCTTCCAATCTTCCTCGCTCGATATCTTGAGGTGTCTCTCCCAATAAGACGGCAAGCGTATTCTCGGTCTCCCGGATGGTCTGTTCCAGATCCTTTACCGAAGTCTCGATGGAGTAGCAAGTAGCCTCGGTTTGCGATACGGCCGCCTCGGTAGTCATGCCGGCTGCCATTAACGCTTGGGTGGCACGAAGGCTCTCTTGCCATTTCACGGCGGTTTCCGTCGTGATCTCGTATTGCCGGTCCAGCATCAATAAGGTATAATACAGGTTGGCGATATTGGCGATCAGTTGTGTTTGTACGGCTTGGCTGTACGCTTGGCTTTGCGACAAGGCGGCTTTCGCTTGCCGTTTGGCGTTTGTCAGCCGGCCGAAGATATCGATCTCCCAACTGGCCGATACCGGGACGTTGTATGTCCACGACACTTTCGCCTTATCAAAGCTACTTGTCGTGCCCTGCGGATCTAGGGAGAGCGACGGGAGGTAGGAGAGGCGGGAGGTCATTAACGCCGCCTCGGTTTCTTGCACCTTTAGATGGGCGATCCGCAGATCTGTATTATTGGCTAATCCCCGTTCGATCAAGGATTGCAAGGCCGGATCGGTGAACAGGTCCCGCCAACTGATATTCCCGATGGAGAAGGTGTCTGCCGGGGCTATCTCCTCCCGGTATAGATTCTCCGGGAGGGTGGTGACAGGCTCGTATTTCTTGTAAATGCCGCAGCTGTTCAACGCTAGCGTCGCTACGGCAAGGAGTATGATGTTATTCTTCATATACATTATATATATACAACCGGATAGGTTATTTCTTGCTATCTAAATATTCTTTTCTTTCCTTGGCGGCCTCTTTTACCTCTTCTTGCACCTGCCAATCAAGGGAACGCTCGAATTGGACCGGGCGTAGTTTCTCTTGCAAGTATTGGAACGTGATGAATAAGCAAGGCACGATAAATAACAAAGCCAATGTACCGATCAACATACCTCCAACGGCACCGGTTCCCAATGAGCGGTTTCCATTAGCTCCTACACCGTTGGAAACGATCAATGGCAGCAAACCGAATATCATCGTAAGAGCGGTCATCAAGATCGGGCGCAGACGAACCTTCGCCGCGCTAAGAGCGGCTGAAGTCAGGCTCATACCGGACAAGCGGCGTTGGGTAGCGTACTCTGTCAATAAGATGGCGGTCTTCGCCAACAATCCGATCAACATGATCAAACCGGTTTGCAGATAAATGTTATTCTCCAATCCCATGAACTTAGCGAACAAGAAACTACCCATCAAACCCATCGGTACGGAAAGAATCACGGCGAAAGGAACAAGGAAACTCTCGTACAAGGCACTTAGGATCAAATAAATCATCAAGATACAGATACCGAAGATGATAATGGTCGTATTACTCTGCTGGTTCTCCTCACGGGTGATACTACCGAAGTCATACCCGTATCCTTTCGGGAGTGAGGTGGCCGCTGTCTCCTTTACCGCCTTGATAGCATCCCCGGAGCTATATCCATTGGCCGGTACGGCATTGACGGCGATCGAATTATACATATTGAAACGGGCTAAAGATTCGGCACCGTATACCTTGGTCAAGGTGATAAACTGACTAAGCGGTGCCATCTCGCCGTTCGACATGCGTACGAACGTATTATTCAAGGAGGCCTCATCCAGACGATATTTAGGATCGGACTGTATCATCACCTTATATACCTTTGAGAAACGGTTGATATTCGACACATATTGCCCTCCGTAATAACCGGAAAGGGTTGATAGAACAGCATCCGGAGTGATTCCGGCCCGTTTGCATTTCGCCGCGTCCACATCCACGCGCCATTGCGGGTACTTGATATCGAAGGTAGAGTAAGCCGTAGCGATCTCGGGCCGTTCACGCAAGGCTGCGAGATATTGCTGGGTCGTGTTAAAGAAGGTCGTTAAGTCTCCACCGGCCTTGTCTTGCGTATGCATTTCCAATGCGTTACCCATACCATATCCGGGGATCATGGCCGGGGCGATGGCGAAAATCGTAGCGTCCTTGATATCTGCCGTACGGCCATATACCTGTCCGATCACGGCTTGTACGTTATCTTCCTTGTCCGGGCGCTCATCCCAATGTTTTAGTTTCAAGATGAACATACCGAAAGAGCTACCTTGTCCGGCCAGCAAACCATAACCGGAAACCTTGGAATAAGATTGAAGCTGCGGAATCTGGTTGATCCGTTGCTCGATATTCGTCATGATCTTGTTAGTCGTAGCCAAGGAGCTTCCGGAGGCCGTACTTACGTTGACAAAGACCGTACCTTGATCCTCATCGGGCACCAAGCTGGATTTTGTCGTGTTCATCAAGACGATAAGTAATACGATGGAGCATGCCAACAGCGACCAAGCCAGCCATCTCCGTTTGATAAAGAACAATACCCCATGCTTATATTTCGCGATCATCGAATCGAACGCAGCGTTGAACGCCTTACGGAAGCGGGCGGCGAAGTTATTCTTTTGGGTGCCGTCCTCGTTGATGTAAGGCTTCAATAAGATAGCGCAAAGCGCCGGGCTTAACGTTAATGCGTTAATGGTAGAGATACCTACGGCCGCTGCCATCGTCAAGCCGAACTGTGTATAAAACGTACCGGACGTACCGCTCATAAACGATACCGGGATAAACACGCCCATAAATACCAATGAAGTAGAGACGATGGCGGATGTCAATCCTTTCATCGCGTCCATACTAGCCATATAAGAGGACTTATATCCAACGTCGAACCGAGCTTGGACTGCCTCGACGACAACGATCGCGTCGTCCACCACCGTACCGATCACCAATACCAAAGCGAATAAAGTGATCAAGTTGATACTAAATCCGGCGACCGTCATAAAGGCGAACGTTCCGATCAAGGAAACTACGATCGCCACCAGCGGAACCAGTGTGGAACGGATATCCTGCAAGAAGACATATACCACAAGGATAACGAGGATAATGGCCTCTATCAAGGTTTTTACAACCTCATGGATCGAGGCGTACAAGAAATCATTCGTACTCATCAACTTCACGGCTTCGATACCTTTCGGGAAGTCTTTCGAGGCCTCCTCTAGGAAAGCGTCGATCTTATTATTCACCTCCGTGGCGTTCGATCCGGCTGTCTGGAAAACCATACAGGAGATACCCGGCTTACCGTTTGTTTGTCCGATATAGGCATAACTCTCCTTTCCTAACTCAATGTCCGCTATCTCTTTTAGCTTCAATACCTCTCCATCCTCGGTGGAGCGGATCACGATATCGCCGAATTCCTCCGGAGTAAGTAGGCGACCGCTATATTTCATGGTGTACTGATACGTCTCGTCCGAGTTCTCGCCTAAAGAACCCGTGGCGGACTCAATATTTTGCTCGGCCAACACGGAGGTCACGTCCGAGGGGATCAATTTGTATTGGGCCATAACGTCGGGCTTCATCCAGATACGCATACTGTAATCGCCACCCATAACCATCAACTCGCCGACTCCGGAGATACGAAGGATCTCTGGTTTCAGGTTGATGCTGATGTAATTACTGAGGAAGTTCTCGTCATAAGAACCGTCCGGGCTATAGAGCGAGAAGATCTGTAACATACTGGTCTGGCGCTTGGAAGTCGTGACACCTACTTGGGTAACTTCGGCCGGCAACTGTCCGGTCGCTTTCGATACACGGTTCTGTACGTTTACAGCGGCCATGTCCGGATCGGTTCCTTGTTGGAAATAGATCGTGATCGTGGCGGTACCGGAGTTGGTAGCCGTGGAGGTCATGTAGGTCATATCTTCCACGCCGTTGATCGCCTCTTCCAAAGGGGCTACGACACTCTTCTGCATGGTCTCGGCATTCGCCCCGAAGTAAGTCGTACTGACCATAACGGTAGGAGGGGCGATATCCGGATACTGTTCTACGGGCAAGGTGAAAAGCCCGATGATACCCGCTACCATAATCGTGATGGAAATCACGGCGGACAGTACGGGGCGTTCTATAAATGTGCTAACTTTCATTGTGCTTAATTTTGTTTTACTTCAATCGGTGTTCCTTCACGTAATAAACCTACGCCTTCGGCTACGATCACGTCGCCGCTATTCAATCCGGCGTTTACGATATACTCTTGTCCTCTGTTCACACGGGTAACTTCTACGGGGGCGGATTGTGTCTTGCCGTCTACTACTTTGAAGACAAATACCCGGTCTTGGATCTCGAACGTGGCGGCTTGGGGAATTACGACGCAGTTATCGTATGTAACCGGAATGATCACATTCCCGGAGCCCCCGCTATTCAATAATTGTTCCTCGTTCGGGAACGCCGCTCGCAAGCTGACCGTTCCGGTGTTTTGATCGATAACGCCGCTGATCGTCTCGATCTTTCCCGTTTGGGGATAAAGCGATTTATCGTTCAACTGAAGCTCGATCTCGGGCATATTCTCCAAGGCTTTGTCTTTCGAGCCGTATTGACGGGTCAAGGCCAATAGCTGGTTCTCGGTCATGGAGAAATACACATACATCTCCGAATTGTCCGATACCGTGGTGAGCGGTTTGGACAGGTTTGCGCTTACCAATGCGCCCACACGATAAGGCAGGGTTCCGATGACGCCGTTCGAGGGGCTTTTCACTTCCGTGTAAGAAAGGTTGTTACGGGCGTTTATCTCTTGTGCCTCCGCTTGGGCTAATTGGGCTTTTGCCGAGAGTAGCGTGTTGTAGGCGGTCTTTAGGTCGAACTCGGAAACTACTTTGTTTTTATACAATTCTTGTTTACTGTCGTAGGTCAATTGCGCTGTCGCTACGGATGCCTTCGCTGCCTCTACGTTCGCTATGGTGGTGTTTAAGGCCGCTTGATAAGGAACTTGATCAATAATAAATAAGACTTGTCCTTTTTTTACGCTCTCGCCTTCCGTTACGCAGAGCTTTGTAATAAAGCCGGATACTTGCGGATAAATATCGATATCCTGTTTTCCTCGAATACTCGCCGAGTAATTATTGGATAAAGTCTTCTCCGAAGTGGATACGGTCATTGTCGCATACCCTGAACTTTGTTGGATTACAGGGCTTTGTTTACACCCGACAGCTACGATACACCATAAGGCGATCGCGGTCTTCATCAATCGATTTTGCTTTTCCATCTTAACTAATACCTATATTTTCGGCTGCAAAGCTACTCGCTTATCGGCGAACCATTGTTTCCACAATGAGGCGATGATTGTTCATTTTGAGATGGAATGATCCGTTATATGCTAATGATCTCTTATATTCGCGGGCAAAATAGTAGACATATGAATCCATTTGAGATAGAGAGAGGAGAGTCGTTCATGATAGGCGATTCCGATTTGAGGGAGTTATTGGATCGTCCTTACAAGAGCGGATATGGCATGATCTTATTTTGCTATAAGGGAACGGCGAATATATCCGTCGATTTGAGCCGATGGGATATCCGGCGCAACACGGTGATCGTATTGATACCGGATACGATCCTGACGTTGAACGCGAGTAGCGAGGATTTCAAGGTACAATATATATCCTTATCGAAGGTCTTGTTCGACGAGGCCGTATTCCGGCTGGATCCGCCCTTTTTCCGCTTCATAAAGGATAACCCTTGCTATACGCATCCCGCCGATCAGGAGGAGACCATAAATGTGATCATCCGGCTGTTTTGGCTGATTTACATGGATCGGAATAACGTGTACCGTGATATGATCGTGAAAAACCAGTTGCAATGCTTCTTCCTTAATATGTATGATAAGACAAGGTACTTCTTCTCGAGTCACCAGCAAAATGGGTGCAACCGTGGGGAGGAGTTATTCCATAAGTTCATCAATTGCATCCATGCCCATTATCTCGACCAGAAAGAGGTCTCTTTCTATGCGAACGAGCTTTGTATCTCTCCCCGTTATCTCTCCACTATCACCCGGCAAGTGACGGGCGAGTCGGCGAAGACCATTATAGACCGGCATATCATATTGGAGACGAAGGTGTTGTTGCGTACCACGGAAATGACCGTGCAGGAGATAACGAACCACTTGAACTTTCCCAGCCAATCCTATCTGGGACGGTATTTCAAGAAGCATACGGGGGAATCCCCCATAGGGTATCGAATGAAAAGAAAGTGATGCTACTTACTGCAACCCGCCTTGCAGTAGTACTGCAACGCCCTTGCAGTGCCACTGCAACAGGCATGCGGTGTTACTGCAAGGCGGGTTGCAGTAAAATAGCCATGAGGTTTTGTCCTTATAAAGCCGTGGAAGCTTTTTCCGTTTGCCTTTGATCGAACGTATCAGTAATTAGGGTAAGGGCACCATCTCCCGTCACGTTGCAAGCCGTACCGAAGCTATCTTGCAAAGCGAATATCGTAAGCAATAATGCCGTTCCCGCCTCGTCGAAACCTAGGATAGCGATGATCAGGCCCAATGAGGCGAGCACCGTACCGCCCGGTACGCCGGGAGCGCCGATAGCGAAGAAACCAAGCAAGATGATAAATACGAGCATCGTCGTGAAGTCCGGCATGCTGCCATATAATATTTGCGAGACGGTCAATACGAAAAACACTTCCGTCAAGATAGAGCCGCATAGATGGATGTTCGCGAACAGGGGGACAGTCACGTCGATTACTTCCTCTCGCAAGATCTTGCTTTTCTTGGCGCAAGTCAAGGCGGTGCCTAAGGTGGCGGCGGACGACATGGTACCTAAGGCTGTCAAATAAGCGGGTCCGTAGTATCTCAATACGCCCCAGCTATTTTTCCGGGAGTAAATCGACGCGACTACATACAGCAAGGTCAGCCAGATGTAATGGCAAAGGATGACGATCAACAGGACGGATAAAAAGATAGGCAACTGCTTCGTAATCGCTCCCTCATAACTGAGGACACAGAAATTCGCGGCGATGAAAAGCGGCAACACCGGCATCAAGACCCGTTCAACCAATTTAAGCACCATGTTCTGGAATACTTCCAGCAACCTCTCCATCTCCCCGGATTTAACCCATGCGGTAGAAAGTCCCAGCATCACGGCCAATACCAATGCCGACATAACGCTCATCACCGGCGGGATCTCTAGATTAAACAACATGGGCGGGATGTCTTTCAGGTCTTCCGAGGCGGTTTGAATATGCAAATGCGGTATTAACTCGTAACCCACAACGGCGCCAAAGGTGGCGGCGCCAACCGATGATAGGTACGCGATACTAAAAGCGAATAATAAGACTTTGGATGCGTTGCTTTTTAAGCGGGCGATGGATGGTGCCACGAATCCTAGAATGATCAACGGAACCAAGAAGAAAATGATCTGTCCCGTAATTTGTTTTACGATCATGACCGCTTTTAACACAGGCTCGTTTACGACAAGCCCAACCAGAAGTCCGATCAAGACGGCCAGTATCAACCGTACGATCGTGTTGGAAAGAATCTTTTTTAGCATATTCGGATGTTTTTATTTTTCAATGACAGCAAATATAAGATAATTTCTTGTGTGAATGGGTGGGTGGACAATTTTCATTACTTTTGTTTGATGAAAATAAAATCGTATTTTATAAATAAGTAATATGAAAAACATGAAACAAGCTTTACTAGTGGCGGGCTGTTTATTGGCTACCACTACATTATTTGCCCAGACTGAGAAGGGGGACTGGGCTCAGTTTGGTCGTTATGCGGAGGCTAACAAGACCGTGAAAGTCCCTTCGAATGTGGTATTTATGGGGAACTCCATTACAGACGGATGGTGGCCGGCGGATTCGACCTTCTTTATCCGGAATAATTTCGTAGACCGTGGGATCAGCGGACAGACAACCTCGGAGATGTTAGTGCGTTTTCGCCAAGACGTTATTAATTTGAAGCCGAAAGCCGTGGTAATCTTGGCGGGAATCAATGATATCGCTCACAATAACGGTGTGATCGCCTTGGAAAACGTGTTTGGGAACTTGGTCTCTATGGCGGAATTGGCGAAGGCGAATCATATCAAGGTGATTTTCTGCTCCGTATTGCCGGCTTATGACTTTCCTTGGAGACCGGGCATGCAACCGGCCGATAAGGTTATCCAGCTCAATAAATGGATCAAGGAGTATGCGGATAAGAATGGTTTGACATACGTGGATTATCATTCCGCCATGAAAGATGAGCGAAACGGATTGCCCGCTAACCTGTCGAAAGATGGTGTGCATCCGACCTTGGAAGGTTATAAGATCATGGAGAAGATCGTATTGGAGGCCATTCATAAAACTGTAAAGTAAGCAGATGAGAAACTATTTATTGGCTTTATCTTGTTGTACGGCTTTATCTTGTTGTACGCAAGTGAAAGTTTCCGAGGTATATACGGCGGCGGCAGAGAACTCTTTACGTGCTCCTGCCGTTCCTTTGGTCACGATCGATCCCTATACAAGCGCATGGTCGTTTGCCGATCAATTGAATGATGAGTCGGTACGGCATTGGACCGGCCGTGATTATCCGCTTCTGGGCAGTATACGGGTAGATGGTAAATCATACCGTTTCATGGGAATGGACGATATACAGGTGACCTCGGTGATCGGTACGGCCTCGGATGGCCTATGGGAGGCCGATTATACGATGTCTCAGCCTGCCGGAGATTGGTTCGCCGAGGCTTATGATCCGAAAGGTTGGAAGCGGGGAAAAGCCGCTTTCGGAACGGAAGATAATCCGAATCGTTCCACGCCTTGGTCTACGGGCGATATCTGGGTACGCCGTACGTTTGACTGGCCCTCGGATGTGCGCAAGGATGCTCTTTACCTCCAATATTCGCACGATGATAATATCGAGGTGTATCTAAATGGAAAGCAAATCGCCGTGGCAGGGAACGGTCTGGACTATGATTTACTGAAAGAGATACCGGAAGCGGTGGCGGAGAGCTTGAAACCTACGGGCAACGTATTGGCCGCTCATTGCCGGAATAACGGGGGAGGCGCTTACGTGGATATGGGAATTATGCGGAAGGTGAAACGGGGGGATACGTTCGATGAGAAAGCGATCCAGAAATCCGTGAACGTGATGCCTACGCAAACATTTTACACTTTTGAGTGCGGTGGTGTAAGTCTGGACTTGATTTTCACGGCTCCTTTCTTGCTGAATGATCTGGAGGCTATGACTTCTCCGTTTAATTATATAACGTATCAAGTCCGTTCCATCGACGGCAAAGACCACGACGTGCAATTATACCTGGAAGCCACGCCGCAATGGGCCGTGAATACGATTGATCAAGAGGTGACTTTCGAGAAAACGGAAACCTCTGATTTAATTTACCTGAAGACAGGGACAATCGATCAAGAGGTTCTGGCGAAAACCGGGGATGATGTACGGATTGACTGGGGATATTTCTATTTGGCTATCCCAAAGAAACCGGGAGTCTCCGCTACGATTGACGAGTATTATGCCACGAAGAAAGCTTTTATGGCTACTGGTGATTTACCGGCTGGATCGCAAAGTCTCTCTTCGGATATGCGCGAGCAAATGACGGTTCTCGCTTATACGGACCCGATCGGCAAGGTCTCCAAGGAAACCGTCTCTGGACATTTGATGATCGGTTACGATGATTTATATTCGATCCAGTATTTCCAAGACAACCGGATGCCTTATTGGAAGCACGACGGAAAGGTGGATATTCATCAGGCGTTCGAGAAAGGGGAGGCTTCTTACGAGGATCTGATGAGACGTTGCGGTTCCTTTGATTCTTCTTTGATGAGCGAGACGAGCGCCGTAGGAGGGAAGAAGTACGCCGAGTTATGCGCTATCGCATATCGGCAGGCGATCGCCGCCCATAAGTTGGTGACTGATAAGGATGGGACGCTCTTATTCTTTTCTAAAGAAAATTTCAGTAACGGTTCTATCGGAACGGTGGATATTACGTATCCTTCCGCCCCCTTATTCTTAGTATACAACACGGATTTATTGAAGGGAATGATGAATCCCATTTTCTATTATAGCGAGAGCGGACAATGGAAGAAACCTTTCCCGGCTCATGACGTGGGTACCTATCCGGTCGCGAACGGTCAAACCTATGGTGGCGATATGCCCGTGGAAGAAAGTGGTAACATGCTTGTGCTAGCGACCGCTATAGCGATAGTGGAGGGCAATGCTGATTATGCCGCCCAACATTGGGAGGTCTTGACTACATGGGCGAATTACTTGTTGAAGGAAGGCCTTGATCCGAAGAACCAACTTTGTACGGACGATTTCGCCGGACATTTCGCTCATAATACGAATTTGTCTGTCAAGGCAATTATGGGAGTTGCCGGCTACGGAAAATTGGCGGAGATGTTAGGTAAGGCCGATATCGCTAGACAATATACGGAAGCCGCCCGTGAGATGGCCGCTAAGTGGGTGAAGATGGCAGATGATGGCGATCATTACCGCTTGACTTTCGATAAGCCGGGTACTTGGAGCCAGAAATACAACTTGGTGTGGGATCGCTTGCTGGGCTTGGATATCTTCCCGAAAGAGGTTGCCGCTACGGAAATGGCTTATTACAAGACGAGACAAAATAAATACGGTTTGCCGTTGGATAACCGGGAGGATTATACGAAGTCCGACTGGATTTTATGGTCCGCTTGTTTGACCGGATCGATGGAGGATTTCAATGCGCTGATGGTTCCGGTCTGGAACTACGCCAACGAGACGACTTCACGTGTTCCTCTAAGCGATTGGCATTTTACTTCTGATGGTACGCAACGAGGTTTTCAGGCCCGTTCGGTTGTCGGAGGATATTTCATGAAGATGCTGGAAAAGAAGTTAGGAAAATAATGTTATTCTAAGAAGCGGAAGGAGGTCATTCCTTCCGTTTCTTAGTTTTGCGTATATGGATATTCACAGGGGGCAATGCCTGTAATCTTCTTAAATATAAGGCTGAAATACTGTACGTTCGGATAACCTAATTGTCGTGCTACCAGAGCGGGAGTATTACCGTTTTTCAGTAGCATTGTCTTAGCCACACTCAACCGTTTGAACTGAAAATATTCCTCCAGCGTTTTGCCGGTCTCGAATCTTAACAGGTCGTTGAAGTAAGCGACAGAAAGGTTCAGTTCTGCCGTACAATATTCGGCGGTGGGTAGCTGGCCGTTCTCTAATTTACCGGAAATGATATACTCGTCGAGGAGCCTTTCCAATTTCTCCAAGATAGCCTTGTTCTTATTCTCCCGGGTAATGAACTGTCGCTCATAATAGCGTGTACAATAATCCAATAATAATTCAATGTGACGGGATAGAATGGTACCACTGTGCGTATCGATGGCATGGTGAAGCTCGTCCTCGATGTTTTCCAGACAACACGTAACTTTGGCTGTCTCACGTTGAGAGAGATGCAGAGCCTCTTCTTTGTGATAAGCGAAGAAGGTATAGTTCTTAACAGGGTTGTCCAATGACGTGCGGAACAATAGGTCGGGATGGAACGCTAAAAGGTACCCTTTGTCGGGTAACGTATTATTCTCGCTCATACGGAAAATCTCACCCGGGGTAAGGAATACCATCGTGGCGTTGGAATAATCGTAATATTTACGTCCGCAATAACAGCAACTGTCCGGGCAGCCTTCTATTAAGAGAATCGCATAGAACTCGAACTTTACGGCCTCTTGTTCTAGGTTTGGGTTCTCTAGATTGATGAGACTTACTTGCGGATGTAGCGTCTTGCATCCCAAGCATCGGTTACATTCATATACGGTCTTAATATCTAACATCTTCTTGAACGTCTTCTATAGATTTGTTGGTAGACCGACCTGCGCACGGTATTCACTCGGCGTGTATCCTACCCGTTTCTTGAATAGCCGGCAGAAATGCTGCGGATATTGGAAACCTAGGGAATATGCGATTTGGCTGACTGTGTCCGCCGTGTCGGAGATACGTTCCTTGGCTAGCTCGATTACTTTCTCTTGGATGTATTCCTGCGGTGATTTGCCGGTTTCCTTCTTGAACATGTCACCGAAGTAGTTCGATGAGAGGCAAAGCTTGTCGGCAAAGTATTTCACCGTAGGCAATCCGTCCTGTTCGGCGAGTGCACTTTCGAAATACTCATCCAACAGGTTTTCAAAACGTGTCAGTACATCCCGGTTTGTCTTGCCACGGGTGATGAATTGCCTTTCATAAAAACGCATACAATAATTAAGCAGCAGTTCGATATGGTTTACAAGTAAGGTCTTGCTATGCTTATCCACGCCATGTTCCAGCTCCATGCGGATAATCTTCAGGCAATCCATCACGATAGATCTTTCTTCTTCCGAGAGATGTAACGCCTCGTTTACCTCGTAAGAAAAGAACGTATATTTCTTGATACTCTTTCCGAGTGACGTTCCACGTAGTAAATCGGGATGGAAAAGAATACCATGTACGTTTACTTGGACTTTATCGGTTGTCGGGTTTGTCTCCGCTGTTTGCCCGGGGGCGAAGCAAACGATCGTGCCTTCTTGGTAATCGTATGTCTGGCGCCCGTATTTGATATCGCAGGCTTTCTCTAGTTTTAGATACAGTGCGTAGATGCCGTAATTGAAGCGGATGAGATCTACACTACTCGTCGCTTTATTCAAATCTATGACACTGACAAGCGGATTCAGGGTTTCGAGGCCGTATAGTTTATTGTATAGGTCTACACTATCTAAATTAAGTATCTTATCCATAGCCGTACGTATTTAATCTACAATTCTGTACGCAAAAATAGAGGATAATTCATATATAGTTATAACCCTAATTACGGATTATATAACCATTGTTACGGATTAGGTGTATTTACAGGCTTTCTGGCTGATTCCGCAAAACCTGTAATTGAGGTCATGACATCCGTAATTTGTCTACAAAGGGATACTATTTGAGCCTCTACCTTTGCCATCGTCAACATAAACAAGGAATAACATGAAGAAGTCATTAAGAGAATTATGTATGGCAATGGCTATATGCCTTTGCGCTACGGGGAACTTGTTCGTTACAGACAATCAATTTAATACCGATCATATAATGGACAAGAATTTGAATCTGACAAAGGAGTGGGATAAAGTATTCCCACAGAGTGCCAAGGTGAGCCATAGTAAAGTTACTTTTCGTAATCGCTATGGTATTACGCTTGCCGCCGATATGTACAAACCCAAGCATGCGGATGGAAAATTGCCAGCTATCGCTATTAGCGGTCCGTTTGGTGCCGTGAAGGAACAATCCTCGGGCTTGTATGCGCAGGAATTGGCGGAACGTGGATTTCTGACGATCGCTTTCGATCCGTCGTACACCGGCGAGAGTGGCGGAGAGCCTCGTTATGTAGCTTCTCCCGACATCAATACGGAAGATTTCTGTGCGGCCGTCGATTTCCTTTCGGCACGTGATGATGTGGATGCGGAACATATCGGTATTCTCGGTATCTGCGGATGGGGAGGCATGGCGCTTAATGCGGCGGCTATCGATACTCGTATCAAAGCGACCGTAACCTCTACGATGTACGATATGAGCCGTGTGAACGCTAATGGTTACTTCGATGCGATGGATGTCGACGCACGTTATGAATTGCGCAAGCAACTCAATGCACAGCGTACCGCTGACACAAAGAACGGCTCATACGCCCTTGCGGGAGGTTTGCCCGATACGTTACCCGACGATGCGCCCCAATTCTTGAAAGACTACTACGCTTATTACAAGACGAAGCGGGGTTACCACAAGCGTTCGCTCAACTCGAATGGCGGATGGAACAAGACCTCGGCTTTATCGTTCATCAATATGCCTATACTCTCGTATAGTGACGAGATTCGTAGCGCCGTATTGATTATTCATGGAGAGAAAGCGCATTCACGTTATTTTAGTGAGGATGCCTTCAAGAAACTGAAAGGTGACAATAAGGGATTGCTAATTATACCCGGAGCGAATCATGTCGATTTGTACGATCAGATGAGTGTCATTCCCTTCGATAAGATTGAACGGTTCTTTGTAGAAAACTTCAAATAAGATTCGTCCACGTTCCTCGCTGGTGATGATAGAAAACGTGAGAAGGGGAAAACATCAATTGCTTTCCCCTTCTTTCATATATCTCTCACTAGATGAAAGATTCGTTTTACTCGATCTCGACGCTATGTTTTACCGGAGTAAGAATGAACGTGAACTCATAGTCGCCGTAAGGAATCTGGTATTCCGGGAGCGCGATGGTTCCCCAGCTATTTACACAGCCTAATCCCATCTGTACCTTATCGAGACAAAGGTTTGTCAAGTCGGCTTCCTCTACTTCGGGAGAGTGTCTTTGATCCTTCCGTGCGCCGTCATCCAAAGACTCGATCGTGTAATGCAAAGCGGAAGCGGAGAATGGGGCAGAGGCTACGACCTCGATACCGTTGCCAGCCTCGTTCAGCATTTTCCACCAGCGGATATCCGATTTCGTTCCATTCTCTTGCGGACGGATATACGAATAGAATTGCTCGTCTACGGTCTGGCGGTAAATAGCCAGGTCGGCGTTACCCTTGCGGTCGATATAATTCTCCACGGGACCACGGCCGTAGTATTCGATATTCTCGAATGATCTCGGCATCGGCATCTGCATACCGAAGCGGAACATGGGAGATACCTTGGCGCTCTTGTCCGCTGTCATTTTCTGGGTAATCTTGATCGCGCCCTTGTTATTGATCACGTACGTCAAGTTCAACTTAGCGGATACGGTCGGCATATCGTAAGCGGCCTCTACGATCACTTGTTTGTTCTCCATCCGTTGGTTAAGAGAAGTCAGCTTCATTTCCGGATTCTTCCATGCGGCGTACTTCTTCTGTAGGCCGGCTCCGAAATCATTGTCTGTCGGCGCACGCCAGAAGTTAGGAGTCAAAGCCTCTCCTTCCTTGATCATGTCTTGGCCGTTTACCTCGTATTTGATCAGGTAACCATTCTCACGGTTGAATTCGGTACGGAAACCACAACCTTCCACGATCAGGTAATTGGCGTCGTTATCTTGTACGACTGGAGCCTTGGTCTCGATATTGGTTGTCTCCACGTTTTTCAATTCCATAGATGGCGCCTTGTACGGATTCAACGTCAGCTGATCCTTGGCTACGGTATGTCCGGCGGGTAATAAACCCTCACGGTTCTTCAGTTTATAAGATACGTTCAGCAACCATTCCGCACATGCGCAAGTCTTGCCTAGATCCAATCGGATCGTTGATGTTTGCTGGGGAGCTATTTTCAGGTCATCGACACGTCCGCTACGAACAACCTTGCCGCCTTTTAGCATTTCCCATTCCAGATAATAAGCGGAGAGGTCACGGAAGAAATTCTCGTTGTAGACCTTGATTTCGCCCTTCGCCAGATCGCCGGGGGTTGTCCAGATATTTTGGTAGTAATACCCCACCTCGTACATATGCGGGTTCGGAACACGATCCGGGCTGATCAAGCCGTTATCGCAGAAGTTATTATCGCTAGCGTCGAACTTATTGAAATCGCCGCCGTAAGCATAAATCATTTTCCCGTTCTTGCCGGTCCAGCGCACGGATTGATCCACGAAGTCCCAGATGAAGCCCCCTTGATATTTCGGGTATTTACGGATCAAATCCCAATATTCCTTGAAACCTCCTTGAGAGTTACCCATGGCATGAGCGTATTCACATTGTATCAAAGGCTTTTGCATGGAGTTATCCTCGCTGTATTTAGCGCAATCCTCGTAGTTGTAATACATCGGGCAGAAGATATCGGTCTTTCCGTTCTTTCCGGCCTGCTCGTATTGTACGGCACGGCTGGGGTCTTCGTTCTTGATCCAGTCGTAAGCGGCCTCGAAGTTAGGACCGTATCCAGCCTCGTTACCCAAGGACCAGAAGATGATACTCGGATGGTTGAAGCCACGTTGGACGTTACGTTGGTTACGTTCCAGATGCGCTTTCTTATAAGATGGGTTCTTGGCTAACGTCTCCTCACCGTATCCCATTCCGTGAGACTCTATATTGGCTTCGGCTACGACATAGATACCGTATTTATCACAAAGCTCGTACCAGAAGTTATCATCCGGGTAGTGGCAGGTACGAACGGCGTTCAAATTGAATTTTTTCATGATCTGTATGTCCTGTATCATGCGTTCGCGCGAAACGACATAACCGCCATCGGGATCCATCTCGTGACGGTCGGCACCCTTGAAAAGAACCGGTTGCCCGTTCACGAGTATCTGGGCGTTCTTTAATTCGATCTTACGGAAACCTACTTTTACGGGGATTACCTCGATTGTTTTGCCGCCCTCTTTTAAAGTAGCCCGCAAAGTATATAGATACGGAGTCTCCGCGGTCCATTTGTAGGGAGAGGCAACTTCGATCGTCGTGCTGATCTTTCCGGAAGCGTTCAAGGATTGGGTAGCGACGGCTTTGTTTTGGGCATCCAATAACTCAAGCTCTACCGTACCTTTACCCTTCATGGTCAGGTTGACAGCCAACGAGCCATTTTGGTATTGAGCGTCCAGATCCGGAGTCACACGTATATCGGCGATCTGTTGCTTTTGGTTACGGGCGTATAAATAACAATCACGTCCGACACCGCTGTAACGGAAGAAATCCTGGTCTTCCAGATAAGTACCATCACACCAGCGGAATACTTGGAAAGCGATCAGGTTCTTTTGTCCCGGTTTCAGGTAAGGAGTTAAGTTAAACTCTGCTTCCAGCTTGCTATCTTCGCTATAACCTACGTACTTCCCGTTTACCCACAAATACATATTGGAGGTAACGGAGCCGAAATGAGCGATGATTTCTTTTCCGTTCCAGTCGGCAGGAACCATGATCTCACGACGGTAGGAACCCACATGGTTGTTAACGGTAGGGACCTCGGGCGGGTTGTTCTTGAATTGCTCACGCCAAGCGTAACCAACGTTTACGTAGAGAGGATCTCCATATCCGTTTAGTTCCCATACACCGGGCACGGGCATATTGTTCCATCCTTTGTCGTTGTAGTCGGTCTTCCAGAAATCGGTAGGACGAGCATCGGCGTTCTTTACCCAAAAGAATTTCCAAGGGCCATTCAAGGTCATGAAGTTCCGGGATTGTTCCTTGACGTCCTTCGCTGCCATCTCGGCGTTCTCGTAGGCGAAGAAATTGGCGTGCATCGGGGCACGGTTTACGGCGTTGACCTCGGGGTTTCGCCACTCATTCGACTGGGCTACCGCTGTGAAAGTCAAAGCGGCAAACAGTCCGGTCATAAGTTGTCTTTTCATGCTATTATATTTTTAATCTGCTTTACGAAACTGCAAAACTAAGAATAAAATTCCGGGTATGGCAATAATTCCGGCGGAAACTAACAGGGCGGTGCGCAAAGAATAGAAATCATTTAGCCAACCTATAAATGGGGCGATGGCGGCGAACATCAAGCGGATCACAAAGTTACGGATCGACAAGACCGTAGCCCGCATCTCCGAGAAGGTCATTTGATTAATGTAACCTTTCAAAATCGGTGTAGCGAAGCCTCGGACGATATAGAAAATGAGCAAGATCGTTAATCCCCGATAAGTAAGGTTATAAGCGAGCGATATATATCCACCGACGATTATAAGTAGTATGAGCGTGCTTGATTTACGCATACCGAAATACCGCTCTACCTGATCAGAATAGAGGGCGGACAGTCCCACCGTCAGATTGAGCACGGTCCAAATGACACCGTAATAGGAGGTCGGGGTTTCCAACTTCATCAATACGGGTTGCACGAACCATGCCATTGTTAACGTAGCGGCCCCGATGATACCGGAGAACATGATGTTATAGCATAGCCTACGGTTCGTGACCAAGGAATATTTCAAGATGCGGACAATCTCGGAAACCGGGTTCTGTACCTTGCTCTTAGTATTGAGTTCCTGCAAGGCGAACGCCGCCGGAATGCCGATAAAGGCGACAAACGCTTGGGCGTAAAACGGCAATCGCAAGGAATAGGCGGCCAGCAATCCTCCGAATATCCCGGCGATGGCCTCGCCGAAATTACCGATCATCGTGATACGTCCCTCGTACCGCAAATAAAGTTCTTCTTTTTTATATCGTACGGTTGTGTCGTAGAGCAACGCTGAATCCGCTCCGTTTACCAAGGTTTGCCCGGTTCCCAACAGAATCTCGGCGAAGAGAAATGCCGTGAAAGTAGAGGTGAAAGAATAACATAGGTACCCTCCAAAGAAAAGTATACAACCTAGAATCAAGCATTTCTTACGTCCCCATACGTCCGCCAGATAGCCCGAGGGAATCTCCAAAGCGACAGCGGCGACCGAGTAGACACTCTTCAAAATGAATACGTCTTGCAATCCTAACCTATGATCCTCATAGAAAAGGACAATGATAGGCATTACGAGCGAGAACCATTTGGATAGCTTGATCAGATGGAGAGCGAGTATATTAGGAAGTTTCTGTTTGTATTCTTGCATTGTAATCGTTTTATTCTCTGAAAGATAAGTATACCTTCTTCGTTCGTCGGCGCCGAACGACCATTCGCCGCCACTGAACGATCATTCACTGCCGCCGAACGAACGTTCGCTGTCGCTGAATGAAGTATATATTAGACAGCGAGGAATTTCCCATAGGGCTCGAGAAACATTTGTTTCGGTTTGTTTCGGCTTTTGTCCTTATGGATTCATGGGAAGGTCCGCATAGATCTTGCTCTTTCGCTGTGAGAGTTAAGAACGCGAATGCACATAACATAAGTAAGTAGCGTGTGATCTTGTGTATATTCATGATATTATCTATATATTGTTTTTACAAAGATATACGATTATTTCTTACCTTTGCAACCCATTACTTATTCAGATTAAGGAAAACAGTATAATTTAGAAATATAAAGAAATGGCAAAAGAGCTGAAAGAACTTACACCGAGAAGTGTAAACTATTCGCAGTGGTACCAAGATTTGGTAATTAAGGCAGATTTGGCGGAGAATTCCGCCGTACGTGGTTGTATGGTGATCAAGCCTTACGGATACGCTATCTGGGAGAAGATGCAACGTATCCTAGACGATATGTTCAAGGAGACCGGTCATGTGAACGCTTATTTCCCTTTGCTGATCCCGAAGTCTTTCTTAAGCAAAGAGGCTGAGCACGTGGAAGGATTCGCGAAGGAGTGTGCCGTGGTTACTCACTACCGTTTGAAGACAAATCATGACGGTACGGGGGTTGTCGTAGATCCGGCGGCTAAACTGGAAGAGGAATTGATCATTCGCCCGACCTCGGAGACCATTATATGGAATACATACCGTAACTGGATTCAGTCTTACCGTGACCTGCCTATCTTGTGCAACCAATGGGCGAACGTGATGCGCTGGGAGATGCGTACTCGCTTATTCCTTCGTACGGCTGAGTTCTTGTGGCAGGAAGGCCATACCGCTCACGCTACCCGTGAGGAAGCGGAGATAGAAGCTAAGAAGATGCAAGAGGTTTACGCGAACTTCGCCGAGAATTATATGGCAATGCCGGTAATAAAGGGCGTGAAGTCTGAGAGCGAGCGTTTCGCCGGCGCTTTGGATACCTATACAATCGAGGCGATGATGCAGGATGGAAAAGCCTTGCAGGCTGGAACTTCCCATTTCTTGGGGCAGAACTTCGGTAAGGCTTTCGACGTTACTTTCATCGACAAGAACGGTAAGAGCGATTATGCTTGGGCTACTTCTTGGGGAGTTTCCACACGTTTGATCGGTGCGTTGATTATGTCTCATTCCGATGATAACGGTTTGGTATTGCCTCCTCATTTGGCTCCGATTCAGGTTGTGATCGTCCCGATTTATCGTAGCGCAGAGCAATTGGCGCAGATCAGCGAGAAGGTCGCTGGTATCGTGGCTAAGTTGAAGGCGTTGGGTATCTCCGTGAAATATGACGACGCAGATAATAAGAAGCCGGGCTGGAAGTTCGCAGAGTACGAGCTGAAAGGTGTTCCCGTGCGTTTGGCTATGGGTGGTCGTGATTTGGAAAATAATACGATCGAGGTGATGCGCCGTGATACTTTGGAGAAAGAGACGATCACTTGTGATGGCATTGAGGAATACGTGAAGAATCTGTTGGAGGAAATCCAAACGAATATCTTCAAGAAAGCGTATGATCATCGTGAGGCTAATACCATAAACGTAGACACGTATGAGGAATTTAAGGAGAAGATCGAGGATGGCGTCTTCATCATGGCTCACTGGGATGGAACCCCGGAGACAGAGGAATTGATCAAGAACGAGACGAAAGCTACGATCCGCTGTATTCCTTTAGCGGGTGATAAGACTCCAGGTAAGTGTATGGTGACAGGTAAACCGTCGGCTTGCCGGGTACTGTTCGCCAGAGCTTATTAATGTCCACCCGTTTTCGGGGCCGATAGTGGTTAAAAAAAGGTACGCCTTACTGAATGTGTGAGGCGTACCTTTTTTATTTAAATCGTTTTACTGTCTATTAACTCAATCCCTCGATCATGCCGTCCACGATATCGATCTTTCGGGCTTGCGGTTCTTTAGGGAGCCCCGGCATACGCATGATCTCGCCCATGACAACAACAATCATCTCGGCCCCGTTATTGATGATTACATCTCGTACTTTTAGTTCGAAATCTTTAGCTACTCCATAAGCTTTCGGATCGGAAGAGAATGAATATTGAGTCTTGGCGATACAAATCGGATAATGGGAAATACCCAAGTTTTCGATCTGACGTAATTTTTTATCGGCCAAAGTCGTATAAACGATTGAGGAGGTTCCGTAAATCTTCTGGGCCACTTTTTGCACTTTCGTACGGATCGGATCCTCCAGATCATAGGTATATCGCAAAGGAGCGGAAGGATGATTCTCGATCGTATCAACCACTAGGCGGGCAAGTTCCGCACCCCCTTCACCTCCTTCGGCGAAAACGTTATTCATGGCGAATCCAACCCCTTTCTCCTTGCAATGCTCAGCCACTAAAGCGATTTCCTCGTCCGTATCGGTAGCGAAACGATTGAAAGTAACGATTACTTGCTGGCCGAAGCTCTTCATATTCTCAATGTGCTTGTCTAAGTTAGCGAATCCGTTCTTTAATCCTTCGATATTCGGTTCCTTGATTTCTTTCTCAGGAACGCCACCGTGAAGTTTCAAGCTTTGGGCGGTCGCTACGATGACTGTCAGTTTAGGTGAAAGCCCCGCTTTTCTACATTTGATATTAAAGAACTTCTCTGCGCCCAGATCAGCACCGAAACCAGCCTCCGTGATTGCATAGTCCCCATAAGTAAGAGCCATTTGGGTAGCCAATATAGAATTACATCCATGGGCGATATTAGCGAAAGGACCTCCATGTACAAATGCGGGAGTATTCTCCGTTGTTTGTACTAGGTTCGGCAGTAATGCGTCTTTTAGCAATACGGTGATAGCCCCGGCTATACCAAGATCGTTTACCGTGAAAGGCTTATCTTCATTCGTATAACCCAATAAGATATTTCCTACACGTCGTTTCAAATCCTCGATATCCGTAGCCAAACAAAGGATCGCCATGATCTCGGAAGCGGGAGTGATGTCAAATCCAGTCTCGGTAGGGACACCATTTGCTGAGCCGCCTAAACCCGATACGATGTTACGTAAGCTACGGTCGTTTACGTCAAGAACTCGTTTCCATTTGATCTCTTTCAAACCTTCGCAGGTATTGCGGGTCTGATAAATATAGTTATCCAATAAAGCGGTAATCATATTGTGAGCAGAAGTAACCGCATGAAAATCTCCTGTAAAATGCAAGTTGATGTTTTCCATGGGAAGTACTTGGGCATATCCACCTCCGGCGGCGCCACCTTTCATACCGAAACATGGGCCAAGAGACGGCTCACGTAAAGCGACCACCGCTTTCTTTCCGATTTTATTCAGTCCTAAAGCCAGACCGATCGAAACCGTAGTCTTTCCGATTCCCGCTTTAGTGGGAGTGATAGCGGTCACTAAAATTAAATTATGTTGGTCCATTTGCTTCTTATCGATCAAATGGATAGGGACTTTGGCAATATACCTGCCATAATTTTGTACTTCCTCACGAGGGATACCTAATGTTGTCGCAACTTCCTTAATTTTACGCAAGTCTGTTTCTCTTGCTATCTCAATGTCCGATTTCATGTGCTTTATGTAAATTTATATAGTTTGAACAAAGTAAATCTAATTTATTATAATAACAAAATGATATGGAACAAGGTTTTTCCTCTTTATAGAATAATAAGATTGTGTTGTTTTTATGTTTTTGCACATGTATGACGAGTATTTTGTTTGATTGTGATAGTTGATTGGCTTGAAATTAAACTTTTTGCAAAGTGAGCTTCGTAAAAATTACACGTTTTGCTTATTGTATTCACTTTATCATCCATGAGACTTCCGGCGGTACCTATATCACCCAAACGATAGAAGAATTACTTGCCTATTTTGATACAGAAAAATCATAACTATGTTTTTCTTCATTCGTAGTTATGAGTTTTTCCCATTTAAATCCACTCTTTTAAAGTAAGCTAGCTTCATTAACCAAATAAGTTAACTCCCTTGGTTGATGAAGCTGGCATACTGTCTTTTCTTGATTTCACTATTTGGGATGCGGTTCAGTTTATTTGAAAGCTTTCTCACTAATTCCGTCTCCACCGAGTCTCAATCGCTCCATATAATCCGGAACGGTGCGACCTAACGCTTTGTCCACATATAGTTTAGCCAAGTATTGAGCGAGCATGAAGCCGTGACCTTGCAAACCGACGAATAGCCCGTTATCCGGATCGATAATGTAACGAGGCTCTACATAATAACCGGACCATGTGGCCTGTACAGGTACAGTGGCTAACGATGGAATCCAATCGCAGAATACCTCAGAGATGATCTCCATGAAACGACGGGTATTAAACTTTAACTCGTCAAAGTTACTGATCTCCGCTTTAGCATCGACAGCGGGAGAGGCACAAGCGATAATCTGTCCGGTCTCGGCGAATTGCTGACCGTAGACAGCGGAGAAGTCGTTACGTCTCCGGCGGTCTATCAACATATCGAGGATATCCCCGTCTTTTCCCAGATTCGGCAGGCGATGGGTAATCAACGCTTGGTGCTTGACCGGATAGAGTCCAGTGTAAAGGCCCAGCATACGGGCAAAACGCTCGGCGCTATAACCGAGGGCATTCACGAAATGATCGCATTCGTATTCGATGTATCGCTTATCATGCGTATATAATAAGACGTGATATTTTCCACCGTTTTTGTGGACTTCCACTAGGCGTGTGTCTTCCAAAACCTCACATTGCCGTTCCTTGCCCTTGTTTCGTATAAAGTCTATCACACGTCCAGGGGTGGCTTGCCAACAATGCTGGGAGATTTGTGCGGCGAAATAGGTGTTTTGGTTCATATTGAAGTAAGGGGATACCTCTTTCTGGAAGTCTTTCTTGTCGATCAAATAAGCGTTGGACCAACCGCAAGAACGTTCCAGATCATTGTAGGTAACCTCGTCGTGGGCAAACGTGATATAGCGTATCTCACGGTAATGGATATCATATTCTTTTTGCGTCTCCTCAAATATCGTTTGGTTATTACGGGCGATCTCCGCTAATTCAGGGACCGAGAACGCCGGACGGCCACCACCGATGTTACGCCATGATGATCCTCGGTCCGCATTAATAAGTACGGTCTTTTTACCGGCTTCCGCAAAATAACGGAACAATGCGCTACCTCCGATACCTCCGCCGGCGATCAAGACTTCCGTTTTACGAACCTGCTTTCCGGAATCAATCTTATAGGTATCCGCTATTTGACGCTGTGGATACATTTCTCCTAGGACGAAGCGGGTAGATAAGGGAGCACGGGGGGTAGCGTCGCCTACCAATTCGATACCTTTTTCCCTTAGTTTCATACGTAGGCGGGGTATGCAACGTTTTCCCCGGCACGGCCCCATTCCTAGGCGGGTGATATGTTTTACCTCATCGATGGAAATATATTTACGATCACCAATGGCGGAAAGTAGTTCTTCCAAAGATACGTCCTCGCAATGGCAAACATAGGTTTCCGAATCACACACAGACTCTTGCTTGAAGTCGATCTCCTCCGGATAGTTTTCTTTTACGATGAACCCTGTGATATTCAGTAAGGCATTATTCTCCATTCCTGCCGCTTTCACACGGACTACGTTTGTTTTCGTCGGTTTCTTTAATACTTTCTCAATGATGCCTTCGCCTTGTTTCTTCCCGTTATCATCCACGAGCCATACCTCGGCACCTTCTTCTACCTTGTATTCCACTGGTAAGAACAAGTTTTGCTTCCGGATATCGTAGCCGAAAATAGCCAGTCCCGGGCAATGGGACACGCATTGCATGCAACCGGTACATTTCTCGTAATCGATCTCGGGCGTTACGCTGGTGGAACTTTTGGTGATCGCCTTTTGAGGACAGGCGAAAGAACAAGGGTTACAAGCAAAACCGTATAGGCAATCCAAGCGAACGAATGGGCGTTGGGTTTGACGCTCGGGAGTAGGCTTTGGGGCCTCTTCCTTGATGCGAATCGGATGTTGTTGGGAGTCAATGTATTCTTTAGATATTTGTAAGTAATCGTTGTAGTGGATACGTATACCTAACTCTTGGGCTATCTCATAGGCGGCTTGCTTTCCTCTTAGTACGGCGGTAGTACCTTCTCCGATCCGTACGGCATCGCCTACGCCGGCACAACGCTTTCCAAATGTATATTGGCCTTTGGTTAGCAATTGGTTGTCGGGAATCAATCCTGTACATATATTAATGACATCAATACCATCGATCACTTTCTCTGTTCCCGGGATTGGCTTGAAATTCTCGCATTCGCAAATAACCGCACCGGTGATACCTGTCCGATCCTTGTTTGGAATGGCTTTCAAAAGCATATGAGAGGTATAAATCGGTATGCCAAGGCGACGAATGCGATTCGCTTGTACTGGAAATCCTCCTTCACAGGGCATCGCCTCTAAAATAGCCTTGACTTTCGCTCCGGCTTGCATCAATTGGTAGGAGGTCAGGTAACCTATATTACCGGCACCTACCGTCAATATGTTTTTGCCAAGTAGCGTGAATTCGGCGTTCATCATTTTCTGTACGACTGCCGCCGTATAAACTCCGGGCACATCATCATTCTCGAAGGTTGGCATAAAAGGAACCGCACCGGTAGCGATTACCAAAGCTTGGGCTTCTACATAGAAATTTTTATGGTTAAGCATGTCTTTTACGGCGATACGCTTATTTTGTAGGATATCCCAGACCGTGGAATGTAAGAAAATACCAGAGTGATCGTCTCCGGCTAAAGATTTCGCTATATCAAAACCACGCATACCGCCAAAGCGCCGCTCTTTCTCGAAAAAGAAAAAGGCATGGGTCTGCATCAAGAATTGACCACCGATCTTATCATTACTATCGATTACGATGCTGTTCAAGCCTAGTTCTTTTAAGATTTCCCTACAAGCTAATCCTGCGGGACCGGCACCGATGATGGCCACATCTGTCCGATAGATCTCTACCGGTTCTTTTCTGGGTTCTATCTGGGAATCTGTCGTATAATTCTGTGTTGTTATTTCCGATACTTCCTTTACATTGTCTACTTTCGTAATACAGATACGCTTTACTTCTCCGTCTACCAGCATTTCGCAAGCGCCACATTTACCGATACCGCAATTCAACGAACGATTGCGGCCATTTATGCTATGACTATGTACTGGATAGCCGGCCTGATGTAAGGCGGCGGCGATGGTAAATCCCTTCATTCCCGTTATGGGTTTACCGTTGAATAAAAAAGTGTGTTCTTCCTCTTGTGGAATTGTTAAAATAGGATGATTAACGATTCTTTCCATAATTGCTATTGATTTAATTGGGCTAAAATTACGGATATAATTGGATAAATACTGTAATTTTACTTGAAATCTATTAATAAAAAAGCAATTATCCCTAAAGATTTAGGGGTAATCGCTATGTTTTACTTAAAATTTATAGTTTAGGCTAAAAAATCTCTTATAAATTGAGGAATGATGGTTATGCAAATGCCTGTAATGATAGCAGATGTGATAACTCCAAAAATATTATCACCCAAAGCGTCTCCCCAAATGAATGAGTCCGGATTTTCTTTGCTGACCAGTTTCTGGGCAACCTTGGCGGTCGTAGAAGTAAAGCTGTTATGCCCAGTATCAATAATTTTAAGATCTTAGGGCCCAACAGCAACTTGGCGTCACATAGTACTCCTAATAAGAGTCTTAGGTTGAACATAGAACCCTAAGATCCATCCACCAATCATCATTTTTATCTTTGTTTGTAAAACAATTTGCGGCTTGAAATGTTTTATATTTGAACAGTCGATAAAAAGAAAAAGCTCTCAGCCTAAAAGAAATTACTGGTGAACCTTTTCAAACAATCTTCTGTTATACTATAAAATGACTCAGAAATCACCTTGATAGTAGTCATCGTATAATAATTTGTTAGTAGTATTTGTTTTTTCATATAAGTAGAGTTTGTTATTTGTTTGGTCCGCATGTAGCTGTGAAGCTGGATGCGGATTTTTATTTGTTTCCGTATGGAATCTGGCTTTCCTCCCTTCCAAATGGGAAATCATAGTACTTCGACACTATACAGATGATTTAAGTCTATATTTTTTTGATTTTCGCTATTCATTTATTGCTTATCAATAAATATTTATTATATTTGTAACGTAATTCTAACTTAACATCATACGTCATGAAAAGAATTTCTACAGTCTTTCTTCAAACAGTTATCGTTCTTATCGGTATTGTGGCACTTGTTATTTTGATTGGATTTCCCTTAACTGAGGGACGAGCCACACACTTAGATTTATTTAGTACGTATGCTGATCTGTTTATCTTATATGGATATGGAGCGTCAGTCGCTTTTTTGTTGCGTTGTACAATGCTTTTAGATTGCTCGGTTATATTGGGCAAAATAAAGTATTTTCAATAAACTCTGTGAAGACTTTAAAGAACATAAAGCATTGTGCGATCTTACTAAGTATTTTAATCGTGGTGGCAGGGCTATTTATAAGGTTGACCCATAATACAGAAGATGATCCCGCAGGTTTTCTTGCCATTTGTATCGCAACGACTTTTGTCGCTATCGTAGTAGCGACAGCCGTGGCTATATTTGAAAAATTATTGCAAAATGCGATAGATATGAAATCAGAGAATGACTTAACAGTTTAATTATGCCTATTATTGTAAATTTAGATGTGATGATGGCAAAGCGGAAGATGTCTTTGAACGAACTTTCTGAAAGAGTTGGTTTGACGTTATCTAACCTTTCCATCTTGAAAACAGGGAAGGCGAAAGCTATTCGTTTTAGTACTCTAGAGGTAATTTGTAGAGCATTAGATTGTCAACCAAGCGACATTTTGGAATATGTAAATGATGAGAAAAAATAACATGAGGAATTGATCCTCACCAAAAGTCTTAACGATCGCTTCTTTTAAAGAGGCTTCTGAATAACTATTACTATTTACCCTCCATGATATGAAGTTTCGTGTGCATGTGACTATTCCATAAATCAAAAAAGTAAGGGGTTTATCCATATAGAGGTGTAACAGATGTGACATCTCTTCAATTTTAGGTTTTTCTAAACAAAAATTAGTCAAACCTGTTTAAATGATAAGACGTCTTAATTTTTTAATAACTAAAATATATTACAATATGAAACGTATATTCTTCATGACATTGTTTGTCGCATTAACGACAATCGCATATGGTCAAACGGATGATAAAGGATATGAGGAAGGCAAATGGGTATTGAAAGGTGTGACAGGCGTGAACTTGTCGCAAACGGCGATGTCGAATTGGTCGGCTGGTGGAGAGAACTCTGTTGCCGGAAATGCGTATCTGAATGGATCATTAACACATAAAAGCGGTGACTGGCTATGGGTAACCAACCTCGCTCTCGATTACGGATTATCAAAGACTAAATCGCAGGGTATGAGGAAAAGTACCGATAATATAGCCCTGTCTACCCAATTAGGATATTCTGCTAATAATGTGTGGTATTATACATTGATGGGAGACTTAAATACCCAGTTTGCCAAAGGGTATAATTATCCGGATAAGACCCATTATATTTCGAACTTCTTTGCCCCGGCGTATTCGAATATCTCTGTAGGTATGGAATATCGTCCCAAAAGCAATTACTCGGTTTATCTGTCTCCGGTTTCCACTAAAATGACTTTCGTGGCGGATGATTACCTTTCCGGATTAGGAGCTTTCGGAGTCGATCCGGGAGATCGTTTCAGAATGGAATGGGGAGCTTACCTGAAAGCTCGTGCGGAATTGACCGTGATGGAAAACGTGAACTTGATTACTACAGCGGACTTTTTCACTCCTTATAGCGACCAATTCGGAAATATCGATATCAACTGGGATGTATTGATAAGTATGAAGATTAATAAATTCCTGTCCGCTACACTTAATACGACACTTAAATATGATAACGACGTGAAAACTTTTGAAGATAATGGAGAGAAGCGGGGAGCGAAGGTCCAGTTCAAGGAGATACTAGGCATAGGTGTCGCCTATAATTTTTAAGTGAAATTTATCTGCAGGAAATTCATAGTTATGACTACATTTATTCATAGCTATGAATTTTTTTATAACTATGACTTTTTCTTGTAGTAATAATAACGCTCCAACACTTCCCGTACGTAGTTGTATGTTTCTGAGCCACGCAAGTATCCATGCTTACAAACAGGATCATTATAATACTCAGGATCATTTTTCAAACGAATATATTCCGCTACATTATTATCCCATTTATTGGGATCTTTTCCATATTTCCGGGCCAATCGCTGCGCATCGTATACATGTCCGATCCCAGCGTTGTAAGCCGCTAGGGTAAACTTGACTTTTTCTTCAGGGTCCTTAATCTCAGAAAAACCTTGACGGAAGCGTCGTAAACAATCTACTCCCGTACGGATTCCCGTATCCGGATCTTTCAATTCATGCGGGGTGACCCCTAATGCCTTTGCCGTGTTTGGCATGATTCCCATAAGACCCTCAGCACCCGCCCACGATACGACCGTAGGATTGAAATGAGACTCTTGATAAGAGATAGACGCCAGCAGCTGCCAATCCCATCCGATGTTTTTCGCATGCTTCTTGAATAAAGGATCATATGGGGAAATATGTCCATTCTTTACCTCCGGAATATCAGCCGTAAAAGGTCGCTTGCTTAGTTCGAAGTATCGTTTGGTAACCGCTTTGAAAGAATGTTTACCTGTTTTATCGGAAGCCCATGCATTGATCGCCTTTGCCAAGCTTGGACTGCTTTTCCTTACCACCCATGAGGAGCGTTGGGGAAAACTAACCTTTAGGTCGACATTGATATTCCAATAATAAGTCTTGTTTAGGCGGGCGGTGTTATCATCGCTGATCGTATAGGGAATTTCACCCAAGGAGACCATCTCGATAAGATCTTCGGTAGCAATGGAGTCATTCTCCACTTTTTGGATATGGATTCCTCCGCCGAGTTCCTCGTCCAAGTTTTTCAGTCGTTCGGAGTATTTGGTGTTAGGCTTTACGTAAACCTTCTTATTGATTAATTGAGTGACATCGGTAAGAAGCTTATCGCTTTTATTGGCCCGTTGTATCAATACTTGGCTGGAGATATCTTCCCGACCGCAATAAATAACCTCTTGTTTCAGCTTGTTGTTAATTGGAATGGGGTAGGCGACAACATCGGCCTCACCAGCTTCTAGTATCTCGATCAGTCGGGCAGGGTTCTCGGCGACCTTGATATTTAATTTCAAACCTTGGCTCTTGGCGAAATCATTTATCAGATCGTATTCGTAGCCCATGGGTTGCATCTTATATTGGAAGTAGGAGATAGAACTGTATAAAGTCACGGCCGTGATCTTACCTTCCGCTTTCAGTTGCGGTAAATCCACGAAAACGGAAACGTCCTCTTTCTCCTCTTGTTTGTTACCATTGCAACCATACAAGAAGAACAAAAAGAGCAGAATGGGGACGTATTTCCTATACATTATATATATGTTTATTTTTTCTCAAGCAAAACCACGTTCTCCACGTGATGCGTATGAGGAAACATATCGACCGGACGGACTTTCTTAACTGCGTATTTCGCACTCAATAAACTCAAGTCGCGGGCTTGCGTAGCAGGATTACAGCTAACGTAAACGATACGTTCCGGCTCAGCGAAGAGAATGGTATTGATCACGTCATCATGCATACCGGCACGTGGTGGATCGGTGATAATAACATCCGGCCGGCCGTGTTGGTTTATGAAATCCTGCGTAAGGATATCTTTCATGTCGCCGGCATAGAAAAGCGTGTTCTCTATATGGTTCAAGGCGGAATTCACTTTTGCGTCCTCAATAGCCTCCGGTACGTATTCGATACCGATAACCTTCTTTGCTTGACGAGAGACGAAATTGGCGATCGTACCTGTCCCGGTATATAAATCGTACACCATCTCATTTCCGGTAAGACCCGCGAATTCTCTAGCCACTTTATATAGATTATAAGCCTGTTCGCTGTTTGTCTGATAGAAAGACTTAGGACCTACCTTGAATTGAAGCCCCTCCATCTCCTCGATGATATGATCTTTTCCCTTAAATACGAGAACTTCTTGGTCCGTGATCGTGTCATTGCATTTACCGTTGATGACGTACATCAAGGACGTGATTTCCGGGAATCGTTCTGCCAGATGAGATAATAACGCTTCCCTGCGCTCTACATCCTCATGGAAGAAAACCAATACGACCATCAAGTCCCCTGTGGATGCCGTACGGATCATCAACGTACGAACGAATCCCTCTTGGTTCCGTAAATCGAAGAAGGGATATCCCTCATGAGATAGGCAATATTCCTTAACGCAAAGACGGATCTTGTTGGAGATATCATCTTGCAACCAACATTTATGGATGTCCAAGACTTTATCGAACATCCCCGGTATATGAAATCCGACGCCATTCATGCAATCGAAAGAAGCACCGGACTGGATCTCTTCCTCCGTAAGCCATTTCTTGTTTGAGAAAGTAAACTCAAGCTTGTTCCGGTAGAAAGTCGTGCGCTCGGAACCTAAGATCGGAAGTTTCTCTTCCATCTCGACTTTCCCGATACGGGTAAGATTATCGTAGACCTGTTTTTGCTTATAGTAAAGTTGTTCCTCATAGGGAAGATGCTGCCACTTGCAACCTCCACAGACACCGAAGTGCTCACAAAACGGCTCCGCACGTTTGGCCGAGTACTCATGGAAATATACAGGTTTCCCCTCCGCATAACTATTCTTCTTACGGGTCAGTTGAATATCAACCACATCTCCCGGAGCGACGAAGGGTACAAATACCACCATATCGTTCACTCTTGCGATAGCCTTGCCCTCGGCGGCTACGTCCGTAATGGTTACCTTTTCTAATATAGGCAACTGTTTCTTCTTTCTTGCCAATGTCGTTAAGTTTTAAATTCGCTTCGCGAAAATACTTACAATTCCGCTAAGAACAAAGAGCTTCGTTCCATATACATAAATGAGTCCGGCAAACAGTTCTCATTATTCTATCAAGATTAATGAAGATATGATTATGGACAGACAGAAATATTTGGTATATATTTATAAATCAATCTGTTGTGGTTTTTAAAGATTTCTTATAAGGAAAACTTTTGTTTCGCTAGGGGAAAACTTTTGTTTCATGCCATAGAAACTAAAGTTTCTTCAGCCGAAAACTCTTGATCCCATTATAGGAAACCGCAATGTCTTCCTATAGAGAATAAATAGACAAATAAAAGATAAAGATCATATAATATATGTAGGGGCAAAGAGATAAGCAGGAATTTCGATGGGAAATGGAAGCATCAACAAATTTCCGCACACAAATGTAAGCATTTACTGAATATAAATGGTAAAGAATAGTTGTAAAACATGTAAAAATCCTTAACGCTATTCGTGCTTGCAAAGTAGAAATAGCATATATTTGCAGCATTGCAAAGTTGAGATAGCAATATAATAGTTGAAATCAACAAAACTAGAATCTAAATTCAATACTGTCGAATATGGAAAGAAAAAGAGTTTACACGTTCGGTAATGGAAAAGCCGAAGGTAAGGCAGATATGAGGAATCTGCTGGGTGGTAAAGGCGCTAACCTTGCCGAGATGAATCTGATTGGCGTACCGGTTCCTCCGGGATTTACGATTACAACAGAAGTTTGTACTGAGTATTACGAGTTAGGCAAAGATAAAGTCGTAGAGTTGCTGAAATCGGATGTTGAGAAAGCAATCGCTAATATCGAAACGTTGATGAACTCTAAGTTTGGCGATGTTGCCAATCCTCTGTTAGTTTCGGTTCGCTCCGGTGCCCGTGCGTCCATGCCGGGTATGATGGATACGATCTTGAACCTTGGCTTGAACGATGATGTAGTAGAAGGATTGTCTCGTAAGACGGGCAACGCTCGTTTCGCTTGGGACTCCTATCGTCGTTTCGTTCAAATGTACGGAGATGTTGTATTAGGCATGAAACCGACAAGCAAAGAGGATATAGATCCGTTCGAGGCGATCATCGAGGAAGTAAAGAAAGCGAAAGGCGTTAAGTTAGATAACGAGCTTGACGTTGAAGATTTGAAAACATTGGTCTCTAAGTTTAAGGCAGCCGTTAAAGCCCAGACCGGACAAGATTTCCCGACTTGTGCTTATGAGCAATTGTGGGGCGCTATCTGTGCCGTGTTCAATAGCTGGATGAATGAGCGTGCTATCCTGTATCGTAAGATGGAAGGTATTCCAGATGAGTGGGGAACAGCGGTGAGCGTACAAGCCATGGTATTCGGTAATATGGGCGATACTTCCGCTACAGGCGTTTGTTTCTCTCGTGATGCTGGTAATGGTGAGGACTTGTTCAATGGCGAGTACTTGATTAACGCCCAAGGAGAGGATGTTGTAGCCGGTATCCGTACCCCGCAACAAATCACGAAGGTCGGTTCACAGCGTTGGGCTGAACGTGCCGGAATCTCAGAAGAAGAACGTATCGCTAAATATCCGTCCATGGAAGAAGCCATGCCGGAAATCTATAAGCAATTAGACGCTATTCAAGAAAAATTGGAAGATCATTATCGGGATATGCAAGATATGGAGTTTACCATACAGGAGGGTAAACTTTGGTTCTTGCAAACCCGTAACGGTAAACGTACGGGTGCCGCTATGGTGAAAATCGCTATCGACTTATTGCATCAAGGTATGATCGACGAGAAAACAGCATTGAACCGTATTGAGCCGAATAAATTGGACGAGCTGCTTCACCCTGTATTCGATAAAAAGGCCGAGAAACAGGCAAAGGTATGGGTGAAAGGTTTACCGGCTTCACCGGGTGCTGCTACCGGACAGATCGTGTTCTTCGCCGAAGATGCCGCTAAATGGCATGCCGATGGCAAAAAGGTTGTCATGGTTCGTATCGAGACTTCTCCGGAAGACTTGGCCGGTATGGCCGTCGCCGAAGGCATCCTTACCGCTCGTGGAGGTATGACTTCTCACGCCGCTGTCGTGGCTCGTGGCATGGGTAAATGCTGTGTATCCGGTGCCGGTGCCTTGAATATCGATTATAAGAATAAGACTGTAGACGTTGATGGCGTAACCTTGAAAGAAGGCGATTATATCTCTATCAATGGTACGACCGGGGAAGTCTATGTAGGACAGGTCGAGACGAAAGCGGCAGAGTTGTCAGGTGACTTTGCGGAGCTAATGGCTTTAGCCGATAAATATACGAAATTACAAGTTCGTACAAACGCAGATACGCCTCACGACGCTTCGATCGCTCGTAGCTTCGGCGCTGTAGGTATCGGTCTTTGCCGTACGGAGCATATGTTTTTCGAGGGTGAGAAGATCAAGGCTATGCGTGAGATGATCTTGGCCGAGGATGCTGGAGGCCGTAAGAAAGCGTTGGCGAAGATCCTTCCTTATCAAAAAGAAGACTTTAAGGGTATCTTCAAGGCTATGGCTGGATGTCCGGTTACCGTTCGTTTGCTTGATCCTCCTTTGCATGAGTTCGTTCCTCATGATTTGAAAGGTCAAGAGGAAATGGCTGAGACAATGGGCGTATCTGTTAAGGAGATTCAAAAACGTGTGGAATCTCTTTGTGAGCATAACCCGATGTTGGGTCACCGTGGTTGCCGTCTTGGTAATACATATCCGGAAATTACGGAGATGCAGACTCGGGCCATTTTAGGTGCCGCTTTAGAGTTGAAGAAAGAGGGTATCGAGGCCAAACCGGAAATTATGGTTCCTTTGACAGGTATCTTGTATGAGTTCAAGGAGCAGGAGAAAGTGATTCGTGCCACTGCCGAGGAGTTATTCAAGGAGCAGGGCGATCGTATCGAATTTAAGGTCGGTACGATGATCGAGATTCCTCGTGCTGCATTGACTGCGGATCGTATAGCTTCCAGTGCCGAATTCTTCTCATTCGGAACGAATGACTTGACTCAGATGACATTTGGCTACTCTCGCGACGATATCGCTTCCTTCTTGCCTGTTTATTTAGAGAAGAAGATTTTGAAGGTCGATCCGTTCCAAGTACTAGACCAAAATGGTGTAGGGCAGTTGGTTCGCATGGCAACAGAGAAAGGTCGTGCCATTCGTCCGGATTTGAAATGTGGTATTTGTGGCGAGCATGGCGGTGAGCCTTCTTCCGTTAAGTTCTGCCATAAAGTTGGCTTGAATTACGTATCATGTTCACCTTTTAGAGTACCTATCGCTCGTATCGCGGCGGCGCAGGCTGCAATCGAGGAATAAGTTCTTTCATTCCTTGAGACTGATAGCTACGGTAAGCCCCGGCAGGTTAAAGCACGATCTCGATGAGCGGCTATCCGGCAGATATCTGTTGGGTACGGCTGTCCGGCCGAGCCGTAAGCATACTCAAAGAGTAAAAGATAAACTTTTTTAAGCGGTAGTACTTACCAGCTCATAGAATATATACTGCAAACGACAAAGGATATATACTTACTTTGCTCATGCAGTATATATTCTTCACTTTGAAAAAAACTGCTCGATTAGAGGAGGGTGTAGATAAAATATCTTATATTTGTTTCTTGAAGAGAAACGAAAAAACAATTTCTACGTATGGAGCGGTATTTAATTATAAAAACAAGGGATGAGTTGTTGCGCATTAAGATTGGTCAGATCCTTTATTTTGAAGCAGACAGGAACTATACGAAACTATTGTTATCAAATGGCATTCAATTTACCTTCGCTATAAATATCGGAAAAATAGAAGAGATCTTAGAGAAGCAGGTCGCTGGTTGTAACAAGATATTAATGCGTGTCGGAAAAAGTCATATCATAAATAAAAATCATATCTTACAAATAAATCTTCCTAAGCAGCGTTTATTATTATTGACGGAAGAGGGTAAGCCTAAAGAGTTGGTAATATCCAAGGATCCGTTGAAAGTGCTGAAAGATAATCTTGAGAAGGAGATGGGAAAGCCTCAAGAGGAAAAGGAATAAGACTATGATTATAAAGATAGGAAAAGCAAAAGACAACGATTTTATCGCAAACGATTCTCATGTAAGCCGCCATCATGCCCGTTTGATACGTGAGGATGGTGGCAACTTATTATTGGAGGATACGGGATCTACTAACGGAACGTTCGTGAATGGAGCCCAGATCGTAAAGAAACGTGTTACTCCTACGGATCATATTCGGTTGGGGGATAGCTATGTCTTAAATCTTCCCGAGGTGCTTAAATGCAATAATGATTATAGCGATGAATTTGCCGCATTAAAAAAAGTTTACGATGATTATATTCAAGCAAAAGTTAAGATACAATCCTTTAATCAGTTTAAGACCAGATTATTTCAATCCCTGCCATTTGCTTTGCCTGGAATAGTGGGTGTCGTGATAGGCTTCTTGGGGAAAGGTAGCCCGGAGTTGTTCGGTATTAGCCTTCTGATAACGATTTGCGCCCCTATGGTAGGGATCTATCTAGGAGCCAAGCAGTCGGCCAAGATTCCCCAGCAATTGCAGGATATCGCCCATCAATTTAAGATAGACTATGTTTGCCCGAAATGTGGGACATTCTTGGGTGAGATTCCTTGGGAATCATTAAAAAAACGAAAGCAATGCCCGGTTTCTTCCTGTAAGGCCAAATGGGTGAGAGAATGAGCCTTTTCTTTTCGTATAGTAAAACAGCCTCTTTCGTACATGAAACCCAAATGTTTGATTATAAGAGAGAATAACAAGTTTATTAATCCATTGCTTTTTGTACTTTTGTTTTCGGAATATTAATATATTAGGAACAAAGGTTATGCAAGAAGAGGAATATACATTCGTAACTTTAGACGGCAATGACGTCATGCCAGCGGATGCTGTCATAATAGACGTGGAAGGAGGAGGTGTCGACCTAGGCGACGCCATAGTTATAGAAGATAGTAGTGCCGAGTCTTTCGATCACTCAGACTTTATAACCTTGGCGGACGATACGGTTATGCTTTCCGATACAGATATGATGGATCTGTACTCTACGGATATGGATGGCGCAGATATTTCGTTTATCGTATGATTGCGGTTAAATGTCCACATTGCCATGTAGGATTGAGGGTAGACGAGGGGAAGATTCCCCTCGGTATTACCTCCTTTAAGTGCCCGAAATGCAAAGAGCCTATTCCTTTGTCCTTATTATCCGAGAAAGGTAATCATCAGGAAGTCGATTCCGATACGATTTTAGTGACACCTGTCAAGACTGGAATCGGCAGACTGACGGTTCTTCCAGACGCCGATACACCTGAACAAACGTTTCCTCTTCACGAAGGGAAGGTTGTCATTGGCCGGAAGTCGAACGCCTCACAAGCTGCGATGCCAATTATCACGTCTGATCGCACGATGAGTCGCGAGCATATTTGCATTGAGGTGAAAAAAGATTCAAAAGGTGGATATAAACATTTCCTTACCGACAATAATAGTAAAAATCATACGTTATATAATAACAGTTACCTAGAGAATGGCGAGGTGGTCGTGCTCAATGATAATGACGAGATTATTATTGGTCGTACCGTCTTACGTTTTAATGAATAAAACTCATTTGTTATGATTATAACGATCGGTAAGCCATGTGCTATTACGGAAAAAGGAGGCAGATCGAATAACGAGGATTCCATTTATCCGCTTCCTGAACAAGTGACCCTTGACCAAAAATTGTTTATGGTTTGTGACGGTGTGGGTGGAGCCGAGAAAGGGGAGGTCGCCAGCTCTTTAGCTTGCGAGTCCATACAAACTTTCTTTTCTACGTTCTTGAAGGATGATCCCACGCCTGAGTTTATCCATAAAGCCGTACATTATGCGGAAGTCTGTTTCGACTCCTATGTTCAAGAGCATCCGGAAGCGACGGGTATGGCTACTACGCTCACTATGGCCTATATCGCTTCTTCCGGAATTATATTAGCTCATATTGGGGATAGCCGGATCTATTATCTGAGGAAGGGGGAGATTTTATATCAAACAGAAGATCATTCGCTGGTAAATTCGTTAGTTAAATTAGGTAAGATTACTTCGGAAGAAGCATTAACCCATCCCCAGCGGAATGTGATTATCCGGGCTATACAAGGCACTCATACTCCAACAGAAGCGGACATTATTACCTTGAACGATATTCAACCCGATGATTTTATCTTTCTTTGTACGGATGGGGTTCTCGAGAAACTGAAGAATGAAAAGATCATCGAGATCTTTAACGGTCGTTTATCTGTTCCGGAAATAAAGGATGCCATCATGGAAGCCTGTAACAGCAAGACCCGGGATAACTTTTCTTTTTATATCATACCTATTCAAAAAGTGGAAGATAGCATGGGGTTTAAGCAAAATATTCTCTCTTTTCTTTATTCTTTTGTATAAATAACGTACTTTTGGCAGATTAAATGGAATTTTCAAGGTTATGAATCTGCCAGGTGGACATCTTCTTCAAAACGGAAAATACAGACTTACTCATGTGGTTGGTCAAGGTGGTTTTGGCATAACCTACAGAGGAGTTTGGTACACAGAAGTTAAGGGATCTTTAGGTACCGTAAAGACAGAAGTCCCTATCTGTGTCAAGGAATATTTCTTCAAGGATTATTGTTATAGAGAACCCGGCTCCCAAGCTGTAAAAGTACATTCGGAGACGGGAAAGGTCTTATTTAACAAATTCAAGGAAAAATTGATCAAAGAGGCAAAGATCCTATCGGAAGTTCACCACCCCTATATCGTAAACGTGCTGGAAGTTTTTGAGGAAAACAATACGGCTTATATTGCCATGGAGTATATTTCCGGCTTCTCGCTAAAATATATGCTTGAAAAAAACGGGATATTGCCCGAAGCTACGATCCTTAAATATGTGCGGCAAATTGGAGAAGCATTACAATTTGTTCATGATAAGAGTATCTTGCATCTGGATATCAAGCCTAGCAATATCTTGATCGACAAGAACGGGAACGCCCGCTTGATTGATTTCGGAGTCAGCAAGCGTTACGATATCGAGCAGGAGGAGACCAGCACTACGATGTTGACTCTTTCCAAAGGATTCGCATCCATAGAGCAATACGATAACGAAGGAATACAAGTGTTCTCACCCCGTCCGGATATTTATTCTTTGGGAGCCACGATGTATAATCTGCTAACAGGAAAAATCCCTACGGAATCTATACTACGTGCCGCACGTCCTTTGCAAAACCCCTCTGAGATCAATGCGGCGATCAGCCCGAAAACAGAGGCTGTTATTATAAAAGCGATGCAAATCATTCCTGCGGATCGCTTTGAGACGGTGGGAGAGATGTTGGCGTCTTTGGATTTTTCTCAAGCGGAAAAGGAAGTTCAGGCTGTCCCTAGTCCATCTCTTGAGATTGTGAATGAGGAGACAACGATGGTCTATTCATCACCTGTAGATTCTAAATTAGTGGGATCGGATGATGAAGAGACTGTTGTCAATGTGGCTAATCCACCTGCCGTGGAGCCAATAACAGAAAAGAATAATTCCAGAAAGAAAATAATTCCTATCGGAATCGTTATATTTGTCGTTGTCGGATCCGCTACGGCACTTTTAGTGCATAGCAATAGGCCCACAAAAGAGGTTATTGAGCGTATTGATTTACCTTCAGCGGCAGAACTGGATAGCCATGTCACAAAAGAAGTAGAAATGCCGGATCACCCAGTTCAACATACGGAACCTCCTATCTCTGAGATAAAGGAAGCGAAGAAGCTAGAGCCTAAAGCGGAAGAGAAACAGCCTACGGGAACAGAGCATACGATAGAAGAAAATGTTCTCCCAGATCAGCCATCGGAAAATGAGATGAATGAAAAATATAACTCGTTAATCATCTCCGGTAAGGAAAAAATGGCCAAAGCTGATTATTTGGGAGCTAAGAAAGATTTGTCGGAGGCAAAGGATACGAAACTTACGGAAGAGGTAGTCCGGTTGATCATCACTTGTGATGAGAAAGCTGAGGAGAAACATATAGCGGACCAAAAGGCCCTGTATGAGGAGAAAATGGCTTTCGGACGATATAAGATCGTACGCAAGAAGTCAAATAACAGATACGGGGCGATCGATTCGAAAGCCGAGGAACGTATTCCTTGCAAATACCTAAGTGTCGGTATCGCGGATAACGGCCGGGCATTCGAACGGGAAGACAATTTGTTTGATATTTATAATTCTGACGGATCATTGATTAGCGAAGGCCTTACTTATTATTGATTGTAATATTATGAACAACTAAACATGTATTTACCTATTATATGAAAAGACTTTGGATATGGATGATATGTGCGGTATTTCCCCTCGGACTGCTGGCGCAACAGCGTACGGAATACAACCGTAAGGGAGATGAAGCGATGAAACGTCTTGATTATAGTGACGCTAAAATGTGGTACGAGGAAGGCGTATCGCAATGCGACGCATACAGTATTGATCAGCTGACTACGATTTGGCTTTCCAACGAGCGAATGCGGCCTTCCATGCGTAGCCTGATGAATAAATGTTTAAACTGCCTGACGGTCAAAGCTACGGAAGATAATCCGGATGCCATATCTAAATTAATCATTTATTATTCGGAAGGTATCGGAACCCCTAAAAGTGAGGAGCTAGCTACCTATTGGAAAGAATACCAAGAGATGTTATTAAAGCCGGCGGAGCCGGAGGCTCAACCGGTAGATTCCGCAGCGGTATCCCCTAAGAAACAAATGAAGTTTTTTGCGGGATATTCGTATTCGATCGAATCTCCTTATGGAATCACGGTAGGAGGTATGGGGCAACGCTTCGGCTGGTATGTCCGTTTCAAGACGAATATGTCTTTTATGAATTATACGGACGAATGTAATAACCAAGGGCAGATTATAAAGTTCTCTAATTCGGAAGGGGAATCTTATAAGCTTAATACAGGTAAATCCTCGAAGACAAATAGTGTAGCCGGAACAGCCGGTTTAATCGTAAAATGCTTTCCGTGGTTATATGCCTCCGTTGGTTTGGGATATGGTGAAAGAGCTTTACTACATCCGTTCATGACTCATTCCTATGAAAACTACGATAGTACACGAGAGGTATGGTGCCGGAATATTGATTCCTCATACAAAGGGGTAGCTGCCGAGGTTGACTTGATGATGAAAATAACGAACTCTGTATTTATTAGCGTTGGATGCAATACGGTTAATTTTAAATACTTGGATCTAAACGCAGGCTTAGGTGTATTCTTTTAATATTGATTAGTTATGAAACATATATACTCACTTTTCTCTATTCTATTTACAGCTTTATTAATGACAGGATGCGTGAATGATCCGGATATAGATGGTGGTATTCGGAACGCTAAAAAACCTTCTGTTAAGACAGGCGAGATATTGAAGTCCACGGCTAGTTCCGTGACAGTATCGGGGGAGGTCTTGCAAGAAAACGGTGCTCCTGTGACAGAGGCAGGTTTTTGTTGGAGTACGGAATCTACCTTTACCATAATAGAGAAAAATAAAAAAGCCGTATCCGAGCGTAAAGTAAAATATGAGGCTACGATTGAGGGCTTAGCCAATGATCTGGATTACTATATCCGGGCCTATGCGATCAATGTGGTAGATACCGCTTATGGAGAGATTTTACCTTTTAAGACGAAAGATGGATTAGGGAGCGTTAAGACCCTATTGCCGATCGACGTGATGTCTACTTCCGTTCAATGTGGAGGTATGATAACCAAACATGGGGAAGCCGAAATCGAGGAAAGAGGTATTTATTTAATGCTAAATCCGGAGCCTTCAGTATCCGATTCTACGATCCGTATAGACATGGAAGCCGATTCGTTCTATTGTACGATCTCCAACTTAAAACCGGAAACTACCTATTACGTTAAAGCTTACGCAAAAAGTAAATATGGAGAGTATAACGGGGCGAAAGTCGAGACCTTTAAGACCACGAATGGTCATCCTGTATTAGATGATAACAAATTCAAGAAAATAGCGACAGAGTTTACCTATGCAGAGTTCTCCATGGAAATAATAAGCGAGGGAGATTCTCCGATCACGGCATGTGGGTTCTGCTTTAGTGCTGATAAATCACCGACAATAGAAAATGGGGATACGATTATTTGCGGAGCGGGTATTGGAGAATTTGCCGGGAAAATCTATGATATGCAACAACAGAAAGGGTATTACGTACGTGCCTATGCGACAAACGCCTTAGGTACTACCTATAGCGCAGGCGAAGGTATCCATACAATTTTGGAAAGTGAGTTACCTACAGTTAGCACGAAGGAGGTATCTTCTATTAAAAACGGTACCGCATGGGTAGGAGGAGAGGTTTTAGCCGAAGGAGCCTCTCCGGTTACGGAGGCTGGTGTATGTTGGGGCACTAGTCCTAGTCCGGCTTTCGGTAATTGTGAAGGAGCAGTAGCCCTTTCTTCCGGTACACAAGCGTTTACGGGTACGATAAAGGAATTGAGAGGAGGCACGAGCTATTATTTAAGGGCTTACGCTAAAAATAAGAATGGTATCGCTTACGGAGAAGAAGTTCATTTCCAAACTCCAGCTATATTTGGAACAGGGGTAAGGTTTGAAGGGGCTTTCCGGATACCGGGATCAACTTCTTTCTGTACATTGGCTAATAGCACGGGATTCTTATTAGGTGGTGACACGGGTAGGGAATACACCGATGAGTTTTGGGGATACATGACCTCAAAGAAAGAGTGGTTGCCTTTAAGGTCTCAGCCTGAGAAATTATCGGGTCAAGCATGTTTCAGTATCGGATTTGGCCTATGGACTTTTGGTGGCTTGGATAACACTGGAAAGATATGTGACAGTTTATATGTATACTCCACATCCGATAATTCTTGGAGTGCGGTACAAACAGACCGGCAGCGACCTGAAGGTATGTATCGGGCGGCATGTTGCAGAATGGAAGATCAAGCGATTCTCATAGGTGGACGTAGAGGTAACGAACTAATTGATGAAGTCTGGACTTATGAGCCAAGCGCTTTGGTTTGGAGCAAGAAATCTAATTTCCCGATTAAACAATACGGCGGAATATCCGTTGTAATAGGTGACCGTATATATGCCGGACTGGGGATTATTAATAAAGCGGATCCATCTTTGGAATATACGACACAGTTTTGGTCTACAGACAAGGACGCTGTAACTTGGGAAAAGGAGGCTTCGTTCCCCGGAAAGATGCTTTTATGTGGTATCGCTTATGGTAATTACGTATATGGTGTAGACGGCGACGGTTATATTTGGCGCTATGATCCGGACTCTCAGAACTGGAGTCAGAAATCCCAATTACCAGCGGCTAACAGATCGGTCCATTGCATGTATGTCTTGGATAATTATATTTATATCGGTTTGGGTAATGCCTCTAACTCATTAATCAGTTACGATCCTACTTGGGATAATTAAAGATGAATAGAACAGCGATTTTAGAACAGATACAGAAGAACGTAGAACGGCTGTCGGCTCCTGATCTACCGGAATACAAATATATCCCGTTGCATCAGAAGCCATCGCCTTCGGTCGCTACGTTGCATGAGATCATGCGCCTATTACGTACGGTTATCTTCCCCGGATTTTTTGGTACGGAACAAGAGGCTCAATTGGGCTCTATCCAATATTATACGGGAGTTTATCTGGAGAAGATCTATGATCTCTTGCAAGAGCAAATATATAATGGACTTTGTTTTGAGGTAGAGCGTTGTTGTGATTCCAAGGACCGGGCTTCCGATATTTCGATCGCTTTTATTAACCGGATTCCTCATATCAAATATTTGCTGTCCACCGATGTAAAGGCCATTTTGGATGGTGATCCGGCAGCCAAGAGCGTGAGTGAGATTATATTCTGTTATCCGGCGGTCTATGCGCTTTTACACCAACGGGTCGCTCATGAATTATTCAAGCTAGGCGTACCGGTACTCCCTCGTATCATTACGGAAATGGCACACTCGCAAACCGGGATCGACATTCATCCTGGGGCACAGATCGGAGAATATTTCAGTATTGATCATGGAACGGGTATTGTCGTAGGACAAACCGCCATTATCGGAAAACATGTCCGCCTTTATCAAGGTGTGACGTTAGGAGCCAAGAGTTTTACGCTGGACGAGGAAGGGCTTCCGATAGATTTACCCCGTCATCCGATCATTGAGGATTATGTGACCATTTATTCCAACACATCCATATTAGGGCGGATCACTATTGGCCGAGGATCTATTGTCGGGGGTAACATCTGGCTCACCTATAGTGTGCCTCCCAATTCCAAGATCTCTCAATCACGTGTCGAAGAAAAATTCACGGAAATATGATATTAATGGAAAGAGATCCTGAAAGAACAATAAGATAAAAAACACAAGCGGTCGCATAGGTTTTACGTGACCGCTTGTATAAAATAATGCGAAAATTGTATTTTCAGAAACGACTGATCGAACCACCACCACCGGAGCTTCCACCTCCCCAAGAGCCGCCACCGCTGCCGCCGCTAAAACCTCCGAAGCCACCGCCACCCATAATAATAGGGCCACCACCGCCTCGGTGTATGCGGTCGATGATACGTTTTTTTTTCTCTGTATACCCGCAACTCTTACAGCGGTATACATCTTCGGCCAGACCTTCCGAGAAACGAGTCGCTTCCCGGATCATTTGCTGCCCTATATATACAAAGGTTTTCTTTCCACAACGGGGGCATGCCTTCGGACGATACTTTAAGTATGCGATAAACGCTGAGAAGCCGATCATCCCGATAATTCCCACCACGAATATCCACATAAAATCATCATCGGACGAGGAAGAAGTGCGGTTACCAGTTATACCTGCCCGCTCATAATCGCTGGACATTAAATACTTAGTCACCGCCATGACTCCTTTCAACATGCCGGAACTATAGTCCCCGGCCTTTAGATCGGGGATCATATACCGCTGCTGGAGCCGGTAGCAAATCGCATCGGGGAGGACTCCCTCGATACCATATCCCGTCTCGAAAACGACCGAACGTTGGGAAGGTTCGGTCACCAACTGGATCAATAAACCATTATCTTTGTTCTTTTGTCCCAATCCCCAATGTTTGAATAAATCCGTAGCGAACATCCGGGCATCATGATCTCCAATGCTATTCACGGCAACAACAGCGACCTCGATACCAAGACTATCTTCTACTACATTTAATAATTGATTGATACGTGTCGCATCATCTGGGGTAATGATACCATCCGGATTACTGACATGGTTCAACCAGTTGGAAAGACGTACGTTCGGAATGGTCTCGATCGAATAATCCTTTGCCGCGAAAATAGAGGAGGCAAAACCAATCAGCAATAAACCGACCCATAAAAGGCTTCCCGGACACTTGCGCCTATATCCTATATTCTTTATCTCACTCATTCAGCGAATGGCTATTAGAATTCTACTTTAGGAGCCTTTTCCGCACCGGATTCGGCGGTAAAATAAGCTTTCGATTGGAAACCGAACATTCCGGACAATATATTGTTCGGGAATTGGCGAATATAGGTATTATAAGACTGAGCTACCTCGTTAAAACGTTTACGCTCTACCGAAATACGATTTTCAGTCCCTTCCAATTGCGCTTGAAGTTCCATAAAGTTTTGATTCGCTTTTAAGTCCGGATAACGCTCTAAAACAAGCATCAAACGGGAGAGGGCATTTCCTAACTCTCCTTGCGCAGACTGGAATTTCTTCAAGGATTCCTCCGTAAGGTTAGAAGGATCAATCGTAGTCTTTGTCGCCTCGGCACGAGCGTTGACCACGCCTTCTAAAGTCTCTTTCTCATGTGCGGCATATCCTTTTACCGTATTTACCAGATTCGGGATCAAATCCATACGGCGTTGGTATTGGTTCTCAACTTGGCTCCATGCGGTTTTCACGCCTTCGTCTTGAGTTACCATATTATTATACACGCCTTTCACCCAAAAGAATAATATCGCTACAATAGCGATGATAATCCATACAACTTTGTTCTTAAACATCTTTACCTTATAATTTATTGATTATACATAACGAGGCAAAGCTATATAAAAAAATCGGATTATCCATATAGCGATTGGCGGCTACTTCCCACGATGCTCCGGATAGAAGCTCACCGCATAGATTCTATTTATCTTCCCATAGATAAAACTGATCGATGAAATCCAAGCCTTTTAAGACACATGTAAGTGAATTGTCCTATATTTGCACTTAATAAATCTAAATAAATATAGTTATGCGTAAAACAATTTATGCTAAAATGACGGCATTGCCGGTAGGACTCTGCGCTTTAGCCTTTGCTGTTACCTCGTGCGGTTCCTCCGAATACAAGAAATTTGCCGACAATGAAGGTAAGCAAGTGGCCTCTATCCTACGGGAGAACGACTGTTTGGCCTGCCACTCTGAAAATGCGCCTTTGCCATTTTATGGCAACTTGCCGGTAATCGGTCCCGTAGTACAGGCAGACATGAAGGAGGCTGTTCATTATGTGGACTTGACTGCTATGGTGGAAGCCTTAGAGAACGGGCAACCTGTTTCAGAGGTTGATTTGGCGAAGGTGGAAAATACGGCCTTAAGCGGCTCTATGCCTCCGGCTAAGTATTCTCATATGCCGATGCACTGGGGAACCAGCCTTGACGACAATGAGAAAGCGGTGATCATCTCATGGGCGAAGAATGTCCGTAAGGATCACTTCACGACCGAAACCGTTGCGGAAGAATTTAAAAATGAACCTCTTCAGCCTCTAATGAAGAGGTTACCTACAGATCCGGCGAAGGTCGAGTTGGGTTTTGCCCTGTATCATGACACTCGTTTGTCTGCGGACAATACGATCTCTTGCGCTACTTGCCACGGATTGAGCACAGGTGGTGTAGACCGTAAGCAATATTCGGAAGGTATTAACGGACAGTTCGGTGGTGTTAACGCTCCGACCGTATATAATGCGGCGCTTAATTTCGTTCAATTCTGGGACGGACGTGCGGCAGACCTAAAAGAGCAAGCGGCCGGTCCTCCATTGAACCCGGTGGAAATGGGGTGTACCTCATTCGACCAGATTTGCGAGGCTTTAGCACAAGATAAAGATTTTACGAAGAAATTTACAGAGGTATATCCGGAAGGTTATTCTCAATCTACGATCACGGACGCTATCGCTGAGTTTGAAAAGACCTTGCTTACGCCGAGTCGTTTCGACAAATACTTGATGGGAGATAAAAATGCACTTACAGCGGAAGAACTAGAGGGCTATCAACTATTCAAGGACAATAAATGCGCTACTTGCCACGTTGGTGTAAATGTCGGTGGTCAATCTTACGAGTTCATGGGTATCAAGAACAGCTATTTCGATTATCGGAATACAGGGTTGACGGACGGTGATAACGGACGCTATGCCGTGACTAAGAAAGAATCCGATCGTCATAAGTTCAAAACCCCGACACTTCGTAACGTGATGTTGACTTATCCGTACATGCACGATGGAACGGTGGCCTCTGTAGAGGACGCAATCCGTATCATGCATGAGTTCCAGATCGGAAAGGAGATCAATGACACGGGAACGGCTAAAATCGTCGCTTTCCTAAAGACCTTGAACGGAGAATATAATGGAGAGGCGCTCCAGTAAATATAATCAATTAAAGAAAAGTTACATGTCTTTCCGCTTGCTTTGCATATTTCTCGTGCTCGTCGCATTTCAGTGCGGAGAGGGGCGTGCGCAGGAGGAAGGACTTGCCTCGTATTACCACCACCGCTTCCACGGCAGGAAGTCGTCCAGCGGGCGGATCCATGATAAGGAAGAGCTAGTGGCCGCACATCGTACGTATCCTTTTGGTACATTTCTGAGGGTCACAAATTTGGCGAACATGAAAAGTGTCATCGTATGCGTGACGGATCGTGGGCCCCATTATAGAAAACGAATCATTGATGTATCAGCGAGTGCCGCCGAACTGTTGGACTTCGTCGATAAAGGTATCGCCAAGGTACGGATCGAGGTCGTCCCCGGTCCCTTGGACCTCCGCTATCTGGACTTGATCTACCCTAAAATTCCTTATCTGGATATAGATTATTTACGTCCGAATCCACCTTATAGGGTGAAATTCACGAAATAAATTTAATTACGGTTTGCTTGGAGGAAGGATCAAAGAAAACAATATTATACTTTAATCTCTCTAATGAATTTCTAATTTGGCCTAAGAGTATTCTAACTAAATATTCATAAGCGATAAAAGAGTGACTTCTACCTTTGCGTAAAATTTAACGCAAATGGACAGACGATTCACTCTTTTACTTTTTTTATCTCTCCTTTTCTCTGGGGCGAAAGCCTCTGTTGTCTCCCTCTCCTTGAAAGAGTCAGAGCAACGTTTCTCTGAACACAATCTGGAAGTGATAGCCGAACGGTATAATATCGATATAGCCGAGGCTCAGGTGGTACAGGCCAAACTTTTCGAGAATCCCGTGGTCTCTTTGGAGCAAAATGTTTATAACCGATTGAACGGACGTTACTTTGATTTCGGGAAACAAGGGGAAACGATCGTAGAGGTGGAACAGTTGATCTATATCGCCGGACAGCGAAACAAACGTGTCCGTTTGGAGAAAATCCATAAGGAAATGGCCCTTTACCAATTCGAAGAGGTATTGAGAACCCTCCGGAGCGAGTTGAAGGAGAAATTCATAGCGCTTTATTTCACCCGGAAATCCCAATCTATTTACGATCGTGAGATTGATTCATTGGCTCATCTGTTGGTGGTTCTTAAGGAGCAGAATGAGAAAGGGAATGTTTCTTTATTAGAGAAGTCCCGTATCGAGGCCCTATTACTCTCTTTGCGGCAAGAGCGGAATGATATCGCCAATCAAGTTATCTCCCTTCAAGGAGACATGCGGCTTTTATTAGGATTATCCGGCAATGATACCTTCGAGCCGATATTCGATGAGTCTGTGCTGAACCAGATCGATATGGACTCCGTCCCTTTCTCTGAATTGACCTCTTTATTATACGAACGTCCGGATCTTAAGTTGGCGCAAGCAAGCATCAAGGCTTCGGAGGCGGACGTGAGATTACAACGTTCCCTCGCTTGCCCGGAAGTGAGCGTAAAGGGTACGTATGATAAGGCCGGTAACTTTATCAATGATTATTGGGCGATCGGATTGAGCGTCTCCCTTCCTATATTTAACCGGAATCAAGGGAATATCCGGGCGGCGAAAATATCTGTCGCTCAAAAGGCCCATAAGGAAGAATACGCCCGTCGACAAGCCGAGAATGAATTATTCACCAGCTATGCCCGGTTGGAAAAGGCGATTCAGCTTTATCGTTCCTCGAACTATGGATTGGAGAAGGATTTTGCCTTGATTATCGAAGGCGTGAACGTGAATTTCCAAAAACGGAATATCAGTCTCCTTGAGTTTATCGATTATTATGAGACCTACAAAACAACCTGCCTGCAACTTTACCAAACCCAAAAAGAAGTGTTACTGGCCTTGGAGGAGGTAAACACCGTAACGGGTAGCCATGTATTCAACTATTAAAAGCAAATCAAATGATATGAATAAGCATCTAATTACATTTATCCTTTTAGTACCCTTGGTATGTTCCTGCGGGAAACAGGCGACCACCTCGGTCGATACCCGGGAACCTTTACTATTAAATGACAGTTTACAGGAGATTATAACATTGGATACGGTTCGTGACACACCATTAACCAACGAGTTATTGCTCAATGGCCGTGTCAGTTTCAATCCGGAGCGAGTGGCCCATGTGTATCCGATATTTGGTGGAAATGTCATCTCCGTTCATGCGGAAGTTGGCGATTACGTAGGGAAAGGAGATGTCCTAGCGGTGATCCGGAGCGGCGAGATCGCTGATATCGACAAGCAGCGAAAGGAGGCCGAGCATCAACTGGCTATCGCTAACCGTAACTTGGAGGCTACCCAAGATATGGCCCGGAGCGGTATGGCTTCCGACCGGGACTTCCTGCAAGCCCAGCAAGAGCAAGCCAATGCCGAGGCCGAGACCAAACGTATCCAAGAAATGTATTCCATTTATAACATAAGTAGTTATTCATAATTATTTCACCTATGTCGAAATTACATTATCTTTGC
>ERZ778496.297-NODE-297-length-55598-cov-11.320148_pt1 | contig 55598 bp, 40 predicted proteins | sample MGYA00433099_ERZ778496 | MGnify/ENA primary metagenome ERZ778496 (study PRJEB29527, sample SAMN07138962) | mouse gut metagenome | material: feces | host: mouse | place: China:Nanjing | collected 2016-01-25 ...
CCCAAATTTAACACTTTTCAGAAATTCCATGCACCGGAATTTCGGATTGACCCTTTTTTTACTATATTTGCATATCTATGAAGAAGTTGTGGTTATACTTTCTATTACTTCCGCTACAACTGTCGGTACAAGCGCAACCAATGACAGCTGAGGATTACTATGTATCCGCTTTTAATGAGATGTCAGATATGCTCGCCGGCAGAGAAACTCTGTCCATAAAAAGAGCCGTCTATCTTGCTGAATGGGCATTTTATGAAGGAAAATTAGACTACAAGACCGACTTCTGCGATGAGATTGATAGAATAAATACTTTTATCCTTGATTTATATAAGGAAAACAAGTTGCATACATACAAAACTGGTATGCAGATGGCTATCAGTTCATATATAGTAAGTCCATATTCCGGGAATGGATATACACCATACACCTATGACTTTGTTTCAATGGACAATGAGTCATGGGAACGTCAATTTGTCAGCAAGACGCTAAAAACCCATAAAGGTCAGTGTCGTTCACTTCCGTGGATGTACAAAATCCTTGCAAATGAATTAAATGCCAATGTATCATTAGCTCACGCTCCGCGGCATTGTTATATTATGTACAAAGATGAGGATAAGTTTACGCCGGAAGAATGGATAAACCTCGAATTGACGACCAATCAGATGAATCCATCATGGTGGATTAAGCAGGATTTTGAAATATGTGATTCTGCTGTGATTGTCGGTACATATATGACACCATTGACTGATACCGAGACCGTCGCTTGCCAAATGGCCGAACTTGCATTTGGATATAAAGAAAAGTTTCATCGGTATGATAAGTTTACCTACTATTGTGCAAGTCGCTCTCTTGAATTGTATCCCATGAATCCAAATGCGTGGATAATACGAGGTAAATCAATTGAAAGAATGATTCATGATTACATCAAGAGAAACGGGAATTCCGTAGACGATTATGTCGCATCCTTGATACATTTGATGGATGAAACAAAACGGAGTTTTTACAAAACTTATATGACCGAAGAAACTGAAGTAATCAGAGAACGACGAAAACAACAAGCTGTAGAGGCTCAAAAGTACATCCGCGAAAAAACACTGTCAAAATGAAATATTTAAATTTATTATTAATTGCGCTGCTTTATCCACTAAGCAGCCATGCATATTCCCATCTGTCGCCATATTCATATTGCGGCGGAAACCCTGTTAACTGCGTTGATCCGACCGGAAAAGATATAGTCGTTTTGAATTATACTAAAGGAATGCATATGGCAATGCTGATTCAGAATGAGGAAGGAAAATGGCAATACTATTCTGTAAATGGGAATAACTTATATTTTTCAGGCTCGCATTTCGGTGGCAGGCCCTTTAATGATGTTGCGGTTGGCTCATGGGATTCACCTCAAGAATTTTTCAATTCATCATATAATGTTAGAAATAATGATAGCAAGAAAGATAAATCTATGAATCATTTTGGCTTTTCAGAGGGCTATCAAATTTCTACCACACCTGAACAAGACGAAACAATGAGAAATAGCTTTTCCAAGATAGCAAAAACTGAATACAACCTTTTTAACAATAACTGTGCAACAGCAGTACAAAAAGCCATGGTAGAAGCTGGCATTCCCGTTTCCCAACCGACAATGGTGCCATCCTATATTCCAATGGCTACTCCATTTGGCATTGTTGATGTCTTTAATGGATATAAGATGAAATGTGATATCCAAATGAGGCCAAGTTCCGCCTTTCAATCTATAATCAAATTCAATCCTTCCGGTAAATTACTACCAGAAAATAGGCCCTTAAATTATTAATTATCATATGCCAAACAAACAAATGAAAAGACCAAATTATCTCCGTGAGCTACTCTCCTATTTATACATTTTCACCGGCTTTTTATGTATAATCTATTTTATTTCATATAACATTCGTATAGCAATTAAGCCTTTGGGATGGGCGATAATGCTGTTCAACGCAGTACTTTGCTTCATTGTGTATATAACTATAAATCACATTATTATAAGAAGAATAATATCGAATAGATTTCTGATAGTTATTGAAGCATTACTATTTTCCGCTATGTTAACTCTGGTAATTAGTGACGTGAGGTATGAAGCTTACCTAGACCAAGAATATCTCCGAAAGACTACGCCTAGACTATTACCATCACACCCGGTCATGAGCTTTGAGAAACAAATATTACTACCAGAAAATAGGCCCTTAAATTATTAATTATTATATGCCAAACAAATGAAAAGACTAAATTATCTCCGTAAGCTACTCTCCTATTTATACATTTTCACCGGCTTTTTATGTATAATCTATTATATTTCATATAACATTCGTATAACAAATAAGCCTGAGGGATGGGCGATAATGCTGTTCAACGCAGTACTTTGCTTTATTGCATATATAGCTATAAATCACGTCTTTATAAGAAGAATAATATCGAATAAATTTCTGATAGTTATTGAAGCATTACTATTTTCCGCTATGTTAACTCTGGTAATTAGTGACGTGAGGTATGAAGCTTACCTAGACCAAGAATATCTCCGAAAGACTACGCCTAGACTATTACCATCACACCCGGTCATGAGCTTTGAGAAACAAATATTACTACCAGAAAATAGGCCCTTAAATTATTAATTATTATATGCCAAACAAATGAAAAGACCAAATTATCTCCGTGAGCTACTCTCCTATTTATACATTTTCACCGGCTTTTTATGTATAATCTATTTTATTTCATATAACATTCGTATAGCAATTAAGCCTTTGGGATGGGCGATAATGCTGTTCATCGCAGTACTTTGCTTTATTGCATATGTGACTATAAATCACATTCTTATAAGAAGAATAATATCGAATCGATTTCTGATAGTTATTGAAGCATTACTATTCTCCGCTATGTTAACTCTGGTAATTAGTGACGTGAGGTATGAAGATTACCAACACCAAAAATATCTCCAAAGGACTATGTCTAAGACTATTACCATCACACCCGGTCATGAGCTTTGAGAAACAAATAGTTGTGGATTGCCTTTGTAGATTGGCGATAGGCAATCTAATTGCTCACGGCATACGCAAGATCGACAACTCCAAAATCCCCGAAAGGGATATATCGGCGTCCCTACCTACATTGCCAGTTTAACAACCGCATTTTTACATTGAGCCCTAAACACAAAAGGAGCGAAGTTTTTAACTTCGCTCCTTTTGTGTTGTCTTACCAGGATTCGAACCTAGACAGGCAGAACCAAAAACTGCAGTGCTACCATTACACCATAAGACAATCCTCTTACTCAGGTCAAAACCTAAAGTAGGCGCAAAGGTAAGGATATTTTTTTTGACATGCAAGAATGACGCGCAAAAAAGAGTTGCCGATTTTAAAGAATTGTTCTTTTCACATAACAAGCATACTTCGACGATAGCGTCAATAGCAAACACAGATCAGAATAAATATGGCCCACTGCCTTAGTCGCAAAAGCAGACAAATAGTACACCGGTGCTGCGGCGTACATATACGCACTATACCGGTGCAGCGGATTAAACAGGCTCGTACACCCGGAATAAAACCGCATGCAGACCGATGGCATGGATTAAGAAAAACGCCTCTATATAAGGTCGTTTTCACCGTTATACCGACTGTTATTACGATATGTTTGAGTATATTTGCATTTCACAATCACCTCATACATCACAAATCTTCATACACAATGAAAAAAAGTATCTTAACTTTATTGCTATTAGCTGCCGCAATGACAAACAGCCGGGCAGAAAAGCCGGCACAAGCTCACGGTTATCCGATAGACCCCGTGCCGTTTACGTCAGTCAAAGTCACCGACAGCTTCTGGGGACAGCGCCTTAAAGCAAGTCGCGAAGTCACTATACCGCTCGCATTCTCCAAATGCGAGGAGACAGGACGCTATCTTAACTTTATAAACGCAGCTCATCCTAACGACACGATAAAGGTAGGAGGCTTATCGTTTGACGACACAGACGTATACAAGACTATCGAGGGGGCAAGCTATCTGTTACAGACCTATCCCGACAAACAGCTCGAGCGATATATCGACAGCGTGCTTGTCATCGTGGCCGCCGCGCAAGAACCCGACGGATACCTGTACACGAGCCGCACAATGAACCCTAAACACCCACACCAATGGGCAGGTTCACGACGGTGGGAAAAAGTCGAAGAACTCAGCCATGAGTTTTACAACCTCGGCCATATGATAGAGGGAGCCATAGCTCATTATCAGGCTACAGGCAAACGCAACTTTCTCGACATAGCCGTAAAATATGCCGATTGCGTGTGTCGAGAAATAGGCGGCAATCCCGGACAACTTACACTTGTACCGGGGCATCAGATAGCGGAAATGGCCCTTGCCAAACTGTATCTCGTCACCGGCGACAGAAAGTATCTTGACCAAGCCAAATTCTTTCTTGACAAGCGCGGACATACATCGCGACGCGACGCCTACAGTCAGGCCCACAAACCTGTCACCGAGCAGGACGAAGCCGTAGGCCATGCCGTCAGAGCGGCATATATGTATGCAGGTATGGCCGATGTTGCAGCACTCACAGGCGACTCCGCCTATATACATGCCATCGACCGAATATGGGACAACATCGTAGGTAAAAAATACTACATAACCGGCGGAATAGGCGCAACAAGCAACGGCGAGGCTTTCGGCGCCAACTACGAACTTCCCAACATGTCGGCATACTGCGAGACATGCGCCGCCATCGGAAACGTATATGTAAACCATCGTCTGTTTTTGCTCCACGGCGACTCGAAGTATTACGACGTACTGGAGCGCACCCTGTACAACGGGCTTATTTCAGGAGTATCGCTTGACGGAGGCGGGTTCTTCTATCCCAATCCTCTTGAGTCAGCCGGACAACATCAGCGTCAGCCTTGGTTTGGCTGTGCATGCTGTCCGTCCAATATATGCCGCTTCATTCCATCGCTTCCCGGCTACATATATGCAGTCAAAGACCGTGACGTCTATGTCAACTTATTCATGCCAAACACCGTCAGGCTCGACATAGCCGGCAAACAGGTATCCATCAGTCAAAACACCACCTATCCATGGAACGGCGACATCGACCTAACTGTCGACCGCAACAAAGCCGGCCGGTTCAGAATGATGATACGCATACCGGGATGGGTACGCAACCGACCGGTACCGAGCGATCTTTACACATACGCCGACAACAAACGCCCCTTATATTCAGTGACAGTAAACGGCAAGACAGTTGACGGAACATTGCAAAACGGCTATCTGAGCATTGACCGGAACTGGAAGAAAGGCGACCGCGTGGAGATACACTTCGATATGGAGCCCCGCACAGTTAAAGCTGACAGCCGGGTCGAAGCCGACCGCGGACGAATAGCTGTAGAACGCGGCCCCATAGTATATTGCGCCGAGTGGCCCGATAATGACTTCGATGTGCTCTCCGTGCTCGTCAACCGACATCCGCACTTTAAAGTCGAGGAGGACCGCGAGATGCTTTACGGCATAAACAAACTCGTAACTGATGCTCAAGCACTTAAATATGGCGACGACGGACGCCTTGCTGCCGATGACGTAAAACTGACTCTCATACCTTATTACGCATGGGCCCATCGCGGCCCCGGCAAGATGGCCGTATGGCTTCCACAGGAGGTAAACGCCGCCAATCCCGTGCTTCCGTCCACACTCGCCACAGGCGGCAAACTGAGCGCATCGCGCCCGTCACCCTCATTGAGTGCCGTCAATGACCGCCTGCTGCCCAAAGACGTAAATGACAGGTCACTACCCTACTACCATTGGTGGCCGGCTAAAAACACCGTTGAGTGGATTATATATGAATTTCCCGGAGCAAAGGAGGTACGCGGCTCCACCGTGTACTGGTATGACGATGCTCCATGGGGAGGATGCCGCGTGCCTGACAGCTGGAGAATCCTGTACCGCGATGCCTACGGCGAGTGGCAGCCGGTAAAAGACGCCGACAACTATGGCACAGCAAAGGGCACCGGCAACACGGTAAACTTCAGTCCCGTCAAGACTTCAGCGGTAAAACTAGAAGTAGTCCAGCCTGCCGACAACTCCTCGGGAGTATTTGAATGGGAACTTTTTTAGGCACTGCGTTTGTGAGCGGCTCATTAGCCTCACCGGTAGAATAATTGTCACATAATGCCCATAAACCTCACATGATTTTTGTCGTGTGAGGTTTTTTATCTAATTTTAGGCCTTAATTTTCAAGTTTGTCATGAAAAAAGTGTCATTCTCAATCTTGGGCATTCTGTTTGCACTATGTATTTATGCCCATTGCCCTGCAAAAGTATCAATTCTCGGTGACTCATACTCGACATTTCAGAACCATGTCGTTCCTGACACAAACTATGTATGGTACTTTGCCGACGCCAACGAACCCGACCGTACCGACGTGGCCACAGTTGACGATACTTGGTGGATGCGCTTCATAACGCGCAGCGGCCTGCAACTCGAACAAAACAACTCGTTTTCCGGAGCGACAGTGTGCAATCTCGGTTATGAAGGCAACGATTATAGCGACCGTTCGTTTATCAGACGCATGGACAGCCTCGGCAAGCCCGATCTCATATTGGTATTCGGCGCGACCAACGACTGCTGGGCAAAGGTTCCTCTCGGCAAGAAAGGCTCCGATGACCTTTATACTTTCATACCGGCCATGGATAAGATGCTTCGCGAACTTCCCTCGCTTTATCCCGACGCCCGCATAGTATTCATGCTCAACGACGAGATACAGGGCGACATGCGCAAAGCCATCATAGAATTATGCCGCGACAACAATACAGCGTGTCTTCAGCTTCAGAACATATCGAAACGTCAGGGACACCCCGACAAAGCTGGCATGCTGCAGATAAGCGACCAGCTCACCGACTTTCTGCACGACAACGGTTGCTGCAGACGCAAATGTCACAAACAAGACAAATAAAAATTATATATTGCCCGTATTATGAAAAAGACTCTTACAATTATGGCTACACTCATAGCCATGTGTGTTACTGTATCGCAAGCACAGTCAATAGTTATGTTTGACAAAGGACATCCGTCCAAAGTCATACAGTTAGGCGTCCGTGCAGGCTTTAACACCTCCAATCTTGCAACCAATTACGACAAGGCATTCCCCGAAATAACATGGAACCACACCCAGTGGCGCCAAGGCTTGACACTCGGAGCGATTGTAGATATAAACCTGCGCAATTTCTTCTCTATCCAGTCGGGACTGTTTTACAAATCGCGCGGCAACGACTTCCACTATCTTGTCAACGATAACGAAAACCTTGTGGCAATAGACGGAAAGTGGCGCGGCAACTATTTTGAGATACCGCTGTTGGCTTCGCTCCGTCTCGGCGTATTTGAACTCGCACAACTTCAGATAGACCTCGGTCCGTACTTCGCAACAGGTTTTGGCGGCAAAGTACGATATAATCAGCTTAAGACCGACACGCAGGACCCTATGAAGCCCGAGATTTCCCAGAAAAGCGTCAAGGCCGATTATTTCGGCGACAATGGCATGGTACAGCGTTATGACTGGGGTCTTAAAACCGGCATAGGTCTGCTTCTGCTCCAGCATTATTACCTCGGCGTACACTTCAATTATAGTTGCCGCAACGTGCTCAAAGAGCTTGAAGGCGCGGCAAAACGTCCCAACGGTCACAACAAGGCATGGACTTTCACTCTCGGATACAACTTTTAAAATGCTGTAACAACCGGTGTTAACAGTGGCAGCCTTCCGGCTGCGGAATACCTGCACATTGCCGTTACTGACGCGGCGAGTAGATGAGGGTCGATGAATTAGCCGGGGTAATATAGGCCGATACTGCATTGACTATAGCGTCGGTCGTTACGGTCCTTTGTCTCGGCACAACATCGTTTATGTCTTCGCCCCGCGCTTCACACTGTGCGAGGGCAGATGCAAGATTGGCATATCCGAGCGTCCCGAACATATGGCTCGCCTCAAAGCGGTTCAGTACCCGCTCAAGCTCGTGAGCCGACGGCGGCGACGCTATCAGCGACAAGGCAGAGTCAGTGACAGCCTCCTCGGCTTCTTCCACACTGACACCATCACGCAGATGAGCACTCAGAAGTATAAGCCCCGGATCGCTTGTGCCGGTGATTGAAGCGTCAGCTTTGGAGAAAAGCGTAGTGCCCATGAGCAGGTCGCGGTAAAAACGCGACGAATAACCTGCCGACAGCAGGTCGGTTATCGTGTCGCAGACAGGGTATGCCCTGTCGTTGTAGCCCGGCATATGATAGGCTTTATAGATTACGGTCTGTGGCACACGGCCATATACTATAGCGCGACGCGGCTCCGTCTGCACGGGCTCCTGCGGATATACGTGCGGCGCTACCTGTCGTGCAGGTATCGGTCCAAACCACTTCTCCGCCAATTCTCTTGTGCGATCAAGCGATATGTTTCCCGTGACTGCAAGCACGGCGTTATTGGGCGCATAGTGCCGGTAAAAAAAGTCGCGGACATCAACAGAACGTACTTTTTCTATATGTGAAATGTCCTTGCCTATTACCGGATAGCGGTAAGGGTGCACCTTATAGGCAAGCGCGTTAAGATGATGATGCAGATCACCGTAAGGCTGGTTGAGACACACTTGTTTGAATTCCTCACTTACTACCTGTCGTTGCACCTCAAGCGACTTGTCATTGAATGCAAGCGCGTTCATGCGGTCGCTCTCGAGCCAGAATGCAGTCTCAGCATTATGAGCCGGAACTATGTCATAGAAGTTGGTGAAGTCGCAGTTGGTCCATGCATTATTGGTGCCCCCGGCCGCTTCGAGCGCCTTGTCAAACTCGGGAATGTTTTCCGATCCGCCAAACATCAGATGTTCAAACAGATGCGCCATCCCCGTAAGGTCGGGCGACTCGTCACGACTGCCTACGTTATATAATAAATTTAGTGCCACCATTGCAGTGGCACTATCTTGATTGTGTACTACTTTTAACCCGTTGGAGAGGGTGAAGCGGTTGACCGGAATCATTTCTCGACAGTCATCTTTATTATTTTCACATCTTCCTTTGGGCGGTCACCGGGAAGCGTGGGCGTTTTTTCTATTTTTTCAACGACATCCATGCCTTCTATGACCTCGCCGAATACCGTGTACTGACCGTCAAGATGCGGCGTGCCTCCTATTGTGGAGTAAGCTTCGCGCTGCTCGGCAGTGAGTTTAGCCGGCTTCTTGGCGACTTCGGCCTCCGTAAGAGCTATCAGCTCGTCCTGAAGCGCCTGAAGACCTGCCTGATCGCGGTTGCGGCGGAGTTGCATGATAGAGTCACGTCGCTCCGAAGCCAGCCGGTTGAATACATCCTGCTGCTGCATCATGATCATCTGCTTCTCCATCTGTGCGAGCTGGGCTTCATTGTATGCCTTGCCGGTAACGATGTAGAACTGCGAGCCCGAGGACTTGCGCTCAGGATTCACATTGTCACCCTGACGCGCAGCGGCGATAGCGCCGCGTTTATGGAAATGCTTGGGATAGACAAACTCGGCTTCTATCGTGTAGCCCGGGCCTCCGCTACCGAGTTGCCTGCCTGCCGGCGCACCCTTTGATTCCGGATCTCCGGCCTGCACCATAAACTCGTTTATCACACGGTGAAACAGAGTGCCGTCATAATAGCCCTCATTGACAAGCTTCACGAAGTTATCGCGGTGTTTTGGGGTGTCACCAAACAGGAGAATCTTTATATCGCCCATTGTCGTCGACATGTTTACAACGACATCATTTTTGTCTATTACCGTCATTTTGGTTTTGGTTTCGTTTTTTGTAGTTTCAGTAGCTGCAGCCGATTTTGTTTCGGTACAGGATGCCAATTTGATGCTTAACGCTACAATCAGCAACAATGTTTTCAATCTTGACATGACAGAGTACGGTTAGATACCGGTAGGATACATACGCTTGTATATACGGCGGAAATTATCGTCGACAGCGCTTAATTCATTTTTATGCTCCTCGTAGTCATCACCCCAGAGGGTAAGCAGATCACCGATATAGCGACGTTCGCGATCTTTTATTATCGCAGCACCGATAAGGCGCGATATAGCATCATTATACTTATCCTTGTCTATGGCATACAGATAGCGCGCTGCGCTCACCGTAAACTGCCCGTTCAGGTCGACCGCTATCATGTTGTCGACCAACTCGTCGATGATATCATCGATTGAGTCAATATGATTGGCTATATATTCATAGGTAAGAAGTCCGTCGGTATCCTCTCCCAAAAGCCGTTTAATATCCTCGTTCATCGTAATGATAAATAAAGTTGATATGCAAAGATACGAATAAGTCAAGTGCAAAAGCAAATTTATTTGCTTTTTGCCGAGCGAGAGTATCCAATACGGAGCCAAAGATACGAATAAGTCGGGAGTTATGACAAATAAAACCGTCTATTCTGCCGGTTTGATACAGCACGTGGCGGCATAGTTGCTGACTCCGCACCATGACGGCATAGATTAATAGCTTTTACAGGCTCGAAGACTGAGGCTACATGTATGTCGGCTGAATTTTAACAAGTCAACCGTTTTTTGCCGCTGACACCAGCGGCTGTAAGATAATGAATGTAAGGTCGACATAAGAAAAGGTTGATTTCGCTACTACAAATTTTTAATCCATAAAATTTAGACAAGCCACAAAACAGTGACTTTTTTAATATTTTTTAGTAAATTTGCAGTCAAAGAGTTTTTATGCGACACACACTGCACATCATTATCATCATTACCATGGCATGCCTTGCAGCATGCAGCCGACACTATGACCGACGGCTTATAACGGCCGAGTCGGTAATGACCGAGCATCCCGACTCCGCTCTTGCAATCCTTCAAGCCATCGACAGCACCTCTATAAGCTCGGAAAAAGACCGGGCTCTATTTGCCCTGCTTATGACACAGGCTCTCGACAAAAACCACATCAATGTAACCGACGACTCGCTCATAACCATAGCTGCCGACTACTATTCACACCAAGACGACCGGCATCGTGACATGCTCGCGCATTACTATCTCGGACGCGTCCACTTCAATGCCGCCGACTATCCCCGCAGCCTGCTGTCAATGCACAACGCCCATGAAACAGCCACCGACATCAACGATAAATTCTGGTGCGCAATGACAGCAAAAGGATGCGCCGCCGTTTATAACGCTACATTCAAGACTACCGAAGCCCTGATATACTCGCATATAGAGTATGACTTCTTTGCCGCGCTAAAGCTTCAACCCTATCTCGACCAGTCAATGAGCGAACTTGCTCAGGCTCACCTCTATTACGGCGACTATGACCGGTCAATCGACTTGTCAAGACAACTGCTTGACACTTTGGCCATACGTCCCGACAAGACCCTCGAATATGAAGCAAAGAAAAACATAGGCCAGACTTTGATTGAACAGGATAAATACACAGAAGCGGTGCCTTATCTTGAATACATATGCAAGACCGACATGGCAAGCTCACAAGACTCCTCTTTTCTCGGATTGGTATACTCACGTACAGGTCAGCTCGAGAAAGCTCAGAAAATATCGGATGCCATAGAAGCGCACAAAGATCTGCATTCGTACTATCTGAAATACGATGTATCCAAAGCAAACGGCTCTTTAACCGATGCGCTGACAGCTCTCAAAAGCTACGACAGCATAGCCTCACTTAACCTTAACGAGCGTATAAAAACCGATCTCGGCACCTCGGTGATAGGGTATTACAGCTACAAAAACAAACTAATAGAAAACGACATACAGCTTGCAAAGTTCAGGATGATTATCATCCTGATAATAGGCGTGATTGTGCTGACAATCATAGTTTATATAGCACTACGCTACTACAGGAAACAGAAACGGCAAATATCGGAAAGCATGCTGATTGCAGAAAACATGAAGGAAATCCTCACTCTTAAAGAACATGAATGTTCAGCCGCCCAACACTCTATACGTGAACTGATCAACACAAAATTCGACCTGTTCGACAATCTGTTCAAGGCTTATTACGAAAGCCAGCATTCCACATCGGCAAAAAAGCACATATCCAACGAGGTCCAGAGAATCATCGACACACTCTCGTCTGACTCATCTACAGCACTCCAACTTGAACAAGACATAGATGAACATTGCTCGGGCATAATGTCGCACTTCCGTCATGACATGCCCAATCTTAAAGTAGCGGACTATCGTCTATTTCTCTATTCCGTACTCGGTTTTTCAACTACAGCCATATCCCTGTTTCTGAAAGTCGACAAAATAAACTCCGTATATGACCGCAAAAAACGCCTGAAGATAAAGATAAAGCAGTCAGAAAGCGGCAGAAAAGACGAGTATCTACAATACCTTAATTAACTTGCAGTATATAAGCAAGTTACAGCATCACACCCACTACTCCACTGATTATCAGAATGTTACATATGTAAAATACACAAGCCTAATTTTAAGAGAATCCGAGGCGATAAACTCCTGTATATAAACATATTGCAAAGGCCAAAAGCCTAATTTATTACATCAGCCAATCGCTCATATAATAAAAAGATGTCGTAACTTTGTATAGTGAATATATTATACTTATGAAGTGTTTCCCTAAATTATAAGGTCATATCTCCTTCTGATAAATATGGTTTCACAGAGGAGAGATATCACATTTACTGTTATAAAAAGTGATATAAGATTCAGCTTAATTATGCACTGAAAAGTATATACAACTCAAAATAAGAACTGTTTTTAGAATGGTTGAGAAAAACACACAAAAATATCATCATTTGCATTTAGTAAAAGCCCCTGACGGTACGGTGACGTGAGTCAACAACCGGCAAGGGCTTATTTGCTTCTACGGCTTCACGTACTAATTCCGTATCAAAGGCGACATGCGGAGTCAGCACCAAAATCACGTAGCACTAAACGTGGTTCCTTAATATCTATGGCCTTATGAAATATGTGTCGGCAGCACGGTAGTGAGTGACATCGAAGTCAATCAAAAGGCGTCCGCCACGTATCTCATCGCATAATATACGGTCTATCCGCAGTATGTCGGCACGGTCAAGCTGCATCCATTGATACTGTTCGTTTCCTCCCGGAGCAATGCGGCCTTCGTCTTCTGCAAACGTAAGCACGTTGTCGCATATGTCACGGAACCCCACTCCATCACTCTGCGCATCAATATAACCGAGGACCTTGATTCTTAACTCATCATCGGTATAACCAACCTGTACCGAGGTGACTCCTAATTTAACTTTCATCATGACAACTAACGATTTTTATAGTATAACATCGCCGCGTACCAAAAAGTTATCCATCACCACCGCACCGTTAATATCAGGAATGATTACGGAAGAGGATCGAAGCCGAGCGACTTGATTCTTTCCATGACGGCTGCAGGGTCGTGGTCACCTTCCACATAGGCTATGCCGGCGGAAAGGTCTACAACGACCGAGGTCACTCCCGGTATAAGGGCGAGGTTTTTCTCTACCGATGCTTTGCAGTGGGCACAGCTCATGCCCTTGATTTTATACTCTTTGCTCATAGTTGTTATTGTTTGATGTCTGCGATTGTAGAATTTTAATGCAAATGCGGTAATCAGCAAGCCAGCAAGTATGACCGAACACATGGTGTCAAACCATGAGACGCCGACATGACAGGCGCCGTTGGGCATTGCGGCAAGAGGACCTACAAACCACTCGCGTGGCAGCAGATAGTCTATAGCCAATCCGAATGCTATGGCACCCAGTACAATCGAGGATATATACACGGCGGCACTGCGGCGCCCCATAGTACGGGAGATGACGGCAATCGAGGCAAAGTTGGCCGCGGGCCCGGCCATAAGCAGCACCAGCGCCGTTCCCGGAGAGAGCCCCTTCAACATGAGCGACAAGGCTATGGGTATCGATCCGGTGGCACAGACATACATCGGCACCGCTATGGCTACGACCACCAACATAGCCAGTAACGGACGGTCGCCGAGCGACACGAAGAAGTCCTGCGGTACAAGTACGGTGATGAGCGCGGCTATGACAAGTCCGAGCACGAGCCACTTACCTATGCTCTGCACCATCTGCACGAAACCATAGTACAAGGCCTCTTTCATTCGGGCTCCAAAACCTGCCGGCTGCGACTCCGCACCGGCTCCGCAACCGGCTATAGGACAAGCCCCGTCAGTATCGCGGTCGTCATGCTTCTCCGACACACCTACAAGGCATCCTCCTACTGCCGCCGTGACAAGAGCAGCTACAGGCCGGACCACCGCAAAGGCCGGACCAAGCAGCGAATAAGTGGCAGCTATGCTGTCGACACCGGTCTGCGGCGTCGATATAAGAAACGAGGCTGAAGCCGCACGCGAAGCACCGTTGCGCCTCATTGCCACTGCAGTAGGCAGCACTCCGCACGAGCATAGCGGAAGCGGCACTCCAATCATGGCTGCCTTGAACACCGCACGCCAGTCGGAGCCCGACAAATGACGGCTCATGACTTGTGCGGGAACGAAGGCATGAAGCAGTCCGGCTATGAGAAGCCCCAACAGTATGTATGGCGACATCTCGTTGAGCATGTTTATGAAAGCGTTGAAAATATCCATCTGCAACAGTATTACTATTATTTACGGTACAAAGTTACGACACATGTGGCTGAAACATGTTACACAATTTTTCAAATATGTTGCATCATGCTATACCTTGTCAAGGGGACGACGCCGGCCGCCGAGACGATACTGCGTGACGGTCATGCCCGTAACAGCACGGAATTGACGCGACAGGTGGGCCACACTCGAATATCCAGTGCGGTAAGCTATTTCGGAGGCAGTAAGACGTCCGTAGTCGAGCAGTTCCTTGACATATTCTATTTTCTGACTGATAAAGTAATTTTCTATAGTGCGCCCCTCGACCGCTGAAAATGCACTGACGAGAGTACGGTAGTCGACACCGGTGCGCTCCTCGAGCCAAGCCGACAGTTTCAGTCTTGTACCGGAGCCGGAGCGCGCAAGTCCTATTAGCAGTGTCTTGACCTTCTGCGCCGTCAGTTTGGCAGCATCCTCGATAAGTTCGAAGCCGAGATTATGGAGTTCTCCTGCAAGTGACGCCAACGCATCACTGTCAAGGCTCTCGGCTATCTGCGCACTGCCGAGGGTAACACTGCTCACAGTATAGCCAAGCCGCCGCAACAGACTGTCCACAACCATAATGCAGCGGTCGCACACCATATTTTCAATATTCAGTGTCATAATTATACAAAACTACACATTTTTAATGAACAATAGGGTCAGTATGGTCCGTTTTATAACAAACAACTATATATAGACTCCGAAATGACAGCGCAGACTACACTTTTCAGCCCTCGCAACCTCAGCCTGATGATGGATCTTTATGAACTCACCATGGCCAACGGCTATTTCACGGCCGGAGCCAAGGACACCCGGGCAGTATTTGATCTTTTTTACCGCTCCAATCCGGATGACGGGGGATTCGCCATTTTCGCCGGGCTTGAACAGGCGCTCGACTACGTGGAGCACATACACTTTGACGGTGACGACATAGCCTATCTGCAGTCGCTCGGACTCTTCACTGCAGAATTTCTCGATTATCTCGCCACATTCCGTTTCACGGGCGACATATATGCCGTCGACGAGGGCACTGTGGTATACCCCAACGAACCGCTGGTGACTGTTGTGGCACCGCTTATCGAAGCGCAGATAATAGAGACAGCCATGCTGTCGCAGATCAACCATCAGTCACTCATAGCCACGAAGGCCAACCGTATAGTACGCGCCGCCCAAGGACGCATGGTATCGGACATGGGCGCCCGACGCGCCCACAACGCCGATGCGGCGGTATACGGCGCCCGCGCGGCCTACATAGGGGGCGTGGAGGCTACCGCCACCGTGCTTGCAGGCAAGATGTTCGGCATACCGGTGACGGGTACCATGGCCCACAGCTGGATCATGTCGTTTGCAAGCGAGTATGAGGCGTTTAAGGTTTATGCACAGGTCTATGGCAGCAATTCGGTGTTTCTCGTCGATACTTACAACACGTTAAAGTCGGGACTGCCCAACGCCATAAAGGCGGCCCACGACATTCTGCTTCCGGCCGGGAAGAAACTCAAAGGCATACGCATAGACTCAGGCGACATAGCCTATCTGTCGAAGGAAGCGCGCCGCATGCTTGACGAGGCAGGACTCGAAGACTGCAGTATCGTGGCGTCAAACAGTCTTGACGAGTTCAACATAAGGTCAATAATATCGCAGGGCGGATGTGTGGACATTTTCGGTGTCGGAGAACGGCTTATCACATCCAAGAGCGACTCCACATTCGGCGGCGTATATAAACTTACCGCACTTGAAAAGGACGGACGTTGGGTGCCTAAGATAAAGGTATCGGACAATGTGGTGAAAATAACCAACCCGGGACGCAAGGACCTCTACAGAGTCTATGACTCCGACGGCAAAAGCATAGCGGAACTGATAGCCGACCACGGCGAACCAGTAAACGGCGCGGTGCCGGAGCTTGTATGTGCCGACCGCCCATGGCAAACCCTCGACTACCTCGGGTGTACCTTCAAAAAACTGCAGCATCAGGTGGTGGCCGGAGGACAACGCATATCGCAACCTCGCCCGTTGCATCAGTTGCAAGACTACGTCAGGGAGCAGATGATACGCGAAGTGCGCGAAGAAGAGCAGCGCCTTGACAACCCAGACATACACACCCTCGCCATGACATCAGGATACTACAACCGCAAACTGGCCCTTCTTAAAGAGACCGAAGCAGGTCTCGGCGGAGAATGACGCGGCGCATGCAACGTACGTGTGAAAATAAAAAAGCCGTGGGGCGGAACCCACGGCATCAAAGAACATAAGTATTACATTGAGTCTTTTCACAAAGACTGATATTTAGGAATTGATAATCATCGCAATACTCCTAAATACATTTATTTACACACAATCGCGTCATCACGACGCTTTCTTTTAACACCAATCATGAGATTGATTTATATCGTTTTGTCTCCCCGATAGTTGCGCGGGTCCGGATAGTCATGAGCCTTTACAGGCTCGGGGATTTACTTTATTTTCCTCTTTTCCAGAGACTGTGCCGGCCGTTGGCCGTCTTGTCCCCGGCTAACAATAGCATGAGTCCGTTCGGACTCCGTTTTTCGCCGGCCTGCGGAGCGGACCCGAAGCAGGCCCTCCTCGCTAAGCATATCAGTCCTCGACAAGCCTGATAAATGCGGCATCCGAGTCACCAAACAATGCAGTAGCATCATTACTATACGTATTGAAATCAAATGTAGTATAATTGATATCCCATGCCGTTGTTCCAGAAGTAGTGCCGACCTCTTCTCCATCGCCACTTACCCAGTATGTAGCACCAAACTGAGTATACATCGTATACAACAACGGGCGATATTCGGCAAAGTTACCGGCTCCATCAGGCATTCTGGCGGCTCGAGCGGCATATCTTAATACCCCACGGGCATTTCCCGGCTCATATATATGGTTCATTCCCAATTTTCTTGAGCCATCTTTACGGTGACCGTTGCCGGAAACACCTATCGGAAAAAACAGGTTAAGACCATCTTTACCTACATTATAGACAAACCATCCACGCATGCCGTAACTTTGACGTTCACTCATGTCCAGATAAGTGGCATAACCGCAAGCCTTGACAACATCGGTCTGTGTCTGTGTGGCTCCGTCGCCATAAAGTACTCCGGCTCCGAAGTCGCACTCCTTGCGCAGATTCTCAAAATCCTCGTATTTCGGTACACGACACGTTTTGCCGTTGACGTCCAACGTCACGCCCTTGAATACAGCCGGTATATCGGACTTTATATCTTCCCACTTAGCCATAGGCTTATCAGCTTTATCGGGACTGAGGTCATATGGAGCAAGGTAGTAGGCGCTCTGTCCGTCAGGATAACTCTTGTAACGTGCATCACGCTTATTGTTGACAGAAGCAATAGCCTCCAACAGGTTACCGCACTTGAACATAGAGCCCTCGCCACGCGGATACTCATATTCATGTCCCAAGAATGAACCGTCGCCGTTCTTTATCGCATACTGCAGATTGCAAGTATGCCACTTTGTATTTGACCCCGTAGCCATAGCCACAGGCGCGTAGCCCTGCCGCACCATTATACGGTGGGTACAGGTATAATTATGGTACAATACTTTTATAATAGCACAACGCACGGCTTCTTTATTAGCGCATTTCGACAAGAATTTGACATCAAATTGAATCTCACTGTCAGTATATCCTTCAATTCTGTCGCCTTTGGCAGTCTTACCGCCGACAGACAGCCAACCACCGCCATCGGTTATATACTCAATCTCGGCACTCCACGGTCCTCCCGTCGAGATGACAGGCACATAGCTCATGCCGTCCACATCATCCTCCGAGTCAAGACGCATAAGATGGACATTAAACGGATCGGTACAATTCCAACTGCGATAAATGCCCTTCGGGTTCACAATACGCGGCACCTGAAGCACTTTGGCGACAATCGACTGCTTTTTACCGTCAACAGTTGCGGTAAACTTAATCTCGGCATAACGATAATAGCCCATATAGGGATTATTGCCGCGGTAACCGGCTGTCTTGATAAGATTTATCTCACGGGAATACAACGGGATATGAAATGTGGTATGCTTCACACCATTGACTGTCGTAGTAGACACTTCATAAGCACCGTCATTGGCAAAGTCATCATTAGCATTATCGCTACGACCCGAAACCGGAGTTTTAGTAACATTATAAAACCGATGACCGCGATGATTCACTTTTTCATTTAAAGAAGGATCACCCTCTCCTATCCAATATGCTTTATTATAAGGTATTCCATTGTATTGACCATCAGATAGAGACTGATTATATTTATACTCTTTAGCAATACCTGAAACCTTACCGACAGAAGCCTTACGACCACGATCAGTACCGGGTTCAAGCGGAGCCATTCGAAGAGACAGAAAACCATGCCACGGACCATTACCTACAACCTTAGCGGTATCGCTATAATACTCCAGACCTGCAACTATTTCGCCGGGATTATCAAGGGTAGAGGGCCCCCAGTCGGAGCGGATTATCTCGGCTTCGAGGTCGCCTTCGAGTTCACCGATTATGGTGACAGGATAAACCATGGACTGATTGTACATGTAGGGCACGTAGTAGTACGGGATGGGCACCTTGATGCCGGGCTCTTCATTATAGTCTATGTGCCAGTCATAGTCGTTGGCCTTGCCGTTGAAATGCAGGGTGAGCTTGTAGTGGTAGTTGCGCTCGGCGTTGTAGTCGTCTATGACGTTCTTGCCGAGCATGAAGCGGTATGTTATGTCGCCGTTGCTCACCACGCCGTCACGCGAACGATAGAAAGCCTTTACCTCGACATATGTGCCGCAGGGTTTGTCATCTTTCAGTATATCGTCATCCTTTACCGCGCCGGTAGGATTGCCGTCACCGTCGAGTTCAGGATACTGGCGCTTGTCCTTGCCGAGGCCCTGCATGTTTTCATAGAAGAACAGCGACAACTCATCGGGGGTGTGAGGATCACGGAGGTTTTCGTCATCTTCGGCAAGACTGCCGTTATCCTTCGAGGGAAACTTACGCCCCTTCACTATAGTATACCAACCGGTGTTGTACTTGCCGCCATCGGCAGCCGGCAAGCCGCGGGTATAGTCAAGATATTGGCCGACCTGATGCTCCTCGGCGGGACGCGACAGAAGGCTGTCGGTTTTTGTAACACAACTTTTGCGGCCAAGGTCGCACCCGGCCGGAATGTCCTTTATGGCCGCCGACTTGAGATGAATCCATATATTGTCGCGCAGGTCAGATCCGTCAAAGGCTATGGTGAGCTTTGATGCTGCCCGTCGTAGCCAAGACTTCAACTGCATGCCGTCGCGGTTGACAACTACGGATGGCAGGTCCGCTCCGGAGAAGAACGAAGAGGCTTCACGCGAAGTCTGGTCGGTCGTGAAGCAGCCAAACATCTCCGCGTTGTTGGCAAGACAGGAAGCATCCCACTCAAGGCGCAGACCACGCAGGCCGTCGATAGTTTTTACAGCCTCTTTGCGCTCTGCATCAACAAACAGTTCGTGGTAAGTTGTGGTGGCCTCAGAATATTTGTCGGACTTGGCATTGCCGAGATTGGCCACGCCGACTATGTAATACTGCCCGTAAGGTATCTTGATAACGTCAAACCGTCCGCTCATTGACTTGTCCTGCGCGAGCTTGCCGTTGGAAGCGTCGGAGGGGTCGCGGGGCACATCCTTGAAGCGGTCAACGCCGTAGAAGAAGTGCGAGTCGGGAAGATCGACGGGCTTCTGGGCCTGTTCTTTATTGTAGTAATAGATGTAGTCATCGAGCAGATTGCCGCCTTTGTCGTAGAAGAGCACACACATGTCGACGATGCCGTTAAGGGCGTCGCCCTTGGCATTTGACTCCGCGGCACGACTGCCGGTGAGTCCCTCGGACATAGGAGTAAACTCCATCTGCAATGATATAGTGCCGATGCCTTCGGGGATGAAAAGCGAATCGTCGCGGAAGTCATCCTCACAGGATACGAACATAAGCGATGCCATACAAGCGGTGGCGGCAGCCGTAGCGAAGCTTATAAAGGTTTTGAAGCAATTCATGCTGGTTATTATTTGTTTTTATTCAAAATATGCAGAACACTGTGCATAATGCCGTGCCATGCCGGACGTAATGCAACCTCGGAAACCGTGACGAACCGGCGTCCATATCGACAATGTGTACACAACAGTCATGGGTCAGGGATTCTGCGGTGGTTCCGGACCATTTATATCGCCGTTGGGGTCGCGATCAAGACCAAACTCCGGATCGAGGTTCTCGTAAGCATAGGGCTGCTCCTCGACATTCAATATTATATTATAGTAGCGTCCTATCGACACATTGACTACAACATGGGTGTCGCGGAAGAGCGAGGCCAGCTGCGGCATAACACCGGTGTACTCGCGCTTCACCCAATTGGCCGGGGTGTCGACTTCACCCTCAGGCAACTCCTCGGTAAACAGAGTAAGCATATACTGCTGTAGCATGAGAGGGTCGTCGTCAAGAGCCTGATTGCGGCTCTCGTGGATGTATACGGCTTTCGGTGCCGTCCATGTGTTGGAGCCGGCGGCGTAGCCGATAACCGGAGCATCGGCGTAACTGTAGTCAAACGCATCGGGAAGCGCTCCGTCGGGCAGAGTGTAATCGGTCATCCACTGATAAACGGGTATGTCATCCTCCGTTTTTTTCTTCACCTCCTCTACCATCCAGTCAATCCACCGGCCAGAAAGGTCCACTGCGGTCTTGCGGTCGGTATCGGCGACCCAGTAAGATGCCGGAGAACCGTGACGGTTTACACGCGGCATAAGGTAGTTGCAGCCGGCTATAGGGTCAAGCCGCCATCCGAGCAATTTTATGGTGCGTTTCTGAGGCGCCACGGATGCATCGGAGTTCACCGGATCGGCAGTGCGGTTTTCGACGCTCAGCGACAGCTTGTTGACCGTACGGACTATGTAGCACGTAACCTCGGTGCGCTCCTTGTCAGTGACATTGAAGTCATAGACGGCGCTCATGGGAAGAGAGGCAATGGCGCTTTGATCGGCGGGAAGGCTGAAAACGGCTTTGTCGACCGGTGCGAGTCCGTCATCGCCGGGCAGATACATGGCCCCGAGCTTTATGTCAAGCTGATTGCCGCCGGCCGCCATTTTGTAGTCCTCACAGTTGGCTATGAAGTAAATACGCTTCTGAGTATTGCGTTTCACTTCATAACTGCGGGTGTCGGAGAGCTTCACGGCGCCTGCAAACGACTGGTAGTCGTTATGCTCGACCCTCCACGGCTCGGCAACTGACTTACGGCTAAGTATGACCACACGCAGGCTGTGGAGTTTCTCAATGTCAGAGGCAGCGTCGGACAGGTCGGCGTCAACAGCCCTTGTGTGGAGCGACAGTGTGACCATGTCGTCATCGCCGACGGCCTGCGGTTCATCATAGGAGCCGGAACAAGCGGCCGCAGAGAGAACGATTGCCGTGCATGACACCGATTTAATAAAATATGTCATCAACCGATTCATTCAAGAATATAATCAGAACTGATTGTATATATCAAAGTGTTTAAAACTCCGCATCATTTATACGCACCACCCAGTCATTGACCACGATGCGCGTATTGAGCCAAGTGCCGTCAGTGCGAAGAAAGAAGAAAAGAGTATAGTCGCTCTCACGGTCAAGATACTCCTGCGTCGACTTTATACTGTAAGGAGGCTGCTTGTAGCGGTCGCTACAGAGCAACGCCAGATATTTTATCAGCGGAAAGTCGATGACTGTGGCTCCGTCGCCGCTACGTGTTATGAGCAGACGCGGAGTGTTTTTGGTCATAAGCCTCGATGTGCTCATCTCGGCATAAGCCACAGTCACAGGCTGCGGCACCACCTCGTCGCCGAGAATTGACACACCGGTCTGCGCCTGTCCGGTAGCCCACGGCGTATACACCACCGGATCCACGCCGTCGGTGATAAGATCGTTATCATGGCCGAAGAGCGAATTACAGTCGGTAATCGAGAAGTCAAAGTCATCGGGATGCACCGTACCGCCCTTTTCCTGCTGAAGTACGACGCGGATGTTGTTGGTATTCTTCATCATCTTTACCGTGCCTTCGGTGTAGAGGTCGGACGTAGCGAGCGACAGCTCACCCCAGAACATGTCATGGAGACGTCGTTCGGCAGGTTGCGGCGAGTATACACGATCAAGATGCATGAGCGTGCTCAAGTCAATACGGCGACTTTCGGGCGCGGGCTCTTTAACAAGTGAAAAGGCGGCCTTGTCACAGGCAAGTCCTCCGAAAGCCACGAATTGATAGTTTCCCGGCTCGAGATCGAGGGTCATGCGGTAGGATTCATCCTGAAGCTCGGCTCCGGTGACTGTCTTTTTATCCACGAAATTGCCATCATTGTCGTAAATGAACAGCGACAGACAGTCGACCTGCTTTGGAAAAGCGTTAGCCCACTCCATGTTGTAGTCATATACGAAGCGGAGCCTGACACCATGGGGGCACGGGTCAAGGTCTTCGTACAGACTCTCGCACGACGTGAAAGCAAAGCCCATAGATGCGATGCAGCACATCGCACCTATAAGCCGGGATAATACGGTTAATCTCTTGCCAAACATGTTTGGATAAGTTTAAAATTCGATATCATTTACGCGTACAACCCAAGGAAGAGTCTCGGACTGAACATCGAAGTAAACGTTGCCTTCTTCGTCAGGATCTTCGGGATCAACGGGATCGGGATCATTCTCCGGCACGCGGGGATGACCGAGACGGCGTATGTTGGTCACCGCAAGTTTATATACGTTGTTGCGCACGACGGCAAACTCCATGGGTCCCATGACGCCGTTGTTGCCGTTATCGTTGTGGCGGTTCCAATAGAAGTAGAAGCAATAGTATCCGGGACCGTACTTGTCATCACGGCTCGACTCATAGAGCGTGAAGTCACAGGCGGTGGCAGCCTTCTTGAAGTCAAGCAGAGTAGGATTGTCATTGGCTTTCTTGTCATTATGCCATATATTCCACTTATAGTCGGGCGAGGCAGGGTCATTGCTGTATATGGGAGTATCGCCGGCAGCAGGGTCGTTGGCTCCTGCAGGATTACCGAAAGCGGCCTTGTACATGTCGCTACCCTTTCCGGCAGCAAGAGCTGCAGCGCGTACCTCGGTCCAAGTAACGTATATGTCGTTGGCATAAGTGTACAGAATGGGATCCTGACGAGAGTTGCCCTCCGCATTCTTTACAGCATCGGCAAGAGTGCCAGTAATGCCGTCGGGTACAATCATCTTACCCTTGAACACCACTCCGGTCGTAATGCCGACCTGCTGATTGGCCACCGGTCCGGGTATAGTGTTTTCGGTCACATAGCGCCATACATGGTAGCCCGCCACCACGTTATCACCGGGCGTCCAGCCTTCATCATTGTCCTCACGGCCGCCAAGGACATCGGTTATAACCGACGTATACCACTGGTTACGAGCCATCTCATTGATAAAGGCGCCATTATCGCTTATATTAAACAGGCAGAAGTTGAAGTTATCGGAAAAGGTATTGTTTTTGATGATGGAGCCGTCGGATTTTGCTGCGGCATCGGTGTCTACGACATAATTGCAGTCATCGTCGCTGTTGAAATACTCCAGACCTCCGACAGTATAGTTAGCGCCGGCATTGTTGGCACCGGGAACCATACCGTCGTCCGATACACGGCGCAGGAAGTAGAAGTTCTTGCTCATATTGACAAGAGCCATTTTCTGAAGCTGTATCTGCAGAGCAGTCTTTCCACCCTCAGTGACTACATCGTAAGTGTTTGCACCTTTGGGGCTGCCGTCACGAAAGTCGAAGCGGGCCACGCTACGCTCCACTTTAATAGCGCCGCTATTATCAATCTGACTGTCAGAGTCACCGTCTTCATGATTTTTACCCGAAAGTTTGAACGCCGTAGAAGGAGACGAGTGGTGTTCCCAGTCCTTATAAGTCTTCGGAAGTGTCTTGACCACAGCTACGGCCGAAGTCATAAGGAAGCCGGTTTTGTGTTCAGGACCGCCCCATATAGCGGAGTTCGAAGCCGAGCCGGCATCAGGAGTCTCGATGTTGGTGCACACTTCATCGATCCACTTCTTGTCATGGGCGGTAAAAGCAGTGGCAACAATAGCTTTAAGCCGCTCGGTAGGATTGCAGAACAGCCATACGTTCACTTTCTGACGTTGCTCGTCGAGCACACCGTCCTCACCGCCGTAATATGCGGCCAGTGTCGACTTGTCGATTTTCTGGGTAGAATTGACAAGATTGGTCTTTCCGTTCTCAGGTGTAGCCGATCCGTCCTGTTCTCCATAAGCTATGATCAGGTCATCGTTGTCAGTAAAGACAAGCATCATGTTGTTCACGCGATTTTCATCATCGCTACCTACTTCCACTCCGCCGGTGCTTCCGCCGCCGGGCTTGGGATCGGTTTCGCTACGGCCGCCGTTGTTTCCGGTCGGTAGTTTGGCCACAATGTTAAGATATACTGCATCATTAGGATGTACCGGTGAAGGTTCATCGCCTGTCAGTCTGTCGCTGCTGCAGCCTGTCATAATGGAGGCCACGGCAAGTGCGAGAAACTATTTGCTCCAAAATTTCTTTTCCATAGATATATAATGATTTTGTTTATTTTATTTCGTTTATATGCTTTATCATAGCGGTGGCTTTAGCTACACCTCGGCGCTCGGCCTCGACAAAAAGCCTCAGCGCACTGTCATAGTCACCTGATATGGCCGCATAGACACCGCGGGCATATCCTGCCTCGGGCGATGAACCGGCATTATCGAGGTAACGTTGCGCCCGTTTCATATCGCCGGCCTGCATAGAGGCATTGGCGGCATTAAGATTGGCCACGGGGTCATCGGGATACATGCGCACGGCTATATCGAAGGTTTCCTCAAATTCGGCACTACCGGGCACCATGTCGCGTGCGGCAAGATACATCTCGTTAAGACTCAGTTTAGAGGGCTGCGTCTTTATCAGACGCTTGATCTCATCAATGTCGGTATAGGCGCGCACCTCATACTTGACGGCATAGTCAGAATGACGAAGACCGGGATAAACCTCCTTCAACAGGAAAGCATAGTCAACCGGATAATTGCGCTTGATTCTGGCCTCCTTCTCGTCGGGGTCCATATCAGTGCGTATAAGAGCAAGGATGCCGTCTTTAGCAGCGAGCGACGATGAGGCCACATAACGCTCAAGACCGGCCCAGTCCTCAGGCTCGTAATCGGTCGATATGATCGACTCGGGAAACGAATACTGTTGCTGCACGTAGTTCTTTAGCGACTTTGTACGACCCTTGGCGAGACGCTCGTTGTTGGAATACGGACTCTCGGGCGAAGCGTAACCCTTTATGGTCAGCTCTATGATGCGCGAGTCGGAGTCGTTGCGTACGGCATCGATTGTGGCTATTATCTTCTGCAACTCGACGGGATTGCGGCGATAATCGGGATAGATCTCGGTGCGGCTGACAGGGAAATCTATATAGGCCGAGCCCTCAAGCACATTGATCTTTTGCATGGCCTCTGGGCGAACGTAAATAAATTCGGGAGCGAACTTCTTCGGGTGTTTCGGCTCGAGATCGAGCGCCAGCAGCGGTGCAGAGCCACCGTCAAGTGACTCGCTGCAGCAGCCGCAAGTCTCGTTGGCGGCACCCAAAACGGCCTTACCCATCCAAGCCACGTAAGGCACCACGGTGCGGTACTTTATAACGGAGGTCTTGCCGCTGCGGTAAAGTTCAGTATCAGAGGGCTGCACACCGTTGCGCAGATGATGATAGTAGCGGCTGCGGCCTGCTACCATTACAGCCGGCAGGTCGAGAGTGTCGGCTCCGGCAGTAAGTCGCGGAGTGATTATAACCTCGCGGTTGGTTGACACATCGAGTGTCGAGACATCGATGTCCATCGACACAAACAGTTTATCGTTGTTGCGCGACACCGCTACATCGCGCATGGTTACGCGTCCGTCCATTATGGTCTGCGCCACAGCCGAGGGCACACCGCAAAGCAACATAGCGAAACACAATATATTTGCGATTGAAATGATCGGTTTCATATTCATCGAAGTGATTTAAAAGGTATAAATTAGATTTATGGCCGCTTTGGTAGGACCTACATAGTTGTGGGCCTTGTCGGAGGCCACTTTGGTGCCGCAATTGGCGCAGGGGTACACGTCATAGCGTGTGTAGACCCATCCGAGTCCTATCTCGGCCTCGATATTCCAGTGACGGTCTATTATCCAAGAGTAGCCGTAAGCCAATCCTGCTCCGACAGCCCACCCCTGATAACGGTGGTCGGTAAGTACGGAGAAGTCGGTACCGAGGAAGTTGAGTGAATTGTGTATGTTACCGGCATTGTACTGACCGCCCAGCAAATGGGCACCGACAAAATGTCCGGCAAAACGGTCGCAGAACCAATAGCTTGCCTCAGGCTGAAGCAGCCAATGCTTCCACTTACGGTCGCCGACGGTCCATAAGTTCATGTCGGCCGATACATCTAAGGTCCACCGCGGAGCGAGTCCCACCTCCACGCCGGCATTGACGTTCAGCAATGCGTCATAGAGCAGATTGGTCTTCACCGCGACATCCTGCGCTCTAACTGTCCGAAGCAACCCTGTCGAGAGCACTATCAACAGTAGTAAAATCGTTCGTTTCATCTTTAGATTATATCTGGTTTGTTCTTTACTATTTTGCACAACAATGGCTGTCACGCCTGAAACAGTCAGACGATACAACCGGCCGACCCCAAAAGGCCGACGCATAATCAATACCCCCTGCCGGGTCACAACAAAGTGACGGCTCAGAGTAAAGAAACGGATGAGAACGGGCAATAAATCGGACGTTTGTCGATTGGTGTCGACTTTTGTCTTTTCACACTCTTACAAAATAAGAAGGATTCTACGTTAATAAATACTTTGCACTTTTCCGCCAATTCATGTCTTATCTTTCCGCATTTAGACCTCTTACAGAGGTGATTATCAAGCCTGTATAAAGCACAATAACCCAAACAATCATTTATGGCTTCCGCGCCATTCACAAGCGATGATTTTTCAAGGGACAAAGCTAAAAAAAAAAAATCAGCTCATTTCCAATTTTTTTATCCAAAAAATTTGGAAAATTTTCGATTTTTTGAAAATTTCGGCAGTGAGATCGGCGCCGGGAGCACAATGACAGTCGCCGTTTAACAACCGTGGTGTTCAGCTGAGGGTAGGGGCGCCAGTAGTACGGCGCCCACAAAGCCGGACAGACATACGGGTTGCTGCCGGACAGCCATATGGGTAAGTGGTTGTAGATGACCATGCGGGGCGAAGCCGGACGCCGTGGTACTGGCGTCCCTACCGGCATTGCCGACGTTTTATCAGCGGGGAGTGTACCTGAGGCACTTCATATATGGATATAGAGCAGGAGGTAGGGGCGCCAGTAGTACGGCGCCCGCAAAACCGGACGGACATACGGGCAAGGCGGCTGTGGATTACCATACAGGGCGAAGCCGGACGCCGTGGTACTGGCGTCCCTACCGGCATTGCCGACGTTTTATCAGCGGGGAGTGTACCCGAGGCACTTCATATATGGATATAAAGTAGGTGTAGGGGCGCCAGTAGTACGGCGCCCGCAAAACCGGACGGACATACGGGTTGCTGTAGGACGGCCATACGGGTAAGGCGGTTGTGGATGACCATACGGGGCGAAGCCGGACGCCGTGGTACTGGCGTCCCTACCGACATTGGCGACGTTTTATCAGCGGGGAGTGTACCCGAGGCACTTGGCGGCACAGGGAAGGGCAAGAAACGAGGCGGCCGAGCGGCAATTGTAGCGTGTGGCGAGGCCGCGGAAGAGCTTCAATATTTTGCCCCACGGCGACAGGCGCTTACGATGCCAAGCCCCTGCATAATGGTGGATGCAGACCGTATTGTCAGTCTTACATATGGCTCCTGTTCGCCAGTCTTTTGCGCAAAAATAGTCGATAGGATATACTTTTACCTCATTATCTATGTAAGGAGCAATCTTTGGTGTCAAAATCTTAGGCGATGGAGTACGCACGGTTTTACCGAACATGTTTATAAAATGACGGTTCTCGTAATACTCGACGCACTTCTTGAGCCATGAAGCTCCCGGACATGCGCCGACAACTCCAAGCCCGATAGCCTCTGTTTCGTACCCGAGAAAAGCCTTATTATCCAGAAACGGGTCAAGACTTTTCAGCACTTCTATATCAGTGTCAAGATATATGCCGCCATATTTATAAAGTACGGCCGGACGCACAAGGTCGGCAACAAACACATAATTGGCGGTAGCATAAGCCTCACGGGTAAAAGCACATGCCGACACATCGAAGTTGGTCTCGTTCCACAGCACAAATTCATAGTCGGGCATGACTTCACGCCAATGGTCAATAAGGCGAATCATGTCGGCGGGTATATCCTTGGGACCAAACCACGAATAGTGTATTATCTTGGGTATCATGATCTATTGTTCTTTTATTTCAACCGACATTCAGTGACCTTTGCCATGATTGACATCTGGTACATGCTCTCGAAATAAGCTCTGACAACTCCCCGTCGTCCGTAACGGATATTGCCCTTGAGTATATAACACTTGAAGAAAAACCAGAACGGCCGCATAAGCATGGACACAACGCCGTAATTCTTGTGGACACGCTTGGGCACTTCATTGTCGGAATAACGGTTAAGTTTGGTGATGCGGTCGGCGATACAGGCATCGTTTATATGCAGTATGCACGCATTCTTCCGTGACACACGCCCTACCCTGCCGTCAACCACCGGACGGGCATGAATGACCGGGGGCCAGTCGACCTTGTCGCGCCTGAAAAAGCGCACATGGTACTCTGAAACATGTCTGTCAAACTCACCCATATACTTATTGACAAACGGTATATCGATTCCCTCCGGGCAATCGGGAGACATAACTCTACCATGCAGATACTTATGCAACTCGGGAGTCACAAGCTCGTCATCGTCAAGCACAAGCACCCACTCGTTGGAAGCACTGCGTATGGCCGTATTGCGGGCCGGCTCGCATATATTTATATTGCCTTTGGGAAATGTGACGACTCTACATCCGTGAGCGAGAGCTATGTCGACCGTGTCGTCGGTCGACTCCATATCGCACACCACAACCTCGTCAAACCCCTTCAGGGAGTCAAGCACTTCCGGCAGATATTTTGCGGAATTATACGTATTGATGGCGACCGATATCTTATGCATATCTTCCATAATCGAACTAACTGGAGGTAAGTCATGCAAAGATACGAATTTATTTCATAGCTATCGCTTATAGCTGAATATTTAGTAATTTTGCACCTCATTTTCATATTACATATTATATATCGAAAATATGAATGACGATATGACATACGGGGAGCACCCCTCATCAACAGCGGCTGCAGCCGAGGATAAACTATGGAATTCCGACTACCTGAAAGTGATGTGCAGCAACTTTCTACTGTTTTTCGCATTCTATCTAATCGCTCCACTGCTGCCATTGTATCTTAACGACCGTTTCATGGCCGACAAGGACACCATAGGCATTGTGCTGTCAGGTTATGTCGTGGCCACACTGATGATAAGGCCGTTCAGCGGATTCATGGTCGACAGTTTCAACCGCAAGAAAGTGCTCATGTTGTGCTTCTTCGTGTTTTTCATATGCTTCGCAGGATATATAGGCGCCGGCACTCTTCTTATGTTTGCCATAGTACGCACCATGCACGGCATACCTTTCGGCGCGGCCACAGTGGCCAACAGCACCGTGGCCATTGATGTGCTCCCCTCCTCGCGCCGCAACGAAGGCATAGGGTTTTACGGGCTCAGCAACAATCTGGCCATGGCCATAGCACCGTCAGCGGGCATATACATATATTCGGTTACCGGCGACTTCCCTATGCTCTTCTGGATATCGCTCATTCTGGCCCTTGCAGGCTTCATATGCACCTCGCGCGTCAGAATACCGACAAGAGAACTGATAAAAAACAAACCCAAGATGAGCCTTGACCACTTCTTTCTCGGCAGGGCATGGCTTATGGCTGTCAATATCACGCTGTTTGGTCTGTGCTGGGGCATAATGAGCAACTATGTGGCCATATACGAACAGGAAGAACTCGGTGTGGCCGACGGCACGGGCATATTCTTCATGATGCTCTCCGGCGGGCTGTTTATATCGCGACTCTATGGTTCCAAGTCGCTGCGTGCGGGCAAAATCACCCACAACTGCGCCAGAGGCGTACTGCTGTCACTGGCAGGCTACACACTCTTCGCCCTCGCATTCGGAGAGTGGAGCTTCTACCTGTCAGCGCTCCTTGTAGGCCTCGGCAACGGTCAGATGTACCCGGCATTTCTTAATATGTTTATAAAGGTGGCGCGCCATGACCAGCGCGGCACAGCCAACTCGTCGATACTCATATCATGGGACCTCGGTATGGGCATAGGCATACTGCTCGGAGGTTTTCTTGCCGAGTACATAAGCTACTCGGCCGCGTTTTGGGTCACTGCCGCCATGCAATGCGCCGGCACAATGATGTTTCTGTTCTTCACCCGGCACTTCTACATGCGCCGGAGGCTGAACGAGAACTAAACAAGTGCAGCATCACCAATGCCGGTAAACTATTTGCCGGTATTTTTCGTTTTTTTCATAAAAACATCGCAAAAAGCATAAATACACCATATATTTTTTATAATTTTGCAGCAGAATGTAACAATACAGCCTCGAAAGAGGATATTTATGTTACCCCAAACGCGTTTCAGCTAACAGAATGTAATCAGACTAAAAGAATATAACATGTCAAAAGTAACCAAAGAAATGGCCCTCGAATATCACCGCGAGGGCAAGCCGGGAAAAATCGAAGTCGTACCTACCGTGCCCTACTCCTCACAGCAGGACTTGGCACTCGCCTATTCTCCGGGCGTGGCATATCCGTGTCTGGAAATCGAACAGCGTCCTCAAGACGCATATGAATATACCAACAAAGGCAATCTCGTGGCCGTAATAAGCAACGGCACTGCGGTACTCGGTCTCGGCGACATAGGCGCCCTTGCCGGAAAACCGGTAATGGAAGGAAAGGCTCTGCTTTTCAAGATTTTCGCCGGACTCGACTGCTTCGACATTGAAGTCAACGAAAAAGACCCCGAAAAATTCATTCAGATAGTAAAAGCGCTTTCTCCCACATTCGGCGGCATCAATCTTGAAGACATAAAAGCACCCGAGTGCTTTGAGATAGAACGCCGTCTGAAAGAGGAGTGCGACATACCGGTAATGCACGACGACCAGCATGGCACAGCCATAATATCGGCAGCCGGCCTGCTGAACGCGCTGGAAATACAAGGCAAAAAAATCGAGGACGTAAAGCTCGTGGTCAACGGCGCCGGAGCGGCCGCCGTAAGCTGCACAAAACTCTACATAGCACTCGGAGTGAATCCGGCCAACGTGGTGATGTGCGACTCCAAAGGCGTAATCAACTCCAAACGCACCGACCTGAACCCGCAGAAGAAAGAGTTTGCCACAACACGCGACCTCGACACTCTGGCCGAAGCCATGAAAGGAGCCGACGTATTCCTCGGTCTTTCGGTAAAAGATGTCGTGACACCCGACATGTTGCTGTCCATGGCCGACAAGCCTATCGTATTCGCTCTTGCCAATCCCGATCCGGAGATAGCCTACGACCTCGCCGTGAAGTCGCGCCCCGACCTCATCTTCGCTACCGGACGTTCCGACTATCCCAACCAGATAAACAACGTACTCGGCTTCCCCTACATATTCCGCGGAGCTCTCGACTCCGGAGCCACAGTCATAAACGAAGCCATGAAACTGGCGGCAGTCAAGGCCATAGCGGCACTCGCCAAAGAGGCCGTACCGTCAGTGGTCAACGCAGCCTACGGCATGTCGGATCTGCACTTCGGCCGCGATTACATATTGCCCAAACCCCTCGACCCGCGCCTTATAACCACAGTGGCACCGGCAGTAGCCCGTGGCGCCATGGAATCGGGCGTAGCCAAACGTCCTATCACCGACTGGGAAGCCTACAACGAAAAACTCCGTCAGTTGATGGGCTACGACAATAAACTCATGCGCCGCTTCACCGAAGAGGCACAACGCAATCCTAAACGCGTCGTGTTTGGCGAAGCCAATACCGACAACATGCTTCGTGCCGCCGTCACCGCATATCAGGACGGCATATGCATACCCGTGCTGCTCGGCAACGAGGAGATGATCGAAAAGCGCGCCGCACGTCTCGGCCTCAATATAGAAGGCATACAGATCGTCAACCTGCGTCATGACCGCGAGGCCGACCGCCGTTCACGCTTCGCCATGTCGCTGGCCGAAAAGCGCAAACGCGACGGCATGACCTATCCCGAGGCACTTGAGATGATGTTTGACCGCAACTACTTCGGCATGATGATGGTCGAGAGCGGCGAAGCCGATGCCATGCTTGCCGGCACATACTCCGGCAGCCACAGCCCGGCGGAAATAGCACGCGAGGTTGTAGGCATACGTCCGACATACAACCACTTCGCCACAATGCACATACTGCGCACCAAACGCGGCGTCTACTTCCTTGCCGACACGATGATAAATCACGACAACGACGAGGAGACACTGCTCGACATAGCACGTCTGGCACGCAATTCGGTCGAGTATTTCGCCCACGAACCGGTCATGGCCATGGTGTCATACTCCAACTTCGGGTCAAACAAGGAAAAAGAGCCGCAGGTCGTGCACAAAGTAGTCGAAAAGATGCACGAACTATATCCCGATCTGCCCATCGACGGTGAGATGCAGGTACACTATGCGCTCAACAAGAAGGTACGCGACGCCAACTTCCCCTTCAGCCGTCTCAACGGCAAGGATGTCAACACACTCATCTTCCCCAACCTCAGCGCGGCCAACACAGCCTACAAGATGATGCTCGAGATGGGACTCGCCGAAGCCATAGGCCCGATCCAGATGGGTTTGAACAAGCCCGTACACTTCATCAATGTCGACGCTGCCGTACGCGACATCGTCAACCTCGCCACGGTAGCCGTGCTTGACGCTGCCGTACTTGAAAAGATAGGCAACGACCACGACAAGTAATCGGCGACCTACATATTAAAATAATGTCAGGGAGTCAAAACCAACAGGCTCCCTGACTTGTATTAAATACATCATAACGATAATTTAACCGATATGCGACTTAACGGACGACGCGAAAGCAATAATATCGACGACCGCCGCGGCAGACGCGGAGGCTTCCCTCTTAAAGCGGGAGGTCTCGGCATAGGCGGCATGATCATAATGGGCATCCTTTATTGGGTCATGGGAGGAAATCCGCTTGATGTGGTAAAAGGCAACGGCGGAAGTATGTTTGGCGTGCAGGAATCCGAAGCCACCTACACCCCATCTGCCGAAGAAGAGGAACTGGCCCTATTCTCGCGTCAGGTACTTGCGTCTACCGAAGATGTATGGACCGAAGAGTTTGCAAAGCTCGGCCGCACATACCGTCCGCCTACACTGGTGCTTTTCACAGGCTCCGTGCAAAGCGGATGCGGCAATGCCTCGGCATCGACCGGACCGTTCTACTGCTCGGCCGACGAAAAACTATACATCGACTTATCTTTTTTCAGCCGTATGCGCCAGACTCTCGGCGCTGACGGAGACTTCGCCTATGCTTATGTCATAGCACATGAAGTGGGACACCATGTACAGCATCTGCTCGGCACCCTTGACAAGGCTCACTCGGCTATGGCCGGACAAAGCGAAAAAGAAGCCAATAAAACAAGTGTAAGGATTGAACTGCAAGCCGATTTTCTTGCCGGAGTATGGGGCTATCATGAAAACCGGCTCTTTCAGTCGCTTGAAGAGGGCGACCTTGAAGAGGCGATAACCACCGCGTCGGTAATCGGCGACGATTATCTTCAGAAGAAAGCACAAGGCTATGTGGTACCTGATGCATTCAACCACGGACGTTCCGACCAGCGTATGCGCTGGCTCAAAAAAGGTCTCGCCACAGGCGACATAAGGCAGGGCGATACCTTCTCGGGCAGCTACAGTTCACTGTAGAAGTCTATCATGTCACAAAGTTCCGTGATTTTCTTATAAACACACACCGATTCACTGTAACAATCTATCATGTCACAGATCATTGTGACTGCCTCATAAACGGCCTTTAGCGTTACAATCTTGAAGCCACCCAATGCAAGTATCTTGGGCATGTTGTCTATGACATTACGGTCTTTAAATATGTCCTTACTCAGTACTGCGTCAGCCTTCATGCGTTCAAACGGTATGATCAGATTATGGCAGAACCGACTGTTGTCACGCACGGATGAATATCGCCATCCGTCGATAGTACGCTCCGCATTCCATCGGTACTTCTCCATGCGCATCATATCCTCCAGTTTATCTTTAGAAATTACCGACGGCGTCTCGACAGTCGCGGCATCGTCATGTATTATGCCGCAGCCAAACACATGGCAGAAATTGGGATAGCAGTCAAGCTGATAACGGTTGGCCCACTTCATGTTTTCCGGCAGCCTGTACCACGCGGCCATAGCATCGGCCTTCTCCTTTTCAAATTCGCAATAATCAGAATCGCCGGGGCGACATTCACCTGACAGCACCTTCGCATATTTTTCATAATGTCTGTCAATAAAACCTGACGACTCATAACTGTAGTTTATGTAGGCCGCCAGCCTATCATCAAGCACTTTCTTTCGTATGCCTCCGGCATGCATGCCAAATATCTTCACATTCTTGAAGCGCCCGGTGAAATCATTGTGTATAAACTGCCCCAGACCGTTGAGCTTCTCCTGACGTATGAGCACCCGGGCGTCGCTCTCGTATACATCGGGCGGCAATGACAAGCCCATCGACAATCCGAGATCAGGCTCATAGACACATATCGCCACAGTAAGTTTACACAACTTGTCACGACTCCAGTCCACAAGCTTCTTACGCATTACGGGTGAGTTTATATCATCGTTTACATAATCCACGTCAATATCATATATCTGCGTGCCTATGTTAGGGAACTGTGCCTCAAACGTATCCTTAAGCTTATCCATATAACGGTCGACTACGGTAATGCGAGTCTTGACGCGCTGTTCAGGTGTTTTGGAGTCGTCATAGTTGGCATAATGGCACACCCTGAGCGCCTCAAGCAGCAACGCACGCCCCATGCGGTTAAAGCCTACAATGACAAGATGCACATAATACTCCGATGACCGAGAGGCAAATGTTGACAGTGACTCATCAGTCCGTACGAAATCCAGCAGGTCGTAGTCGCCCGACATCCGGGTCTTTTCGTCGCGATACAGTCCCCACAGGCGACGGCTCCACAACTCATAGAAGTTAAACGGTCTGTAATACAGATTGGGCTTGGAGGCGTTGGTGTAGAGTACCTCCTTCCTTATATAATATTCGGGAGGCAAAGTAAACTTCTGTATGCTGGAGTAAGAGGTTATGCGGCTGAACTGAACATAAGTCACAAGAGGAGTATTATGAAGCGGCTTGTCGCGCAATTCGTTGATATAGCGCAGCGACTCTATATTTTTTGAGTCGCGGCCTATCTCCCCTTCCTCGCCAAATACATACACCTCCTTGGCCGCATTGAAATTCAGGCCCGAAAGATCCTCCTTGGAGTTTATGTTGCCGGAATATATTATCAACTTATCGGTCACGGTATCGTCCAGTTGCGAAAACAACATCTCCTTGACTGATGACACATTTTGTCCGGTCATAAGAACGATGGGACTATCCGACGTAGCAACGTCATTATGCAGATCCATTATCAGACTCGGCACAAGCTCATCATAACCGAGAATAATGAAATGCTCCTTTATGCGTTTATAACGAAACTGTCCCGACTTCAGCGCATCGACCCTTCGTTCGATTATATTTGATATAGTAGATATAAGCAGTCCGCCGAAAAATATCGACCCCGTTATGCCGATACACATCACACCTATACGCTTCCATCCCGTCCAAGCTCCGGAAACCTCCATGCCGTTGCCGGGATCGACAAAGACGTGATACATCTTCCATAGACGCGAGCCGACAAAATCGCCGCGTCCTTCAGCTATGAGCGTATAGACAGCTATAACCGTAGCAAACAGAGCAAGTATTGCGACAACGACTACCGCAAGAGTCAATACCTGCACTCCCATGCCTCCGGAAACAGCGTTATCAATCATCCTCAACGGATGACACGCAAGATTTTCAATAAATCGGGACATGCGGCACAGCAGTCCTGCCTTTTTGTGCTTCATGACTTCTTTTCTATTGTAAAACCGAGTTTGGTCACCAGCTTCAGAGTCTCCACCGCCGTATTGCGGTCATAGTCCTTCTCTCCTTCGGAGAGCTGCTCGTAAGGCACCAGACCGGGATGTCTTTTATTTATATCATCGCGGTTCTCGCCGTAAGTCCATCCCTCGGTCATGCGTCCTTGCGCCCATACCTCATGCACGTTGCGGGCTATTGACTCGGAAAGTTCAAGCAGTTCGGGAGAAAGGACCACATCATCGGTCGATATAGGTTGGGGAATGTAATGTTTTGTCATGATCCTGTTAATTATTTTTCACAAATATAAGGATAATCCTTGAAATCAAAGCATCGAACATGATCAGTTTTAAACTGAAAAAAACACAACTTCACTCAAGTCAATCATATCAATCGCTGCCTGACGCATCAATTTTATTTAAAATAGTAAAATTTTTACAAACAAATCAAACGATGAATACGTCTAACATATAGATACTCTTCTTGATAAAAATTTGTCTATATGAAACTCGGCTCCATACTCCAACTGGGTCTTTTGCTCATTTCAAGCGGCTTTTATGCCAATGCGCAAAGCCCTTCACTGTTAAAAGTTCTCGACATTATCAAACACCGGGAAAAATATGAAGAATATGTGCTGGTATCAGCACACAGAGGATATTGGTCGACTTATCCTGAAAATTCGGAAGAAGCATACCGTATGGCTATCGAATTGGGAGCCGATATTATCGAGATGGATGTCCGCGTCACAGCTGATGATGTCATGGTGGTATTCCACGATGCCTGTCTTGACAGAATCACCACAGGGTATGGACGATTAAGAGAAGCAAACTGGAGTTATATAAACTCTCTTAAGCTGCGTAATGAAGACGGATCCGTATCGCAGTACCCTATGCTCTTGTTAACCGACGCCCTCGACTATCTAAAAGACAAAGCGGTCATAGCGTTGGATATAAAAGAAAAAGGCCGGTTGCTCAACAAGACAATGAAGCGAGTCCTCGCCATGCTGAAGGAAAAGGACATGCTCTATCAGTCAATTATAAAAGGCACATATCCTCTTCAGAACCTGCAGTTAATTCTCAAAGAAGCCGATGTGACATTAGATGATTTTATCTATACGCCTAAAGCCTATGCCAATACCCCAAACATGGATAGCTATATAATGGATTTCGTCGGCCAGAAAAACATCTATGCCATGGAACTGGTATACAAGCAGTCAAAAGACCCGATATTAAGATATGTACCCATTGTTGATGCCGCCAAGATATGGATAGGCATATACTCGTTTTGGCCGGAACTTGGTGACGGTGTCATAGCAGAAAAGATACCGCTGACCGATACCGACCCGATTGTAAGACCATATGATTTTCAGGATAAAGATCCTAATAACATACTTGATGATGGCCGGGGCAACTGGGAATGGATTCTTGGAAACGGAGCTACATATATTATAACAGACCGTAGTGAACTTCTGATAGAGTTTTTGGAGAAATTGGGCTTCAGGCATAAATAGATACGACAATTACGAAAGCCTCTGCATGCAATTAGTATATCATACTGACATACAGTACTGCCGTTATTTATGCAATGAACGAGAACGCAGATAATCAAGCAGCAGTTCAGCCCTATCAGTCTGAATGATACGTGCACCCAGAGTATCGATCAGGAAACCGTATGCTCCATCCGGATCATTTAACGCACGGTCATCATCATGACCGCCACTCTGGGTGTCCCATAGTGTATTATACCATATCAATGCCTTGCCGTCAAGACGCGACTTCAGCTCCATGGCATATCCTATGGCATCGTCGTTTGAATATGACAGCTCATAGACAACCGATTTGAGTTCATTAAAATATCCGTCCATGAGTTCTCGCGCATCGGGCTTGTTTAGGTTTAACTTAGGCATATAAATAACCTTATCAAGATATGCACCGTACAGACTGTCAACTTGTGCCGCAGGCTTATTTCCTTTCATTATAACCTGCGTAGCCGTTCCGGTTTTCTCCAGTACAGGCATCAACAGGTCGAAATAACGGTCGGCCTTGTCCAAGTTGACCAACACATGTCCTTTTGCAACAAGCATAGCCTCTTCAAGAGTGGGCAAAGAGTGCATCGTACGTATTCCCGCTCCGTTTTTCAGTTTGAGTGTACGCAAGGAATCAGCAGTCCAGTCGCTTATCCGTCCCTTGCCGGAGGTAGTCCGCTCAAGCTTTGAATCATGTATCACAAAGAGAACGGAGTCCTTCGACAGCTGCAGGTCAAGCTCTACGATATCGACACCTATAGCTATCGAATGTTCAATGGCGGCAATCGAGTTCTCGGGAGCATAGCGCCAGTCGCCCCGATGAGCTACCACAAGAACCTCAGAGGTGTCGCCGGACAATATTTTCTCACGCAGTACGTCTGCCCGGTTGGGTTCTGACGCGTAAGCAGTCATCGCCAGCAGCATTGAGCAGCCTAATAATATATTTTTCATAATCTGATCGTTTTATCTATCCATAATGTGATAACCCGCACATTATTGTAATCGTGTATCGGCAGAGCTTGTCCCATTAAAAAACCATGTTATACAACATGATTGCAATTAGTCCTTGCGGCATTATGGTAAAGTAATTATGCTTTAACACTCAAACTACGAAAACTTTTGAAAAAAAGATAAATTTTCATAAACAAATAAGATACTGAATATGTCTAACATTTAGAGCTTCTTCTTAAAAAATATTTGGGCCTATGAAATTTAAATTACTACTCCAGCTGAGCCTTTTGCTCATTTCAAGCGGCTTTTATGCCAATGCGCAAAGCCCTTCACTGTTAAAAGTTCTCGACATTATCAAACACCGGGAAAAATATGAAGAATATGTGCTGGTATCAGCACACAGAGGATATTGGTCGACTTATCCTGAAAATTCGGAAGAAGCATACCGTATGGCTATCGAATTGGGAGCCGATATTATCGAGATGGATGTCCGCGTCACAGCTGATGATGTCATGGTGGTATTCCACGATGCCTGTCTTGACAGAATCACCACAGGGTATGGACGATTAAGAGAAGCTAATTGGTCATACGTAAACTCCCTGAATCTGCGTAATGAGGACGGCTCCGTATCGCAATACCCTATGCTCTCGTTAACCGACGCCCTCGACTATCTAAAAGACAAGGCGGTCATAGCGTTGGACATAAAGGAAGGAGGCAAACTATTTAACGAGACCATGAAGCGCGTCCTAACACTGCTGAAGGAGAAAAACATGCTCTATCAGTCAATTGTCAAAGGAAAACTCACCCTTCAGAATTTACAGGCATTGCTAAAAGAGGTTAATGTAACGTTAGATGATTTTATCTATACGCCGATAGCTTTTTCTACAACGCCTAACTTAGACAGTTATATAATGGATTTTGTCGGACAGAAAAACATCTATGCCATGGAACTGGTATACAAGCAGTCAAAAGACCCGATATTAAGATATGTACCCATTGTCGATGCCGCCAAGATATGGGTAGGACAATACTCGTTCTGGCCGGAACTTGGCGACGGTGTCATAGCTGAAAAGATACCGCTGACCGATACCGACCCGATTGTAAGACCATATGATTTTCAAGATAAAGATCCAAATAATTTCCTTGACGATGGCCGGGGCAATTGGGAATGGCTTCTTGGAAACGGCGCTACCTACGTCATAACAGACCGCAGTGAACTCCTTATAGAGTTTTTAGAAAAATTGGGATTCAGACATAAATAAACAGACATAATTATGAAAACCCGTATATACGCACTCATACTTGGCATCTTTTTTGTGATGCAAGCCGCAATAGCACAACCGCCAAAGCCCATACGTTTTTATCCGCTCAATAATCTGGATTATAGGGATGTCATAAATCGTAAAGACGGTACTTTAAAACGAGGCAGCACCTATTCTTTCGCCGACCGGTTCGGCAATGTGGCAGGCGCCATGGAATTTTCGCCCAACGCATACATCGAGACTCCCGGCTTCTTCGAAGGCGCATCAATTGATAACGGATACTCTATTAGTTTTTGGATTTTCATTGATACGGACTATTCCAGATATTCAGGCGTCTATCCATGGGAAGATACCGATAAAATATATCGAGTGTTTTTCAGCTATTATGCTCATGACAATTGCAACCTGATTGGCTTCTATCATAGAAGAGACCGGGCTGTGGTAGACCGTTATACAGTCAATGTCAAAGAACACAAATTCAAGAATTGGGGTATTTGGTATTGGGATCCGGTTAATTTCACCCACCGCACAGGATGGTATCAAGTATTCCTTGTCAGTAAAAACAATATGACATATCTATACATGTTTTATCCTAATTCATGTCTGGAATACGCATTATTTTATATGGGAGGACAAACACTCGAATTGGCAACCAATTGGGGATTAGGAAGTATTCCAGACACTTCCAATAGGTATTTAGATGACTTTAAGGTATACAATCAAGTTATTACAAAAGATCAAATCTTAGAATTGCATGCTACAGAAAGTCTTCCTAACGGTATGTATGAGATGTCATATGCTTTCGATACAAATAAAGTTGTGCAAACACGAAATAAAAATATAGATCCCGGTTATAACTTTGACATGGTGTCTAAAACTCCGGATAAAGAGCTGACATATCAATATGTATTTGAACCTGTAGAGGACAAACCCGGTGTTTTCAGAATAAGAATGGCCTATACTTCATTATTCATGGGAATAAAGTCTACATCGGAACCATATGTAATTTTAGAAGGAGACTATGGACAAGGCAGATTGCTTGGATGGTACATAGATCCTACTAATGACGGATATTTCTTTGTACGGGCAAACGCAAATAGAGATAAATATTTAGAAGGTATCAGAGGAGAAGTTCGAATCACTCCTTATACCTCGGCCCAAGCTCCATATTATAAATGGAAATTCAGGCCGCTTAAGTCTGCATACGAACTTTCTCTAAATGCATTTGTGCCCAAACGGACTTACCAGCTTATAGACAGCTACAATACAATTATGGAACTTTTACCGGCCCGGCCGATAACAACTTCATCAACAATATTACTTGCTTCCAGAGATCCATACCCGTCGTTAATGAGTCACTATAGTTTTGACAAATTCAAGGGCGATTCATACTGGATCTATAATGCTTCTTACACTAATATGGCAATGTATCCTGCTGACATCAATTTACCGAACTGGTCAGCAGTTGACATACGCGAACGTGGCGGAAGCGACAACAAACTTTATTATCAATACATCGTTGAAAAGCCCAACCCATTAGGACGTCATATTGTCATCAGACCAGTGATGGCCCAGACAATGGCTGTTTATTCCGGCAATTTTCCGACGGTCAACAATGTAACATTCACAAAAGACAAGAATCAAAAAGAACCCAGCGCACGTGAATGGCAAGTCTTTTATGATGGTCTTAATCCTAATGCAAACAGGCAGATAGCCACATTGACTCCCGGAATATACAAAATCAAACCGCTTGCGGACCAGAATTTCTGCATGCATCCGGCCAATTATTCATTTTCCCCCGGAACAAAAATAGAACTTGACCGATTCGACCCGTCTGATCCGACAATCTCATATTGGGTGGTCGAATATGAGACTGACAATCATGGAAATCCCATCAGAGACGGAAGTTTTATTATACGAAAACATGCCACAGCACATTTATACATGGCTCCACATAACAAAGATATATCGGAAGGAGCTCAAATTTACATGGAAAATTTCTATAAAGACGATGCTTTGACCTTCTTCAAATGGTTCTTAGAGCCCACGCGAGATAAGACCGGCGCATTTTTCATTGAAAACGGAGCAGACAAGTTGAAATATCTCGAATATCCAACCGGACCGCTCAAAGACAACTCTCCGATTAAATTTTCATATCATAGACCGTCGCAAGATCCGTCCACATTTAAATGGATATTTGAAAGAGTGACTGTCACACGTGAACTGGAAACAGGAGTGTACAATATCATAATTGCGAACAATCATAACCTTGACGTCTGTGTCGGCACAGATTCATTGGCCAATAAGACGACCGAGGTCATTGACAGCCGCACTCAATCTGAAGCCGGAACCTTTAAATGGCGTATCACAAAGAACCCGGACTCGTCATACTTTATTGAAGTCGATGATTCAAGTTTATACCTGCATGCCGATTTAAGCAGCTCCGAAATCAATAATAAAGTGGCTGTCGGGAAATATAATCCTGATTATGAATGGGCATATAAATGGGAAATAACCCCGACAGATCAGGAGGGAGTATATAAGATCAGTCTTTTTGACGATGCAGTTTCCGGATATCTCCATCTGACAGACTACAAGATACAGTCAAATAACTCACTGAGCACAGGACCGTATGATCCCGGTCAGGACAACGGTTATAAATTTTATATCCGAGAAGCCACACAATAGAACCTGTTAAATAAATAAAGTCGTCCGATGCGGACGACTTTATTTGTCTGATAAGAATCTTCTTATCATCGTCAGGGTTACGGTATAATTTGTATTAACCAATCGCCTGAATAAATCACACATAATCCCTGAATATCGGAGAATTATATGTAGCTATAAACCTAAATAACCTTAACCTGCTTATAAATACTAATTGTCATTTCGGCGAGCATTCCAAACCAACATTGTAAGAACGACCGACAGTGCCGCCGCTCCAATCCAAAACCAACTCACATATGTGAAGTTGTATACTTCGGCTCCGGATGCATCGATTGTTTTATGACCTTCAATAAGTATGCCGTTCATGATATCCTGTAAACCGGCACCAAGATAACTTGCAATGCCGACCACTCCCAACGCGGCTCCTGCTGCCGCACGCGGAGCTATATCAACAGCCATGAGGCCGCCTAAAAAGCATATCAAGACACCGATACCAACGCCAAACATAACCATGGCGGTAGCATCAAGCCAAAAATGCTCTCCGGGAACAAGTAAGAACAAGCATAATGCGCTAACATTCAACAAGCCAAATATCAATGCCGGCCAATTGCGATTACCCTTAAAAATTTTATCGGAGATAAGACCCGAGGCAACCGTACCAATAATACCGCACACAGAGCTTATGGATATAATGAATGACGCGTCCAATGTATCATAACCTTTCTGGGCCTGCAGATAGAATACGCCCCATGAATTCACAGCATAGCGCGAAATATACATAAATGCACTGGCAAGAGCAAGACACCAAATCGCCGGATTCCGAAGTACCGCTTTTTGCGCTTTATTAAAATCGGCCTTATCCTCCGCTTTTCCTTCATTTACCTCCTTTTTAGGCTCGGAAAGCTGATATCCGAGACTCTGGGGCGTGTCACGCATGAAAAGAAGCACTATCAGCAAGCCGATCACTCCAATTATTCCCGCACCAATCATTCCATAACGCCATCCTGACCAGCTGACAAGCAGCGCTATCGTTATGAATGTTATAGCTTCACCTATATTGTGGCTGGCCGACCAGAAACCATAGAATGTTCCACGGTCACGTGACGAATACCATCTGTTGAGTGACACCACGCACGCAGGCGCCCCCATAGATTGAAACCATCCATTTAGGCCCCATAGCACAGCAAACACAAGAAACATCGACGTCATACCCAGCACAAGGTTTATCAATGCAGTAAACAATAATCCCGTAGCAAGGAACCGGCGGGCATTACAACGGTCAGCAAGGAATCCGTTTGCCATTTTGCCTACAGCATAAACAAAAAACAAGCATGAACCGATGATACCGAGTTCTGTTTCGGTAAATATACCATCATCGACAATAGGCTTGCGCACAATATTCATAGACAATCGGCATACGTAATAAATTGCGTAGCCCAAAGTCGCAGACAGGAAGGTAGCCCATCTCAACTTTTTGAAATTGTCAGAAGTCGATGCAGATTCTGCCGGCGCTGAAATCCGATAAAAATTCGTTATGCGTGATAATATGCCTCCTTGGTTTAATTCCGACATAGCCATATTATTTATGTAATGAACGAGAGCGTAGATAATCAAGCAGCAGTTCAGCCCTATCAGTCTGAATGATACGTGCGCCCAGAGTATCGATCAGGAACCCAAAAGCGCCGTCAGGATCACTCAACGCACGGTCATCATCATGACCGCCGCACAAAGTGTCCCACAGTGTATTATACCATATCAATGCCTTGCCATCAAGACGCGACTTCAGCTCTATGGCATATCCGTTATCATCATCTGTCGCATATACAAGTTCATAAGCCACAGGCTTTAAACGGTTAAAATACCCGTCCATGAGTTCTCGTGCATCAGGCTTGTCAAGATTCACCACCGGCATATAAATAACCTTATCAAGATATGCACCGTACAGACTGTCAACTTGTGCCGCAGGTTTAGACCCTTTCATTATAACCTGCGAAGACGTTCCTGTTTTCTCCAGTACAGGCATAAGCAGGTCGAAATAACGGTCGGCCTTGTCCAAGTTGACCAACACACGCCCTTTTGCAGCAAGCATGGCCTCTTCAAGAGTGGGCAAAGAGTGCATAGTACGTATTCCCGCTCCGTTTTTCAGTTTGAGTGTACGCAAGGAATCGGCAGTCCAATCGCTGATACGTCCATTGCCGGTGGTAGTCCGCTCAAGCTTTGAATCATGTATCACAAAGAGAACGGAGTCCTTCGACAGCTGCAGGTCAAGCTCTACGATATCGACACCTATAGCTATCGAATGTTCAATGGCGGCAATCGAGTTCTCGGGAGCATAGCGCCAGTCGCCCCGATGAGCTACCACAAGAACCTCAGAGGTGTCGCCGGACAATATTTTCTCACGCAGTACGTCTGCCCGGTTGGGTTCTGACGCGTAAGCAGTCATCGCCAGCAGCATTGAGCAGGCTAATAATATCTTTTTCATAATCTGATCGTTTTATAAAAGATAATTTTCATCACATAGACATATAATCTCCCCAGAAAGGCATGGCTACAGTGCGGCAATTAAGTCGACCGGCGCGGTCAAGACCGAGTTCAAAACTCCAACGGCTGTTTGCGATATCTTTATGTCCGAGTTCAAGTATATGGCTCAGTACTGCAACTTTCGGGTTCACAATCTTTCCCAACACATTATTCTCAGTTAGAGAATTGACGGCATATCTGAACACATAATAGTCTACCTCTTTGTCTCGCATTGTCTCAAATTCCTCCGCAATGAAGTTGCTATCTCCGGAATGAAGCAGTTTCAGTCCTCCTCCATCCACATAGAAAGCGGTAATGGCAAGAGTGGCCAAATCAGAACTGTTGTGATGAGTAATAAAAGAGTGAATTTTAAATTCTCCAATAGTATAATCTTTCTCAACGGTTGAAAGATACTGACTGTTATTCACACCATTAATAGTAAAATTAGTCAATACGGGCTTCCCAAGTTCCGACATAATAACGGCTAAAGGCTCCCATTTATGGTCAGCATGTATATGTGTTATTGCATAGAAATCAATATACGGCGCCAATTCCGCACCACGTCTATGATAAACGTCGACAGCATAATTGCCTTTATGGGTCTGCACCACTATACCCATGTTATATAATGCCCAGACGCGCGGAGAAGCGCCGGCGGGCAATCCAGTTTTAAGAGCATTGAGCACTTTATCAAAAGCCATATCATAACATTTCAAAGCAGGATATGACTTTTCCAATGCTACCGCCGTGACGTTGTCAGTTTTAATATATTTCAGAAATACATTATCAAACGGACAAACATCAGCCCAACTTTGTATTGTATTATAATTGGCTATACGCACTGACTTATCAGATAACAAGCATGAGGTTTCCCACAGTTCATTCATCACAGTCTCAACCTGCGAGGGATGATTATCGGGCTCTTCGGGAGCCGGTTGCGACAGGCCGTCGTCATTACCTCCGCAAGCTGATATCGTCAAGGAACAGCACAGGAATAGAACCCAAATAGTACTCTGAGCAAAGCCCAGAGTACTAAATTGAAGCCGTTTGTCAACTTTCATCGGTGCTATCTAAGAGAGTTTGAACCTTGAAGATTGCCACCACAGCAGTACCATCCGGCACGCAACGGCTGTACTCCGATATTGTATGACTGTATCGAACCGTTGCAACCATAGTAAAGACGTCCATCAGGACCTATACATACGGGCGACATTGTCTGTGTGATATTTGACAGGATATTGGCATTGCCATCAGGATCGAAATCAAGAATAGCGAACGGCGAGCCGTATTGTGTGATATAGGCATGACCGTTTTCGCCCAAAGCAAAACCTGAGTAGGTATAATTCAGATTATCGGTATACTTCCATTTAACAGAACCGGATGATGTAAGCGCATAAAGGCCACCGTTCTTCTCACAGAAATATACATTGCCGTCATTGTCAACAACAGGGTGGTAGCAGTCATTGTTAGACGTCGGATATGTCCATTTTGTCGCTCCGCTGTTCATATCAAGTGCTGCAATGCCAGCTTTAGCCTTAAGAACGGCATAGATGATATTATCTTTGCTATTAATGGCGAGCGAACCTCCACGTTCTGTAACAACCAGAGCTTCCGAAGCCCAGCGCTTATCGCCTCTTGAGCTATACGACCATACACCGGCCGATGTTCCTGCATATACATTACCGTTAGCGTCAACAACCACACCTCCGGCATTTCCAGAAAGCTGGGCCGACCAGATCTGATTGCCATTGTCGGCATCATATGCAATGAGCTTCGCTCCATCGCACAGAGCATAAACATAACCGTCAGATGTCACCGCAGGTGCAGCTTTGACTGCCGCTCCCATTGTAGCCGTCCATCGAATAGTGCCATTTTCAGTAAGAGCGTAAAGAGAACCATTTTTATCCTCAGTTCCGATATATACTTTGCCGTCAGGTCCTACTGCAATACCGGCACCATAAGTCGCCGCTTCAAAAGTCTGTTGCCAACGGGCAAGACCGGTAATGGCATTTATTGCAAAAAGAGTCTTGCTTGTCTGAGATACACTATACAGAGTCTGTCCATCGGCCGAGAAAGCAAAATTTGAAGCCTTCTGATAACCGGCATTGGGAAATTCGGACCAAGCGAAGTTTTCAACATTAATATCAATGCTTCCGCTTGCTTTTGTTCCGTCAGTGAAAGTAACTTCAACAGTGACAGTATTTTTACCGGCAATACTAAACATAGTTACCAAGCTCTCGTTAGCAGATACCGGCGAGCCGTTAACACTCCATTGAACCGAAGAGATGGTACCATTTATAAAGAATGCAGGGTTATACTCCAGTTTGCAGAGCTCAAATACATGTGGATTTTCCGGCAAGCAGGAGATAGCTGTAATATGACCGGGAGTGGCAGAAGAAGACAATGTCTCTGAACGGCCATGGTTATATACGGCACTGATGTCAAACCGATATTCGATATCGTTGCTGAGTTCTGATACGAGAAGTGATTTTGTTCCTTGAGGCACCTCAAGAGTTTTCAAGGCATTATTGTTTTCCAACACAATAATCTCGTATTTGTAATTAAGATCAGTAACCGGCTCAGTCCAAGAGAGAAATACACACTTATCACCTGCAGTTGCCTTAAAATCGGTAACAGGTATACGGGTGGTTTTAGGAGTTGCCGTAGCTTTGATCATTTGAGCCAGACCATCGGCATAACGAGCCTGAACTCCAAAAGTGTAAGCTACGTCGTTTGTCAGGTCCTCTACGGTATAGGACGTGGTTTTACCATCAACTTCCTCACTCTTAGCGCCTTCATCAGCACTGCTTGACACCCACGTAATCAGATACGATTCAGGGTCAGGTTTGTCGGCCTGTTTTTTCCATTGCATGGTTACAGACTCATCGCCTGAAGTCACTGTCAGATCTTCGACTTCAAATCGAGACAGAGGAGCCGAATAGCTGTTCTCATCTTCGCAAGCACTGAGAGACAGAAGCGTTGCAAATAGGAGGCCGAAGCCTAATATATTAAATTTCATGTCGTTTTTTTATTGATTATGATTAGTAACCGGGATTCTGCCACAGTATGTCGGTATTGTTGATACGTTCAATCTCGGACAAAGGAATCGGATATAACAGCTGATAATCGTTAATCGATTTACCGTCAGCGGCAGCAGCTTCTATTGCACCGCCTAAACGTACGCTGTCAAACCATCGGTGTCCTTCATATGGAAATTCTTTCTGTCGTTCTAAAAGAATCGCCTTTCGGAACTCATCTTGCGAAGGCACATCTGCAATATCAATTGGCGTAAGACCTGCTCGTGTATGAACCATATTTAAAGCTTTTAATGCTTCAGAGTCTTGTGAACCTGAATATGCAACTTCATTAAGTGCTTCTGCGTACATTAATACAACATCTGAATATCGGATCAGAATATTGTCAGATCCATATTGTCGAGTTGATTCATCACGTGTATCATAGAATTTACGCATTAGACAAGTATTCACGCCTGGAACCTGTAAGTATTCCAATAAATCTGCACGATCGTCATCCGTACCATCATAAAGATGATTTAGCGCATCAGTGCGATTATTATCATCCGTTAAATTTGTAAGTGAGTACCAAGCTCCATGACCTTCCCCAACTATTGTTTTGTTATAACGGACAGCAAAAATAATTTCTCTGTTCATCTTGTTATTTACATCAAAGACATCTACTATGTTGGGAAGAAGTTCGTAAGAGCCAATCATACTTTGTAGCAAATTAGCTGCTTTTTGAGGCTGTTTGAATGTCAAATAAACTTTCGCAAGAAGAGCTTTGGCAGCACCAGACGTAGCTCTGCCTACATCTTTACTGTCATAGTTCTCAGGAAGCATATTTTCAGTGATTATTTGTTCCAAATCTCCGGCAAGGTACTCATACATCTGTTGGTCTGAAGGACGACCAAGCAGCAAAGCATCATTGACTGAGAGGACACGACGCGCAACAGGAACATTTCCCCATGCACGATACATGTTGAATGTTGTAAGAGCGCGTACAAACATAGCTTCTCCTTTAAACTGCTTCTTCTTGGTTAGATTGAATTCCGCATTATCAATTTTATCGAGTATTTTGTTACAACGGTAAATGCCATTGTCAAAATTTTCCCAAAGTTTGTCAAGAATGCCGTTGGCCGACGTTTCTCTAAACATGTCTATATCATAACGATCTTGGGTTCCTGCCGTCGGAGCCTTAAGAGTTAAATTGTCACTACGATATTCACACATTTCTATGTAGAAGTCCATCTGTGTTTGCAACTTTGAATAGCAGGCATTGACAGCTAGCTCAAAGTCGTTTTCAGTTTTATAGACCTTGTCACCTATAACTTCATCGTCCGGCTTAAGATCAAAGAAACTATCTGTGCAGGAAGTCAGGGCTGGTATAAATGCCACCAGTACGGCAAAAAGTAGAAATACTTTCTTTAAATATGCAGTCATAATAATTCTTTAAAATGTAGTAATGTTTAGACCAATCATGAATGTACGAGAAAGAGGATATGTTCCATAGTCCTCTCCCGGAGTAAGAGCGTTAGCGGTACGCATGCTTACTTCAGGATTGTAGCCTGAATAATTGGTCCAAGTTACAAGGTTATTACCAGAAACATAAAGTCTACATTTCTCAATATGAAGACGTTTAAGCCAATTGGACGGTAAAGTATAGCCTATCGTAAGATTCTGCAAACGTAGATATGAGCCATCTTCAACGTGCCATGTTGATGTGCGGCCATTATTCCCTGTTTGTTTCCTGTTAGCTCTGTTTGTTAAGCCATTTCCTATATTTTCAGGTGATTTCCAACGATCAAGTGATGTTATTGTTCCATTCGTATTACCTTCCATATTATCAAGATAACGTCTGTTGAGATTTAGTATTTCGTTGCCATAAACGCCTTGGAATGAGAATGCCAAGTCAATACCTTTATACATGAGTTGTCCATTGAAACCATACGTAAAGTCTGGCATATAATTACCAACAACAGCACGATCAGTATTAACATCAATAACTCCATCACCGTTTACATCAACAAACTTAAAATCACCGGGACGAGTATTGTCAAAGTGAGGATATGCTTTAATTTCCTCTTCATTTTTAAAAACACCATCCACAACCATCAAATAGTAAGACCCTATTGGTTTACCAACTTCGGTGATATAATATGCATGTTCTACAGATCCACTGGATATAATAGGTGCATTATTTTGACCTAATTCTTTCACTTCATTCCAGTTTTTAGCCCAAGTTGCGTTAAAGCTATATGAGAGTCCATTAGAGTAAGAGTGTTGTGAACCAATTGAAAACTCCAAGCCATGGTTATTGACCTTGCCAATATTCATCAGTGTGGTACCATAACCGGTTGAACGTGGCACAAGTACCTGTTGCAGCATGTCATGCGTATCCGAGTAATAGAATTCACCTATAAATGTCAAATAGCCATTAAACGCCCGCAAATCAAGACCGACATTTATCATGCTGGTTTTCTCCCAAGTTAAGTCAGGATTATCAACAGAAGTAGGCTTGTAGCCACTTACCAATTGACCATTTCCTGTACCTAAGATATATTCTTCAATACCCATTGTAGAAAGATGCTCATAGTTGCCAATATTAAAATTGCCAGTCTGTCCATAGCTGAAACGGAGTTTTCCATCTTCAAGCCAATTCATTGAAGTCAGATCGCGAAAAAAATTCTCTTGGGTGAATCTCCATGCGGCAGATGCAGAGGGGAAATACCCCCAACGATTATTTTTGCCGAAACGAGATGAACCATCAGCACGAATTGCAGCAGACAGCATGTATTTACTATCGTAAGAATATTGGGCACGGGCTAAGTATGACGCCAATGACCATTGTGTAGTCTTAGAAGTACCATCAGATACAGTTCCACCTGTGATTGTCTGAATATAGTCATTGGGATAATCTGTTGCCTTTACATATACACCTTTATAAGTCTCTTTTTGGGCTGATTGAACAACAACTGCATTTACCGAATGTTTGCCAAAATCACGATACCATGTGAGTTGGTTTTCAATCAACCAATTATAGTAACTTCCAGTTGAGGCCTCTGCAATCGGATTAGAAGGTTTATCAAAGTAATCTTTACCAAGCAAAGGTAAAGTAGATGGTCTATATGTTTCGTTGTTCGCTCCATAGTAGTTACCACCAAGCGATGTTTGGAATTTAAAACCACGACCAAAATCAAACCCGACATATATACGGCCTGTAAAATTGAATCGAGTTACCTTATCTTTACAAAGTGTGGCAAGAGCAACCGGATTCAGTATTTCATTATGCTGATAATCATTACCAACACGCCAATAACCATTTCCCTGATAGTTAAAAGAGCCATCGTCATTATACACTGGCCAAATTGGGCAAGAAGTCAATGCAGACTGAACAACACCTCCACTAGAATACGAACCTGAGGCATTCACACGATTACTCTCTGAATATGAAGGAGACATATTTGCACCATAGCTTAATCTCTGATATTTACCATCGAGATTCGCACGGAATGAATATTTCTTGTAATCAGAATTTATTATTACACCTTCCTTATTAAGATAATTGGCCGATACAAAATAGTTTGTATCACCAGATTTTCCACTAATAGAGATATTATGATTAGTAGAAATACCTGTACGAAAAATCTCATCTTGCCAATCAGTATCAACTAAACCGCTCATACCCTGAAGATAAGGTTCCAGTTCGATTGGATAATTTGAATATGACTCAGGTCTAGACCCATTTGGAGCTGTTCCACCTGGATGCAGATCAAGATATGCATTAGTATGAGCTTCTGCAGAAAACTCGGCGTATTGATATGCATTCATCAAATCAATCTTTTTAGTGATATTATCCCAAGCAACATAACCATCATATGATACTTTTGCTCGTTCAGTTGTGCCTTTCTTTGTAGTTATTATTATGACACCATTAGAACCACGGCTTCCATAAATTGCAGCAGCAGATGCATCCTTTAGTACTTCGAGGCTTTCGATGTCGTTCGGATTTATATTGCCAAGCCCATTTTCAACAGGTACGCCATCAACAATATATAGAGGGTCATTACCAGCAGTTGCAGAGCTAACACCACGTACTCGTACCATCATGTTGTTGCCCTCGGGGTCTCCGGAAGTTTGCATAACAGATACACCTGGCATTTTTCCTGCCATAGCTTGACGGAAGTCACTTGCTGGTAGATTTGCGATGTCTTCAGACTTGATTTGGGATATAGCAGTAGAGACATCACGTTTTTTCTGAACGCCATAACCTACGACTACAACTTCATCAAGGACTTGCGTATCCTCTATCAATTTCACAATTGATAGCGCAGCTGTATCAGAAGCAATAATTTCTTGTGGATTATATCCTATGTAAGAGAATATGAGTGTCGCATCAGAAGGAATATTATTGAGTGTATAATTACCATCTATATCAGTCGCAGTTCCCACTTGGCTGCCTTTTACACGAACTGTACCACCAATAATTGGTTCTCCTGTGGAATCAACAACATTGCCAGATACTGTAATTTTAGATTCCTTACTATGTTGTTTATTATCCGTTGTCTCCGTAATTATTATTGATTTATCAGAGACAATTTTGTATGACAAGTTAGTGCCAGCCAAAACTTTATCCAATACCTGAGAAACAGGCGCGTTTTTTACGTCAACGGTTATTACTTTATTATCTACTACATCGTCACGATATGAAAACACATAATCGCTCTGCTTTTCTATAAGTTCGAGTAGCGTTTTAAGATTTCCATTCTCAATGCCTACTGTTATGGTTTTCGTTTGTGCAAACATGGCAGCACAAACGAAAATACACAGCAGTACCGAAAATGTTTTTTTAGGAAAACTGTTCATATGAAAAATGATAAATGATTAGTATTTATTATTGTAATCGTACTGCACAAGGCTATGTCCCGTGTTAAAAATATGTTGTACAACATGTTTTAATTTATTCTCATAGTATATAGGAGAAGTCAAATATTTGTTATACTTTTGACAAAATTTTCTAATTGTTATAGAATTGGCTAATTCAATCAATATATCAGAAACAGAGCTTGTCGCATCTCTTAAAAAGGGGTCTGTCAAAGCCTTTAATATGATATACCAATTATATGCGAAAAGACTTTTAATTTATATTGCGAGTGCTACTAATAACAAAGAAGATGCTGAGGAAATTGTTTCAGATATATTTTTAAGTCTATGGAAGAATCATAAAAATATTGATTTGGAAACTGATTTATCAACATTTCTTTTTCATATTGCCTATAAGCGTCGTATTGATTTCTTTAGGCATTCTTTGACGGTTCCGATCTATGAAGACTACATGCTCTTTCAAAATGACTTGATAAGTCAAGAAAATAATGAACTAGAATATAATGATTTTTTGAATATTTTTAACCAAGCATTAGAATTATTACCATCTAGACTTCAGACAGTTTTGACTCTTTCAAGAATAAAGGGACTCTCTAATGAACAAATTGCTATGAAATTAAAAATATCATCCAAGACCGTTAGAAATAGCATCTCCTTAGGATTGAAATTATTAAAAAAAAAATTAGATATTTTAAGGAGGGATCACAAAGTTTAGTTCTCTTATCGATTATATAGTATAAGCATATGAAGAATAGAGTCAGGAAATTCAAAGACGGTAAGATGTATTCTGAAGAACTCATCAATTTTAAGGAAGAAGTAGACTTAATGACAGATAAAGAGCTAGATGAGTGTCTGAACAATTGCGAGTCCAATCTCACCTTTACAGAATCAGACATTGATGCAATACAAAACAGATTAAATGAAGAAATCAAAACTGAAAAACGTAAGATAATATTGCATCGTTTCTATAAAGCGTGCGCAGCCATTACGCTGCCGGCAATACTACTATCAGGCATTTTGCTTTTTAATTACTACAATGATTTGAAAAAATACGACACGATAATCTCTCATAACATCATTATCGAAACGGACAAGGGAGAGTCTTCCATGACTATTCTGCCGGATGGGTCTAGAATTTTAATGAACCCCAAATCCAAATTATCATATAACATAAAATCTTTCAATTTTGAAAAAAGAGAGATTGAATATAAAGGAGAAGGACATTTCAACATAAAAAAGAATACGGATGCTCCATTTAAATTAAAAGTATCGGATCTTGAAATCAAAGTTTTAGGGACAATATTCTCTTTATATGCACGCGAAAATAAAAATAATACTGAAATTTATCTGGAAGAAGGCTCCCTTCAACTAACCTCATTTATATCCGACAGTAAAAAATTGCTTCATTCCGGAGAAACTGCAATTATACATAACGAAACCGGAGAAATTGAGATTATTGATGATACTTCAGACTATAAAAGGACTGCAGGACAATCAATAATTTATTTTAAATCTTCCACATTGTCTGATGTGGCAAAAGATTTAGAACTATATTATGGCAAAGAAGTTATAGTGAATAACGATATCAAACACATATTATTTACCGGTTCGTTGCCCATAAACGACTTAAAACAAGTCAGGTACGTGCTCGAAAACACATTAAATATATCGATTTCAATAAACGAAGCCGATAATACACTGACTTTTATGCCATAATTAAACTAATATAGTTTCATACATATGCTTCACACTTATAGCGGAGCATACATCATGGCGTTCCCTACCCTCACGTGACAAATCCAATTGTAACGAAACCGTGAGAAGCACCGAATGCTATAATACATTTCGATGCAGCATATTATGCTAATTGATTAGCAATAGTTTACGACTTAAAAGATAGAAGCCTCAAAAATTTACTTGTTTTTTCGCCGAAAATCGAAGATTTAACGTTTTTAACCT
>ERZ778496.308-NODE-308-length-54148-cov-6.740983_pt1 | contig 54148 bp, 58 predicted proteins | sample MGYA00433099_ERZ778496 | MGnify/ENA primary metagenome ERZ778496 (study PRJEB29527, sample SAMN07138962) | mouse gut metagenome | material: feces | host: mouse | place: China:Nanjing | collected 2016-01-25 ...
ATAAAAATCTTTAAAGCTTATCACATTCAAAGATTCTGTATAGGGGTTTGTGGGTGAATTGGAGATTTGCTCTCCACAAAGCTTAACCTTTTGTAAGTATGGATTAACACTGCGTGCGAATGCGGTACCTTAAATACAAGAGAAAAGAAATATGTATAATACAGAATCTTTTTTAGAATCTCATTGTATGAAATATGGAAGGCAAAAATGACATCTCCAAAAGTGCTTATTATCGATAACTATGATTCCTTTACATACAATGTCATATATCTCTTGCAAGAATGCGGCATAGAGCCGATTATTGTGTCTAATGATACAGTCCTTGAAGCTATTAAAAAAGTGCATTTTTCTCACCTTATCATATCGCCCGGTCCTAGCCACCCTTTGCAATCTGGCGTGTGCTTGGAGGCAATCAAGTATTTTGCTCCAACAAAAAAGATTCTAGGGATATGCTTAGGACATCAATGTATCGCCCAAGCCTTTGGCGGAGAGGTTATTTCACTCTCTACCCCCACTCACGCTAAAAATGCAAGATTGCATTTTGTGCCAAATCCTCTATTTAAAGGTGTGAAACAGGGCATAAAAGTAGCTTTGTATCATTCGCTCTATGTAAACAAATTAGGTGAATGTGAGGCACTAGGCTATAATGATTTGGGAGTGCTTATGGTGTTAAAAGCAAAGGGTTATGACACCTATGGCGTGCAGTTCCACCCGGAATCTATTTTGCAAGAGAGCGGCAAACGCATAATGAAAAACTTTCTTACTTTGTGCTCATCGTGTTACTAAAAAGGATATATAAAAAGTTATACAAAGATGTAAAAGCTCAAAAATAGTTAAAAAATATTTGCATTTTGTTATATTATCCTTACATTTAATTTCAAAAACGAGGTGAAAATGAAATTAGAAGCAAGGGTCTATTCATTGCTTAATGATATGCAAAAGGCGATTTTGCACGAGTGTGATGAGATTGTGCTTGATTTTACCGCATTTAATGCTAAGGCTACTATGGTTGTCAAGCCCAATTTTGTGGTCATAGGCTATGGAGAGTTAACTGATGAGTTTTTATCCCTTTGTATTAATGAAAATCACGGCTATACGCTTGAAGTAAGCCATCTTTTACCTCAAGATTTTGTAGGGCTTAAGGGGCATTTGGGTGATTTCACTTTGCAATTTAAAAATGCTAATGGCGAGATAGAATCTTTGCAAACATCGCAAATCGTATCTTTTGCCCCGCTTGAGAATTGCCCCGCATATAAGGGTGTGCATACGCCCGATAAATATGATAATGCCCATTGTATGCTCGAATCTTTGCTTTGCCTATGCGGTGAGCGGCATTATACTCATCATATAGTCTTTGAACCTTTGACCTGTCAATATCAAGGGCGGAGGGTATTTGCTAATGGTAAGAGCGTGTGCCATTTGTGTGTGGATATTTGCCCTACGATGGGCATTAGCAGCGATAAAGATTCTATGCTTTTGAGCCTCTCATCTGTGGATTGTATCGCTTGTGGTAAGTGTGTGAGCGTATGTCCTACGGGCAGTGTGCAGCGGCAGGGTGATGGATTAGAATCTTTCACATACAGGGCGAGGCTCTATAAGGGATATATCCCGCTTATTGTCTCGTCTTTGGACTTTGAGAGTGAGGGCTTTGCTAGAGATTTTAAGGCTCTGCAAACTCTCAATCCTCTGCTGCTTCCTTTTGTTTTGCAAGTGCCTGATATACTAAATGCTACATACTTGCTCACACTTTTGCAGGAGAGTGGCGCACCAATCGTGTTGTATAGCACATTGGGCGAACATACTCATAACGATATAGCAACCTTAAATGAAATCTATCAACGCATTTTTAGGCAAAATGCCATTATTGGCAGCACGGATTCTAAAGCTATCGAGGCATTGCAGCCCCTTATGCAAAGCCATTATATCTATACACCTACAAATAAGGAGAATAGCAAGGATATATTTTCCGCACGAATATCTTTTTGGATTAAGCAAGAATCCTATGGCAAAATCGCTATGAATAATAGCGGATTTTTGCATATTGATACCGCTAAATGTACTCTATGCCTTAGCTGTGTGGAAGCGTGTAATGCTAATGCCTTAATTAATAATAATGCCTCATTTGAGCTACTTTATAAAGCCTCGCTTTGCACAGATTGTGGGTATTGCGTGGCAAGCTGTGCGGAAAATGTCTTAAACTTAGAATCTCACACTTTGCTTTTAGAGCCGCATAGCTTTGAATATGTGAGTATTGCTGTTGATGAGCCTTTTAGATGTGTGGAGTGCAATAAAATCTTTGCGACACATAAAAGTATTAGCAAAATCAAAAATATGCTCACTCCTGTCTTTGCCGGAAATGCTTTAAAGCTTAAAACTTTGGAGTGTTGCGCGGATTGCAAGGTGAAAGTGATGTTTGAGGGAGCACACTAATGGCGCATAATGTTTTAGAATCTATAGCAAATGCAAGGGCTTTGTATTATGATTTTTTTGCCGGGCTGTTTTTGTATGAGCTATTATGCAAACGCGAGGAGACGCTCATTAAGCAAGTAGAGATATTAAAAACGCATATACTAAGTGAAAGTGATGATACACATTTTGAGGTATTGGCAAATGCGCTTAAAACACAAGGTATAAAGCATATTATTGAGGAATACACAACTACATTTATTCTGCCTTTTACCTTGCCTAGCGATACAGATGCGATGCCTAGACGTCGTAAAAAAGGCGAGGTGTTTTATCACAATACGCAAATTATGCTCTATCTCTCGCATTATTGGGAGGGCTGTTTGAATGGTAAAGCTCTGCTTAAATCGCGGGAATTGATTAAACAAAGCACTTTTAGGCTTGATACGCAAGGTTGCAAGGAGAGTGAGGAGCATTTGGGATTCTTATTGCTGTTAATGCGCCATCTTGTGTGTTCGCAGCATAGTGAGGATGAAAAGGTGAGTTGGCAGGTGCTAAGGGAATTAGTCATTCCATTGGGCGATTTTGTGATTGAGGTATTACAAAAGCGTGAGAATCTGCTTTATTATACACATATAGCGAGTTTATTGCAGAGTTTTTTAAATGTAGAGCGTAATCTATAATAGCGGTAAATCGATTTTGGCTTTTTAAGTAAAGGTCAAAATGGGTTTATCCCAAACTCTAAAGACAAAGGAGGCTCTATGTCAAAAACCCAAAAAGACATACAATCTCGCCGCGCATTTTTAAAACGTGCAGGGGTTGGTGGCGTTGTGGTTGCGATAGGCTCCCTTAGTTTGAATGGTTGTTCAGGCGAACACACACAAAAAGCAGTCATCAAGGGCAAAAGTAAAAAGCAAGAGATTCTATATCGTAGCGATACGCAGTATTGGCAGACATATTTTTCTGTTGCTAAGTAATGTAAAGGAGTAAAAAATGAGTGAAGCGACAAATAAGCGCAATGCGAGACGCTCATTTCTCAAGCTCTCTGCATTAGCTTCTATGGCTGGTGTGAGTAGTGCTTTTGGGAATGAAGCACAAAGTGTTGTGAGAAAGGCAAGTGAGGCAGAGCTAAAAGAGCGATACCCTCAGTCTAAGCGTATCAAAACGATATGTACACATTGTTCTGTGGGCTGTGGGGTGATAGCCGAAGTGGTAGATGGCGTATGGGTGCGCCAAGAAGTAGCTCAAGATCACCCTGTCTCTCAAGGCGGACATTGCTGTAAGGGGGCAGACTTGATAGATAGAGCAAGGAGCGAGACGCGATTACGTTATCCATTAGAAAAAGTGGGCGGCAAATGGCAGAGAGTGGATTATGAGAGGGCATTAGATAAGATTGCTGCGAAATTAGGGCAAATCCGCGAGGAAAGCGGACCTGATGCGGTAATGTTCATTGGAAGTGCGAAATGCTCTAATGAGCAGAGCTATTATATCCGTAAATTTGCCGCATTTTTTGGGACAAATAATATCGATCATTGTGCGAGAGTTTGACACAGCCCAACAGTCGCCGGTGTGGCGAATACATTCGGGTATGGTGGTATGACAAACCATCTTGGCGATATGATGTTTTCTAAGTATATCTTGGTTATTGGTGCAAATCCAGCAGTTAATCACCCTGTATCGATGGTGCATATCTTGCGCGCTAAGGAAAATGGCGCAAAGCTTGTGTGTATTGACCCGCGATTTACTAAGACTGCGGCGAAATGCGATGAGTTTTATAGAATCCGCAGTGGAACAGATATAGCCTTTGCTTATGGACTACTTAATCATATCATTGCTAAAAAGCTTTATGATGAGAATTTTCTCAAAGAGCGCGTTTATGGCTATGAGGACATTATCGAGGAGGCAAAGAAATTCCCTCCAGAGGTAGCAGCTGATGTGTGTGGAATCCCAGCAGATTCTATTCGCCATATTGCCGAAGAGATGGCAGCGGCAAAACCGGCGAGTTTAATATGGAATCAAGGCTTGACGCAACATACCGTTGGCACAAGCAATACAAGGATTATGCCTATCTTGCAGATGTTTTTAGGCAATATTGGTAAAAATGGCGGTGGTGTGAATATCTTGCGCGGACACGATAATGTGCAAGGTGCGAGTGATATGAATAATCTCTCTGATTCTCTACCGGGCTATTATGGGCTAGGTGAGGCTGCTTGGCGGCATTTCTGCAAACATTGGGGTGTGGAATATGAATGGATGCTAGGGCGCTTTAAAGATAAGGAGATGATGGAAAAGACAGGCTTTGCGCATTCTACTTGGAAGTTTGGTGTGCTAGATGATGAAAACGCTGCAAATAACGGTGGTACAATGCTACGTGCGTTAGTAGTGATAGGCACAGGTATGACTTCAGTTTCATTACTAGATTTGCAAAAAAAGGCGATGGATAAGCTTGATTTAGTCGTCTTTGTCGATCCTTATGTGAATGACTTGGCTATTTATAGCGATAGGAGCGATAATCTATTCTGCTTACCGGCGGCTTCTCAAATGGAGACAAGCGGCTCTGTGGCAGCGACAAATCGTAGCTATCAATGGCGTTCTAAAGTGATGGAGCCACTTTTTGAATGCCGCCCAGATGAGGAATTTCTCTTTGGTATGGCTAAAAGGCTAGGATTCTTAGAAGCATATCAATGGCGATTGTATGATATTGCTAAGTCAAAGGGCAGGGAGGAGTTTATGTGGCCAGAGGACGCTACCACAGAGCTCACACAAAGTATCCGTAGCATTGGCTTACAGGGTATGAGTCCAGAGAGATTAAAGGCTCATCAAGAAAATTGGCATTTATTTGATAAGGTAACGCTAGAGGGCAGTGGTGAGTTTGCAGGGGATTATTATGGGCTTCCTTGGCCTTGTTGGAGTGATAAACACCCCGGAACGCCTGTAATGTATAATGACAGTATCCCTGTTATGCGCGGTGGAATGGGCTTTAGGGTGAATTGGGGGCTAAATGCACCCGATGGAACTTCAATGCTTGTTTCAAGGAGTTTGCCTAATGCTATTTATCAGGGCGGACACCCTCCTATCACAGCGGCAAATATTGAATCCTTTGGCGTGAAGCTAACTGCTAAAGAAAAAGAGGCGATTGCAGGAAGCACCTTTGCACTTGGTATTGGTAATAATATTTTGGTGGAGAGGGCACTAGAAGTGGGATTGTGTCCTTATGGGAATGGCAAGGCACGGGCAAATGTGTGGAATTGGTATGATAAGATTCCCCTCCATAGGGAGCCTTTGCATTCTGTGCGTGGGGATTTGGTGGATAAATATCCTAGCTTCCCTGATAAGACAAGTCTTTTTAGGGCGAATATCAAATATCGCACTCGGCAAAAGGAAAAAGATTGGGTGAAAGAGTTTCCTGTGAATATGCTAAGCGGTAGGCTTGTGGCACATATGGGGACAGGCGCGGAAACACGAAGCGCGAAATATCTAGCCGAAGTAGAGGGAGAGATGTTCGTGGAGATTCACCCCGATAAAGCCGCAGAGTTGAAAGTCAAAAATGGTGATATGGTGTGGATATATGGGACAAATGGCTGCAGAATCCTTGTAAATGCGAAAATCTCCACACGTGTGGATTATAATAGCATCTGGTTGCCACAAAATTTTTCAGGCTTAGACCAAGGGGAATCGCGCTTAGATTATTACCCTGAGGGGACGAAGCCCTATGTTATTGGTGAATCAGCAAATATGATTTCTAGCTATGGCTTTGACTACAACTCTGCTTGTCCAGAAACAAAATGCGGACTTTGCCGTATTGAAAAAGCATAGTAAAGGATAAAAGATGAGTGATACATTAAAGCAACTTGAGGGTTTTTCAAGGATTAAATTTTATTGTGATACGAATCGCTGTATCGAATGCCACGGCTGTGATGTGGCGTGTAAGGAGGCTCATCACTTGCCTGTGGGAGTTAATCGCAGACGTGTGGTGATGCTTAACGAAGGTGTGGTAGGCAAAGAGACGGCTATATCTATTGCCTGTATGCACTGCTCTGACGCACCATGTGCGCAAGTGTGTCCTGTGGATTGCTTCTATATCCGCGCTGATGGCATTGTCTTACACGATAAAAAAACCTGCATAGGCTGCGGATATTGCCTCTATGCCTGCCCTTTTGGTGCGCCACAATTCCCGAAATCTAATATCTTTGGCAGTCGTGGGGCTATGGATAAATGCACGTATTGTGCGGGAGGACCGGAGCAAACCCATAGCACAGAGGAATATAAACTCTATGGGCAAAATCGTATCGCAGAGGGTAAAGTGCCTATGTGTGCTTCTATGTGCTCTACTAAGGCGCTTTTAGCCGGTGGAAGCACAGAAATATCAAGTATCATCGCACATCGTGCAAATATGCGAGGAGAGAAACTCCCTGAAGCTGTGCCTAATATATGGAAAAGCGCGTATAATGACTAAGGAGAGAGTATGAAAAGTATGTTAAGAATCTTATTATATGCCATAGTGCTTAATGTCTTTGCTTGGGGTGCTACACACGCTGATCCTAGTGAGCCACGAGAGAATGGCAAACAATATGCAGAAGTGATAGAGGGTAATGATACGCTTATTCAAAAGAGTGAGAGAGCAAATCCGCACTTGTATGGCGGACCAGAGATAGAGGCTATTAAGACTTGGGGATTAGATTCCCCAGATTCTGTGGGATTAGGAGAGCTTTTTACACTGCTGCAAGGGCAGTATTTTGCGCTCATTTTCTTACTCATAGTTATCTTTGTGCCAATGGCTTTTTTTGGACATTATAAGCTTATAGGGCAGCGGCATTATAAGCACGGGAACTTTTTACTCGTTTTTACACGTTACAACATCATCGTGCATTGGTGTGCTGCTGTGCCTTTTGTGGTTCTATGCCTCACAGGCTTGATGATGGTATTTGGTGATAAACTTGGCGGAGGGTGGCTTATCCGCTTTGCTAGGGATCTGCACGGCTTTGCCACAATATTTTTTGCGATATTTGGGACATTAATGTTTTGTATGTGGGTGAAAGATTGTCTATTTAGAATTTATGATATTAAGTGGATGATGATACTTGGAGGCTATTTAGATAAAGTAAATCGTGAGATTCCCGCGCATAAGTTTAATGCAGGGCAAAAAATGTGGTTTTGGGTGGCGACACTTGGCGGTGCGGTAATGGTAGTAAGCGGTGCGATAATGTATTTTCAAGGTGCAGGTATTAATACATTGCGTCTTATGGCAATCGTGCATAATGTAATGGGCTTTGCGGTGATTGCGCTTTTGATTACGCATATTTATATGGCGGTATTTGCAATTGAGGGGGCATTAGAGGCTATCATTAATGGTAAGATGGGCGAGGAGGAAGTCTCTATGCTCCATAGCTTGTATTATAAAGATTTGCAGGCTCAAGGGAAGCTTGATTCTATGCGGGTGGCTCATTATTAGCAAAAGGGATTATCAAGGGAGCAAGTGCTTTGAGTGAATTCGTGCATAAAATGCGTATGGTGAAAGTGCATCAAAATGGCACATTGGAGCATTTGCAAGATTATGTGATTGAAGAGCAAAGAATCGCCTTTTATCTTAATGGAGCAAAGCTTTTATCTGTGATGAGTTTGCCTTATGCGCAAGAAGCACATTTTGTGGGGTTTTTAATGAATGAGGGGGTGCTAGATTCTATTGATAATATCATCTCGCTTGAAGTAGCCCCCGATGGCTTAAGTGTGTATATGAATGCTCATATTAAAGCAGAGAAATTAGCGCATTTGCATAAGGAAAAAACTTTGACTACTGGGTGTTGTGTTGGGGTAAGTGCTAATTTTGATGGTGAGATTACGCATAAGCGTATCACTTCGCCCGTGCGTGTAGCGATAGAGCATCTTTTTGCGCTCCTTGATGATTTTAGTAGTCCAAGTGCGCTTTTTAGGCAGACAGGCTGTGTGCATAAGGCTATGCTTGTGTGTAGTAATACTTCATTTGTGAGTGAAGATGTGGGACGGCATAATGCCATTGATAAGGTGATAGGTCAGGCAAGATTAGCACGGAAGGATATGAGCGGAGCGATTTTAATCGTGAGTGGGCGGCTCTCTATGGAAATGGTGATTAAAGCGGCGATGAGTGATATACCTATTGTTGTTTCCCGTGCAGCTACGACACATTTAGGCATTAAGTCTGCACAGCTTCTAGGCATTACTCTTGCGGGTTTTGCGCGTGGAGAGACATTAAATATTTATACACATCCCGCACGTATAGTTTTATAAATAGTTGTATATGCAACTATTTATAAAACTAAGTTACAATACCGCCCTTAAACTTAAAGATGTTATGATAAAGGAGCTAGGATATGAAAGGAATCATTCTTTTATTAACGCTTTGCTCTATGCTTATTGCCCAAGAAGATTCTAGTTATGCAACACAAAAAGAGGTATCAGTGGCTGAAACCGAATCCACTCATATTGTAGGAGGTGTATTTTCTTTGGCTGAATTGCTTGAAGGAGCAAAAAGAAATTATAACCTAGAGGCAAAAGATTTAGCCATTTTACAGGCTCAAGCGACCAATGCAGCAGCATATACGGAGTTTTTGCCTACTGTTGATGGGGCATATCAATATCAAGATACAGACAACTCATATATGCGTCTTAAGGCAAATACGGGGAGTATTAAGGGGAATTGGGAAGTTTTTAGCGGGTTAAAAACTTATCATAAAGTGCGTGAGAAAGCCTCTCTTTATCGTGCAAGTTTAGAAGATAAAGAATCCACCAAAGACCAGCTTTTTTTAAGCATTATCGAGCAGTATTATGGGTATTTTACCAATCGCGCAAAGCTTGTAAGTTTAGAGCAAAAGCGAGTGCAGCTTCAATCTAATGTTAAACGTGTAGAGAGACTTTTTAATGCTGGGCTTACGACGGTTGATGATGTGGAATCTTTACGAGCGGAATTTTTAGCTACTGAACACGAACTTGCCAATGTGAGATTAGAAGCCGAAAAAAATAAGCTTATGCTTTCGCTTTTAGCCAATGTAGAAGTAGGGGATTTAGAGCGCAAAACTATCAAAGCACCGCTTTTCAAGCTTGAGGAAAATCGCCACGATTTGAATATGTTAGGTTTCCAAGCAGATAGTGCGAAATATCAAGCACGGCAGATTACATACTTGCCTATAATCAGCATAAGCGATACGTATGTGAGTAATGGTGGGGTAGATGCTGCCTTTAAGGGATTGGGTGCAGCTGAAGCAGCACAATATGGTTCAATTATCACTCGTCAATATCCACCTAAGCAAAACCAAATTATGATTAATGCGACTATTCACCTTGATTTTCTCACTACCTATAAGCAGTATCAAGCTGCACGGCTAGGGTATTTGAAGAATCTTAAAGAATTAGCTTATAAAAAAGAGGAGCAAAAAAAGGACGAAAAGCTCTATCGCAAAAGCCTTGAGATTGCTGTGGCAAAGATTAAAGCTTCAGAAGCGGCATTACGCTCTGCGAGCATTGCCTTTGAAAATGTGGCAAAAAAGTATGACGCGCAGATTCTAAACTTCACGGATTATTTGCAATCTTTGACGACAAAGGTTGAAGCAGAGGCAACTTATAATCAAGCTTTGAATGATTATGAAATGCAAAAGGCATATTATATCTATTATAGTGGGCAGGACTTGCAAGAGCATATTCAGTAGTGCGTAATAAAAAGGAGGAGTGATGAAAAAAATATTATACATAGGGCTATTATGCGCTCATTTATGGGGAGAAGATGTGTATGCTATTTTTAATGCTGAAGCGGTAAAGGACGCCAATCTCAAGCTTGCTACAAGTGGGATTGTAACAAATATGTTTGTTGATGTAGATTCTGAAGTGAAAAAGGATGATTTACTCCTCACGCTTTTTAGCTATGATATAGAATCTCAAATGCGCTCCACAGAGCAGCAATATCTCTTTGCTAAAAAGCAATATGAACGTTACAATCGTTCAGGTGGTGCAGTGGATAAAAATACGCTTGATAAATATTATTTTGAATATAAAAAGCTTGAGGCAGACTATGCTTATCAAAAGGCGATGTTAAGTAAAACACAGCTTAAAGCCCCATTTGATGGGATTATCGCTTCTAAAGATATAGAGCTTGGCGATGGCGTGAATGCGAATGGCACTAATCTTTTTAGAATTATTAGTAAGGAAGTAAAGCTTGTGCTAGAGTTTGACTTTAAATATGCGAGTAAAGTTAAAGTAGGCGATACCTTTGATTTTCAAATTGATGGGCGTAAAGACAAACTGAGTGCTACTATCAGCAAGATTTATCCTACTGCTAGCACAACTTCACGTAAAGTAAAAGCTGAAGCAATGGTAAAGGACGTTATTCCGGGCACATTTGGCGATGGCTATATTAGGACAAAATAATGTATAAATTTGCCATTACCCGTCCCGTCTCTACCTTGATGTTTGCCCTTGCCATTTTGTTCTTTGGCTTTTTAGGCGTGAATAGAATGCCTGTGGCTTTATTCCCTGATATTGACTTTCCTATCGTGGCGGTGATTACAAGCTATCCGGGTGCGAGTGCGGAGATTGTGGAGACAAAAGTAACAGACAAGATTGAAGAAGCTATTATGGGGATTGATGGACTTAATAAAATTACTTCAAGCTCTGCACGTAGTTCAAGTGTCATCATTGTGCAGTTTGAGCTAGAAAAGCCTTTAAATGAAGCGGTCAATGATGTGCGCGATAAAGTAGGCACGGTGCAGCTCGATTCTGGTATTAAAACGCCGGTGGTATATAAGTTTGATAGCTCATCTACACCTATTATCTCACTCTTTCTTACAAGCGATAAGGTCGCTACCTCAGAGATGATGAGACACGCTAAAGATAATATTAAGCCGCTTTTGCAAAAGATTTCAGGCGTTGGTGGCGTAGAAATGCGTGGGCATAGGGAGCGGCAGCTTAGAATCTTTGTTAATCCCTCGCTTTTGAATAAATATAGCCTTGCCTATACGGATATTTCTAATAAGATTGGTTTAGAGAATCTAGAAATTGATGGTGGGCGCTTAATTGGCACATTAAGCGAATGGGCGGTTACCACAGACGCGCAAAGCTCGAGCATAGAGGATATAGCTAATATCCGCGTGGCTCAAGGCATAAGGCTTGGCGATATTGCCACGATTGAGGATAGCATTGAAGAAGATAAGACTTTTGCTGCGTTTAATAAAACGCCCGGCGTAATTTTTGAAGTGCAAAAAATCTCTGGGGCAAATGAAATTGCCATTGTTGATGCGGTGATGAAGGTGCTGCCTCAAATTGAAGCCATTAGTCCTGAATATGAGATTAGACCATTTAAGGATACGACAGAGAAAACCCGCAAATCCATAGATTCTGTGAAGTTTGATGTGATGTTGGGCGTGTTTTTAGCGGTATTTGTGGTATTTTTATTCTTACGTAGTTTTACTATCGCCCTTGTTTCGCTTATTAGCATTCCTGTATCTATCTTTGGCACATTTGCATTGATGAATTTCTTTGGCTTTTCGCTCAATATGCTTACACTTCTTGCTGTGGCATTAGCCATTGGAATTATCATTGATGATGCGATTGTGGTGATTGAAAATATCCATAAAAAGTTAGAACACGGAATGCGTAAGCGTGAGGCGGCTTATGAGGGGGTGCGGGAGATTGGCTTTGCGCTTGTTGCGATTTCTGCGATGTTACTTTCTGTGTTTATCCCTGTGGGGAGTATGAGTGGGATTGTGGGGAGATTCTTCCAAAGCTTTGGTATTACCGTCGCTGCAGCTATTGGGATTTCTTATATTGTGGTGATTACGATTATACCGATGGTATCTTCTATTGTGATTAATCCTACACATTCACAATTCTATTACCGCACAGAGCCTTATTTTAAGCTTTTAGAAAGTGCTTATGTGAAAACTTTAGCGATAGTGCTACGTAATAAAATGAAGGTCATTGTTGGGATTTTTGCGATTTTTTTCTCATCTTTGGTGCTGCTTTCTATTTTAGGAATGGAGTTTATCCTTTCTGATGATAATAGTGAATTTCAGGTGTTTATGGAGACAAAGCCCGGTACGAGTATGGAAGCAATGAAGGAGAAAACAAACAAGCTGCAAGATATAGTAATGGCAGATGAAAATGTGCTATTTAGCTCTTTGCAAATAGGCTATGATTCCCAAAAGACGATTTTTAAAGCACGTATTTATGCTAGACTTAAGCCCTTGAGTGAGCGCACAGGGCGTAAAAGGCAGTTTGAGATTATGGCTGAAGTAAGCCAGAGGCTTAAGGCAAGTGAGGTGGGGAAAGATTTTATTATCTCCATTGCAGAAGTTGCTGATATTGGTGGTGGAGGGGATGATTCCCCTTATCAAATAGCTATTTTAGCTCCTAATGATGAGCTTTTGCATAAAAGCAGGGATAATTTAGTGAATCTGCTTAATACCGACCCACTTTTAGCTGGAAAGGTAAGTGATATTCATCTTAATACGTCAGAAAATTTGCCTGAATATCGGCTAAAGATATTGAGGCAGAATGCAGACCATTATGGCGTGAGTGCGCAGGAAATTGGCAATGTGGTGCGAGGGGCATTCTCTGGTGAGGCAGCCATAGGGTATTTTAAGGAGAGTGGTAAGGAATATGATATTACCATTCGTGCCACTGATGAGAATAGAATCTCCTTAAATGATATTAAAAAATTGCAAGTGAAAAATGGCTATGGGGAATTGATGTTTGTAGAAGGGCTTGTGGAGATAGAATCTACCACTGCACCTTCGGTGATAACGCGCTTTGATAGGCAAAGAAGTGCAACGGTATATGCCTATCCTGTGAAAGATTCTGGCATTTCTTTAGGAGATATGATACGCATTACTGCGGAAAAAAAGGAGCAGTGGTGCGAGAAGGGCGTTACTTATCGATTGCAAGGTGAGGCAGAATATGCAGAGGAGATGGCAATAGCCTTTATGGTGGCAGTTTTGACCGCTATTGTGCTGATTTATTTGATTTTAGCAGCGTTATATGAGAGTTTCTTGCAGCCTATTGTGATTATGATAACTTTACCACTTAGCTTTTCGGGGGCATTCATCGCGCTTTTTATCGCACAGCAGCCTTTTAGTATGTTTTCATTAATGGGGCTAATGATCTTGATGGGTTTAGTAGGGAAAAATGCTACTTTACTCATAGATGTAGCAAATGAAAAGCGCAAAGAGGGGTATAGCACTGATGAGGCTTTAATCCTCGCAGGAGAATCGCGTTTGCGACCGATTTTGATGACAACCATTGCTATGGTGTTTGGAATGCTGCCTTTGGCATTTTCCACAGGGGCTGGAGCGGGTATGAAGTTTCCTATGGGGATTGTTATCATTGGTGGATTGCTTTTTTCTATGTTTTTGAGTTTGCTTATTGTGCCAGCGATTTATCGATTCCTCGCGCCACTTGATGATTGGCTGCAAAGATTCTATAAGCCTAAGGCAGAGGATAAATTCTAATACTTGTGGGTTTGAAAATCAAAAACACGTTATAATCTCATTATTGAAAATAAAGAGATAGGTGTTAATGAAAAGATTATTAATATATATGTGTATATGTGCGTTTATATGGGCTAACGAGGTAAATGACATCATCGCCCAAGAGTGTATCAAGCAGTATTATCCACAGGTGGTAGCTATAAGGGATAACCAAGTGCTGCTTGAAGATGGTAGTAGCTTCGTGTGGGACGATGGCAAGGATAAAGATTATGATGAGATGCTTTTAAATCCAGATATGAAAGATGCCTTTACTTACCCCTATCCTTTTAAGGGCAAAGTGGCTAATCGCAATGAGGATACATCGCGGATACGGCATTTGGGATTCTATAAAGCCATTTATGGGCATAGTGAAAGTGAAGTGAGGGAGCATTTGATTTGGCTTCCGTGGTTTCCAGAATATTTTGAGAAAAGCTTTATTCTCATAACTACCGCCAATGGTGTGGATAAGGCTTTTAGGCGAGTAATGGAGAGGCTCACTCATCTCCAGCAAGCATATTATCAGTTTTTGAGCGATCAAGATGCTTTTTATTGGCGTAATATCGCGGATTCTCCTAATCTTAGTCCGCATAGCTTAGGTATAGCCCTTGATATTAATACGCAATTTTCTAAATATTGGTTATGGGATAAGAAAGAGCGCAACGAATATCAATACGAAAATCAAATTCCCTTAGAGATTGTCCAAGCTTTTGAGGAAGAGGGCTTTATATGGGGTGGGCGATGGTGGCATTATGATACGATGCACTTTGAATACCGCCCAGAAATCATTTGCTATGCGAAAAACTTGCAGCGAGATACTTATTAAAGTTAGCATTGCTCTATTTGTTTGTAAAATTGCTTTATTTTGCTAGAGATTTTATTTTTTTAAGTGAGTTTTTTAGATTCTGTTTTTATATTTCTGCTCTAAGTGCAAAAGTCTTGCTTTTATATCTACTCCTAGGGCATAACCCCCAAGTGCGCCGTTGCTACGCACGACACGATGGCAGGGGATAAGTATCATTAGCGGATTATTGTGATTGGCATTTCCCACAGCACGAGAAGCCTTTGGAGAAGCAATAGAATCTGCAATATCCTTATAGCTTCTCACCTCACCATAGGGAATATTGCATAATCCCTCCCACACACGCAGTTTAAATGCACTGCCTTGTGGCAAAAGTGGAATGCTAAAATATTTAAGATTACCATTAAGATAAGCTTGAATCTCGCTTGCACACTCATCACTTAGCGGTGTTTTACAACTTAAAGTTTGAGAAGAGGGATTAAAGAAAATATGTGTGATATGCTCTTTGCTCCCATAGATTCCTAAGAGCAAGGGCTTGTTATCCCATTGCAAGATGTAGTTGCCACCATATTTTTGCATTAAAATCTCATTACTACTTGAAGTTTGATTCCACTGCCATTATTGCCACTTAGAGGTATAATTGCGCCTTGTATGTCATTTTTGTTATGAATACCAAATGAATGGGCTAGACCTAAATTTTGCATAATAAAACCCACAGGATCCATAAGGAGCAAGGCACTCTTACCTAAAATTTTAGAGCCTAGTAATGTTTGCCCATTGCGGTAGATATGAAGTGTGGCACGATAGAAAAGTTCTCCAAAGATTGAGCCAATCGCAGGAGTGATAATTAAATCTTGCCAAGAGGGAATCTCCGCAAAGGCTTCAACGCCATATTCCCAAAAAAATGAAGAAGCTAAAATGGCATATAGGATAGATTTAGCCCAACTAAACCCCGCCACACGCGGCTGCATATAATACACTGCTCCACAATAGGGGTGCGTAACCCAATTTAAAAACCACTGATCGCTATCTACCACAGGACCCATTGCTGTTTTTTGTGCCCAATTCTTGCCAAGTTTGTTAATCCCGTCTTTATCCCAGTTTGTAATATCTTCTGGCAGGAGATACAGCATTCCTGCTCCGGCAACCGTCCCGCCAAATATAAGCCCTGTGCTGATTGCAACATAAGTGTATTTATTACTAGGATGGTAGTGAGAGTGATGAGTAGGAGATTGCAAGGTGTTGGAGTTTTGAGGAATCTCCCCCATTAAAAGTAGGGGGGCGAATATCAAATAAAACCAAAGACACCATTTGTTGAAACACAAAGACATTTTAGAATCCACGGATAACTTTACTCAAAATCGCATCGTTCTCCTTAAGCTTGAGAGAACGTTCCATAACGGTCCTGATAACCTGTGTGGATTCCCCAAGAAGTTGATTAATGATATTCATTGAGTCAATGATGTTTTTTGTTTGTGTAGCAAGGGTAATCGTATCTTCGTTTTGCGTATTGATATTATTCACAACTTCATTCATATTGCATTGGATATTCTCAAGGCTTTCTTTAGAGATTTCTCCATTTTGCGCAAGTGTCGTAAAGATTGAAGAATTATCTTGCACTGTGTGAGAGATACTCTCTAAATTTTCGGTTACATTTGTGATGGTAATCTCGATTTCATTTAAGCTTTTTTGTGTATTTTCGGCAAGTTTTCGTACTTCATCAGCCACCACGGCAAAGCCCCTCCCGTGTTCCCCTGCTCTTGCTGCTTCAATAGCAGCATTAAGGGCTAGGAGGTTGGTTTGCTCGGATATGTTGTGGATTAGCTCTACGACATTTTGAATGGACATAACGCTTTCAGCGAGGTTGTGAAGACGTGAGTTTAACTCATTTTGACTTTCGATACTTTGATTGAGATTCTCTAAAAGTTGAGAGACATTATTACTTGTGCTATCTAGATAGGTTTTACTTTGATTGATCGTTTCTTGCACATTGCCTGCAGTCTCTACATTTTTATCCAATCCTGTAACGATGGCATTCCCATATTGTGAGTTTTGCTGTGTTTTTTCGCCAATATCAAAGATATGATTTTTTAAGTCTGTAATGTATTCATTAAGTTTTACAATCTCCGCACTTGTCTCTCCGGCAATTTCAATGGTTTGCTTCATCTTATCAATAAAAGAGTTGATAAATACACTAACAATACGCAATTCATCATTTTTGCCACGATTGAGTTTAAGTGTGCCTCCGGCGGTAAGCTTTTCTCCGCCTTTGCTTAGATCTTGAAGATAGGTAACTACATTTTGGGAATCGCGTGTAAAATTATGTAGCATTTTAAAGACAATAAGCACTAAACTGATGGTAACAAGCATAATGAAAATAAGGATAGCCATAATAAGATTGGATTGCCAAATAGCCCTATCGCGGACTTTTTCAAGTGATGTGAAATTCTCCAACATATTAGAGAGGGATTGGGAGTTTTTATTCATACCCACAGCAATTTCTTCAAGATTGCTTACAGAGGTGGATAATTTTTTATTTGTAGCAGTGGAGGTGTTTGAGATTTTATCAATAAGCACTGCATAAATTTCTTCAAAATAGCTTTGTAAACGCACAGCAATACTTTTAGAATCATTGCCATTAAGCACTTGATTAATCTTAGGATAGAATGATTTTAAATCACTATCATTGCGGATAAAGCTCTCATTCCAACTTTTTGTCATTTGTAAAATGAGATTTTTGTTTGCATTATCAGTGGGATTGACTAAAAGTTTTATAAGCTTATCATTGAGCGCACCGATAAACTCAAATTGCTCGATTAAATCTTCAATATTAGCCATAGAATCTCTTGTTTCTTTTACATGTGTTTGCATAATATCGATTTGTTCAGTAGCTTTGGTGGAGAGATTTCCTAGATTTGTGAAATTATCTTGCACGATTTTGAGTGAAGATTCTTCTATGTGGATAAAGTTTGAAAAAGAATATTTAAATACAAAAAAGAGGATAGCTGTAATAAGAATGAGTGCGGAAAGAATATTGAGGCTAACGTTTAATCGAGTGGAGAGCTTGAGATTTTTAAATCGTTCTATTAAGTCTCGCATTCTGTCTCCTTATATCAAGATTCTAAGATTTTGTCCCAATCAAAGTAGATAGAGACAAATTGAGCACTATTTACCAGCAACTTGGGCTTTGTTAGGATTATCAGCAGCGAGCGCAATCATACATTTTTCAAGCTCTTTTGCATCAGCAGGATTTTCTATCTTTTTTACCCAACGGGTAATTTGCGCCATCGTTTTAGAGCCCGGATCGGGGGCATCATATTTTTTCATTAATGCCGCACAATCAGCAAGGACAAAACTAGGAAGCCCAATAAAAAAGGCTAGGGTAATATATTTTTTCATTCTTTCTCCTTTAGATCAGAATCGTAGAATATATGCAAGCGAGATGTTTTGATTAACTACATTTGTCGCAGGTGTTATCATAGGTGCAGTAGCTGTTGCATATTGTTGATGTTGTCGTGTATAGCTTAAGCGGAAAAATTGATTTAAATCAAGTTGCCAAATGGCATATACATCATGCACATCACCGCGAGTATTTCTAAAGTTAAATGGATCATTGATACTTACACGAGAGAAGGCATACCAATTTTTGCTTCCTTTGAAGTATTCATAACCAATTTTAAAATATAAACCAAAGTCATAGCGAAGTCCTGCATGCACCGCCCAACCATCTCTTTCAGCAAAGAAAGGATTTCCTAGTGATTGATTCGTAGTCGTAGTTCCATTGGTTACACTTGCATTGACATTATGAGATTTAGTGCCTATGTAGTAGCTAGCAGACACAAACCAATTTAAGCCTGAACCAAGCAATCTATCATTTTCAAAATGAGCATTGATATATTGCATATCGCCAAGATTACTGCTACCCACAGATGCGTTTGTAGGTTGTCCCATCTGGGCAAGGTAAGCATTTGCAGCAGCAGTCAATAATGCACCGGGTGCGGTATAGTTAGTCAAATTGATATATGTTAGCATAAAGAGGTTTTTACCAAAATTTGAGGGTAAGAAAGGTGTTTCAAACGCACCAAAGAAAAGATTCGCATCAGCTGTATTTGCCGCACCTGAGCCAAAAATACTTCCCGCTGTGCTATTGCCATTAGTGTCAAATGATTGATACACTTTTGAATACCCCACACGTAAAGCTGAATTTGTATAGGGTTTAAGCGTAAGCACTACACCATCACCAAGGGCATTTACTGCTAGAGCAGGGTATGTGCTCATACGTGCTGAACCATTGCGGAGGTTTGAACCCGGACCATCAGTTCCCGGAAGTCTCCCCATAGTAAGAGCTGCATATCTACCCATATAGATATCTACATAGGCTCTTTCCACATAAATAGAGCTTCCACCACTTGCTCCACGTCCTGCATCAAGTGAGCCAATAGCATAAGGTAAGCCGACTTCTAAGTCGCCAAAAGCCTTTGTCATAGACAATCGCCCTGTGAATTTTGTGTATTGATTGATGTCTGCATTCATATTGAGGTAGAGCCCCATCATCCAGCGGTTGTAGTAGTCATTAGTTACGCCCCCCGTTTTGCTTGTGATATTATGCACTGATGTATTGAACTCTAAGCCAAATTTTACTTTATTTAAAGTTGCTGCAAGCTCGTTTGCATCTACACGTTCATTCATTTCATCAATATCTTTTTCGAGCTGTCCTACTCTTTGTTCTAATGTAGCTGCTAGAGCTGAAGAAGTAAGAAGCAAAAGCCCCCCCCCTAGCGTTGCCAATATTTTATGTTTTGACATCTTCTATTCCTTTGTTTAAGATAAAATAAGGGCATTATTTTCTTATTTTTTTGCTTTAAGATAACTAAAATTACAAAAAAACACTTGCAAGGTGCATATAGAGCAATAAGCTAGGATTTATCTCTTAAGATATGAGGCAGATTATTATTTTCTTTGCGACACGAAGTGCATACACGTGCAAGCATTCAAGGTTATATCTCTCACTCCACACTTGTAAATAGCAAGGGCATAATAGAAACTTGCTGTATCATATTTGAATATTTTATACTAGAGCGGTATCTTTCATCTGCTCTTTGCGATATTGTTTAATAGGCATATCTTCTTCCACTACGTGCATCTTGAGAGCATTTCTTTCATTAATATGGACTGATGAGACATTCCTTATCATATTTGCTATTTCAGGAATGATTTCACGATGATTTTTTGTGCTCCTCTAGTCGAGGATAGCTTATCTCCTGTATAGTAGCCATTCATTGCTTTCTCTTGTGGATAGTTTAGCCTTTTGTTAAGCTTAAGGATAACTTTGTGCTTACTCCTGCCCAATGTAGCTTAAATTCTACACCTTTAATCCCCGTGCAGTTGATAAATGCCACCTGCACTTTAAGCTAAGTCCTTTAATAACAAGGCTTTAGCTATACATTTAAGCTTGATTCTAGTTTAATTTTGTATTAAGGCAAATTGAAAAAATGACAAAATCATAGAGCAATTTTAAAGCTTTTGCGATGATGTGGGCAATATCCATACTTGAGAATGCTTTTTCTATGCTCCAATGTCCCATAACCCTTATTTTTTGCAAGAGCATATTGTGGATAGAGTTTATCGAGCTCTCGCATTTGTCTATCTTTATGCACTTTTGCGATAATAGAAGCACACGAAACTACCTCTATGAGCGAATCTGCTTTAATTAATGTTTTCATACTCACACCTTGCTTTATCAGGTGTTGTGGAATTTGAGCATTAAATGTGCTATTGCCATCTATGATTATTTGTAATATTTTTTGCTTATCTTGCAAAACTTTATAGGCAAATTCCCCCATTTGCGCGACAAGAGATTCTATCCCGTATCTCATTGCCCAGCTTAAGCCATTTGTATCAATCTCTTTTGCGTCAATTTGTGCCAGAAATATGCCTATTTCTCCTTGGTTTGAGGCATTATGTAATCTTTGATATATCTCCTCTCGCTTTTTTGGAGAGAGTTGCTTGCTATCTTTTGCGCCAAAGCTACTTATGATGGAATCTCTACCCACCACCCCAGAGATAAATAAGCTTCCGCACAGACAGCCCCGCCCAGCCTCATCAATTCCCGCTAACCACATTACACACTCCTTTAATTCCTTGAGCATATTTTAGATACACCGCTTTAGTTTAAGCTTAAAAAGATTACAATTCGTCCCTACATTTCTTACAAAAGGGAAATGTATGCGTATATTAGCACCATTTAAATTGGCATCAATCGCAATAATGCTCTTTGCACTTTTTGCGCTGAATGCTTGTAAGGATGATGAGCTTGTTGTAGCTACTGCGGCGAATTTCGCTCCATTTGAGTATATTGAGGGGCAGGAGTTTAAGGGCATTGATATGGATATTGCAAAAACCATCGCCCAAAAACTAGGTAAAAATTAGTTATCAAAGATATGGAGTTTGATTCTGTGGTTACTGCCCTTGCTGCAGGAAATGCAGATATTGGCATTTCAGGATTGACGATTAATTCTGCACGTTCAAAGGTGATTGATTTTAGTGATACATATTTTTTAGTGCCTCGCAAGTCATTATCGTAGAATCAAGCGATACACGATTTGATGATGTTAGCACTAAAGAAGATCTTATAGAACGGCTTAAAGCCATTCCACAGCTTAAAATAGGTGTCTAAGTAGGCACAACAGGCGTATTTTATGCTAAGGGCGATATGGATTGGGGGTTTGAGGGGTTTCCAAATGCTGCGGTAAAAATCTTTTCAAATGGTGCGCTTGCAACTATTGCAATGAAAAATCATCAAGTTGATATAGTTATTATAGATGAAATGCCTGCCTTTGAAATCGCTAAAGCACATAATGATACAAAGATTATTAATATTGCCTTGACTGATGAGAAATATGCCATTGGCATTGCTCCGCATAATGAGGCATTAAAAGATTCTATTAATGCTATCTTAGAAGAAATGAAGCAAGATGGGACGCTTCAGTCTATCATTGCAGCATATTATACGCAAAAATAAGTTCAGATGGATTTAGCAGTAAAATATCAGCTTTTCTATCATCAACTTATTACTAATGAAGGCTATAAGCTTATCTTAGAGGGGCTTGGCACGACCTTGCTCCTTGCTATTGTGGCATTGTGTATTGGTATCATAGTGGGCACGTTAGTGGCTATTGCCCTCACTCATAAGCAACACTCTCTCCTCCATAGAATCTTATGCTTTTTTCTTAAGTCCTATGCAGGATTCTTTCGTGGGACGCCTATTGTTGTGCAATTACTCTTTATCTATTTTGTGATACTCCCTGCCTTTGGACTAAAAGGTGTGAGTGCGCTTATTGTAGCCCTCGCTATTTTTGGGCTTAATAGTGGTGCGTATGTGAGTGAGATTATCCGTAGTGGAATCTTGAGCATTGATAGGGGGCAAGATGAAGCAGCAAGGGCATTAGGGCTTAGCTCATCAGCAAGTATGAGATATATTATCTTTCCTCAAGCCCTTAAAAATGCTCTTCCTACACTTGGCAATGAGTTTATCACTCTCCTAAAGGAAACTTCAGTAGCAAACTATATTACTGTTCACGACTTGACCTATGCTTATAAGAGCATAGGCGGGGCGAATTATGAGTATATGCTGCCCTATCTTTTTCTTGCACTCTCTTACTTGCTACTTGTTTTGTGCGCAAGCTATCTTGTTAAACTTTATGAAAAAAGGCTAAGAGCAAGTGATTTATATTGAGCATCTTAAAAAATATTTTGATAGCAAATGTGTGCTTGATGATGTGAATCTCCATATCAGGGCAGGAGAAAAGCTTGTCATCATTGGACCTAGCGGCTCGGGCAAATCCACTTTATTACGTTGTTTGAATCTGCTTGAAGTGCCAAGCGAGGGTAAAATATGGCTTAATGATAAAATACTTTTCCCGCAAAGTGCGCAGAGTTGGGATATAAATAAAGCACGGACAAAAATGGGTATGGTGTTTCAGCATTTTAATCTTTTTAATAATCTCAACGTATTAGAGAATCTCACTCTTGCGCCTACATTTCTTAAGCTCCTCAATCAAGAAGAAGCTATCACAGAGGCGCATAAGCTCCTTAAACGTATAGATTTGCTTGATAAACAAGATACTTATCCATCACGTTTGAGTGGCGGACAAAAGCAGAGGGTGGCGATTGCTCGTGCGCTTATGAATAAGCCTGAAATAATGTTCTTTGATGAACCTACCTCAGCACTTGACCCAGAAATGGTGGGAGAAGTGCTTGATTTGATGAGAGATTTAGCCACAGAGGGTATGAGTATGATATGTGTAACGCACGAAATGCGCTTTGCTAGAGAGGTGGCAAGTCGCATTATCTTTATGGAGAGTGGGCGTATTATCGAAGAGGGCAGTCCAAAAGATATATTTGAAAATCCCCAAACACCTCGTCTCAAAAGTTTTTTGAGCAAATTAAGCTTTTGATTTGATATATAATTTATGCAAACATAGAAAACAATAAAAGATTCTATAAATTTCTATAAGGCAAGCTTTTTCTTACGCCTAAAGGATGTTGCTTAACTGCTAATGTATTCATCAAGTAAGTCTCATAGGTTTAGAATTTATATTCTTCCTATGAGCGAGGTGTATCTTCATTTGCATAAAAATGCACGATAGTGCCAACTCTAAAAGCGTCGTAGGGTGGTAGGAGGTATATCCTCGAACAATATATAAGCAGGAGCGAGACATATATTACCAAGCCAACCTCGCACTTGTGCTTTAGCCCCAGCCTACATTTACATATTTAAACTTTTCGCTAGATGTATCGCTTACTCCGCTAAAACAAAGAAAGACATAAAGAATCTCAAGCTCCAAAAGCATTATTTCTTTAATAAAGTATTAAAAAACATCGTTTATTTACGGGTGTTTCTTTTTTAAGAAGCTAGTTTTAAAGAGTGTCATTGGTAGTTTTGACTTTAAAGAAGATAAAGATGAGCTTACTCATAAGGCATATAAGATTGCCAATATTCACGTGTCAGAACCTGAGGTGAAGGCTATCTTCGTTTTTTTGACTATATGAAAATGTACTTTAAAGATGAGGAGCGATATGTGGAGGCTATTAGCTACCCACGATTAGAGCAGCATAGGAAGTTTTAGTGTGGGATACTAGAGGAAATGGCAGGTATGGTAAAAAAAATGTGTATTCTGCTTATGTAATGAAGTAAATAATATCAAGTATCTTTAAGGATAGGCTTTTAACCATCAATATGTGTTGATTGATAAATATTGTGCTAAGAAGATTTAAAAAACGTGAAACTTGTGAGTTAAATGCTATATTATCCCTGTGCGTGCGAGGGTAAAAAACATAGATTTACAGAGGTTATACATAATTTTGTAAAGAATTTTTTAAATCCTGTTAATTGCAAGGAATGCTATCAAAAAGCTTCGCTTTAAGGAAGAGCGAATAGGGAATGCCTCATACTCTGCAATCTCTAAAAAAAGATCGTTCTTCTTTTTTTGTTAAAAGCAGATGGATGTCTGGCTCTCAAATACAAATATTTCCAAAGGCTTGTTACAAGCCAATTTGTATCTCATCTTTGCCCTGCGTGATAATATCTGTATATTGCCTGTATATGTTTTGATAATCAGACAGTATTTTTTCGTTGATTTCATTAAACCACATCAGCTTAAAATTTTTAAATCGTGCATCATAGTATGTATAAATCAGCTCTGCGCGGGGATTAGAAAGCTTTACCTTGCCATTTTTAATCTTTGTGATATGTACACTGCCTAGCATACCGATACGTTTATTCGTGTCTTTTTGCCCCGAGATAAGATTCCCAAGTGAGTAATATACTAAGCTATCGCCTATCCACTCTGCTTTTTGTACCACGTGCGGGTGTGTACCGATAATCAAATCAACGCCCAAATCAGCCAAAAGCTTTGCTAAATCATATTGCTCTTGTGAAGGTGTGAAGTCATACTCAATCCCCCAATGCATAGATACGATAAGCAAATCCACTTTATCGCGGACTTGCTTAATGTCATTCTCTAGCATAGCCTTTGTATAGACATTTACAAGATATTCTTTGCCCTTTGGTAATGGAATGCCATTCGTGCCATACGTATAGGCTAGAAGCGTGTATTTAATACCATTTTTTTCTAAGATTTTAAAAGTATTGCGTTCCTTAAATGATGAGTAGCTACCGGCAGTAAGCGCTGGTTTATCTGCCCAATATTTTAGAGAAGCTAAAATGGTTGCCTCACCTCTATCAAGCGTGTGATTATTCGCTAGAGAGACAAGATTAAAACCTAAAGAGAGCATATTATCGCCAAATTCCTGCGGGGAATTAAATGCTGGATATGTGCTTAAGCCAAGTGCACTGCCCCCTAAAATCGTCTCTTGATTGTAAAAAGCAAGGTCATATTTTGCCACAATGGGCTTTAGCGCACTTAGCATAGTGCTAAAATCGTAAGTCTCATTTGCTTGCTTTGCGTCATTATACACAGAAGCGTGAAGCAAGGCGTCCCCTGCCATAATTAAATCTAATTCCTTAGCATTGCTATATATGAAGCTAAGGCATATATATAATAATCCTATCGCAATATGTTTCATTTATTACTCTTTAAGGGTGATGTATAAGAGGCGACTTTTTGTAAGAGGGCGCGGAGCTTAGCTATATCCTTTTTACCCGCTACACTCTCTATACCCGAATTTATATCAAGCATAGCTGGCTTAAGCGCTAAGAAATCGCTGATATTGTCTATATTAATGCCACCGGCGATACACAAATAGCTTTCTTTTAAAGAGCGCAAAACTTCGAACTCAATACTTTTGCCCGAGCCACCTCCCTGTGTGCTTTTAGAATCCACAAGGCAGAATGCCCCTTCATAATGCGGGCTAAAATCTGCCTTTTGTGCGATATTTTGCACGACATAATAAGGGAATAGCGCGTCTTTTAGCGCGATATTTGCAAAATACTGAGGATTCTTAGAATCTAGTCCGTGAAGCTGAATGGCGTGGATATGCCCCTGCTCATAAAGCGCCTTTGCCTCATTAAGAGAGGGCTTATCATTTACCACAGCTACACGCAAAATATGCGGGTAGAGTGTTTGCAAGGCTTTAGCAATCTCCTTGATATGCTTAGATTCTATATATCTAGGGCTATGTGCTACAAGAATAAATCCTAGCATATCAACCCCGCCATTAGTCTGCTCCTTAGTCACTTCTAGGGCATTATCAAGTTGCGTAATGCCGCATATTTTAATAATAGGCTTTGTGCGCTTAACAAATTTATCAAAAACGCAGCTATAAAATGCTACTTTTTGTTTTTTGCTAAGGTTTATGGCGGATTTAAGCGCGGTAATAGCGGCACTTGGATTGTTATGCTCGACAAGATAGCTTCCACAAAGCAAACCATCAAAGCCAAAGCTCCCCACAATAAAGGCGGAGTGAGGGGAGTTTATGGCAGATTCAAAAATAACCCTACTATGAGGTAGAGCATTTTTAAGCGTGCAGGCAGCAGGAATATTAATATTAAAGGTATGGAGATTGCGTGCATTAATGCCTACAAGTGCAGGATTAAGAGGGGTGATAAAATCAATTTCATTGTGATTATGCACTTCGATAAGTGGCGTTAAGCCGTGTTTAAGGCATTCATCATAAATCGCCTTAAAACGCGCAAATCCCGCATCCTCATCGATAAACATCGCCACAATTAAAAGCACCATATCCGCCCCAGCACAATAGCTTATCTCAATTTCTTCAGGGTATTGGATAAAGTCTTTACGCAAGATACAGGCTTTAGGATAGGCATTTTTAACCTGCATTAAATCCGCTAAGGAGCCATTAAAATGCCGCTCCTCGCATAGCACAGAAATCGCCCCAGCACCTCCATTAAGATAATCACTAGCAAGTTTTGTGGGAGAATTGATAGCTCCAATTTGCCCAGCAGAAGGCGAAGCTCGTTTAATTTCAGCAATAAGAAGTATAGGTTCAAAACAAGGTTTTATAAGTGGGTGAATTCTCTTTTGTGGAATTTCATATCCGAAAGCAAAGCCTTTTTGAGCAATATCTTGTGAGCGTTGTGTTGTGATTTGAGCTAAGACTTCCACCATATCTTGTGTTGTTTCCTTAAGGTTTAAGATTTTTCTCTAAAAATAAACTCAAAGAGCTTATTCTAGCATATTTGGGGTAATCGCTTAGAAATGATAAGAAAGGTTTAGCGTGCCCGAATAAGTTTGAAAAGCTAAGTATGAGTGCGAATAAAGCGCATAGGCACTTGTGGATATATCTTTTCCCATAAACAGAGATCCACCCAGATACAATGTGAATCCAAGTGAGTTTTGGGGCGTAAATTTAATATGTGAAGAGCCAAAATTAGTATAAAAAGAGGGGTTTGTAAATGCGTATTGCATATGCCCTCCTCCCAAGAGTTGTGTTTGATGGTTAAGAGTATATTGCATTTGTGTGCCTAGTGTGAGTTGTGGCGTATGAATAGTCCATAGAGGAGCATTAATAGTGGCTGAAGTAGTACTTGAAGTAATTGATTCCTTGAATGCACTTTGCAAACCAAACATATAATCAATGCCTATAAATGGTTTTATCCATAGTTTATTTACTTGTAATGGAGAGCCAATTTGGGCTGATAAACCAAGCTCATAATAAGAATAGTGCTATTCATTGAAAGATACCGCTTTGTTTTATTGAAAGTTGCACCACTATATGCAAGAAGAGAAATTTCTACACCTTGTGAAAAGATTCTATCCATTAAGCCTAAGGCTAAAGAGTTTGTATCAAAGTGGGTTTGTGAAGCATCAAGTGATTGAGTCATATTTGTGTTAGCATAAGTAACAAAAGCACTAAGCTGATGTATGCCATAAGGAATCCTTACATTGATATTTACACTATTAAGAGGGGATTTAAGTGAGCCACGTGAAGCAATAGAGCTAAAAGGAGCTATATTGAAAACAGATTTGCGTGGCAAGGGCGTTATTTGAGCCTTAAGTGGGATAATATTATTTTGTATCATAGTCCATATATTTAAAGGAGAGGCATAAATCAGCATAGATTCTATATTGTCATTAAGATTATCTGCTAACATTGAGAGATAATTTCTATCACCATAGGTATAAATGCTTTGTTGAGTTGGTGCATGAGGATTAGAAAAATTTTCTTCAAGAGCGGTAAGAATGGCTTTTGGTTGTGTAGGAAGAGTATTCATAAAGGCGTTAATGGCTTGAGTGTTTTTATTAAGCGTGATTGTTGTGTTATTTTGGATAGATTCTATAAATTCACTTTTGCCGCTATCTGTGATAAAATCCATTTGTATATTGCTACCACTTAAAGTGCCTGTAATGAGTTGGTGTGTGCCAAGATTCGCTCTTGTAAGATTGACTTTGATTGCACCATTATTTGAAAGATTCCCAATAAGTTGTCCCATTTTGCCATTTTGAACGCCAAAGGTAAGGGTATTTCCAGCTGTATTTTGCATTCCTTGTGTCGCTGTAATGCTTCCACCATAAATCGCTACGCTTGAATATTGAGTGTGTCCGAGTTGTGTCCCTTTATCATTGATAAGTTGTCCTGTAATAGTAATTTCTCCACCATAGTTTATAAGATTTCCTCCACCCGGACTTGGTGCATCATTTTGCCACCAAGATCCTGTTACTGAATCAGCAAGTGGAGTACCACCATTGTAAAAGTTACCATTTATTGTTATCTTACCATTATTGATAAAATTTGAAGTAGCAAGGTTTATCCCAGATGCACTTTGTCCTATATTATATACATTGCCTGTAAGTTCCATTGTCCCATAATTATGAATGGTATTTTGCAATCTTATTGTGTTGGCATCTAGTATCATTTGTGCGCTATTGCTAATCGTGCCTTGTGAATTGATGATGACAAAATCCGTGTTGCTTACATTGAATCTTGAGCCGCTTTCAAGGAAAAAGTTTGCTCCGCGTGAAAAATATACTTTTGATGAGGGTGCAAATTCACTTGAGAGAATTTTTTGTCCTTTTTGTAAAATAACTTCAAGCGTGGCATTTTCTCCAAGTGTGAGACTGCCCGAAGGAGCAAAAGTATGAAAATCGTTGATACTTAATTTTGAGTTTCTTCCTATATTTAAGCTTCCCATATAAAATACAGAATGTGCGTAACCATAGGGATTTGGTGGAGTAATACTCATAAGAGTAAGCTGAGAAGAACCACTGCTCGTAGAATACTTAAAACTATAACTGCCAGCATTGCCTATTGAGCCAAATGTGCAGTATTGATTTCCACATCTTGAAGTGAGTATATCCGTTCTATGTTCCCCATTTTGCAAAACAATAGAATCTGGAAGCCTTGCCGTGTAGTTTTATGCCATAGTATAGGTGCAGAAAAAACCATAGAGTGTAAAGAATACAAAAATTCTATTAATGTAATGAGTGCAAAATTTTGCATAATTTTTATCCTTTTATACATTATATAAATTATGTTATCTTAATCTAAAACTAATGTGAGCAAGCTTGAAAATAAGAAAACTCAAGTAGGATGATAGAATTGTATGAGATTGATGTTACTAATCTACTCTTAAATAAATAAAAACAAAGTTAAGGTTTTATTAAATAATAGGCTTTAAGTTTGAAATATTTAAACTTAAGGCATCTAAATTAAAGGAGAGCTATGAATAAAATTGTGAGTATAGGAATATGGGCGCTTGTGGCACTTGTCGGTGCGTGGTGCTTTGGGGTGTTAGCCATTCATACAGGCGAGAGTATTTCAGCCGTGTGGATTGTGGTAGCTGCGGTATGTATTTATGCGATAGCTTATCGTTTTTACTCAAAGTATATCGCATATAAGGTATTAGGGCTTGATGATAATCGCGCCACACCTGCAGTAGTCAATAATGATGGACGCGATTTTGTGCCAACAAATAAAATCGTGCTTTTTGGACATCATTTTGCGGCTATTGCAGGGGCTGGACCACTTGTAGGACCAATCCTAGCAGCGCAAATGGGCTATTTGCCTAGTATGATTTGGATTGTTGTGGGCGTGGTGATTGCTGGAGCAGTGCATGATTTCACGGTGCTTTTTATTTCTATGCGTAGAAATGGAAAGTCTCTAGGCGAGATTATTAAGCTTGAGCTTGGCAAGGGCGTGGGAAGTATAGCGATGATAGGAATTTTAGGCATTATGATGCTTATCATTGCTATTTTGGCGCTTGTGGTGGTCAATGCTTTGGCTGAATCTCCTTGGGGGTTTTTCACTATTGCGATGACTATTCCAATTGCGATTTATATGGGGCTTCATATGCGTTTTATTCGTCCGGGTAAAATCGGCGAGGCGAGCATTATTGGCTTTGTGCTTTTACTTTTGGCTCTCTACTATGGACGTCACGTAGCAGAAAATGAAACTCTTGCAAGCATTTTTACATTCTCACCTATTACGCTTACCTATGTGATGATTATATATGGATTTGTTGCGGCGATTTTGCCTGTGTGGTTCTTACTCGCACCTCGTGATTATCTCAGCACATTTTTAAAAATCGGTGTGATTGTGCTAATGGCAGGGGGAATCTTGATAGTGCAGCCAGATGTACGATTTGAGAGTGTTACAAAATTTATAGATGGCACAGGACCGGTATTTAGCGGACAGCTATTTCCGTTCTTGTTTATTACTATTGCTTGTGGGGCGATTAGCGGATTCCACGCGTTGATTTCAAGTGGGACAACGCCCAAAATGCTAGAGAAAGAATCCCACGCGCGAATGGTGGGCTATGGCGCTATGCTTATGGAATCTGCAGTAGCGGTAATGGCGCTTATCGCGGCGGTGATTCTCACTCCGGGTTTGTATTTTTCTATCAATGTCGCTCCTGCTGGGCTTGGCACAGCTGGGATTAAAGATGTGGCAGAAGCTGCAGCTATCGCCGCACAGACAATTAGCTCTTGGGGCTTTACCATTAGTCCTCAAGACATCTTAGATATGGCAAAAGACATAGGTGAAAATAGCATTTTGAGTAAAACCGGTGGTGCACCGACATTTGCGATTGGCTTAGCTACTATTATCTCTCAAGTGCCACTTTTTAATCAGGGCTCTATAGCATTTTGGTATCACTTCGCTATTTTGTTTGAGGCACTTTTCATTTTAACAGCTGTTGATGCGGGGACAAGAGCAGGGCGATTTATGGTGCAAGATGTGTTAGGCAATGTGTATAAGCCTATTGGTAATATCCATTCTATGTTTTGGGGCGTAGTAGCGACACTTATTTGTGTGGCTGGTTGGGGATATATCCTCTATCAAGGCGTTACTGACCCACAAGGTGGCGTGAAATCGCTTTGGACACTCTTTGGCGTATCTAATCAAATGCTTGCAGGTATGGCATTGCTCACCGTTATTACTGTGCTTTTCAAAATGGGTAAAGGTAAACTCGCGTGGGTAGCTATCCTCCCTGCGGTGTGGGTACTTACTAGCACATTGTATGCAGGAGCATTAAAACTCCTTCCTGCAAATGGCGAGAAAGTGCACGATGCGGTAAGCCATATAGCCCTATGGCAAAACAATAGCGCAAAGGCTGCAGCTAAGACACAAGAGGCAGCAGCAGCTACTGACCCTGATGTGATAGCAACTCTCACAGCTGAAGCGGCGAAATTCTCTACTATTGCTACGAACAACCTTATCAATGCCTTGCTTTGCGCATTGTTTATGCTTGTTACTTGTCTGGTTCTTATACAATGTGTGAGAATCTGCATTCGTTCTGCGAATGGAAAAAATAACATTCCTTTTGCAGAATCTCCTTATCGTAAAGCAAGTGAATTTAATGGTGTGATAAGCACACACTAATGCTCCTTCCTGCAGTGCTTTAGCATTGCAGGATTTATTCTTAAAATACATAAACCAAGACAAAATTAAGAATTTTACATACTTTTTAAGTATAAAGATTTGCCAATAAAGTATCATCAAGGGCTATGTGGGCAATGATGCATAAAGCTTCTGATTGTTAAAGAGTTATTTTGGAATATATTTTGCTTTACTTTGAGAGATTATCTTAAATTAAAAGGTAAAATATGGCTATTGCAGATATTTCAAAGGTTTATCCTGTTGTCTATAAAGCACTTGATTATCGTTCAATCCGTCAGGATATGATTGCTTCAAATATTGCAAATGTCGATACGCCTTTTTATCGTCCTAAAGATGTGAATTTCGAGCAGTATTTGGCTAGAGAGAATAAAAAAATCTTTGGCAGTGGCGAGAGAAGCTATAAGCTTGAACTAGCTAAAACCTCAAAAGAGCATCTTGATAGCAGACGTATAAAGCCAGATAGCGCTACAATGTTTTGGCGTGATGGGCATTTAGCAAAAAATGATGGCAATAGTGTGGATTTAGATGTGGAAACAAGTGAAATGGGTAAAAATAGCACGATGTATCAAGCCCTTACAAGTGCATTAAAACGGCATAAAGGTATATTTAGTTATGCCATAGATTCAGGTAGAAATATCTAAATTAATGAAGGAGCAGGTTAATGTTTTTATCAAGCTTTGATATTAGTGGTTATGGACTTTCAGCCCAAAGGGTGCGTGTTAATGTCATTTCATCAAATATTGCCAATGCTAATACCACGCGCACAGATGAGGGTGGTCCTTATCGCAGGAGAGAAGTGTTGTTTCAAGCATTTGATTTTAATAAAGTTTTAAATGAAAAATTGGGAAAAAATAACCACCAACTTAAATATGAAGATCCATTGCACGAGGGTGATTTGGGAAAAGAACCAAAACCTGCTATAATGAGCGTTTATATCCGTAAAATCGTGCGCGATGATAGGGAGCCATTAATGAAATATGACCCAAGCCACCCAGATGCAAACGCTGAAGGTTATGTCGCTTATCCTAATGTTAATCCCGTTGTCGAAATGGCCGATTTAATAGAAGCAACTCGAGCATATCAAGCAAATGTTGCAGCATTTCAAAGTGCAAAGAATATGGCGAGCAATGCAATTACAATGTTTCAAGCATAGGAGAGGTAAATGGCTAATCAATTCGGTGTGATTACAAATGATATTCAACACATTGGAGTAGAAAAGAAGAATATTGAGAGCGCAAAAAGTAAGCAAGATGGGCTTGATTTTATCAATACATTGAAAAATTCTATACAAGATGTGAATGCAGAGCAGCAAACTTCAGAAAAAGCACTTGCGGATATGGCAAGCGGACAAGTTAAAGATTTGCATCAAGCAGCGATTGCGATTAATCGTGCTGAAAATAGTATGAAGGTTATGCTTGAGGTAAGAAATAAAGCCCTTAACGCCTACAAAGAAATTCAAAGAACCCAAATCTAAGGGTATTTGTGGCATATTATGCAAAAAAGACAGGGGTTGTTATCTCTGTCTTTTTCCTCATTGTTTTATGTTTCATCGTTTTTCTTAGTATTGTCTATGTCAAAATGGTAACCCCCCGCAAACTCCCTACTATTAATGCTACAAGAAGCGATACTTCTATACGTGGCAGTCTCTATACAAGCGATGGCTTTGAGGTCGCATATAGCAATAAGCTCTACAAAGCAAGTGTGAACACCCAAAGCATTGATCCAGATAAAAAAGAGCTTTTTATCACGCTTTTTTCCATATATAGCGGTATTCCTCAAAATGAAATACGCAAAAAACTTAGTCAAAATGGTTATGTGGTGCTTTCTTATACGCTTAATTCCACTGTGGCAACTAATCTTAAGAATCTCAATCTTATTCTTATCCGTTATGATGTGTTTCGCGAGTATGAAGATAAGAGGGGGAGGATTATCCAAAAAATGGGGCTTAGCATCGAGGTAAGTGGAAATAATAGAATCTATGCTTATCAAAATATCCTTGAGCCACTCATTGGCTACACACGCAAAACAGAACACCACAATATCACACGTGTCGATGGCGTTAAGGGCGTAGAAAAATATTATAACGATATACTTTCTGCCAAACAAGATGGACGCCTTACAGGCAAGCGCGACATAGGTTTTAACATTATTGCCAATAAAGCAGCAGCTATACAAACTCGCCAAGATGGATTTGATGTAACGCTCAGCATTCCTCTAAGCTTACAGCGAAAAATTGAACTTGAACTCGATGAGGCAAAGAAACGTTATAAAGTGCGTGAAATCATTGCGGGCATTATGGATTCTAAAACAGGTAAGTTTCTTGCATTGGCTACTTCAAATCGTTTTGACCCAAAGCATATTCAGCAAAAGGATTATCCGCATTTGAATCTTAATGCGATTGAATACTCCTATGAGCCGGGCAGCACGATTAAGCCTATTATCTATGCGATTTTATTGCAAAAAGGTATGGTAAATCCTAGTGATGTAATCGAGCTTGATAATGGCTACTACAAGCTTAAAAGCTACACGATACGCGATACCCACCCGCTTAAAAGCGGAAGTGTGGAGGATATTATTGTGCGCTCCAGCAATATTGGTATGGTGAAAATTTCTAAAGATTTAAAGCCTAATGAATACTACACTGCTCTCCATGCCTTTGGCTTTGGGGAGCTTAGCGGGATTGATTTACCCTATGAAAAAACAGGCTTAGTCCCCAGCCCTAAAACCTTTCAAAATGAAGTATATCGCGCAAGTGTGAGCTATGGTTATGGTATGAGGGCGACTTTTATGCAGCTTATGCGCTCATATGCGATTTTTAGCAATGGCGGCTATCTCATCACACCTCGCATAAGTGAATATGTAACTGCCCCTAGTGGCGAAAAATATGTCCCTAAACGTTTTGAGCCTATTGCTATTCTCTCACCGCAAACCACCGCTCAAGTGCATCACACACTTATTCAAGTCGTTAAAAGAGTGATTAAAATCGCACAAGTAGATGGCGTTATCACAGGCGGTAAAACAGGCACAGCACGAATTGCCCTCAATGGCAGATATGATAGCAAGTATAATGGCTCATTCTTTGGATTCGCACAAGATGATAATAATGCCTACACAATAGGCGTTGTGGCTTTTGAATCCGATATAAAAGATGACTATTATGGCTCACGCACAGCTGCACCTATCTTTAGACGCATTGTAGAAATTTTGCTCGATGATGGCTACCTTAAGCCTATGCAGCCTCAAGCTGAAGCCCAACAAGCAGAGCAAGAATGAAGCCTATGCCATCACAGATACAAAGTGCTTACATTCCCTTTATCTCGCCCTTTATTGCCAATGATTCTACCCCCAATCTTGTCTATCTTGCGCAATGCGATACGACTGCGGGGTTATTAAGCGCGAATGCGGAGATTCTAAATCGTCTCAAAGGGCGACCTAAAGGGCAAAATGTGCTTTTGCAAGTAGATTCTTTACAAACATTAAAAACCCTCACAAGAATCCCCGCCATACATAAAAATCGCATTCGCAAGGCTAGGCTTTCTACTTTTATATATCCTAACAAAAAGGCTATAAGGCTTGTTAATAAAGGACTTCATACGCAGTTTTTTACTTCCTTTAAAATACTTTATTCTACTTCGGCAAATCCAACAGGAGAGCCTTTTAATCAGCAATGGGCGGAGGCAAAATGCGATGTGATTGTGTTTGATAGAAGAAGTTTAAGACAAGGTGAGGCATCAAAAATTTACAAAATTAATCGTTGCGCAATCCAAAGGAGGCGATAATGCGTATTGATAAATTTCTTAGCAGTGTGAATATTCTCAAGCGGCGCAGTATCGCGCAAGATATGTGTGAAAATGGTGTGGTAAGTATAAATGATGTAATCGCCAAATCAAGCAAGGAAGTGCGCGTGGGCGATATTATCAAACTCCATTATTTAGAATATACAAAAACCTACCAAGTTCTTGCCCTCCCGCAGACAAAAAGCACTCCCAAATCCCAAAGTAGTGCATATTTTAAGGAAATGTGATAGAATCTCATTGCTTATTTGAAGCCATAGGCATAATTTTTGTGCATTTTGCTTTAAAATCTTTGATGTTTCGATAGTCTTTGCTTAGCGGATTAGCGCTATCTTTTTTAGCGGCAATGAGTTCATTGTAGTAATCAATTTTGTATTCAAGCTTTGAGAGAATCTTTTTAAGATTTTTGATTTCTTTGATTGTAGTTGTCTTTTGGGTTTTGATAATCTCTAGTCTTTGCTCTAGTGTTTCTGTGCCTAAGGAACAAAGATGAATATATTCTTTAAAATGAGCGATACTCATACCAATCGTGCGATAGCAGTCTATCCACGCTACCCATTCTAAATCTTTTTGACTAAAATATCGCACTCCGTTCTTGTCTTTTTCAATAAATGGAAAAAGACCCTTATCGCACCAAAATCGTAATTTGCGCGATGGCACACCGGTGAGTTTTTCTACCTCTATAATCGTATAAGCCATAGCTACCTCCTTTATGTTTGTTTTGTAGGAATGATTTGCGTGCGGCATAGCAGATCGTGCAGACATCTCCCATCTGTGCGGAAGATTCCAACAAGTATGCCAAAAAGAAAGCTTGTGCCAATCACCCATAGCACATAGCGGATAAATGCCCTTATAAAGCTTACTTTTGTAAGATTTTCTTGTATAGAATCTGCTTTATTGTCATTTTGCTGTGATAAAGTATGAGAATCTTGTGTTTTAAGATAACACACAAGCTTAAGATTCATATAGCGATAACCGGGCGTTTGTGCGCTAAGAGTAAAGAAAAGTGAAGTGATGATACCATAGCATATACCACAGGTAAGTATGGCTATTTGATTATGTGTGAAATCCTCCTTGCCATCTAAAAATACATAAGTAGTAAGATACAATAAAGGCATATTAATCATAAACATATCCGTGATAAATGCCTTTATACGTTCACTTGCATACATTAGCCGCAGTTGATTTTTGAGGCTAAAGGTTTTCATATCCACCCACGCACTATAAGCAGTGGGCTTTGGGGTAGATTTGAGCTTACGCCAGCGTTTGTGTGTCGCCATAGATTCTAATTCCCCCTACTACCGGGCTTAATCGCCTTTTGTGCACCCTCTTTGCATAATGGGCAGTTGTGTGGCTCATACATATTAAACACAAAATCCGCTAGGGCAAAGAGTGGCACATCTGAAGGAAGTCTCGCCTCTTTTTTACGTTCTAAACTTGAGCCTACACGTTTGCAGAATCCACGATTAGCCAATCCTGCATAAGCCACTACTTTCGCCCCTTCAAATTCTACGCACTGGGCAGATTCTAAGGCAGAACCTCCGGTGGTGATAATATCCTCACATACTAGCACCCTTTCACTTTGTGTTACTCCAAAGCCTCTCCTTAGCTGCATTTGCCCCTCTACACGCTCAGTAAAGATAAATCTCACACCCAAAGCCCTAGCGAGTTCATATCCAGCAAGAATCCCCCCAATAGCAGGAGAACATACACAATCTATTGCAATCCCGGATTCTTTGATTTGCGTAGCAAGGGCTTTGGCTAATTGCTCTGCTACAAGGGGATTTTCAAGCACACGCGCGGATTGCAGGTAATGGTCGGAGTGATTACCACTGCTTAAGAGAAAATGCCCTTTAAGCAGGGCGTTGGCATTCACATAATATTGTTTAACATCAAGCATAGAATCTCCTTTGGTTTTTAGAGTTTAAAATCTTTAAAATCGTATTTCTATTCCCATCATATTGTTTATATCAAGTGAAGGTGTATAAATAGTCCCAATATCTGTGAGCATAGATAAATCCTCAAGTGGCACTTCGGTTTTTTTAACCTTAATGCCATTGACTTCATAGAGCAAATCTTGCCATATTTTTGTTACATCTTCTAACACTTCTATGGGGTCTTTATCGTATGGGAAATCTTGCGTGGGGATTTTTTGCATTCCATAACTAGAAGTGCTACATATAAGCCACATCATAATTGTGATGTGAAGTTTATCTTTCATTGTATCCCCTTGTTTATAGTATTGCTTGCGCTTAAAAATAGTGTTATTCTAATATAATTTTGTTATACTTGCAAAAAGATGAGAGTAAGCTACTTTTAAGAGCCAATTTTATTTTAGAGAAAGGAGCAGATATGAGGATTATAAAACTATTATTATTTTGTGGCTTATGTGTAGCCTTTAGCGCGGAGCTAGAGGGATATTATATGACGCATAAAGGTGAAAAGGGACAGCAATCTATTGTTGAGTTTTTTAAAAAAGATGGCAAATACTATGCCTATGGCTTTGCCAATGTCGATGGTAGCCCACCTAAAAAAGATGTGAACAATGAGAATCCAGCCCTAAGAAACCGCTTTGATAAGGGCAGTATATTTGTATATAATCTCGTGCGTGATGGCTCAAGTGATACATATAAAAATGGCAAGGTGTATAACTTTGATGCGGGGAAAACATACTATGCTAAAATCACACTTAAAGGTGATACGTTAGAGTTACGTGGGAGCATTGATAAATCAGGTGTTATGGGAGAGACAAAAATATGGAAAAAATTAAGCGATGAGGAGGTAAAGCCCTATCTCTCGCAAAAGCCTGATTTTTCTGTCGTGGAAAATAGCCTTAAGGATATTCAACCCTAAATGGCTGCTCCTTCGCCCTCTGCGCTACAACAAGCCCTTTTAGCGCTCAACCCCGCACAGCAAGAAGCAGCAAAGCATATCGATGGTGCATTGCTCATTCTTGCAGGGGCAGGGAGTGGGAAGACAAAGACGATTACAACGCGTTTAGCCTATCTAGTCGATGAAGTGGGAATCCCCCCGCATAGCACACTTACCCTTACTTTTACCAATAAAGCCGCAGAGGAGATGAGAGAGAGGGCGCTCTCACTTTTAGATACTACCCTTAATGCCCCGCCGCTTTTATGCACGTTTCATAAATTTGGCTTAATCTTTTTACGATTCCATATCACCACACTTGAGCGGGCGGCAAATTTTGTCGTGCTCGATTCAGCAGATAAGCGCTCCATACTCAAATCGCTTTGCAATACGTTACCTCCTGCTATTTGCGATACGTATATTTCCACGATGAAAAATAGCTTTCTTTCCCCAGAGGAGGCAAGTACCTTTGCTCATAGTGCGGAGGATAAGAAGCTTCAAAGAGTGTATGATGAGTATGAGCGGTATTTGGCAGGAAAAAATCTGCTTGATTTTGATGATTTGCTCTATCTTACTTATAAGATTTTAGACAAAAGACAGGATATTGCCCAGCAGATGAGCCAAAAGTATCAATATGTTATGGTTGATGAGTATCAAGATACCAATGAATTGCAATGCAAAATTCTAAAAAGCCTTTGTGTGAGCCATCAGAATCTCTGTGTTGTGGGCGATGATGACCAAAGTATTTATGGGTGGCGTGGGGCAGATGTGCGTAATATTTTGCGATTTCCGCAAATGTTTGATGAAGTCAAGGTGATTAAGCTAGAAGAGAACTACCGCTCATATGAGCCAATCCTTGAGATTGCTAATAACCTCATATCGCGCAATACTGAGCGTTTGGGTAAGAATCTAAAGAGTATAAGAGGGGCAGGAGAGGCTGTGCGCCTCGTAGAGAGTGAGGATGAGAATAGCGAGGCGATGTTTTTAGCTAAAGATATAGAGAGGCTTTTAGCACTAGGGGCAAATTTGAGTGAGATAGCTATTTTGTTTCGTTTGAATGCCCTCTCACGTGGAGTAGAGGAGGGCTTAAATCGTGCTCAAATCCGATATAGAATCATTGGGGCTATGCGTTTTTACGAACGTGTAGAGATTAAGGCACTATTAAGCTATTTGCGTTTGATTGTAAATCTTGATGATGATTTTTCATTTTTAAATATTATTAATAACCCCAAACGTGGCATTGGTAAGGTGAGGCAAACGCATTTAGAGAATCTTGCCATCTCTAAAGGGCTTTCCTGCATTGCTACATTGATAGCCTATCCTAAGGAGTGCTTGGAGATTCTAGGCAAAGCCCCTTATAGCGCACTTATGGATTTAGTAGGCAAATTACAGCAATGGCAGAAATGTGGAAGTTTTGAAAATGTGATTACAGAAATGGAGGAATATCTCATTTTTACATTCAGCAAGTTTGATGAGGTCGATAGAGAGGGAAATATAGCGGAATTTTATGGCAAATGCCGCGATTATGCTATTTGCAATCCTAATAGCCATATTGAAGATTTTTTAAATGATTTAGCCCTTGCTAGTCCTAGTGATGAGGTTGTAGGCGATGCTGTGAGCTGTATGAGCATACATACCGCAAAGGGTTTGGAATTTAAATATGTCTATGTGATTGGCTTAGAAGATGGATTTTTCCCAATGCAAAGAGACGAGGAGAGTTTGCAAGAGGAGCGGAGGCTAGGCTATGTAGCTTTCACACGGGCAAAAGATGTGCTAACACTCTGCTATGCAAAAAGCAGATTCTATAAGGGTAAAAGAGAGTGGCTTAAGCCCTCATATTTTTTGAAAGAAAGCGGAATGCTTGGAAACACACTCTTGAGGCAAAAGGACATTACATCGACACAAAGTGAGTTCCATAAAGGTATGAAAGTCTCTCATAAACTCTTTGGCGTAGGTGTGATAGAATCTATTCAAGCACAGGGAGCGCAATATAGGCTAAAAATCAATTTTGGCGGATTGCAGCGGGAAATTATCAGTTCATTTGTGCAGCCCTTAGAGGAATAAAGGCTGGAAGCATATAAGGTAAGAGAGGAAAAAATGGCAAGATTATATAAAATATTCGTAGTTTTATGCTTATGTGTCTATGCACTCAATGGTGTAGATAATGTAACAATTCCTGATTCTAAACTGCATTTGAAAAAAGCCTATCAGGTAAATAAAAGCGATATATATTCCACAGATATGTTTCCTATGATGGATAGGAGGTTTAAGGTCGCCACTTTGCCACCGGATAAATTCACCCTCACGCTTAAAAGTGTGGATATAAAGCTCATTTTCGCGCGATATGGCTATGAGATTATCTCTTTTGAAAGCGATTATGTGGAGTTTCAATACGTCACTGATATGCGCGAGAATAATGTTAAAGAATTTATAGAAAAAATGTATATCCAGCATTATGGTAATAGGATTCATATTGAGAATCTACTTGTGCGTCCTCTAAATAATGTGCCTAGTGATTATGAGCTAATCCAATATGAATTGCCAGAATCTGCATTAAAAAAGCATAATGGCACTTTAGCGATGAAGTACCGCACACCGCCTAATGCACAGATGAAAAAACTTACCTTTATTTATATGATTAAAGGCACACTTGATGTATTTAAAAGCACACAGAATATCCCTGTGAGTGAGATTATAAGCACAAGCAATACACGGATAGAATCTGTGCCTTTTGAACGATTGGGCACAGAATATATGAGCGCAAATGAGCTTAATAATAGCAGTGCAAAGAGCTATATCCGGGTGAATACTATCATTACAAAAGATAAGATTAAGCCACGTGTGATTGTGAAAAAGGGCGATAAAATCCACGTGGTAGGCTATGAGAATGGCATAAGTATGGAAGTGGTGCTAGAGGCACGACAAAATGCTGTGTATAATGACATTATTAACGCAAAAAATCCTAGCAGTGGGAAGATTTTACGCGTGAGGGTTACTGATGAGGGCAGGGGTGAATTATTGTAAAAAATATGTGCTATGATTGAATGGTTTTGATAATATGAGCATTAATATAAGTATTGTAACAAGGAAAGGCTATGAGTGAGATAAAAAAGCTTGTGGTCGCCATAGGTGGTGCAAGTGGAGTGCATTTAGGCTTAAGATTGATTGAATATATCCCTCATTCCATAGAGCTATTTGTAGTGATGAGCGAGGGTGCTAAAGATGTGGCAAATAGTGAGCTTGATATGGATATAGAAGTATGCCTTGATGCCTTAAGGCAAAAGAACCATTTTAGAATCTATGATGAAGATGAGCTAGATAGTGGCATTGCTTCTGGGAGCTTTGGTATCAACGCAATGGCAATCGTGCCTACAAGTATGAATCTGTTAGCAAAAATTGCTAATGGGCTATGCGATGATTTGATTTCGCGCTGTGCGAGTGTGATGTTAAAGGAGCGGCGGACTTTGCTTCTAGCTCCGCGTGAAATGCCTCTAAGCCCCATTGCCTTAGAGCAAATGAGTAAGCTATCTACGCTTGGTGTGATTATCGCACCTCCTAGTGTGGGATATTATGCTAAGCCTAAGGATTTAGAATCTATGGAGCGATTTTTTGTCGGTAAGTGGCTTGATGCGCTAAAGATTCCAAATGAGATTTATATGCGTTGGAAATGTTAAGAAACACAAAAAGGGAAAGAAATGAGAAAGCTAGCTATTTATCCGGGGACTTTTGATCCCGTAACCAATGGGCATTTAGATATTATTAAACGTTCCATTGAAATCTTTGATAATGTCATTGTCGCCGTAGCTGCCTCATCGGCTAAGAATCCGCTCTTTTCACTTAATGAACGCATAGCCATTCTTAAAAAAAGCACACAGAATCTTTCTAATGTATGTGTGGAGGGCTTTAGTAATCTTCTTGCAGAGTTTGCAAAGCAAAAGGGCGCGAGAGTTATCATAAGAGGGCTACGCGCGGTAAGTGATTTTGAATATGAATTGCAAATGGGCTATGCCAATGCCTCGCTCAGTGATGAGCTAGAAACCATTTATTTTATGCCTACGTTACAAAATGCGTTTATTAGCTCCTCTGTCGTGCGCTCAATCATCACGCATAATGGGAGGTTTGCGCATCTTGTGCCACATAATGTAGCAGATGTAATCCTCTCACTTTACACACAAAAGGCTAAGTAATGTATGTAGCGCTTGAGGGCATAGACACTTGCGGCAAAAGCACACAAATAACACTTCTAAAATCGCATTATCCTGATGCGATTTTCACTAAAGAGCCCGGTGGCAGTGTACTAGGAGAGGCAATACGTGAGCTTGTGCTGTTTACTCCGCAAAAGGCAGGATTCGCACTCGATAAATATGCTGAGGCATTTTTGTTTCTCGCTGATAGGGCACAGCATTACACACAAGTTTTATCCCCCAATATGGATAAGCTTATAATCACCGATAGGAGCGTTATTTCAGGTATTGCGTATGCAAAGGATATTGATATAGAACAAAGCATAGAGCTTAATAGATATGCACTGCGTGGGTGCTTCCCTGATTTAGTGGTGATTTTAGAGCTTGATAGGGTGCAGCTGCAGGAGCGATTAGCACAAAAGGCTCACGATAGCATTGAAAGCAGGGGCATAGAATATATGCTTGAGATTCAAAACCGCCTTGTTTGTGTAGTTAAGCAGATAGGGTTAGAGCATATTGTCATTAACGCAAACAAGCCTAGAGAGGAGATTTGCACGGAGATTAAGACATATATTGATAGAATCTTTATGGATTCTCAAAAATAATGTAAAAATTAAAGAACAGATTTAGAGCAAAGGAGCTTTTGTGTCATTGTGGGGAGCATAGCATTCGCACGAAGCAATCCATACTTACAAAATCTCGTGAGGAAAATCATAGGAGCAATAAATTTAAAGCACGATAAAATGGTGAATTGCAAATAAAGAAATTTTAATCGCATTGCTTAAAGGATAGATAATGAGTAGCTTTCATATTGTGCTTGTTGAGCCGCAGATTCCGCAAAATACAGGTAATATCGGGCGTTTGTGTGTGGCGACAGATTCTGTATTGCATTTGATTTATCCGCTTGGCTTTAGCACAGCTCAAAGGGAGCTTAAACGCGCGGGGCTTGATTATTGGCAGCATTTGCAAGTCTATGAATGGCATAATCTTGGCGCATTTTGGAATGAATATCCCCCTAGCGATAGGCACTTTTTCTTTAGCACAAAGGCGAAGATGGACTATTATCAAGCTCGGCTATCTCAAGGGGGATTCTTGTATTTTGGCAGGGAGGATAAGGGGCTAGATGAAAGCCTTTTGAGCACTTATGTCGCGCAAACATATAAATTGCCTATGGTTAGGGGTGTGCGGAGTATCAATCTCGCTACAAGCGTTGGTGCGGCACTCTATGAGGGTGTGCGACAAGCACAAATATACAAGCAATGGTAGTTTTTACAATAGTTTTGATAAAATCGCGCTATATTTTTTTGCTTCATAGATAAGTAAAAGGGGCTGTTATACTAATTTTCAACTAGGATAAAAGAGAGACGAATGAGAAATCGTTTGTTTTCTTTGGGTATTGGCTCTAGCGCGGGAGTGAGGGGAGAGAAGGTAGTGTAAGCTCTTGTAGCTTTGCCTTATTTTGCACAATGTATTTTCGATATAGGCGCAAATGTAGGCAAATATCTCACATCTTACGTGATTTCATCCCCCCCCCCAGCTAGAATCTAACAATATACTATCTTGTTTTTGCTTTAAGTCTTCAAAATTTACTTTTGAGGAAGTTTCGCTACTGCTTCGCGCTTTAAAGATAGAGAGCATATCGACTTGAAGCATATTGTGCGCAAAAGGGTATATCGTATATTCATCTATGCAAACTTGATGTTGAAGGACACGAGCTAGATGTGCTAAATGGCGCAAAAAGCCTTTTTGTAAGGGTAGATACTGATAGACTAACCTTTGAGTTTGGCGGCTGCAATATCAATATGCGGACATTTTCCCAAGATTTTTGGTGTTTTCTCAAAGCTTATGATTACAGCATTTTAGCAAGGTTGAAGTGTATCTGGGGGTGGCTTCTTATAAAAACCAAAGGGCAAAGAGTGATGATACACGGGATTCTTCGCCTATAATACGTAATATATATAATGGGCTGCCCCCACACGCAATATGCAAAGAACATTATGCAAATCATTACAAACATATAAATCTCAAGCAATTAAAAAAAGCATATCTTATCCCCCCCCCCAAGCTTACTTGAGTGGCTATTTTTAAAATCCTCTGTATTTTTGCTACTTTGCAAGATTCTAAAAAATGACTAGATAAAACAAATGTGGCTAAACGTATAAAAATAGTCCCTATGATGCTTTTGTGTATTTGCGCTTAGGTGATTATCTCGTATCTCAAAATCACTATGTTGTCAAATTTGGCAAGTCCTATTATAAAAATGCTTTTAAGATACTTAAACGCTATGTGCCACAGGTGCGTTTGTTAATTTTTAGTAATGATATTACTTATTGCAAGGCACATTTTGTTTTAGAATCTGGTGCAGAGCCATATTTTATTGCTATGCAGGGCTTGGAATTTAAGTTTGTAGAGGGAAATGATGAGGGTGAGCATAGGATTTTGTCTTTATGCGATTATGCAAACACAGCATAGGAGCAAACTCTCCATTAAGCTGGTGGGTGGCATATCTATGTGAGAATCTACAAGAAACATTATGCCAAATAGAATATTTATAACGCAAGAGAGCGCGATTTTTCCTACACAAAGGGATTTACACTAATCACTTGGATGTTTATAACGCCTTAACGTTTGAGATTCAAAGCCTCTTTGACTAAGTCATCACCTGTGGTAAAGGCTTTTGCGTTCATAGAATAGCCCCTTTGCATAACGATTAATTCCGTCAAGGCATTTCCCACATCGACATTACTTGTTTCTAAATGTTTATATAGCACAGAGCCAAATTTTAGCTTTAAGCCCTCCCAGCCTAAAATCGGGCGTCCACTTATTGTATGAGAATCTCCATTGACAACCATCTCCGTCATTTCAAAGAGGTTTCCACCTACTTTTTTTAAACCTTGATCATTCACAAATGCAGCAATCCCCACTCGCCCCATAGGTTCATACGCACCATTATCAAAAGCTAGGAAGATAATGCCATCTTTATCAATTCTCACATCTCTTAAATGCCCTTCACTTCGCCCATCTTGGTCCTTATCGATAATTTCGGAATTTCTATATACAAAATTTGAACTCGGTTTATCTTGTGTCCCGGCGATATTATACATCACTTTCTTATCGCCAAAGGCTAGTTCTACTGGCTCGGCTTGAGGTTTGCCTTCACTATCAAATGTAATGCTGTGTGTTACATAATCAGGGCTTATCATAATTTCACCCTGTTGGTCAAAGATTGCCGAGCGCACTTCCCACTGCTCACCTGTGGGCGGAGAGGCTAGAGGATTCCCAGAAGATGTCATAAAGTAGCGACTTTGGATTAAAAATTTTTTACCACTTTCATCATAAATCTCAACATTAGTTTGGTAGCTTGGCATTTGTATAAATTCACTATGGAAGCTATCCCCGTGAATCTCCTGCCAACCGATTTTATCAAGTTTAGGGTCGCTACTGCCACTATCAATAAGTTTGCGATAAAGTCTGCCCTCATAGCTTACAATATCACCAACAGCATAAGTTGTGCCTTGCTCATATACAGGGGGGAGGGCAGTAGCCATATCACCTAACTCTTCCCAATTCCCCTCGCTTATAGGATTATTACCTGCTTGATTTGTGCGGCGGTAGATTTTGCCCTCATAAGATACCACATCGCCCTCTAAATAAGTCGCATTATCCGTCCATACATTAAGTCCGCTTGAATCAAGTATCTTCCAATTTTCCTTATCCATAAATGGGTCTTCACTCTTGCCTAGCTCTCCTGTGTGGAGGAATACTACGCCTTTGTGCTGCACAATCGCATTTGGTTCATAGGCTTTATTAGCATTGAAATTCGCCCCCACACCGCTACTAAAATAATCATTTTTGCCTTTGAATCCAAGCTTTTCAAAGAGGCTTCCGCCAATTTCAAGATTCAGATTCTTATAGGAATTATTCCGTAGCGCTAAGCTTACTTTTTCACCCACTTTACCATCAAGGTCTTTACCCACCTCTAAGTCCAATCCTGCCTTATCCTGCAAGAGCTTTTTGAGGTCGTTTAAAGTGCGAAATTCTAAGGCTTCTTCGCCACCTTGCCCGTATTTAAAGGTGATAACTTCTTTTTTGCCATCTTTATCGAGTGTGAGACGTACTTCATTATAGCTAGAGGCATTGAGTGGTGTTTCATCAGTAGCAAAGGCATTAATATCCATATTCATAAAACGTTCTTCATCAAAGCTACCATCGGGTTTTTTAAAGAATGCACTGACAGATATAGCATTTTCATTTTTATTAAGATTGGTGCTTAAATCTACTTTTGTTGTAAGCACGGGGTGATAATATAGATTCTGTGGGATTTGTAAGGGTTTAAGCGCACCTGTGGCAAGTCCGGCAAAGTCTATCTCCTCATCTTTGTTTGATGTGTAAATACCATTTTCAATTTTGCCTAAATCCACGCCATACATATAATATCCGCTTGTATTGACAATGTAGCCCTCGCCATCACGCAAGAATGAGCCATCGCGTGTGAAGTAGTTTTTTTGCTTTTTTTCATAGCTATCTTCTTTGATTTCAAATGAACCTTCTTTTTGCTCTCCTACGATAAACCACCCTTTACCTTCATAAGCGACATTAAATTCCCCATCACTTGCTTTATAATTGCCACTACGTGTGGAAATGGCATTGCTTGATTTAGTCGCACCATAATTCATATCATTATTGATAGGTGAATCGGCATTGAGTGTATCAAATTGATTAGCAAAGAGGCTTTCAAATTGCGGGATATTCTCTCTATAGCCAATAGTATTAACATTGGCAATGTTATTTGAGACAGAATCTAGCCCAAATTGATGCGTTTTGATGCCGCTATATGCGTTAAGCAACGTGCTATTCATAGCCCGTGGTCCTTATTGTAAAATTCAATCGCGCTATCAAGCGGCAAAATCATATCGCCCATTCTTAGCATAGGAGAGCCTTTATCGAAGATAATGCTTTGCACCTCTCCTCGACCTACACGTGCGGTATGGTATTGCTTAGTGTTGTCATCAAGGTTATATTCCGCACGTATATTATAAGTGCCATCATCTACTTGCCTGCCTTGATCATCTAAGCCATTCCATTGAAATTCTAAATATCCATTTTGGTTGGCTCTATCTTTGAGGGAAATGCTTTTTACCATTTCATTATTGCTATTAAAAATATAAATGGTAGGTTCGCCTTTGTTTGGATCAATTTTTTGGTCAAAATAGATAGAAAATTTCACTGCATTACCTTTTTGCACATTCACGCCAAATACATCAGTTTCAGCGACTTTACCAATCATAGAAACGGTGTTGAGGGCATTAAGCTGCGCGGTAAGGACATTAGATTTTGCATTTTCTTGCATACCTGTATTAAGCGCTTCAAGGGATTCTTTCATTTGCTCTTGGAATTCTTTTAGCTCTTTGTTTGTCTCCTGTGTGCTTTTCATCGCTTCAGCGACTTCTATCATTGTCTTTTTATTCTGCTCTTGCATTTCTACTTGCGTGAGTTGAGCGGTTTGCGTGATGATTTTATCTGTTTCCATAGGAGCTGTGGGGTCTTGATTTTTTAGCTGCTCTAGGAAAAGTCGCATAAAAGCGTCATTATCAAGCTCATTAATGTTGCGCACCTTTTCCTTTTCTTTAGCTATCTTTGCCGCACTGCCTGTTACTTCGGCTAAATCAATTGCCATTATATACTCCTACTTTACGCATATTTGGGAAGTGTGATGTGCATTACATTTACCTCGCCATTTTGTGAATCCTCTAAGCTATTTTTGTTCCCTTTTTCAGTGTTTGCATTGTCTTGAGAAGTATTTTGCCCATTTTCTCTCCCTCCATTGCCACTGCCATTTTCATTAGTGCTAAAGCTCAAATCCACATTGTTAAAGCCCACTTGTGTGAGGTTATTTCTAAAATCTACTTGATTTTGTAGGAATAATCCCATCGCGGTGGCATTAGACACCACTTGGACGTGCAAATCTTTGCCTTTTTTGGTAATGGTAAGCTCTAAAGTCCCTAAATTTCGAGGATTAAGCTCCATAGAGAGTTTTGTAAGAGGCGGCTTATAGTTGGCAATCTTCTCACGCAAGGTTTGCGCGAAAGTTCTTATATTTTCTTTAGCCATAGCGGAACGATAGAGAATCTGCGAACGGCTACTCTCTTTTGTCTGGTTTATCTCTGTGCTTTGCTTAGATAGTGAGGTTTTTTGTGATTTTTCCTCTTTTGCCTCTTGAGAAGATTCTTTAATCTTTTCTTTGCTCTTTTTCTCTCCTGCAATAAGAGTTTCTACACTCTTTTGGCTTTGCTCCTCTTCTTGCATATATTGCGCGAAGCTCTCTTCAAAACTCACGTGCCCTTCCTCTGTTTGAGGCTGTTTGATTTGGCTTTGTGCTTCATTAGATTTTAGCACTTTGTGCTGTTTTCTTTCATCTCTGCGCCCATCTTTGCTGTTTTTATCCTGGGTAGATTCTAGAGCAGCTAGACTTTCTGTCAATACATTTGTGTTTTTTGCATTTTGTGCTTGTGTTTGTGGCATTTGTGGTTTAGCCATTTGTTTGGCAGTATTTTCTGGCAATGGCGTATAAGCCTCTTCATTTATTACTTCATCATCTTTTGCAGGTATGACTTCTACTATCTTAGATTCTGTATTCTGCTGCGTTTTGGTTAGATTTGGCATTTCTTGAGCTATGTTTTCCCCTCCATTTGCAATAGATTTTGCCTGCTTTGGCGATTCTTTTGTTGTCTTTTTTGCTTTTTGAGGCTCTTTGGTCTCTAGGAGTATCTCTTCTTTATTAGCATTAGGCTTTGAGGCTTTTGCCTTTTTTGATGATTTTTTTGCCTTTGTTTTTGGCTCATTTGTTGGCATTGCTTCTTCTATGGACGCTGTTTCCTTTGGTGAAGATTTAGGCATTTCTTCATCAGGCAAAGATAGAGCTTGCTTTTCTGTGACTACACTTTTTTCCATAGATATGGTGCTTGTAGTTTTGATAGTCAATGCCTTTGAAAGCAGGCTTTCTGTTGTGTCTTCATCAGCTAAGCGGGGGTCTGTCCTTTAAGGAAGATGCGCCGCTATTTTCATTATCGAGCTTTTTAGTTGGATACTCATTTGAGATTTTGCTCGTAATGTTCTTAGGCTTTTTTACGCCTCGCTGCACAATGGCGATTCTATCGACATTATTTTCATATTCATAAGTGATAGTTTCTTTAGCAGAAGATGGAATATTCTTTATCTTTGGGGCAGCCGGAGTGGCATTTTGAACAGGAGTTTGCTCCTCTTCTGTTTGCAGTTTTAATTCACTTGGATTAAGCCCTTTGGCTTTGGCTAGTCTTTCTACATCAGCTAATGTTTTGCCCTCATTGCTAGGTTTTTGTGGGGTGGGCATAGAAGTTAGCCCTTTTAGAGTGTCTTGAGTATTCGCCCCTGTTGCCTTGGGTTGCAAGGGGGAATTTAGGCTTGTTTGATGAGAAGTTTTTTTATTTTCTTTATTATCCACTCTGCTTGTATTTTGAGATTCGTTTTTAACTTCTTGAGGCATTCCATTCTGCCCTAATTGCGCCATTGCTAAGGTGTCTGTCTCTGCTTTGTGATTTGTTGCTTTTTTTGTACTTTTGTCTATCGCTTTTGTACTTGAAGGTGTGCTTAGAGCCTCGATAAGAGGATTAGATTCTGTATTTTTTACTTCCTTTGATGTTTTTGCAATTTTTTCTTGCAAACCTATTTTTGATACCTCTCCTGTATCATCTTTGAAATCAAAAGGTGCAAGAGATGTAGTTGCCTTTGTATGAGGGGTTTTATTTGGGCTAAGGGTAGCACCTTTGGAATCTAAAGGTGCTCCTTGTGTATTTTGTTTTGCCGTATTTGTATTCTTGCTTGTTTTTGTATCTTTAAGAGGATTAGCTTTTGCTTGTGTTTCTTGCCCCTCTTTAGTGGCTTTAGCAAACATATCTTGAAATTTATTTTCTAGCTTGCTGATTTCTGCTGATGGGAAATGTGAGCGTTTTTGTGTAATAGAATCTGGTTTATTGGCAACGATATTTTGCATAGCATCTAACATAAATAACTCCTTCATTGAAATATATCTTAACAGATAAGCAAAATATATTCCTAAAATAACAATTATGTTTTTATTTAATGAGTTTATGGTGTTTTTAGATTTTTCAGGTATGATTTTTATATCTAAATCATTGGGGGTAGCAAATGTTAAAATTATTCTCTTTTATCATTGGATTGTGTGCATTTATTACTTGTGAGGCTGCACAAAAGGCAAATATATATCACCAAAAGATTGCAAATAGCGATATTTACATTATTTCGTTGCAGGAAAAAGATATGAATAAGGATATTTTGCTCCCGCAAAACGAGAAAGAAAAGCAGCTTATACAGGAAGCAAAAGTGCAGCCAAATCAGCATAATGTCGTGCTGATTAAGAATCCGCAATTTATCGCATTGGTAGATTCTGGATTCCCACATACGCAAGACATACTTAAAGCTTCTTTAGCTTCACTGGGTGTTTCATATAAGGATATTAATTATCTTATCATCTCACACGCACACGGCGACCATATCGGTGGGATTTTGAATGAGAGAGGGGAAAATAACTTCCCCAATGCGACACTGCTTATTGATGAAAAGGAGTTTGCATATTGGCAAAAGCAGGATAATCAACGCACAAAAGATTCTCTTAATATTTTTACAAAAAAAGCATTTTTTAACCATAAGAAAGCCATTTTGTCTAACACATTAGAAATCCTCGCAGTCCCTGCTTATGGACATACTCCCGGGCATAATTTTATACTTATGCGCCCAAGTGATAAAAAGGCGCAACAAGATATGGCTCAAAGTCTCGTATTCTGGGCAGATATGCTGCATATTTATGATATTCAAAGTCAAAATCCGCAAATCTCAGCTGTTTATGATGTGAATCCTACACTTGCAGCACAGGTTAGGGCGAAATTTTTAAAGCAGTTTAAGAGTGAAAAAATACCTGTGGTGGGAGCACATACACCATTTACAAAGCCTGTTGTTCTCGAATAATACACTCTCATTCCTTTTAAAATAAAGGAGTGGTCTTGAAACATAAAGTGATATTGCTTATGTTGTGTATGCTGCTAAGGCAGGGCTTTGGTAGTGAAAAGGGAGCGTTTGAAATATATGGTGATGTAATGCAGATTCTGCCTTTAGCAATGATGGCATATAGCTATGCTATCGATGATATGCAGGGCGTGAAAGAGCAAACCTTGGGTGCTGGGGTAACATTACTTAGCACACATATTATTAAGCAAGGATTTATTCTCCTTGCAGATTCATATCCATCATCTGCTAGAATCTCCCAACGTCCCAATAATGGGAGTTTTGATGGATTTCCCTCTGGGCATACTTCTTGGACTTTTAGCGCGGTGGGATTTTCCTTCAAGCGCTATGGCTGGAAGTTTGGGCTTCCCACAGCGCTTATTGCTACATCTGTGGGCATAAGTAGAATCTACGCTCAAAGACACACGACTATGCAAGTCATAGCCGGGGCGATTTTAGGTTTTGGCGTCTCTTATCTCTTTGCTTCAAAATATGATGTTGCCCCTCCGCCTGTAAGTGTGTGGATAGATAGAGCGGGGGATAATACATTAAGGCTATCATATAGCTTACAAAAAGACGTTTTAAGGGTATTGTTAGAATCTTAGGCTAACGCAACTTTTGCTTGATAAGTTCATAGGTGAGGGTAGAGGGGATTTGATGGAAAAATTCCACGTTTATGGGGGTATCACTCTGTGCGAGGAGGATAGCTAGAATCTTGCCCGGGTGGGTTAAATCCGCTCTTTGATAAAACATTTCTTGGAATTTGGCAAGTTTGACTTTAATATTCCCAAAGCTAGGATCTGCGAGATAGACAAATTGAGAATCTATACCCTTATATACGCTAAAATGCTCCATATCGCGCACATTGACATAGATAATCACAGGGATTTTGAGCTGAGAGAGGGAGGGCAAGTCTAGGGCTAATCCTGTGGCTTTAAATCCTTTTTCTTGGGCAAATGCCGCTAGGTCTGCAAATGAAAATCCTATGCCATCTCTTAGGGCTTGATTATCCTGTAGGGCTTCTTTTTGCGTAGTATCAATGCCTTTTAGGGTAAGCAAAGAGTCTAAAATATCTTTCTCACTTATGTTGTATTGATAATAATAAGTAAGGATTGTTGAGGGGGAGGCGCTTCCACAGCTATAATCGTATTGTTGTTTGGTGAGATTGCTATCACGTAGGGCTATCCAAGAGGTAGCGGGGCTTTGCGTGGAGATAAATTCATTCTGCATATACACATCAGCAACGCAAATGTGTGATAGAAGTCCTATAAATAGCCACAAGCGCATTAGATTCTATATGAAAAGGAGAGATTTATGGCGTTGCTTGAGTATGAAAGCGTATTAAAGGTTTCCACATCGGTAAAGACAATGAACCTATTTTTGATTTCATACGCCACGCCAAAGACATATCCTACCGATGAAGCCGCATATGAGATAGTGCTGCTATTGAGCTTATCTCTGCTTTGATATTGATACTTTACACCCGCATTAAGCGATACATAGGGATTGATAGCAAAATATATCATAGGAGATAGGATAAACACATCGCCATTATGAATATTCCTATCCTCGAAGCTTTTAGGGAGATTGAATCTATATTGTGCCTGAAGTAAAAACACGATGGGGTCAATGGTATAAAAGCTTAGGGCAAAGAGGGAATAGCCCTTGCCATATTGTAGGGATTTTTGTGTGCGGGAGAAATATACTTGCTCGATTATATCAGCGTTACCACCAATGAATAGGGCAGGGGCTTTCCCCTCCTTTTTTGCTTCAATTAAAAAGCCAAGATTCATAGTGCTAAAATCCCCATTGCTTTGCGTGGAGAATGTGCCATTAGCACTTTGTGTGTGGCTCTGCTGCCAGAAGCCATAAATAGTGCTAAAGAGTTCTACCCTGCTATGGATTCCATAACGGGCATTGAATGAAAGGGTAAGGTAGTCTTGATTAGTATGCTGATAGCCTATAAAGGGGATATTGATAAATGTGCTATCGGGCATTTGGACAGGGACAGACTGCATGGAGGTGTCCTTGCGTAAGAGATTTATGTATGAAAATGAGCCAATAAGCTTAAATTGTCTCTTTGGTGTGAAGATTTCATCAACACTCACAGGTTTGCTATAGAGTATAAAAGGCAAACACAGGCATAAAATGATTGTATTTATCGCTTTTTTTTGTCATATCCCCTCCGCTGATAGTTAGTATTTTGTTGGGTGGTATGGTGGGTGTGTGCTTGTAAGGCATTTTTTACAGAGAGCGAAAAGCAAACTTGTTAAACCCTCTCCCTCTGTCGCCTTCATCTCTTCTTGTGAGAGAATCACAGCATTGACATTATTCGAAGCAAAGAGTGCTTCCATATCTGCTTGTGAAAGCTTACTTGCTTCACTTACATTATTTACATTTTGAGGTAATGTATTACCCTTAACTCCACTTACTCCAGCTCCTAAACAAAAATTTGCTCCCAAAACAGAGCAAACAACAAAAACAGCTAATGTCTTTTTTATTAAGACTCCTTTCAAAAGTAAAATTTTTGTTCCCCTCCTTTAAGTGTTTAAGCAACCAAACCTTATCAAGTAGGAACAATTACTATCATATAAGATTTATCTTATATGAAACTGAAAGATTTTTTATCTCAATTTTTTGTATTACAAAATGTTACAGGTATAAATAATGGTAGGAAGTGGATTTCATCCACTCACTTTGTTTATATTCTTACTTTATTCTTTATGGGGACTTTTT
>ERZ778496.313-NODE-313-length-53287-cov-9.120247_pt1 | contig 53287 bp, 45 predicted proteins | sample MGYA00433099_ERZ778496 | MGnify/ENA primary metagenome ERZ778496 (study PRJEB29527, sample SAMN07138962) | mouse gut metagenome | material: feces | host: mouse | place: China:Nanjing | collected 2016-01-25 ...
CAGCCGCTCTCCCCGACTTCCGTCAAGGCTCCCGACGCAGCAGCGCGGAAGCCCGCAGCAGGCGCTGAAGCAATCGCTCGGATGAATGACAGAAAAAATACTCAATGTTTTCTGCCAGACTGGGATGAATAACTGACGGCAGTTAAAACGTCAGCAGCTTGTTAAAACGTTTTAGCGCTCCGGCGAAACACCGCCAGCGGATTGCTGAATCTGCCTGGCCACCCTGGCAGCACCCTTTCGACGAACCGCTGGCAGACCGAAACCGTTCGGACCTGCCGGGGCAGGAAAAAGTGCGTGAATGAGCCGTAACCCACGCCATTCCGGGCCAAAGCTGCCTTGTTTAACCCCGCCTCTTGTAACGCGAAGGCGAAGTACCGGTATGCTGCTTGAAATACTTGCCGAAGAAGGACTGGGTCGAGAAATTGAGGTGGTAGGCGATTTCCTGGATGCTCATGCCGGAATATTTCAGCAAGGTCTTGGCTTCGAGGATGACCGATTCGTCGATCCACCTTGCGGCGGTCTTGCCGCTGACCTCCTTGACCGCGGCCGAGAGGTATTTGGGCGTGATGTTGAGCTGCCGGGCGTAGAAACTGACGTTGCGCTGGCTTTTGTGGTGCGCCTCCAACAGCTTCATGAACTCGCTGAAAAGCACCTCGCAGCGCCCCTGCTTCTGCCCGCCGTGCTCCTCGCGCTGGTTGATGTCGATAATCAGATAGAACGCCGTGGTGAACAGCGACCGGATGATCTCGTGGCGGTAACGCTCCTTGTCGCTGAGCAGCATGGACTTGACGAGCCGGAACACCTGCCGGATTTCGGCGACGTCCTGCTGCGAAACCTGCAGCACGGGGTTCTTGCCGAAACGCATGTAGACGGGCAGCGACGCCGAGAGGTCGATTTGGATTTCGTTGACGAACGACTTGGAAAAAGCGAGCACGAACGCCGCGGCGTTGGCCGAACACTTGACCGTGCGGATGATGCTGCCGGGGTTGAAGAAGACAATCGAATTGGGCCGCACGACGTGGTTCTTCATGTCGATGGAGACGGTCGCTTCGCCCGCCATCATGACGACGACCGAAAAACCGTCGATGGTCACGGGATACTGGGCCGTGGTGTTGTGCTGGGCGTCCAGCGAAGTAATCACCAGGTCGTCCGAAAGATAGGAAACGTCGGCCATCTCCTTCTTGATGCGCGAAATCGAAACCTTCTTCAGATTCTCGCGCGCGGCCGCGGACTTGTATTTGACACTCTGTGGCATGGTCGGAATGACGGTTAGTTATCGTTGGCGCACATGACCTGCAGCCCGCCGGGCAGGCACTCGATATGGAGCGGAAACCCGGCCCCTTTCTGCCCGTCGACGTCGGTAGGCTCGTTGAGAGCAGACCGGATGTCGAGCTGCCGGGCCTGCAACTGACGGATGATGCGGGGCCTGCCGCCCAACAGATAGCGAATCATCGCCTCGGTCGAACGGATGACGTTCTTCTTTTCGAGCATCAGGCAATCGAACAGCCCGTCGCGCACCGACGAATTGCGCGCCAGGCGGAACCCTCCGGCAGTCTCTCCGTTGAAAACCAGCACGATAAGCGAATCGAGGTCGAAAGCCTCGCCGTCGGCCACCACTTCGAGCGGCACGGCGTGCATCGACCGGAACTCCTTGACCCCCTCGATCAGATAGGCCAGCTTGCCGATGAGGTGCTTGCTGGTGTTGGAGGTGTGCTGCGAGGTGGTGGTGAAGATGCCGAACGAAAGCACGTTGACAAAATACTGGTTGTTGACGCGTCCGCAGTCGACCCGGTCGACGCGCCCGAACGCAATCTGCCGCGCCGCTTCGAGCGGCCTGTCGGACATGCCGAGCGCCTTGGCGAAGTCGTTGGCCGTACCGGCCGGGATGATGCCGACGGGGATGTCCAACCCTTTCTGCTTCATTGCGTTGACCACGAAATTGACCGTCCCGTCGCCGCCCGCGACCACCATCAGGTCGATCTGCTCGCGGCCGTCGAACGGATTGGCATCGAAGTCGATGGGCACGGGCAGAATGTCGTAGCCGCCCTCGCGGAAAACGTCGCAGACCCGCTCGACGTTGCGCCGGATACGGCCTCTGCCGGACTGGGCGTTGTAAAGGAACACGGCACTTTTCATGGCTTGCTCAATTCATTATCAGTTCCTGCATGGCAGGAGAAACATACTCTTCGTAACCGTCGTCGCCCGCCAGGATGAAATAAACCCGGACCCCGGGCATCGACTGCGCAACGGCGAGCGCATCGTCGGCCCCCATTGCCAGGAACATGGTCCCGAGCGCATCGGCTTCGGCGCAGGTCGGAGCGGCCGCCGTGACCGACAGCAGCCGCGACACGGCGCTGCGGCCCGTCTGCGGGTCGATGGTATGGGCCACCTTGCGGCCCTGCCCGTCGATATAGAACCGCCGATAATTGCCCGACGTAGCCAGTCCGCCGTCGGTCATCCGCACGCGCTTCTGGACATATTCGCCGTCGGTCATGTTGCCGTCGAACGGAGTTTCGACCCCGATTCGCCACGGCCTGCCCTGCCGGTTGGCCCCCTTGCAGCGCACCTCGCCGCCGATGTCGACCAGGTAATTCTGCGCCCCGAACCGCTCGACCAGCCCGGCCAGCAAATCGACCGTATACCCTTTGGCCACCGAATTGAAATCCAGCTGCACGCGCGGGTCGGACTTGAACAGCCGGCCGTCGCGAACAGCCACCTTTTCACGCCCGACGAACTCCAACAGCGAATCGAGGTTCGGCTCGCGCGCAGGCTCCTTGCCGGCAAAACCCCATGCCTCGACCAACGGCTTGACGGTGACGTCGTAACGGCCGCTACTTAAAGCGCCGATGCTGTCGGCGAGCCGGAGACAATAAGCTATATGGCGGTCGACGCTGTCGGTCTCGTTGCGGTTCAGCCGGCTGAGCAGCGAACCCTCGTCGAAAATCGACATCGACGCCTTGGCCTCGCGGTCGAGCTCCATGACGGCGGCATACAACTCCTGCTTGCCAACTCCCTCGACGTCGGCCACGACCCGCAGCGAAGTCCCCAACATGACCCCCTCGACGACCGTGTAATCCTTGCGGAGCGAACACCCCGCGGCCGCCAGACAGACCGCGGCGACGGCACACGCCATATACCCTTTCAGCATAAAATTCGTACTTTTATACCGCAAAAATACGATTTTCCCGGGAGATACGCCCTTTTTATTGCAAATAAGCAATAATTCTTCATTTTTAATTTTTAATTATCAATTTATTCGTACCTTTGCCGAACGCTCTGGCGTGATTCCGGTAAGGGGAATGCGTCGTAGAGTGGAACTTAAATAACTCAACACACAAATGGCTTATTTAACCGCAGAAAAAAAGCAGGAGCTTTTCGGCCAGTACGGCAAGTCCAACACCGACACGGGTTCTCCCGAGAGCCAGATCGCGCTGTTCTCGTACCGTATCAGCCACCTTACGAACCACCTCAAGAGCAACAAGCACGACTTCGGCACCCAGCGCGCACTGCTGCGCCTGGTAGGTAAGCGCCGCCAGTTGCTGGAATACCTCAAGGAGGTCGACATCGAGCGCTACCGCGCCATCGTCAAGACGCTCAACCTCCGCAAGTAATCCGCGAGGAAGAAATGAGGGCAATCTCCCACAAAGGGATTGCCTTCATTTTCGTAAAAACGAACAACAACAAGTACTATAGGTCAAAAAATTTTATGGAAGAAAAGAAGCTGTACAATGCAGTCCGCAAGATCATCACGCTGGCCGACGGACGCCAGATCGAGATCGAAACGGGCAAGCTGGCCAAGCAGGCCGACGGCTCGGTAGTCGTCAAGATGGGCGACACGATGCTGCTGGGTACTGTCGTAGCGGCCAAAGACGCCAAACCCGACACCGACTTCATGCCCCTGCAAGTCGAATACAAGGAGAAATACGCCTCGTGCGGCCGCTATCCGGGCGGCTTCATGAAACGCGAAGGCAAGGCCAACGACGCGGAGGTGCTCACGGCACGTCTGATCGACCGTGCCCTGCGCCCGCTGTTCCCCTCGGACTACCACGCCGAAGTTTACGTCACGGTGAACCTGATTTCGGCGGACAAGGATATTCAACCCGATGCGCTGGCCGGACTGGCCGCATCGGCCGCACTGGCCGTGTCGGACATTCCGTTCGGCGGCCCGATTTCGGAAGTGCGCGTCGTACGCAAGAACGGCCAGTACGCCATCAACCCCGGATTCTCGGAGATGGCCGAATGCGACCTGGACATCATGGTCGGCGGTACGATCGACAACATTCTGATGGTCGAGGGCGAGATGAAGGAGGTTTCGGAGGAAGTGATGCTCGGAGCCATCAAGTTCGCCCACGAAGAGATCAAGAAACACTGCGCCGTCCAAATCGAACTGGCCAAGGAACTGGGCAAGGATGTGAAACGCACCTACTGCCACGAAGTCAACGACGAAGAACTGCGCCAGACTATCATCCGCGAACTCTACGACAAGGCCTACGCCATCGCCACGAGCGGCACGATGAAACACGAACGCAGCGACATGTTCGATGCGCTGGAAGCCGAATTCGCCTCGCGCTACACCGAGGAGGAACTGGTGGAGAAAGCCCCGCTGATTCACAAGTACTTCCACGACGACGTGCAGAAGAAGGCCATGCGCAACATGATTCTCGACGAGGGCAAGCGCCTGGACGGCCGCCGCACGGACGAAATCCGCCCCATCTGGTGCGAAGTGGGCTACCTGCCCGCCGCCCACGGCTCGGCGATTTTCACCCGCGGCGAAACGCAGTCGCTGACGACCGTGACGCTCGGTACGAAACTTGATGAGAAAGTCAAGGACGAAGTACTGGTACAGGGGACCGAACAATTCGTACTGCACTACAATTTCCCGCCTTTCTCGACGGGCGAAGCCAAGGCCGCACGCGGTCTGAGCCGCCGCGAAATCGGCCACGGACACTTGGCATGGCGCGCGCTGAAGCCGATGATACCGCTGGGCGAGGAGAACCCCTACGCCGTGCGCGTGGTATCGGACATCCTGGAATCGAACGGCTCGTCGTCGATGGCGACCGTCTGCGCCGGCACGCTGGCGCTGATGGATGCGGGCGTGAAAATCAAGAAACCCGTGTCGGGTATCGCCATGGGTCTGATTTCGGATTCGGCGAGCGGCAAATGGGCCGTGCTGTCGGACATCCTGGGCGACGAAGACCACCTGGGCGACATGGACTTCAAGGTGACGGGTACCCGCGACGGTATCACCGCCACGCAGATGGACATCAAGGTCGACGGTCTGTCGTACGAAGTACTGGCCGCGGCGCTGGAGCAGGCACGCAAGGGCCGCATGCACATCCTTGACAAGATTACGGAGTGCATAGCCGAACCTCGCGCCGACTACCGCCCGTTCGTACCGCGCATCGTACAGATTACCATCCCGCAGGATATGATCGGCGCCGTCATCGGCCCGGGCGGCAAGGTGATCCAGGACATTCAGAAGACCACCGGCACGACCATCACCATCACCGAAGTGGACCAGAAAGGCATCGTGGACATCTTCGGCATCGACAAAGCCGCGCTGGACGGCGCTCTGGCCCGCATCAAAGCCATCGTAGCGGTGCCGGAAGTAGGCGAAACCTACCACGGCAAAATCCGCTCCATCGTAGCGTTCGGCGCATTCGTCGAAATCATGCCGGGCAAGGACGCCCTGCTCCACATCTCGGAAATCGACTACAAACGCTTCGAGACGATGGACGAAACGGGTCTGAAAGAAGGCGACGAAATCGACGTGAAACTCATCGGTGTGGACGCCAAGACCGGAAAACTGAAACTTTCGCGCAAAGCGCTTCTCCCCAAACCGGAGGGCTATGTGGAACGCGAACGCCGCCCCCGTCCGGAACGTCGGGGCCACAAAGAGGAGTAATCCGGTGAGAGGATGATATTTCGGGCCGAAAATTTTTCGCAAAAACGACCCGAAATATTGCACAATCGCCGAGAGTTTCCTATATTTGCCCTGTCTGCTCCCCTGCGGCATCCTGTTTGAGGGAGAGGCGAGGAGGAAAAAGCAGGCATGACGCCTGCGAAAAGGAAACCCGGCGACGGAACCGAACGAGGCAAACAACAAAATAAACACATTAAATTTCTATCGAGATGAAAAACTTCATGAAATTGAGCGTCGTGCTCGTAGCCGGCGCGCTGGCTTTCTCGAGCTGCAACTGCTTCAAGAAGATGGCCAAGAACCGCGACGAGGTGAACCTGACCGTCAATCCGGAGGTGCTGACGCTGAACAACGGCTTCGTAGCCGCCGACATCAACGTGACGTTCCCCGAAAGCTATTTCAATAAGAAAGCCGTTGTCAAAGTTACGCCCGTCATCGTATTCGAGGGCGGCGAAGTGGCCGGCACGCCCAAGTTCTACCAGGGCTCGAGCGTAGACGAAAACTACACGGTCGTAGCCAACAACGGCGGCAGCTTCACGCAACACGTAGAATTCCCCTACGATCCCCGCATGGACCAGTGCGCCCTCCAGCTCCGCGCCGAAATCAAGTGCGCGAGCGGCGGCTGCAAGGAATTCACGCTGGTCAACCTGAACGACGGCTCGATCGCCACCAAGGAACAGATGGAAGTGCTCGCCGGCAACGACGAGGCTGCCAAGGCCGCGCTGGCCAAGGAATTCGGTCTGACCGTAGCCTATGGTCTGAACACCCTGCAGAAGGACATCAAGTACGGCGACATCATGGAGCCGATGGCCAACAACTACAAGCGTGTGACCACCGTAGTGGACAAGACCGACCTGCTCTACGCCATCAACTCGTCGGTTGTGACGAAGAAGAACGAGCGCAAGGCCGACCTCGGCAACTTCAAGGACAATGTCGACAAGAACCTGCACAACGACCGCGCTACGCAGAACATCGCCATCAAGGGCTACGCTTCGCCCGACGGTCCGGAGAAGTTCAACGACAAGCTCTCGAAAGCCCGCAGCGAATCGGGTAAGAAAGTGGTTGCCAAACTGCTGAAGAACTCGGGTCTGGAAATCGACGCCGCAGCCTACGGTGAGGACTGGGCAGGCTTCAAGGAGCTGGTCGAGAAGTCGGACATCAAGGACAAGAACCTGATTCTCCAGGTACTGAGCCTCTACAACTCGCCCGCACAGCGCGAGAGCGAAATCAAGAACATGACCTCGGTGTTCAACGAACTGAAGAGCGACATTCTTCCCGAACTGCGCCGCTCGCAGATCGTCAACAGCACCGACATCCAGGGCAAGACCGACGCCGAAATCATGGCCGCCTACCGCAACGGTGACGACCTGACCGTCGAGGAATACCTCTACGCTGCCGAGACGCTGGCCAACGGTGCCAACGAGCAGGTTTCGATTCTCGCAACCGCTGCCAAGAAGTACAACGACGCACGCGTATACAACAACCTCGGCGTTGCTCAGACCAAGGCCGGTCAGAAAGCCTCGGCGCTGAAGTCGTTCGAGAAAGCCGCTTCGCTGGATTCGTCGAAGGAGCTCAACAAGAACCTCCTGCTGTCGAACCTGGCCAACGGCCGCACCGCAGAAGCCAAGAAGTACGCTCAGTCGGCCGACGCCGAGAGCAAGGCTGCTCTGGCTGCCGCACAGGGCGACTACAAGACGGCCGCCAACTCGCTTGAGGGCTACAACGCTGCCGTTGCTTCGGTGATGAACAACGACCTGGCCGCCGCCAAGAAAGCTATTGCCAAGGACAACTCGGCCGACGCCGACTACCTGCGCGCCGTCATCGCAGTGAAAGAGGGCGACCTGAACACTGCCGACGCACAGCTCAAGAGCGCCGTGTCGAAGAACCCGGCACTCGCCGACAAGGCCGCCAAGGACATCAATCTGAAAGCGCTGCGGAAATAATTTCCCTGCCGACCATGAAAAAAGCGCCCGGACATGCGACCCGGGCGCTTTTTTTGCAGGCATGCCGCATGCGGAAAATCAATTATTTTTTCCTACATTTGCACTATCCGGACCATGCCGGCAGCCGTTTTCAAGAACAAACCAACGAACCGCATACCTATGGAATACGCAAACCAGCTCAGCGAATACGCCCCCGCGCAGAGCGCGGCGGAAGTCGACGAACGCGTGGCGCAGATACGCAAGCTCGCCGAACGCAACCACAACGCCGAAGTCTACAAATTCTGCTACTCGGCCATCGACATCACGACCCTGTCGTGCAACGATTCGGTGACCTCCGTGACGGAATTCGCCCGCAAGACCGCCGAGTTCTACGGCAAATATCCCCATATTCCCAACGTGGCGTCGATCTGCATCTACCCTTCGTTCGTAGAGACCGTGGGGCTGGCCATCGACGGCACGCCGATGCGCATCACGTCGGTCGCCGGAGGGTTCCCCGCGGCACAGACGTTCCTCGAAGTCAAGGCGCTTGAAGTCGCCATGGCCATCGAGAACGGAGCCGACGAAATCGACATCGTGCTCAACGTGGGCCGGATGCTCACGGGCGAATACAACGAAGCGGCCAACGAAGTGGAGGTCATCCGCTCGGAGATGGACCGCGACGTGGTGCTGAAAGTCATCATCGAATCGGGCGCGCTCAAAACCCCCGAACTCATCCGCAAGGCGTCGGTTCTCTCGATGCTGGCGGGCGCCGACTTCATCAAGACCTCGACCGGAAAAATCGACGTAGCCGCGACGCCCGAAGCCGCGGTCGTGATGTGCGAAGCCATCCGCGACTTCTACGACAAGACCGGACGCAAGGTCGGCTTCAAGGCCGCAGGCGGCGTCCGCACGGCCGAAGATGCGGCGCTCTACTACACCATCGTCGAGGAAATCCTGGGCAAAGAGTGGCTCACGACCGAATTGTTCCGCATCGGCGCTTCGTCGGCCGCGAACAACCTGCTGTCGGCCATCGAGGGCAAGGAAATCAAATATTATTAATAGTCCCCCGCCCCTGCAAACTCAAAGGCGGTCCCCAGATACTGGGGACCGCCTTTTTACGAAACGCAGCAAGACGCGGCTATGGTTCTTTCTTGATGCAGCGCACGAAACAAGCGTCCTTGCCACTCGCAACGTTGGCATAACCGATGCTGTTGAAATCGAAGGTGAAGTAATTGATGTCCCAGCCCAAGCAACTATTTACCAGGCTATTATACCAATACACTCCGCCAGGTCGTCTGAAAATGTCGTAAAACAGCGGGCAATCCTTCACTCCGGGCAACGGGTAGTAACTCTGCCGGCCGGAAGAATATCTCAGGATTCCATGCTCCGCGTTTCTTCGGTGCCCGTAACCGGAAGCGCCGATCGGGAAAAAGAGGTTCTTGCCCGTCACCTTGTTATAGACGAAGCAGCCGCGCATGCCACGGCCCTCGCTGTTATGGGTGTAGTCATAGCCGTAGACCTCGTCGATATGGTCGGCGGTCGCCACCGCATCGTCGCCGTAGAGAACGCCGTAGCCCTGCTCTATCTCTTCGCTCTCGAACAGCACCCGATAATCGGCATCCTGGGCCACCCGCATGTCGGACGTGGGGTCCGCAAAGGTCTCCGATACGGATGCAAACGGGATTTCGTCCCATTGCTTAGTCTCGCCCGTACCGGCGATGACCAAACCGTCGGCCGGAGACAATTTGAAGTCTTCGGGCTCCACATGAATCCAGGGGGCCTTGGAATTCCTGTTGTTCAGCGCGTCGATGGGGTCGTCCCAGTTGCCGAACTTGAACAGAGAACCCTCCTCCAAGGGGGTATGCGCCCGCTCCGTGCGGGTCTTCATGTTCTCGGCATACCACAGCACATCGCCGTCGAGCAGATTGTCGGGCTCGTTCCCCTGTCTGACGAAAATCAGATGCTGGCAAGTATAGTTGTGGTACTCGACCCGGATGATGGCATAGCGGTTCGCACCGGGACTTCCGCCCTTGAAATCCACGTTGAAATCTATCGTACTGCCTGTCTTGCCGTGCACGATGTCGCCGTAGACCGGATCTTCGTTCCTGACCAGCTCCGATTTGCCGGAACGGCCCGAGAGCGTAATTCCGTCGCCGTTGTGCCTGCTCACGACATAAGCCCGCCACGGACCGTCCGACTGGAACGCCTCGAAACGCTCCGCGTTTTCCTCCGGCAGCCGCTTCAGGACCACGTGGAACGACTTGTTGTTGCCGCTGCTGCGGTAAATCCCCTTGGGATTCACGATCCGGCGGACCTGGTAGATATGCACGATGTTCTCGAAAGGCGGATTCAGCCCCTCCAGCTTGGTGGTAATCTTCACGATTGCTTTCCGCTGGTGCGCCACGTAGGGATTGTTGCCGGTGTAGCCCGTCGTCGTTATGAGCTGCTTGGCCCGCGTGTACATGGGGATGTAGATGTTGTACGTGTCGGCCTCCGTCGGATGCTTCACCACGCGGTAGGTGTCGGTGCTTTCGGAACCGGCCGTGGCGAATTCCCCCTCGTCGAAATCCCGGTACTCGCGCTCTCCCCGCTTGGGAATCTGGTTGTAATAGAACTCGTTGGTAGTTCCGAAGATGACCGTCTGCATCGTCTGGTGGAGCGACAGAAAACCGTTCCACTGGTTCTGCTCGGGCAGGTCCATCTTATCATAATAAACCTCCGGCTCGGCGTTGTGGGGCGCCCAGCGGTTGTCGATGATTTCCGCCTTCATGTACTCGATTTTCCTGCCGCCCGTCGCCACCTTGATGGGATACATCATGGAGTGGTTGTAGAGATAGGAAATATAATAAGGCTCGGGGGCCATCACGCCCGGTTCGGGCTCCTCGTACTCGATGTGCCAGTCGGCCTCGTTGGCGAAATTCTTGAACTTCAGCGTCACCTTGTAGTGGCAGTTGCGGCGGGCGTCGTAGTCTTTCATCACGTCCTGTCCCAACATGAAACGATAGGTGATGGGACCGTTGCCCAGCTTCTCGGAGTTGTTGGAGATGTAGCGCGCCTTGACCTCTATGTATGTACCGTAGGTCTTGTCGTCCTTGAGCTTGTAATCCGGATATTTGTCCGGGTCGTTCGGCAGCCCGGGCGCATCCAGCACACCGTCGCCGTCGGCGTCCTGCCTTTTGTCCTTGCCCGTGCCCTGCATGTTCTCATAAAAGAACAGCGCCGGATCGGTCTCGCCGTGAGAACCCAAGTAGGGGGCACCCACCATGATGCAATGGCCCTTGCAGCCGTCGTCGCAATCGAAATCGTCGGAATGGCCGCCGTCGTGATAATAGATCGTCTCGCCGTCGGGCATGTCGGGTCCGTTCGCGGGAAAATCCAGCGCATAGCCTGCGGCACCGACGTTATTGTCCTTTCCGAGATAGCACTGCTGCGGTATGTCCTTGATTTGCACCGACTGAATATAGATGAAAACGCCCTCTTTCAACCCGCTGCCGTCGTAGGCGACGGTCACTTTGGAAGCTGCGCGGCGCAGCCACGCATGCAGGTTGAGGGTATTTTCATGCAATTCGAGCGGCTGGTCCTCCGGCTGCACCGAAGAAGTCTTCGTGAAATACCCGATCATCTGACCGTTGGCGGCCATGTCGGTGGCGTTCCAAGTGAGCGGCAGGCTCTTGAGCCCCGCCACGGTGCCGACAGCGCCGGCATGGACTTCGAGCAAATCGGGGATATTGGCCACCGCGTACATGCGATATCTGCCGAAAGCGATCTTTTCCGGCAGCTCGAACGTGACGCGCTTGGTCCGGGACTCGGCGCTCACCCCGTTCTCGGCATCCGCGTCGGCGCGGTCCATCTCCGAAGCCTTGTAATCCGCGACCGAATAACTTTTCACGAGCTTGCCGCTCTGATAATCATACAACAGCACATGAAGGCTGGAAATCTCCTTGATGGCATCGCCGGCGGCCCGTGTCTGCACAAGTCCGACAGACATGGGCTTGAAATCCACCGTGGCGCACACCCGGGCCATGCCTTTTTCGGCGAGGCCGTCGGCCATGAAATCGTCCCGGCAGCCCATGGCTGCAAAGACCGCCGAACAAACGAGGAGACACAATATAAAACGCTTCATCTTTCTACGCTTGCTATGAGCTACAATCCGAACTCGGGTTCGAGAATCACTTCGCTGTAAGGAATCACATCGACCTGTACCTCCTTTTCCTGAAAGGTGGCATCCACCACGACATGCGTATTGCGGAAAAGGGCTTTGAGGTTGCCGAAAGGACGGCTGAACACCTGCTCCATGTTGTTGTCATCCGTCAAGCGGAACGTCATGGTGTAGGCCTGCTCGCCGTCCGGATTGCCGCCGGACGCTTTCAGGCTCTTGCTTTCCGGGAGGTAGAACGCCGGATAGACGGCCGTGCCGGGTTTCGGCACCCCCATGTCGTATGCGAATCCGGCCACCCGGAAATTGTCCGGCGCCGGAACCGTGACCCTATCGGAAAGCGTCCCGGCAGGGATGTCGTAGTCCATGATCCACCCTCTTTTGTCCGCCAGCTCCCTGTCGTCGGGATTCCGCTGCGATTCGTCCGAGACCCTTTTCAGCCAGGTTATCCAGAAAAGTTCGCTTTCGCTCCCGTCCGCTTCCCGAAACCGCATCGTCGGGCTCTTCTTGCGGGGCATCAGATAGGTATGGCCTGCAATGTCCGAAACCGCAATGCTGTTTACCGTAACCGGGCCGCTGCGCATGTTCTTGAAACGGAACGTGAATTTCGTGGCGGCACGCACTAAGTAGAACCGGCACTCTTTCGACGCCTGCCCGACCTCCACTTCGTACATGGCGCTCATCGGGATAGAAGGGCCTGCGTAGTCGGGGACGAAAGAGAGATTGCCGACCTTCTCCCCGAACCCGGCGTCGCCTGCCGCGAAACCGTCCAGCTCCATATTGTCCAAGCCGGGAACGCTCGCTTCGTTGGCTATCAGATAAACCGCCTTCGTCTCGGCCTCCCTCACCTTGACGAGCTGCGTGCATGCGGTCTGCAAACCGGCGCCGAAATCCAGCAAACGGTTGTACTCCACCGTACCGTCGGCATGCAGGATGACGATACGCAGCGTCTCCATCTTTTCCTCGTCCGGGAAACCGTCGTCCGCCCCGGAGCGCGGCGCCCCGAGAACTTCCGTATTGAGCACGAGCGTCACCGTACCGTCGGCACCGGAGGGCGTATCGGCACCCGCTTTCCGCTGACAGGCCCCCAGCGTCAAGACGAGACAGAACACCGGAGCCATCCAAAGGATATGTCGCGACATAAGTTTCATTTTATCCTACCGAAAAAACGCCTGCTCAATCCAGACCCGAATCGTTGAGCACTACCTGCCACGAATTGACCTGGATCACGGTACTTACCCAGTTGTCGTTCCGGTCGAGGAAGAAAGTCATGTTGTACTCGTCCGCGCGGTCGAGATACTCCTGGTCGTCCATCTGCTGATGGTGCGCGCCCTTTACCAGCAAGGCGTAATCAATGACGGGCAAGGAAGCGATCAGCTTGCCGTCCGACGCAGAGCAGATGGTCAGCATGGGCTGTCTGTACTTCGTCCAGTCCCTCATGACCAGGCGGTTCACGGTCAGCTCCGCCACAGCGACCTGCACGGAAGTGATGGCGCGGCCCTTCTCCACACCCGCCGCTCCGGAATAGACCTTCCACGGCCGATACACGACAGGCTCCTCGCGAAGTATCGAATTGTCGAACGCCAGCCAGCCGTTGTCGTCCTCGATGCTGAACTCGAAGTCGGCCGGGTGGATGTCCTCGCCGGAAAGATGCTGCAACACCACACGGAAGACGTTCGTATCCTTGGTGAGCGACATTTCATAAATGTACTCTCCCCCGTCGTGATTGTCGGGCAGCTCCACCTCCATCATGCCATGGAACAACGGCTGCAAATCCCGGTCGGAATAAGCCGGCTGCTTCACACCGTCCGAACTCTCGGGCGAGATCACCGAAACGCAGTTCATCCGGCAATGCAGGTCCCGGGGATCGCGCGCGGGCTCCGCGTCCGGCAAGCAGAAAGACGCTCCGTCGCCCAGTCCGCACCATGCGACCAGCCGGTACTTGCCGGGGTCGAGGGGCAGCGTCATGACGTAATCCCTGGCCGCGAGCGCCTCGCCCTGCTCGGAACTCTCCCACACCAGCTCGTCCTCCATGTCGAACGCGCAGAGCCTGATGGACTTCACCTCGTGGGCAAAGGCGTCGGCGAACTTCAGATTCATGTCATAGCGGAACTTGACCCGATAATAGACCGTGCAATCCTCCTCCTGCTCATAGACAAAGCCATTGCAGGATACAAGCGCGGCAAACGCAGTCAACGCCACCGAAAGCCGCCGAATATGATACCATATATTCATCCTGATACTGAAATTTTCAAGGAAACCGCGGCCGCCACACGCGCTCCACCGCCCTCTCCTGTAATTACCACTCCAAATCGGTGTCGTTGTCGACCACCCTCCATGCGAGGATTTTGACTTCTGCGGCGATGTACGTTTCGTCCTTGTCCGGCTTTTGCGGGACAATCACCTCGTCGGGGTCATAGACCGGAGTGCCCAGACCGACCACGCTGTTGATATTGACGTCGTAGATGTGGTTGCGCACCACGCCGTAAAGGCCCTTGGTCTCGGCCGCACCCAGATGCCGGATGTCCGTATAATAATAGGTCAGGCCGGACTTCCAGACTTTGGCCCCGGGTATCTCTTTGAGCATGCCGTCGACCTGGCTGCCTGTCAGCGTGGCGGCATCCGAAGCGCTTGCATAAAACTGCAGGCTCCTGGCCGCGTCGGTCAGTTGCAGGCAGCTCAAGTATCGGGGGCTCTCCTCCGAACTGTCGTCGGCCATCCCCGCGGCCGTAGCAGTGACGAACCGCACGTGCTCCGGCTTGATGGAAACGAAACCGCTTCCCTCCTTTACATAAATATCCGTCGACACGGTGTTCAGCATGGCGGTCTTCGCACCCGCTTCCGTGTAATCCATACCCGCCCATCTGGCCAGGTCGACCGGAGTTGCCTGGTTGTTGCCGTCGACGGTCACCAACACGGCCGCAATGATTGCCTGCGTGCGGTTGCTGGTCTGCGCGGCAGGGTCGTAGCTGCTCTTGGTTCCGTCGCTGAAATTGTCGGCGGCGTTTTCGAGACAATAGGCGGCACCCTTGGGCCCGACCTCCTGCGCGATGTCGCTATACCTGACATATCCGAGCGTCAGCCGGTCGGGGTTCATGGCCCAATAGGAGCGGAAGAAGTCGGAATTGTTCCAAATCCAGCCTAAGTTCCAGGCGGCCGGGGTATTGACTTTCTTGAAAAGGTAGGAGTTGTCGACCGTGCCGGTAACGTCCCACGCGGTAAAGAGGGCGTAGACCTGATTGCCGCCGGACTTGATTTCCTGGCCGCTGTGGTCTTTCAGCGCCACCGCCACATAGGTTTGGCCGTTGTAGGTCACCCCGCCTTTCGTAACGACGCCGCCGGTCCATGCAGTCCTCAACCTTGTTTTGGCCACAACGCGCTCTATATGAACGACTATGGGATTTTCCTTGGCCAACTCCTCCGTCTCGCAAAGATGCGACGGCTTGATTTCGGTCACGACGACCAACCCCTCTGCCCCGGCATACGAAGAACTCGTCATCAGAAAATGCGGGTCGGTCCCGTTCTCCCTCTGCGGCGAATCGTAGGCGCCGATTTTCCGACACAGCTCCGCGAGGGAGAGAGCCTCGGTTCCGAGCCCGGCGATTTCGTAATTGGCGACGGCGACCAAACTGCTGATGCTGGCCGTACCCGTACTGACCATAACAACGGCCTGCAACTTCTTCTCCGCGGCGTCCGCGCCCTTCGGGTCTCCGACCTCCGGACAATCCACATAATTGACGGTCGCACCGGGACTTACCGCAGCCGCCTGACCGGCGCTGTCGAAGAAATAGAGTCTCAGAGAATAGACCTTGTCCTCGGCGTCCGAACCGGTTTCGTAATCGTCGGCCAACGCTTTTTTCGTTACCGGATTCGCCATTTCGACAGCCAGGAAACGGCCGCTGTCCTCCGAACCGTTCGCACCGCCCGGCGCTTCTTTTTCAGAACAGGCGCAGAACGCCGCCACGGCGGCCAGGCACCCCAATAAACCCGAGAGTTTCATTACTACACTTGTTTTTGAAAAAAAACTATTCGATATATTGTTTGTATCCTTTTCTTTCCCGCAGCTCCTCCAGCGTCGCCGCGGCTTTCTCGAACCCCATGCCGGCGGCTTTCTCCAGATAAAGGACCGCCGTCCCGTAATCTTTCTCGCGGATGGCGAGCGCCCCGCGGGCATAGACCGCCTCGGCCGAATCGCCCGCCCTGGCCAGGTACCTGCGCGCCGCGTCGTGGTTGCCCCGGCGCATGGCGGCATTCGCGGCGTTCAAGTTGGCGGTTTTGTCGCGGGGGAAGAGACGCACCGCCTTTTCAAACACCTCGGTAAATTCGGCGGTGCCGGGCTCGTAGGTCCGGGCCACGAGGTAGAACTCGTTCAGGCTCAGCTTATACGGCTGCTCCACGAAGATACGCTTGATTTCCTCCAGGTCAGTGTAGCTGCGCACCTTGTAATCAATGCGATATTCCGTACGCCGCAAGGCCGGATAGCAATGCCGCAGCAGAAAATCGTACTGCCGGGGATAGGTCCGCTTGATTTTCGCCTCCTTGGCATCCGGGTTCATCCGGCTGTCTATGATTCTGAGGATTTCCCGGCGATGACCGATGTCGGACTGCTCCACGTATCGCCGCAGCCCTTTCCAGTCCTCCGGCTCGTATTCCGTGCGAATGAGGTTGTCGGAGAAATGGTACAGGTTCCGGATGTACCTTTTGAGCGCCCGGGTGCGCCCTATCGCCAAATCCCGGTTGTGCCAATAGGGGCTTTCGGGCGAGGCGTAGCCCTTGAGCCACACCGAGACGATGGATATGTCCTTGTCGTAGCGCACGGAATCAATGGTGGCCTTGATTTTGCCGAGCTCGGCCGCATTGCGCCGATACCCCCTATAAATCACGGTCTGGTCTACCGGGAAGTCGATGAAGGCCGCTCCCGACAGCGAACGGGTTTTCGTGATTTCGGCTTCGGGACGCACGAACACCAGCTCCGGGAAGAAGACCTCGTTGTAATGTCCGAGCTCGCCCTCGTATTGCGCCAATGTTTCATGGCAGCACCCCAAGTCGCGGCGGTGGAACTTGAGGGCGGCCCCGTCCATCCACTCTTCGTAAAGGACGAGCCGATGATAATCCATGTTGTCCGGCTTCCGCGACGCCTTGTAAACAGCTTCCTGCTCGCCCAGGATGTCGCTTATGCCGTTGCGCATGTAATAGTAATAGCGTCTGCGTCCATATACGCCTATCGACGGCAGGTCGAGCGAATCCGCTCCGCTGACCAGACGCGGCGTGAGCAGCACGGCCCTGTTGGAGGCCACGTCGAGCCCGGCCAAATCCACGCCTAACTCCACGGTGAGATACTTGCCGTTCCGGTTCACCTTGAAATGCTCGACGGCGACACCGGGGACGATGGCGGTCGTCTCCTGCGCCAGGCCGTCCGCTCCCGATCCCAGAAGAACCGCAAGGATGAATATCGTACTTTTCCAGCTCATTGCGCCCTAAAACACGTAAACCAAGTTAATGGCCGCCTTGGTAGGCCCCACGTAATGATGCGGCCGGTTCGTTTCGACCTTTTTCCCGCATCCCGAACACCGGAACCTGTCGTAACGGGTATAAGAATAGCCGAACCCCACCTCCATTTCCAGGTTCCAATGGAGGCCCAGTATCCACGTGTAGCCGTACGCTACCCCGCCGCCCACGAACCAACCCTGGAACCGGGCGTCCTTGAGCTTGCGCGCATCGGTGCCCAGCAGGTTGAACCGGCCGTCGAATCCTCCGATACTGTATTGTCCTCCATGGGTGTGCAGGCCGAAGAAATGACCGGAAAAACGGTCGCAGAACCAATAACGGAATTCGGGCTGCACGGCCCAATGCCGCCAGCGCCTGTCGTTCGACAGCGTCCAGACATTGACGTCTCCCCTAAGATCAAAAGTCCATCTGGGAGCGAGACCCGTCTCGACCCCAAGATTGACGTTCAGAAAAGCATCGGAAACCAGGTTCGTCTTTATCGCGGCCTTTTGCGCACAGAGTTCCTGCGGAACACCTGTCACGGCAATCGCCAACAACAAGAGTATACGTTTCATGCCCTCTATCGCTTTGATATTCACCAACCCCTCCCCGCAGGGGCATTCGTCTTTCCGCTGGATAAATGATTATAGCCGCAAAAATAAAAAATACATGCGAGCAATCAAATAAATAGGCAAAAAAATATGCGGCCGCGAACGAAACGGGAATCAATAATCGTCCGACGAAAAGAGGTCGGGTGTAAGCAGCTCGTCCTCCTCCAGATAATCGGGTTCGGCCTCGGCGTCGGACTTCTCCGCAGCCCGGGCCGGAGCGGCCACGGCGTTCCGTGCGGCCTTGGCTTTCGGCTCCGTTTCCGCTTCCGGCTGCGTTTCCGCTTCCGGTTGCGAACGCATGAACGACGGCAGCGAAAAATCCACGTTCCCGATCATCGAACGGTAGCGGTCGCGCCCGAGGACCGTGAAGACCAAGACGGCGATGACGGCCGCCGAAAAGAGCATTCCGATAAGTTTCTTAATCATCTGTCTGTTTGTCGTTTAAGATTTCGATGGCACGCCCTATCACCTTGTCCACAGGGTAGATGTTGGCGTAGAAACCCGTATCTTCCAACTTGGTGTTGCGCCCGATGTAGGCCCTCAGCTGCGCTTCGATAAGCCGCCGCGACCGGGCGATTTCGGCGTACTGCGGTTCGACGCCCTTGAGGGCCGCATAGCGGATGAAGCTGTTGACCAGCGTTTTGTCGCTGTCGAGCAGCTCCTTGAGCTGGGCGACGGTCTCCACGGCGTTGAGCGCGTCGCGGTGACGGTCGGCATACTCGATGGTATAGCGATAGAGAATGTTGCGGCCCGCAACCTCCACGAAATAATCCGTCACGTCGGTCGTGTCGGCCGGGACGAAGAAGTCGGGCATGATGCCCCCGCCGCCGTAGACCACCTTGCCGCCGGGCGTCACGAAACGCAGCGAATCGGCGAAACGGATGCTGTCGGCCGAGAAAAACTCGTTGTTGCGGTAACGGTTCCAGAGCTCCTCCTCGTAATCGGCATCGCGGCCGATGGTATAGGGCTTCTGAATCGAACGGCCCGTAGGGGTGTAGTAGCGCGCCGTGGTCAGACGCAGGGCCGAACCGTCGGGATAGGGAACCTGCTGCTGCACAAGCCCCTTGCCGAACGAACGGCGGCCTACGATGGTGCTGCGGTCGTTGTCCTGCAACGCCCCGGCCAGAATCTCGCTCGACGAAGCGCTCCCCTCGTCGATAAGCACCGCGACCTCCATCTCCTGGGCGGTGCCCGTTCCGTCGGCATACTCGCGCAGCTGCTCCTTGTTGCGGTCCTCGGTGTAGACAATCAGCTGCCCCTTGTGGAGAAATTCGTTGGCCACGGCAATCGCCTGGTCGAGGAACCCTCCGGCATTGCCGCGCAGGTCGAAAATCAGCCGGTCGACCCCCTCGGCGCGCAAAAGGGCGAGCGCCCGGCGCATCTCCACCGCGGTGGTCCGGGCGAACTGGCCCAGCTTGATATAACCGATGCTGCCCTCGATGCGGAACGCCGATTCGATGCTCTTGATGGGGATGGCGCCGCGCACGACCTCCACCTCCACCAGCTCGGGAATCCGCTGCCGCTCCAACCCGAGACGCACGGTCGTGCCGCGCGGCCCGCGCAGGCGCCTGACGATGTCGTTCTGCGGAATCTTGCGCCCGGCGACCAGCGAATCGTCGATTTCGATGATGCGGTCGCCCGCCCGGACCCCGACCTTGTCGCTGGGCCCCTGCGCAATGACGTTCAGCACGATAACCGTGTCGGTCGCCATGTTGAAAACCACGCCGATGCCGTCGAACTCGCCTTCGAGCGACTCGTTCATGGCCGCCATTTCGGCCGCGGGAATATAGACCGAATGGGGGTCGAGCTCGCCGACCAGAAGTGGGATGACATGCTCGGCGAGCGAATCCATCGGCACCGGGTCGACGTACTTGTTCTCGATGAGCGAAAGGGTCTGCAAAAGTTTGCTGTCGGCACGCTCCTGGGGCAGAAACGCCTGCGGCACGCCCGAATGGCGTCCGGCATAGAGCCCCAGCGCCGCACCGGCGACTACCCCGGCCGCCAGCAGCAGCGGGAAGACAACGGTCCGTATGGAATTGTTGTACATTATTTATTTTTGAAAGTGTAGGCCAATCCGACGCTCAGCAGCGTCTTGGTCTGCACGTCCACATTTTGTGCCCGGTTGTAGTAAAGCTCGAAGTTGAGCGTCGTGGAAAGGTACTTCGTAGCCTTGATGTCGATGGTGTTGGTCCAGCGCACGGTCGGGTGGATGGGCAGATTGGGCTTGGCCGAAATCGGCGCGTTCTCGGTGTTGTTCCACTCGTCGAGCGCGTGCATGTAGTCGGAATAGTCCGAAATCTTGTTGCGCTGCCCGATGTCGGTGATCCAACCGTAGAACGAGAAGACCGACGTACGGTAACGGAAGATACCTTTGCGGCCGAACGTGCGGTCGAAGTCGATCTGCACCGAAGAACCGCCCTCGTACTTCGACGACTTGTCGGGTCCGGCCAGACCGTAGGTCTGCCAACCCTCCTTCTTGTCCCACTTGTTCTCGCGAATCTGAGCGCTCTCCACGAAAACGGCGCTCAAGGCGATGGGCGAGATGTTGACCACGATAGGGAACTTGGGCTTGGGACACTTGTAGGTGATACCGAGCGAGATGTCGAGGTAGCCCGGCGCCATGAAGGCGCTCTTGCGCTCGATCTCCCCCTGCTGCGTACGCGAAATGTAGCCGTTGGCGAACTGGCTGCGGAACTTGAAGATGGCACCGTAGGACCAGTTTTTCGACATCTTGAACGACGGTGCCACCGAGATGTCGAACTCGTCCTGGTTCTTGAACCACACGCCCTCGCTGCTGGTGCCGTCGTCGGTCTTGGTCTCGACCTTCATGCGGTTGTAGCCGAACTTGGCGATGAACTTGGTTTCGACGGAAAAGAGGTTCTTGGTATATGTATGGTTCAGAAACAGATTGGCCATCAGCGCGATGGAGTTGTCACCGCCCGAGACCTTGATCCAGGGGTCGTTGTAGGAGGTGAGCGCGCCCTGCAGCCCGCCGCCGAATTCGAGCTTGTTGCGCTCCTTGCGGATGGCGGCCCGCTCGGCCCGGTAGCGGGCCCGGTTGAAATAGGCCACGTCGACCGGCGTGGACTTGACCGGGTCGCGGAAAGTCACGTTCTCCTGGCGGGCATCCACCTCGTCGATGGAAAACTGGGCCGAAGCGGAGGGCGCCGCAGCGAGCGCCGGCAGAAGCAAAAGCAGCGAATGGAATTTCATAGAACAGGGGATGATGGAATTTCAACCGCAAATTTATGAAAATATTTGCAGAAATCTTATTTTTGCAACAAGGTTAGGTCCCCGACCGAGCCTGCGCACCTTCAACCGTTCAACCTTTCACCTCGCAAGAATGAAATTCTTCGGAGCCCACGTAAGCGCCTCGGGCGGCGTATGGAACGCCCCGGCCAATGCCTGCGCCATCGGAGCCACGGCGCTGGCCCTTTTCACCAAGAACCAGCGCCAGTGGATGGCCAAACCGCTCACCGACGCGGAGACCAGCGCTTTCCGCCGTGCCTGCGAAGAATACGGCTACGCCCCGGCGCAGATACTGCCGCACGATTCCTACCTCATCAACCTCGGACATCCCGAAGCCGAGGGGCTCGAAAAGTCGCGCGCGGCGTTCGACGACGAGATGCTCCGCTGCCAGGAGCTGGGACTCGACCGGCTCAACTTCCACCCGGGGAGCCACCTCAAACAAATCTCCGAGCAGGAAAGTCTGGACCGCATCGCCGAATCCATCAACCGGGCCCTCGACCGCACGCACGGCGTGACGGCCGTCATCGAAAACACGGCGGGGCAAGGTTCCAACTTAGGATTCCGGTTCGAGCACCTGGCCTATCTGATCGAGCGGGTGGAGGACAAGACGCGCGTGGGCTACTGCATCGACACGTGCCACGCCTTTGCGGCGGGTTACGACCTGCGCACGGCCGCGGCGTGCGACGCCACGTTCGCCGAACTCGACCGCGTAGTGGGCCTGCAATACCTGCGGGGCATGCACCTCAACGATGCGATGAAACCCCTGGGCAGCCGGGTCGACCGCCATGCCCCGCTGGGCGACGGCGAAATAGGCTGGGAGTGCTTCCGCTACATCGCCCGTGACAGCCGTTTCGACGGCATTCCGCTGATTCTCGAAACGCCCGACGAAAGCCGCTGGGCCGCCGAAATCGCCGCCCTCAAAGCCTTTGCGGAGGAATAGCACCGTCGTCGCAGCGTCCCTCGCAATGACGGGATACCGGGAATTCGGGCCGGAACCTGCGGAGCACGCCCGGCGGCAGCCGGATGCTTGCGGGCCTCCGCCGGGAGAGGCTGCGGCCCGCCCGCCTGAAAGGCGAATTTCATAAAAGCAATACGAATCCGCCTTGCTCCTCGGGGCAACAAAAGGCACAGGGGGGGGGGCGAAGCCGGGCTTAACTTCCTGATTTTTAATTCTTAATTTTTCATTTTTAATTCATCCAGGCACTGCCGTATCAGCGCAGCGCTGTCGCGGATCTCGCTCTCGAAAATGGTCAGCGGCGGCGAAATGCGGAACGCCGTGTCGCAATAGAGGAACCAGTCGCTCATGATGCCCGCCTCCTTGAAGAGCTCCATCAGGCGGTAAAGCGGTTCGGAAGCCCCCAGCTCGACGGCCAGCAACAGCCCCGAACGACGGATGCCGCGCACGGCCGGATGGTCGGCCAGCAGCTCTTCGTAGAGCGCTCCCTTGTGCTCGACCTCCTCCACAACGCGGTGTTCCAGCAAATAATCGAGTGCCGCCAGACCTGCCGCACAGCAGACCGGATGGCCGCCGAACGTGGTGATATGGCCCAGCACAGGGTCGGTCTGCAACGTATCCATGATTTCGTGCCGCGCCACGAATGCCCCCAAGGGCATCCCGCCGCCGAACGCCTTGGCCAGGCAAACGATGTCGGGCACGACGCCGTATTTCTGCATGGCGAACATGGCGCCCGTGCGCCCCATTCCCGTCTGGATTTCGTCGAACACGAGCAGCGCCCCCACCTCGTCGCAGCGCCTGCGCAGGGCTTCGAGGTAACCGGGCGCAGGCGGCCGCACCCCGGCTTCGCCCTGCACGGGTTCGGCCAGCACGCAGGCCGTGCGGGTCGTGATCCGCGCCAGCTCGCCGAAATCGTTGAATTCGATGGCCTGCACATCGGGCAGCAGCGGGCGGAACGCATTCTTCCACTCCTCGCCCTCGGGCGCCCCCATCATGCTCATAGCTCCGTGGGTCGAACCGTGGTAGGCGCGGCGCATGGAGATCAGCTCGGTGCGGCCGGTGAAACGCTTGGCCAGCTTCAACGCCCCCTCGACCGCCTCGGCCCCCGAGTTGACGAAGTAGACGCTTTCGAGCCCGCCGGGCAGCAGCGACGCGATACGGGCGGCATACTCCACCTGCGGCGTTTCGACCAGCTCGCCATAGACCATCACGTGCATGTAACGCGCAGCCTGCTCCTGCACGGCCTTGACGACGGCAGGATTGGCATGGCCGACATTGCTGACCGACACCCCGGCCACCAGGTCGTAATAGGGTTTGCCCTCGGGCGTATAGAAAAACGTGCCCTCGGCCCGCGCCACCTCTACCAGCATCGGCGAAGGCGACGTCTGCGCCACGTGGGCAAGAAACTGTTTGCGAAGAATATTCATACAAGTGAAAAATTTCGTGTTATGGACTGCGGAACCGGACAGCCCCACTGCATTCGCCCGGGCCGGCTGCGGGGGTCGCGCCAAAAGCGCGAGCCGGCCCCGGGCGCAAGGTCAAAGACCTTGGCACTTTACGATTGCTCCAAGGAACCCGACGCTTCCGAAACCCCATCCTCCGGCCCGTCGCCGAACCGCCGTTCGAGAATGCGCGGGGCATCGGCAACGCTGCGCAGCATCCAGCGGTAGAGCGTTTCGGTCTGCTGCTGCGGGGTCATGGCCCACGCCCCGACCTGCCGCCGCACGCGCTGCGAAAGCTGATAGATGAGGATGGCGGCCGAAGCCGACACGTTGAGGCTCTCGACCATGCCGCACATGGGGATGCGCAGAAATTCGTCGGCCGCGGCGATCGCCTCGTCGGAAATCCCGGCGTGCTCGGTGCCGAAAACCAAGGCGAAAGGTCCGCGTGCGACGTCGAACGTCTCAGGGGTCGTATCTTCGCGATGGGGCGTGGTGGCCACGATGCGGTAGCCCTCGGCCTTGAGCGCGCGGAGCGCTTCGGCGCTCGACGCGTGGCGGCAGACGTCGACCCAGCGGTCGGTGCCGCGCACCACGGCCGCGGCCGGGCGGAACTCGCAGAAACTCTCGACGGTGTGCATCCGCTGGATGCCGAACGCCTCGCAATGGCGTATCAGCGCCGCGGCATTCTGCGGATGGAACGTATTCTCGGCCAGCACGGTCATGTAGTGCGTCCGCTGTGCCAGGGTCCGGCGGAACAGACCGGCACGCTCGGGGGTCATGAACTCCTCCAGGCAAGCGATCCGCTCCTCGTACCACGCCGTGTCCTTATTTGCGGTATTTGTCATCGTCGTCCAGCATTTTGAGGTAGCTTTCGTAGCGCATCGGCGCGATTTCGCCCCGCATCACCGCCGCAGTCACGGCGCAGCCCGGCTCGTGGGTATGGGTGCAGTTGTAGAAACGGCAGTCGCGGCCCGTGCGCATCATCTCGGGGAAATAGTGCCACAGCTCGCCCTCGCCGATATCGATGAGCCCGAACCCCTTGATGCCCGGGGTGTCGATGACCGCCCCTCCTCCGGCAAGCGGATACATGGTCGAAAAAGTGGTCGTGTGGCGTCCCTTGCCGTGGCTTTCGGATATTTCGCCCGTGCGGATGTCGAGCGCAGGGTCGATGGCCCGCACGAGAGTCGATTTGCCCACGCCCGAATTGCCCGAAACGAGCGTCGTCCGCCCCTGCAGCAATTCGCGGACCTCGCCGACCCCCTCGCCGGTAGCGGTCGAAACCGTCAGCACTCGGTAGCCGGCTGATTCGTAGACGGCCCGGAATTCGGCCAGTGCCTGCGGCTCCTGCAAATCGGCTTTCGAGAGCACGAGGGTGGCCGGAACCTTGTAGGCCTCGCAGGTGACCAGGAAACGGTCGATGAACTCCGGCGCCGTCTCGGGCTGGCGGAGCGTCGCCATGAGCAGCGCCTGGTCGACGTTGGCGGCAATGATATGCGATTCCTTGGAGAGGTTCGACGCGCGGCGGATGACATAGTTGCGGCGCGGCTCGACGGCCGTAATGACGTGGTCCCCGGCAGCGTCGCGCTCGCACGCCACTCGGTCGCCGACCACCACGGGGCTGGTCGACCGCACCCCCTTGAGCCGCATCCGGCCCCGGATACGGCAGCGCACCGTCTCCTGCCCGGCCAGCACCTCGAACCAACTGCCCGTCGCGCGGACTACCACTCCCGAAAAACTCCGTTCCATAGGCTATGCGTCCTGCTTTTCGTCCGCCTGCGGCAGCTGCTCGCCGAGCCGTTCCGCATAGGGAAAAATCAGCCCCGAAAGCCGCAGCACGGGGCGGTAGCTTCTCGATGTCTCGATGGTCCGGCTGTCCACCAGCCAATAGCCGACGTTGAGTTTCTCGAACGCGGCGAACAAAACGCTGACGACCAGCATGTATTTCAAAATGGAAAGGCCCACGCCCAGGAGGGTGTCCAGCCACCCGAATCCGACGAAACGGGAAAGTCGCTTCAACATCCGCCCGACGATGGCGACCAGCAGGATGCACCCCAGCAGCAGCACGATGAATCCGCCCGCAGAGCGCACCAGGGGATCGAAATGCAGCCACTCGCCCACCGGCTTGCCGAAGCGCACGGCGAGCCACAGCCCGACGACGAGCGCCACGAGCGACCCGGCCTGCACGATGAATCCCTTGCGCCACCCGTTCCACACGGCCAGCGCCAGCACCAGACAAACGATAAGGTCGATCGTATTCACGGCAAAGCGGCAAATTGCGGGTAAAGATAGGCATTTTATTGCGAATTCCACCCTGTTTTCCGCAGAACGCCCCGACAAATTTGGCATTCCCCCCGGTTTGCACTACCTTTGTGGAAAACCCGAATCATCATGAAAAGAGATATCCTGCTCGCTCTGCTGCTGCTTTGGGCCCTGCCGCTGGGGGCCCGCGAAATCTATCCGCTCAACGAGGGCTGGCGCTTCTTCTACGCCTCGGAACCCAACAGCGACAACGCCCGGTTCGTGACGCTGCCCCACAGCTGGAACAACAACCCGACGGCCGAAGGCTCGCTGCGCGAAACCACGGGGCTCTACCAGAACGACCTGCGCATCCCGGCCGAATGGGCCTCGAAACGGGTCTTCATCCGCTTCTACGGCGCGCAGAACGTGACCGACCTCTTCGTCAACGGCCGCCATGCGGGCGAACACCGCGGCGGTGCGACCGCCTTCACGTTCGAGATTACCGACAGGCTGCGCTTCGGCATGGACAATTCGCTGCTGGTCATCGTGAGCAACGCCGCACGGACCAACGTGCTGCCCACCTCGGCCGAGATGAATTTCTACGGCGGTCTCTACCGCGAGGCCGAGCTCATCGTCACCGAACGCACGGCCGTGTCGCCCCTCTACTTAGGGACCGACGGCGTGCTGGTTCACCAGCGGACCGCAACCCGCGAAAAGGCTGAGGGCGAACTGGAAATCCATCTCACCTCCAAGAACGAGACGGCCTGCACGGTGGCGGTCGACATCACGGCGCCCGACGGCCGAAAGGTCTTCGCCGACCGCATCATGCACGCCAAGCTCGACGGCCGGCCGCTGAAAATCGCCTACACGGTGCCGAACCCCCAACTATGGTCGCCCGAACACCCGGACCTTTATAAGGTCAACGTCGAAGTGAGCAAAAACGGCCGTTCCGACCGGGTGTCGGTCCGCACGGGCTTCCGTCAGATAAAGGCCACGCCGGGCGCGCTGCTGCTCAACGGCAGGAACATCCCCGTGCGCGGCGTAGTGCTCTACCACGACAACGCCCTGTCGGCCGGAACGCTGACCGCCGCCGACTATGACCTCGACCTCGAAGAAATCCGCACCTTGGGAGCCAACGCCCTGCGTTCGGCCGTGATGCCCCACGCCCGGCACCTCTACGACCGCTGCGACGAAACGGGCATGCTGGTGTGGATCGACACGCCCCTGCAGCGGGCCCAGTTTCTGAGCGATGCGGCCTACTACGCCACGGCCGCTTTCGAGCAGAACGGGCTCCAGCAGCTCCAAGAAATCGTCGCCCAGAATCTCAACCACCCCTCGGTGGTGATGTGGGGCATCTTCTCGCGCCTGCGCAACACGGGCGACGACGTGCGCCCCTACATCCGCAAGCTCCACGACGCGGCCCGCACGCTCGACCCCTCGCGCCCGACGGTGGCCGTGAGCGACAAGAACGGCGACATCAACTTCATCACCGAAATGATCGTCTGGCGGCAGGCCGTAGGCTGGGCCAAGGGCCATCCGCACGACCTGCACATCTGGCTCGAACAATTAGGCAAAAGCTGGTCGCACCTCCGCTCGGCCATCCAGTACGGCGCCCCGGGCGTCATAGGCCACGCGTCGGTGCCGCTGCACAACAAGCCCACGACGCACCGGATGCCCGAAGAACGCCAGACCCTTTTCCACGAAGAATACGCCCGCTGCCTGCAAAACGACTCGCTGCTGTGGGGCGTCTGGGTCGAGAACATGTTCGACTTCGGTTCGGTGCGGGGACACAACGGCACCAACGCCATGGGGCTGATGACCATCGACCGCCGGCGCCGCAAGGACGCCTACTACCTCTACAAAGCCATGTGGAACAAGGAGGAACCGACACTGCACATCGCCGGGAAACACAGCAGTCACCGCACCTCGCCGCAGCAGACGTTCCGCGTCTACAGCTCGGCAGGCGAACCGCTGATGACCATCGGCGGCGACACCGTAAGACTGACCCGATACGCCGACTGCCAATATCGTTCGGACACGGTGACGCTGACGGGCCGGGCCGAGGTGAAAGTCCGGGCCGGAAAGCTGCGCGACAGCACTACCGTGCTGATAGACAGCGCCCCAGCACCGAAGAGCTCTCCGGTCCTTCCGCAAACAGCAAATCCGCAAAAGACAAATTAGGGACGAACGGCTGACGGTCGGCGAAGACCTGCACGTAAGGCTCGGCCGCAAAGGCCGGGCCTTCGGCGTTTTTGGGCCGCAGATCGCAGTCGCCGGGCCGGGCTTCGACATAGGTTTCGCTCACCGCGGGCATGGGAATCCGCGCCGCGCCGCAAAGGCATTCGAGCAGCCCGAGGTTGAAATCGGCGAGAAAATCGAAACGCCGCTCGTAAAAGGGGGCCAGCCTGTCGGCATAGAAATCGAAATAGGGCGACCCTTTGTAGGAAGCGACCAGCGCCCCCCAATGCTGGTGCTGCCAACGTTTGGAATATTCGAGCCGCACGTCGCGCACAGGCTGCCGGGGACGGTTGGCATGCGCCACGTGGACCGTCAGTTCCATCGTCCCGTCGGCCGCAAGAATCCGGGCCCGGTTGCGCTCCGAACGCTTGATGAAATGCTCGCCCAGGTCGACCACGCACCCGCCCTGCATCAGGCAGGCGAAGTAGCGGACCGAAGGCAGATAGGCAAGAGGGAGGAGAAACATGGTCAATTCATAATTTACAATTCACAATTCAGAAGTAGAAAAAACGAAATCCGGACTGGCTTTCCATAGCGGGCCGGAGCCTCGCCCGGCGAAGGCCCGCAATGCTTGCGTGCATCGCAGGCTCCGGCCGAATACCGAAAAACGCTGCAAACAAAACCGGAAAAAACAATTATGAATTATGAATTCTGAATTTTGAATTTTCGGTTTCTTCCCACTCGCCGTGCTCCTTGATAAGTGCTATCAGGCGGTCGAGGGCCTCCTCCTGCGGAATGTTGCGGGCGATGACTTCGCGGCCCTTGTACAAGGTTATCCGCCCCGGCCCGGCACCCACATAGCCGTAGTCGGCGTCGGCCATCTCGCCCGGACCGTTGACGATGCAGCCCATGACGCCGATTTTCAGATTCTTGAGGTGCGACGTGCGGGACTTGATTTCGGCAAGGGTCTTTTCGATGTCGTAGAGGGTCCGCCCGCACGAGGGGCAGGCGATGTATTCCGTGTGGGAGAAGCGGGCGCGGGCAGCCTGCAAAATCATGAGCTCGACCTTGCGGATGTCGGCCGCCGAATGTTGCGGTGCGTCGACCCAGATGCCGTCGGCCAGCCCGTCGAGCAGCAGCACGCCCAGGTCGGCCGCGGCCTTGACCGCCACCGTTTCGAGCGACGCATCGTCGTAGCGGCGTTTCACGACCACAGGTTCGTCGGGCTGCTCCAAACCGAGGATGGCGGCCCGCAGTTCGGCCGTCGGATTGCCCGAAACGGCTTCGAGGATACGGAATCCGTCCAGCGGTTCGTCGTGGACAACGGGCACCGCCACCCGGCTGCGCCGCCGGAACTCCGTAGGCGAATAGCGTTCGGGGTGGCGCACCGCGAATTCGCCCGGCCGTTCAGCGAAATAGTCGGCCAGCAGCTGCGCTACGGGAATTTCGTGTTCGGGCGCTTCGGTCAGCGAAACCCGGATGGTGTCGCCGATGCCGTCGGCCAGCAGGGCCCCAATGCCCACGGCGCTCTTGATGCGCCCCTCCAGCCCGTTTCCGGCTTCGGTCACTCCCAGATGGATGGGATAGCGCATCCCCTCGGCCTCCATCGCCTCGGCCAGCAGCCGGTAAGCGGCCACCATGACCCGCGTATTGCTCGACTTCATCGAAACGACCGCCCTGTCGAATCCGACGCGTTGGCAAACCCGCAGAAACTCCATGGCCGAAACGACCATCCCCTGCGGCGTGTCGCCCCACTCGTCGAACACGCGCTTGGCCAGCGAACCGTGGTTGACGCCGATGCGCAGAGCGACGCCCCGCTCGCGGCATTGCTCGATAAGCGCTTCCAGCTCACCGTGTTCCGTGCGATAGTTGCCTGGGTTGATCCGCACTTTGTCGACATACTGCGCCGCCACGGCGGCGGCTTCGGGCAGAAAATGGATGTCGGCGACCAGCGCCACGTCCAACCCCTCCTCGCGCACACGGCGGGCTATGTTTTGCAGGTTTTCGGCTTCGCGCCGTCCCTGCGCCGTGAGCCGGACGATGCGCCCGCCCGCCGCAGCAATCCGCCCTATCTGGGCCACGCACGCTTCGGTGTCGTTGGTGTCGGTATTGGTCATCGACTGCACGGCAACAGGATGCGACCCGCCGATGGTCACAGGACCGAACGCGACTTCGCACGACGGCCGCCGGGAAAATTTTGTCAGCTCCATTTTTTTCGTTGTCGGAAAAACTACTGCGAAGATACAAAAAGGAAACGAACAACGGAAACACCCGAAATCCGCCGCCGGACATCGCCGCCGGAGCGCAAACCGGAGGAAACGGTTTTTCCGCTTCTCCGCAATGCGGAAGCCGTGATTTTTTAATTATCTTTGCCCTGTGAACATGCTGGAGAGCAATATCCAATTTGTGCCGGGCGTGGGCGAAGCGCGGGCGAAGCTGCTCGACCAGGAGCTGCATGTGCGCACCGTGGGCGACATGCTGCGTCATTTTCCGACGCGCTACATCGACCGCACCAAAATCTACCGCATCGCCGAAATCACCGAGGGCGCCCCGGCGCTGGTCCAGTTCCGGGCCCGTGTGACGGGGGTGGCCTACGCGGGCGAGGGGCGCAAACGCCGCTTCACGGTCTACGTCAAAGACCCCTCGGGAGCGGCCGAGCTGGTGTGGTTCCAGGGCATCAAGTGGATCGAAAAACGAATCGAGGTCGGGCGCGAATACCTCGTCTTCGGCCGTCCCTCGTTCTACCGCAGCGAACTTTCGATGGCGCACCCCGAGCTGGAAACCATCGAACAAGCCCTCTCGCGCAAGCCCGAAAGCGGCATGCAGGGCATCTACCCCTCGACCGAGAAGCTCTCCAACGTGCTGGGAACCAAAGGCATGTACCGCATCATCTGCCACGCATGGCAGTTGGCCAAGGACCATGTCGAGGAGCTGCTGCCCGAAGCGCTCCGCACCCGCTACGGTCTGATGCCCCTGCGCGAAGCCTACTACAACATCCACTTCCCCCAATCGCCCGAAGCGCTCCGGCAGGCCCAGTACCGGCTCAAGTTCGACGAGCTGCTGGGCGTGCAGCTCAACGTCCAGTCGCGCCGCACGGCCCGCATGACCAAGAACGACGGCTTTCTCTTTCCGAAAGTCGGGGGTGTTTTCAATACGTTCTACACGCAGAAACTGCCGTTTCCGCTCACCGGAGCGCAGAAACGCGTCATCAAGGAGATACGCAGCGACACCGTCACGGGGTTTCAGATGAACCGCCTGCTCCAAGGCGACGTCGGCAGCGGCAAAACGCTGGTGGCGCTCATGTCGATGCTGCTGGCCGTGGACAACGGCTACCAGGCCTGCATGATGGCCCCCACCGAAATACTTGCCCGCCAGCACTTCGCCACGTTCAGCCGCATGCTCGACGGGCTCGGCGTCCGGGCGGCAATTCTGACCGGAGCCTCCAAAAGCCGCGAACGGCGGCAGGCCCTCGAAGGAATCGCGTCGGGCGAGGTACAGATTTTGATTGGGACCCATGCGTTGATCGAAGACCGCGTGCAGTTCGCCAACTTGGGGTTCGTCGTCATCGACGAGCAGCACCGCTTCGGCGTCGAGCAACGGGCCCGGCTCTGGACCAAGAACGCCCGCCCGCCCCACATCCTCGTCATGACGGCGACGCCCATTCCGCGGACGCTGGCCATGACCCTCTACGGCGACCTGGACGTCTCGGTCATCGACGAGCTGCCCCCGGGCCGCAAGCCCGTCAAGACGGTGCACTACACCGATGCGGCGCGGCTGCGGCTTTTCGGCTTCATGAAGCAGGAAATCAAGAAAGGGCGGCAGGTCTACGTGGTCTACCCGCTCATCAAGGAATCGGAGACGATGGACTACAAGGACCTCACCGACGGCTACGAATCCATTTCGCGCGACTTTCCGCTGCCGGAGTACGTGACGACCATCTGCCACGGCCAGATGAAGCCTGCCGACAAGGAGGAGTCGATGCGCCAGTTCAAGGCGGGCGAAGCGCAGATCATGGTGGCCACTTCGGTCATCGAAGTGGGGGTCGATGTCCCCAACGCCACGGTCATGGTCATCGAATCGGCCGAGCGGTTCGGGCTTTCGCAGCTCCACCAGCTGCGCGGACGCGTCGGCCGGGGCGGCGAGCAGTCGTACTGCATTCTGATGTCGGGCGTCAAGCTATCCAAGGAATCGCGCGCGCGGCTCGAAGCCATGTGCGAGACCAACGACGGCTTCCGGCTCGCGGAACTCGACCTCAAACTGCGGGGCGCGGGCGACGTCAACGGCACGATGCAGAGCGGACTGGCATTCGACCTGCGCATCGCCAACCCCACGGCCGACGTGCAGATACTGACCCTTTCGCGCGAAGCGGCCATCGAAATCCTCGCTGCCGACCCCGAACTCGCCCGTCCCGAAAACCGCGGGCTCGCCGTGCTGCGGTACAATTATTCGGGGCGCCGCGAAACCGATTTCTCACGCATATCCTAACGAACGCATACCGATTTTTATGAAACGACTGCTTCTTGCCATACTGCTCCTGTGGACCGGCCCCCTGGCCGCCCAGCTCTACCACCCCGGCGAAGTGCTCCGATACCGGGTGAGCTACAAGGCCAAAATGTTCCCCAACACCGAAGTGGGGACCGTCGAGGTGACGACGACCGAGACCACGTGCGACGGGAAGAAATACTACCTCGTCAAAGGGGTAGGGCGCACGCTGCCGACCTACCGCTGGTTCTACAACATGGAAGACATCTACCAGGTCTGGATCGACCCCGTCACGCTGCGCAGCGAGTATTTCCAGAGCGACATCCGTGAGGGCGACTACACGTTCGAGAGCCGTTTCGACTACGTGTGGCAGGATTCGGTCGTGCGGACCCGCTGGCGCAGCCGGCAGCGTCCGTTCGCCGAGAAGGAGATGCCCCTCACGCCCGAAAGCATGGACGCCATATCGCTCTTTTTCAACATGCGCACGGCCGAGGCGGACGATTTCAGCAAGGACAAGCCGGAATACCTGCGGATGGTGCTGCAGGATACGGTGCGCAATATCCGCTACCGCTTTCTGGGCCGCGAGGTGAAGAAAATCCGCAACATGGGCAAGTTCCGGACCCTCAAGTTCGATTGCCAGCTGGGCACGACCGAAGGCTATTCGTTCACCGACGGCACGGTCTTCTACATCTGGATCACGGACGACAAGAACAAGATTCCGGTCTACATCGAATCGCCCGTCCGCGTGGGCAGCATCAACGGTTACATTTCCGGTTACAAGAATCTCAAATACCCGGTGACCAGTCTTGTCAAGTGAATAATTAATAATGAATAGTGGATAATGAACGGAATGTAGCGAAATAATTATTCATTATTAACTATTCCTTATTCATCGTCTTCTGTTCCGCCGCATATTTGCGGCACCAGGGGGCTATGCCGCACGAAGCGCATTTCGGAGCGCGCGCCGTACAGACGTAGCGTCCGTGGAGAATCAGCCAGTGGTGCGCCACTGGAAGCAGACGGCCGGGGATGTTCTTTTCGAGCGCCAGTTCGGTTTGCAGCGGCGTTTTGGAGTTGGTGGTCAGCCCTATACGTTCCGATACGCGGAATACATGTGTATCGACAGGCATCACCTCGCGCTGCCACAGCACGGCCCCCAGCACATTGGCCGTCTTGCGCCCCACCCCCGGCAGCCGCTGCATCGCGTCGAGGTCGGAGGGCACCTCGCCGCCGAATTCCTCGCACAGCATGCGGGCCATCCCGGCCAGATTCTTCGCCTTGTTGTTCGGATAGGAGATACTCTTTATATAGGGATAGATTCCCTCCGCCCCCGCTTCCGCCATCTTGTCGGGCGTGGGGAAGCGCTCGAAGAGGGCCGGCGTGGTCATATTGACCCGCTTGTCGGTACATTGGGCCGACAGGATGACGGCTACCAGCAGCTGGTAGGGATTGTCGTAGTGCAGTTCGCTCTCGGCCACGGGCATGTGCTCCGAAAACCAGCCGATGATTCCGTCGTAACGTTGTCTGAGTGTCATAGTCGCAGAGTTTTCCGGCGCCTGAACAGCACCTTTTTCACCAGCAGTCCCGCTCCTTCGGGACAAAGCAGCAGCCGCGGCGTGGCCTTGAGGTCGCGCCACCAGCGCACCAAATATTCGCGCACCGGACCGTGGTAGGAGAGAATCCACAGCGCCACCGCACTCCGTTCGCGCAGGATGCGGAAACGGTTGCGGCCCCCGGTGTAACGTTCATCGAACCAAAGGCTTATTCCCATCAGCGAATCGCGGAAAGCAATCCGCTGCCTGTACTCCGCGCTGTGGCTGACGCTCGCAGGCAGACGACGGTGCACGGCCGTCGGCCGGTCGATGAAGCGGATGCGGCTGCACGCCGCGAACCACAGCCACATGGGCCAGTCGTCGGTGAGCCATTCGGGATGGAATTCGGGGCGGATTTCGTCGTAATAGCGGGCAATCAGTCCGCGCCGCGCAAGGGTCGTGCAGTTGGCGACGGTGGTCCGCAGCAGCAGGCGGCCGAAATCGGTGTAGCGTTCCGGCGGATAGGGTTTCCGTTCGCCCGTCGCCTGGTAGAAGTCCGTCGCCGCCGTGCAGCACATGCCGCACGCAGGGTCGTTCTCCAGGAGGCCGACCTGCGTTTGCAGCTTCAGCGGGTCGTCCCACCAGTCGTCGCCGTCGCAGTAGGCCACATACTTGCCGCGGCAGGCATCGAACGTCCGGCGGTAGTTGGCCCGCCAACCGACGTTCTCCCCGCCGCCGACCACCCGCACCCGGTCGGGAAAACGCTGGGCATACTCGCGGCAGACAGCCGCCGTGCCGTCCGTACTGCCGTCTTCGCCCAGCACCAGCTCGACCCCGAACGACGTCTGCTGCGCCAGCACGCCCTCGATGGCCTGCCGGATGTAGGCTTCGTGGTTGTAGGTCGTCATGCAGACCGATACGAGCGGCGTTTGCATCGGGGTCAGAGTTTGGTCAGTTTGGCGAATTTGGCCAGCAGGGTCTTTTCGCCGGCGTTGTCGAACGCGATGACCAGCTTCTGGTCCTCGGCCAGCATCTCGATGCGGCGGATGATGCCGACGCCGAACTTCTGGTGCTCGACCCGCTGCCCCACAGCATAGTCGCCGCAGGCCGCAGCCGCATCGCCCGCCGGACGCACGCCCAAACGCCGCATCCCTTCGGTCGAAGGCCGCGGGGTCTGCACCAAGGCCGGGTCGGGTGCCGTGCGCGGTTTGGGCGCCCCGAAGCGGGAAGCGCCCTGCGAAGCCCCGGAGCCTGAGCCGTAGCCGCCCTGCGGCCGCCCGGGCTGTCCGTTCCGCGGGAACCGTTGGGCCGGACCGCTGCCGTAGCCCCGTTCGTCGCCGGGTTGTTTCTGCTGAAAACGGTAGTCGAACCGTCGGCGCAACTCGTCGAGGGCCGAACCGCCCTCCTCGCGCCTTACCAGGCGTTCGCCGTCGGCTTCCACAGCGGTTTCGAGGTACTGCGGGTCGATTTCGTGCAGGAAACAGCTCGGGCGCGAAAACTCCATGTTACCCCACTTGAACCGCATTTCGGCATACGAAAGCGTCGCCGCCACCTTGGCACGCGTGAGCGCCACGTAGAACAGCCGCCGCTCCTCCTCCAAGCCGTCGGGCGTCTCCACGGCCCGCTGCGAGGGGAAGAGGTTTTCCTCCAGCCCGACAATATACACATGTTTGTATTCCAGCCCCTTGGCCGAATGAACGGTCATCAGGGTCACTTTGTTGCGGTCCTCGGGGTCGTCCTTGTCCATGTCGGTCATGAGCATGACGTTCTGCAGCCACTCCTCGATGGTCGCCTCCTCCTCGGGCTGCCGTTCGCCCCCGCGGATTTCGGCGTCGCGCTGTTCCTTGAACAGCTGCATCGAGTTGAGCAGCTCCTCGATGTTGTCGAGCGCCGAAGTCGCTTCCGGCGTGTTCTCGGACCGATATGCCGCCAGAATGCCCGACCGCGAAGCGATTTCGTGGCCGAAGTCGTAGAGTCCCTTTTCGCCCCGGGCGGCCGCCAGCGAACGAATCATCGCCACGAACTCCGCCACCTTGCGGACGATGGCTTTCTGCACGGCGTCGGCCGGCGGTTCGGCCACCAGCGCATCGACCGCCTCCCACATCGAAACGCCCCGCTCGGCGGCCATCTGCGCAATCCGCTGCACGGTCGTGTCGCCGATACCGCGCGCCGGATAGTTGACGATGCGCCGGAACGCCTCGTCGTCGCGCGGGTTGACGACCAGCCGGATGTAGGCCATCAGGTCCTTGATTTCCTTGTGGTCGTAGAACGACGAACCCTTGTAAATCCGGTAGGGAATCCCGCGCCGCCGCAGGTTGTCCTCCAGCACGGCCGACTGGCTGTTGGTACGGTAGAGGATGACCGCCTCGGCCCATTCGTCGCCCGCCGCACGCACCTTGTCGCGCAGGTCGGAGACCACTATTTCGGCCTCCTCACGGTCGTTATAGGCTTTCAGCACACGGATTTTTTCGCCCCGGGCACCTTCCGAAAAACAATTCTTATCCAGCTTCTTGGAGTTGCGCCGAATGACCGAATTGGCCGCATCGACGATAGTGCGGGTCGAACGGTAATTCTGTTCGAGCTTGAAAACCTCGGCCGTGGGGAAATCTTTCTGAAACGACAGAATATTTTCGATTTTGGCCCCGCGGAACGAATAGATCGACTGCGCATCGTCGCCCACGACGCACACCCGCGAATGGATCTGCGACAGGCGGCGGATGATGACATACTGCGCGTAGTTGGTGTCCTGGTACTCGTCGACCAGAATATATTGGAACTGTTCCTGATAGCGGGCCAGCACCTCGGGGCAGTCGCGCAGCAGAATGTTGGTCTGCAGCAGCAGGTCGTCGAAATCCATCGCTCCGTTGCGTTTGCAGCGCTGGCAGTAGGTGTTGTAGATGTTGCCGAATTCGGGAATCTGCGCATGCCGGTCCTCGGTCCCGTAGGTCGTATTTGCGAGGTAAGCGCCGGGGGTCACCAGCGCGTTTTTGGCAAACGAAATACGCGACGCAAGCCGCGCAGGCTTGTATTTGTCTTCGTCGAGGTTCAGTTCGCGGACAATGGTTTTCAGCAGGTTGCGGCTGTCCGAGGGTTCGTAGATGGTGAACGACTGCGGATAGCCTATCCGTTCGGCGTTCTCGCGCAGAATCCGCGAGAAAACCGAGTGGAACGTGCCCATCCGGATGAAGCGGCTGCGGTTGTCGGGCAGCATGGCGGCAATGCGCGAGCGCATCTGCTCGGCAGCCTTGTTCGTAAAGGTGAGGGCCAGAATGTTGTGCGGCTTGACCCCCTGTTCGATCATGTAGGCGATACGCGAGGTCAGCACACGCGTCTTGCCCGACCCGGCGCCCGCAATGATAAGCGACGGCGAATCGTAGTTCACCACGGCGTCGCGCTGGGCAGGATTCAGTCCCTGTAATATTGGTGATTCCATGTCGTAGATTTTCCCTGCAAAATTAGCATTCTGCCGGGGAAGCGTCGCCGATTTCCGGAAAAATCTTTCGCAAAAAATCGCCGCCCCTCCGAAAAAGGGGCGGCGCACCGTCAGAATTCGGCTTCTTCGCTCGCCTCGAACACCGTTCCGTCATCGGCGGTCAGGCGCACGAAAAGCGTGTGTTTTCCAGGCTCCGCAGGCGCGGCATCGAAGCCAAGCCATGCGAATTAAGGTTCTACCCATGGCACGATAGGGAAAAATCGGCGGAAACCGGGATTTTTTAGCCGTTATTTTATTAGTTTTGCAATAATTTCGGCGCGGATGCGTTGAAAGAACGAAACCGGCAAACAATCGAAACAGAAACATACCATGAGCGAAGTCATCAACATCAAGGAACTCAACGAACGCATCGAACGCGAATCGGTCTTCGTCGACACGCTGCGCAGCGAAATCGGCAAAGTCATCGTCGGGCAGGGCCACCTGGTCGACACGCTGCTCATCGGCCTCCTGTCCAACGGCCATATCCTGCTGGAGGGTGTGCCGGGTCTGGCCAAGACGCTGGCCATCACCACGCTGGCCAAGGCCGTCGACGCCGGTTTCTCGCGCATCCAGTTCACCCCCGACCTGCTGCCCGCCGACCTGCTGGGCACGCTTATCTACTCGCAGAAGAACGAAGACTTCGTAGTCCGCAAGGGGCCCATCTTCGCCAACTTCGTGCTGGCCGACGAAATCAACCGTTCCCCGGCCAAGGTGCAGTCGGCGCTGCTCGAAGCCATGCAGGAGCGGCAGGTGACCATCGGCGACGAGACCTATCCCCTGCCGCAGCCGTTCCTCGTGCTCGCCACGCAGAACCCGCTGGAGCAGGAGGGCACCTACCCCCTGCCCGAAGCGCAGGTCGACCGTTTCATGCTCAAGGCCAAGATTTCCTACCCTAACAAGCAGGAGGAGCGCGACATCGTGCGCATGAACCTCGCGGGGGCCGGGATGCCCGAAGTGAGCAAGGTCATCGCGCCCGAAGACATCGTCAAGGCCCGCAAGGTGGTCGAAGACGTCTACATGGACGAGAAGATCGAGAAATACATCATCGACATCATCTTCGCCACGCGCGAACCGGGCGAATACGGGCTGGGGCGGCTCCAGAACCTCATCTCCTGCGGCACTTCGCCCCGCGCCACCATCTCGCTGGCCAAGGCGGCCCGCGCCTACGCCTTCATCCGCCGCCGCGGCTACGTCATCCCCGAGGACGTGCGCGCCGTCTGCCACGACGTGCTGCGCCACCGCATCGGCCTCACCTACGAAGCCGAAGCCGAGAACATCACCTCCGAAGAGATCGTCACCGACATCCTCAACAACGTAATCGTCCCCTAACGCGATGCAGGAGAACGAACAGGATATTCTCAGGCGCGTCCGCAAAATCGAAATCAAGACCCGCGGCCTTTCCGACGAAATCTTCGCCGGCAAGTACCACACGGCCTTCCGCGGACGGGGCATGTCGTTTTCCGAAGTGAGGGAGTACCGCGCCGGCGACGACGTGCGCGACATCGACTGGAACGTCACGGCGCGTTCGCGCAAGCCCCACATCAAGATTTACGAGGAGGAGCGCGAGCTGACCATGATGCTCCTCGTGGACGTCTCCGCGTCGCGGCTGTTCGGGTCGGCGGAGCGGTTCAAGAAGAACGTCATGACCGAAATCGCGGCCGTGCTGGCTTTCTCCGCCGCGCAGAACAACGACAAGGTGGGCTGCATCTTCTTCTCGGACAAGGTCGAGAAGTTCATCCCGCCCAAAAAGGGCCGCAGCCATATCTTGATGATTATCCGCGAGTTGGTCGGGTTTCGGCCCCAGTCGCAGGGCACCCGGCTCTCCGAGCCCCTGCGGATGCTGACCAACGTCAACAAGAAACGCTGCACGACTTTCATCCTCTCGGACTTCCTCGACCCGGCGCAGGACCGCGCGGCATTGGAAGACGCGCTGAAAATCGCGGGCAGCAAACACGACCTGGTAGGCATCCGCGTCTGCGACCCGCGCGAAGCCGAGCTTCCCGACGTGGGAATCGTCGAGCTGCAGGACGCCGAAAGCGGCCGCAAGGTGTGGGCCGACACCTCCTCGCGCGCCGTGCGCGACCACTACGCCGCGGCCTGGCACACCCGCAGCGAAGCCATCGACGCCCTGCTGCGCCACCACCGCATCGACTCGGCCACGATTACGACCGACGGCGACTACGTGGCCGAACTCCTCAAACTCTTCCGACAACGATGAAACGACTGCTGTTATGCGGCCTGCTGTTCGCCGCCGTCACCGCCCACGCCCAACAGCCCGTCGTCACGGCCCGCGTCGAGCCCGACAGCCTGATGATCGGCGACCGCTTCGACTACGTCATCGAGGTGGAAAAAGACCTCGTGCAGACGGTCGCATTTCCTGTCTTCGAGCCCAACGAGGGCGACCGCCATTTCGAGCTGGTCGAAGAGCTTCCGGTCGACACGCTCCAGCGCGACGGCCGCCGCATCAAGCTCCGCAAGCGCTACCGGCTGGCTGCTTTCGAGGAGGGGCACCACGACCTCGGCCCGGCCGAAATCCTCTACGCCGACAAGAACATCGTCGACACGCTCCGCACGACCGAACGGCTGCATCTGGAGGTGACGACTTTCCAGATCGACTCGACGTCGCACTCCATTTTCGACCTCAAGCCCCAGCGCGACCTCCCGTTCCGGATGGGCGAAATCCGCGGTTATCTGCTGTGGAGCCTGTTCGGGCTTCTGTTGTTGGCCGCGGCCCTCTGGGCGCTGCTCCGCTATCTGAAAAAGCGCGGCGCCACCTTAGGCGGGCTCTTCGCCCCGGCTCCTGCCCTGCCGCCCCACGTCGAGGCCATCCAGGCGCTCGAAGAACTCCACAACCGCAAGCTGTGGCAGAACAACCGCCACAAGCAATATTATTCGGGCCTTACCGACATCCTGCGCAGCTACATCGCCCGCCGCTGGGAGGTGGGAGCCATGGAGATGACCACCGACGAGATTCTCGGCGCCCTGCGTCCCCTCGACCTGCCCGACAAGGCACGGATGGACCTCACGGCGATTCTGCGCGACGGCGATTTGGTGAAATTCGCCAAGGCGACGCCCGATGCCGAGACCAACGAAAACGCCTATCTCAAAGCCTATTACTTCGTCGAGGAGACCAAGCCCGCCACCGAGCAGGCCGAGCCGAACGCCGAAAACGAATGACCCCTGCCATGCACCGATTCCTGTACATCCTTTTTCTTTTCGCTTTCTTGAGTGCTTCGGCCCAGCAGATGCCCGAACGGCGCGAGGTGCGCAAGGGCAACCGCAGTTACCACAAGGGCGACTACCAGAAAGCCGTCGAGCGCTACACGCAGGCGCTGACCTATGCGCCCGGTTCGTTCGAGGGGACCTACAACCTCGGCAGCGCCCTCTGCAAGGCCGAAATGTTCGACAAGGCCGAGCAGACCATGGCCCGCGCCGCGGCCGATACGCTCCGCACGGACGAGGAGCGCGCCCAAGCGTTTTATAATTTAGGCAACGCCCAGTTCCTGCAAAAGAAATACAAGGAAGCGCTCGAAAGCTACCGCCGTTCGCTGCTGCTCGACCCGGCGGATATGGAGGCCAAATACAACTACGCCTATACCAAGAAGCTCTTGGACGAAAACGAAAATCAGAACAGCGAAAACAATAACAACCAGCAACAAGAACAAGAACAAGACAAGAATCAGCAAGAACAATCACGAGATAACAACCAAGAACAACAAGATAACAACGAGGAAGAACGAGACGGTCAACAAGACCCCTCGGAATCGGACCAAAACGACAAAAACAACAACGAAGGCCAAGAGCAGCCCGTGCCCGCCGGAATTTCCGAGCAGGAGCAGCAGCAGATGCTCGACGCCATCCAGGCCCAGGAAGATAAAACCCAGGAAAAGCTCAAGGAAAAGCAGGGCGTCATCGTCCGCGGCGGAAAAAACTGGTAGTTCGTACCCGAATTCAGAATTCATAATTGACAATTCATAATTATGAAAACAAACAACGTCGTAGCCGACAAAAGTTTCTTGTTCGCAATACGGGTCGTCCGGCTTTACCAGCATCTGATTCGCAACAAACATGAATATGTTCTGTCCAAACAATTGCTCAAAAGCGGCACCAGTGTCGGAGCCAACATTCGCGAAGCTCTGCGTGGACAGTCCCGGCAGGACTTCGTTGCCAAAATGAATATTTCGCTCAAAGAAATCTCCGAAACAGGTTATTGGATCGAATTATTGCACAAAACGAATTACATTACGGATAAGGAGTTCCAAAGTATATTTTCCGATTGTCAGGAACTCGGCAAGCTTTTGACGCGTATCGTCAAAACAACCCGTGAAAATCCCGATTGTGAATTATGAATTCTGAATTGTGAATTAATATGACCTTCCACAACCCCCATATTCTCTGGCTGTTGCTGCTTCTGCTGCCGATGATCGGCTACTACGTGTGGCGGACGCTGCAAGGCGGCGCGGCCATCCGGATTTCGACCGTCGAAGGGGCGGAGCAGGCGCCGAAGACCGTCCGTTATTACCTGCGGCACCTGCCGTTCGCCCTGCGCGCCGCGGCGGTCGGGCTGATTATCGTGGCGCTGGCACGGCCGCAGGATGCCGAACAATATTCCAACACTTCGACCGAGGGCATCGACATCCTGCTCGCCCTCGACGTCTCGGGGTCGATGCTCGCGCGCGACTTCCGGCCCGACCGCATCACGGCAGCCAAGGAGGTGGCCGGGTCGTTCATCGCCGACCGCTGCGGCGACCGCATCGGGTTGGTCGTATTCGCAGGCGAAGCCTACACCCAAAGTCCGCTCACCACCGACCAGGGCACGCTCCAAACGCTCCTCGGCCGCATCCGCAGCGGCATCATCGAGGACGGCACCGCCATCGGCAACGGGCTCGCCACGGCCATCAACCGCCTGCGCGAAAGCGACGCCAAGTCCAAGGTGGTCATCCTGCTCACCGACGGCGTGAACAACCGCGGCGAAATCGCCCCGCTCACGGCCGCCGAAATCGCCAAGGCGCAGGGCATCCGCGTCTACACCATCGGCGTCGGCACCCGCGGCATGGCGCCCTATCCCGCCGCCGACATCTACGGCAACCCGACGGGAGGCACCGTCATGGCCAAGGTCGAAATCGACGAGAAGACCCTCGTTTCGATTGCCGAGCTCACGGGCGGCCGCTACTTCCGGGCTACCGACAAGGCGACGCTCAAGGCCATCTACGACGAAATCAACCAGCTCGAAAAAAGCAAGGTCGAGGTGACCGAACACGTTGTTTACCACGAGCTTTTCGTCCGGTGGCTTCTGTGGGCCGCCGCGCTGCTGGCCGCCGAATTCCTGCTCGCGACGCTCGTTTTCAAACGCATTCCCTAAAGCCATGTTCCGATTCGCCCACCCCCAATACCTTTGGCTCCTGGCCGCCGTCCCCGCATTCGTCGTGCTCTTCTGGCTGGCGGCCCGCAGCCGTCGGCGCCGCCTGGCCCGCTTCGGATGCGAAGCCACGCTCCGCGAGCTGATGCCCGAAGTTTCGTCCGGACGCATCGCCTTGAAATTCATCCTTTTCTGCACGGCCTTCGCCTTGCTCGCGCTGGCGGCCGCCCGCCCGCAGTTCGGGTCGAAGCTCCGCGAAGAGAAGGCGCAGGGCATCGAAATGATGCTGGCCGTCGACGTCTCCAATTCGATGTTGGCCGAAGACTTCGAGCCCAACCGGCTGGAACGGACCAAGTATGCCATCGGCAAACTCTTCGACGGACTGCGGCAGGACCGTGTGGGGTTGGTGGTCTTCGCCGGAGAGCCCAAGGTGCAGCTGCCCATCACGTCGGACTACCGCATGGCCCGGGCGTTCGCCCGCCGCATCGACCCCTCGCTCGTCACGGTCCAGGGTACGGCCGTGGGCAAGGCGCTGGAACAGTCGCTGCTGGCCTTTTCGGGCAATACCGAAGAAGCCCGCAGCCGGGTCATCGTGCTGATTACCGACGGCGAGAACCACGACGACGACGCTCTGGCCGTCGCCCGGCGGGCCGCCGAAATGGGGGTCCGCATCTACACCGTCGGCATCGGCACGCCCGAGGGGGCGCCCATCCGCATCGGCGGCGACTTCATCAAGGACGACAAGGGCGACATGGTGGTCTCGAAGCTCAACGAGAAGATGCTTGCCGAAATCGCCGACCTGACGGGCGGTGTCTACGTCCGGTCGACGAAGCAGTCCATCGGGCTCGACGAAATCGTGCGGAGCATCAACGAAATGGAGCGGTCCGAACTTTCGACCGTCCGCTTCGAGGAGTACGACGAACAATACCGCGGCCTGCTCGCCGCGGCCTTCGTATTGCTGTTGTTGGAGTTCTTCCTCCTCGACCGCCGCAATCCCCTGCTCGCGAGGTTCAATATTTTCAATGAAAAATTAAAAATGAAAAATTAAGAATTATTTGCGATTCCGGCAATACAGCGGCCCTCAAAAATCCGCTTGCCGAAAATGACATCGACAAAAAAACGACTTCCGATTTTTAATTCTTAATTTTTCATTTTTAATTCTTAATTTTGCCCCGCAGGCCCGCTCTGTCGCCGCCGGGTAACCGGGGGAGGAAAGTCCGGGCAACACAGAGCGCCGCGCAAGCTAACGACTTGATACCCGTGAGGGTATGGGAGCGTAACAGAGAACGACCGCCCGCCGGGTTTCCGGTTGGTAAGGGTGAAAAGGCGGGGTAAGAGCCCACCGCGGGGGCAGCGATGCCGCCCGGCCGTACGTCCCGCGGGTTGCAAGACCGTGTATACCGGCAAACGAGGGTTGCTCGCCCGATGCCGGGGGGTAGGTTGCTGGAGACGGCGGGTGACCGCCGCCGTAGATAAATGACAGGGGCCCGGGACGCAAGCCCCGGGAACAGAACCCGGCTTACAGGGCCTGCAAAAACAAGAAGCTGCTATCCGAAGATAGCAGCTTCTTTCGTCTCCGCTTCAGAGCCATCGGCGAATCCCTGCGAATACCGCGGCACAGCACACGGCGCCGGCAACGAACCACCAGCGGCCGCACGAGCGCGCAGGCGCTGCCACGGTTTCGGTCCGGGATTCCCGCCGGATGCTGTCGGCCCTCTGTGTCCGATACTCCGAACATCGGGTCGCTGCCGAATCGCGTTGCCGGCGGATTTCGGTCCGGACGGTCCGGACCACCTTGCGCGGCAGGCTGTCGCTGCGGGCTGTAACAACCAGCGTGTCGCCGCGCCGCCGTGTCTCGACCGCCAAAGGGCCCTGCCGCGCAACGAACCGGGCCCCTTCGGGCAACTCCTGCAAAGCCGCCAGCGGAACAGCGGCCGCAACCTCCCGGGCCGGAACAGGCTCGGAATCCACAATGATTTCTTCGCGGAGCACCTCCTCGCCCGCCCGATACGACGATGCGGCCGACGAACGGAGTTCCTTGCTCCGTTGCGACACAGCCCGATGCGCCGTCCGGGCATTGCTCCGCGAAGCAGCGCACGAAACGGCCGATGCGGCCAGCCATCCGGCCAGCAGCCACAGCAAAAAAGAATTCGGTTTCATAGTTTTATTCGGTTGAAAAGTCGGGGACTGATTCTGCGGCGCAGGTCTTCGACTTCGCGGGTCAGCCGGTCGACCTTGGCCAGCAGCGTCTGCTGGGCAACCTGCCATTGGGCTTTCTCCTGCCGCAGCATGACATTTTCCTGCAAAACCTGATTGTACTTTTCGCTCAGCAGGTCGATGGACCGCTGCATTTCGGCCAAAAAATCGTTGTCGCGCCGGCGCCGGCCTACGAACCACGAAACGGCCGCGCCCAAGAATCCGCTCGGCAGGGCGAACGCAAGCAGTTCGCCGAGCCACGAAAAATCGGTCATGGATAAAAATTTTGAATGTTTTCGATGAAGCCGCTTCCGCCGCGGCACGCAAATCCGGTGCAGACCGGAAGAACTCCGGCCGCAGGGCGAACGCCCGTACAAATATACTATCGCAAAAGCCCCTTGTCAAGAGCGGAGCCCCGGAAAAATTTTTCCGGGGCTCCGTATCAGGAAGTTACAAGGTTATTTTTTCGACGACGGTTTCTTGCGCACCGACCACCCGAAGTGGCCGAGCGCCTGCCCCAGCCCGAAATATTCGCCGTGGGAGTAGACAATCGGGCAAGCCTTTTCCAAGCAGAACTTCCCGCTCTGCGGGTCGATATACGCGGCGTCGGCCTGCACCCCGACGACCTCGGCGACGAACATGTCGTGCGAGCCCAGCGGCACCACCTGCCGCACCCGGCATTCGATATTGACGGGCGATTCCTCGACAATCGGCGCCGCCACATGCAGCGCCTTGCCGGGCGTCAGCCCCATTTCGCGGAACTTGTCGTAATCGCGTCCCGAGCGCACGCCGCACCAGTCGGCGGCCCGGGCCAGCCGCTCGGTCGTCAGGTTGATGACGAATTCGCCCGTGCGGCGGATGATTTCATAGGAGTGACGTTCGGGCCGCACCGAGATATAGCACATCGGCGGGTCGGAACATACGGTTCCGGTCCATGCCACGGTCAGCATGTTGTATTCTTCGGGCGCGGCGCCGCAACTCACCAGCACGGCAGGCAGCGGATAAAGCACCGTGCCGGGTTTCCAATTCTCTTTCATAAGGACAAAGATAGCGCAAGTCGGATGGAAAAGCAAACCGGCTTTTATATAGAGCCTATTTTCAATAAAGCTACGAAAAATTCGTTATATTTGCTCCATGCTCGCCGATTTCATCCGCTATTTGGAGGCCGAACGCCGCTATTCGCCCCTCACCGTGCGCAATTACCGCCGCGACGTAGAGAATTTCATGGCGTGGCTCGGCACCGACGACGCCCGTTTCGACCCGCGGGAAGTGACCGTAGGCCATATCCGCGAGTGGATCATCTTCCGCACCGAGCAGGGCGGCATCGGCGCCGCCACCATGAACCGCGAGCTCTCATCGCTGCGGACCCTTTTTCGCTGGCTGCACCGCACGGGCGCCGTCGACAAGGACGTGCTGCGGCCCCTCGCTTCGCTCAAGACCTCGCGCCGCCTGCCTGCCTTCGTGCCCGAAAGCCGCATGTCGGCCATCGTCAGCGAATGCGGGTTCGACAGCGACGAGTTCCTCACCGAGCGCAATTCGCTGGCCGTGCTGCTTTTCTATTCGTGCGGTCTGCGCCTGGCCGAATTGGTGGGCATCGACCGCGACGACCTTTCGGCCGACGGAACGTCGCTGCGCATCCGCGGCAAGGGCGACAAGGAGCGCATGGTACCCATTCTGGAGGAGGTGCGCGACAAAATCCGACACTATCTGCGCGTTATCGAACGGCAGAAAATTTGCAAATCCCAAGAAAAAGCACTATTTTTAACTCAGCAAGGAAAGCGCATTTCCCGCACGACGGTTTACCGGCTTGTCCAAGACGAACTGACCCGTGCAGGAGTACAGGGCAAAAAGAGCCCCCACGTGCTCCGGCATACGTTCGCCACCCACCTGATGAACGGCGGCGCCGACATGCGCGAGATACAGGAGCTGCTGGGCCACGCGTCGTTGCAGGCCACGCAGGTCTACACCCACAACAGCATCGCCCGACTGAGAGAGATTTATGCCAAAGCCCATCCCCGGGAGCAGAAGGGGAATAAGTAAAACATTAAAAACCAAGGCTATGAACGTGCAGATTCAATCCGTCAGATTCGACGCCGACAAGCGGCTGGTCGAATTCGTGAATGCCAAGATGGCGAAGTTGGACCGTTTCGCCGAGCGCTCCACAGGCGCCGAGGTCATTCTCAAGCTCGATAAGGACTACGAAAAAGGCAACAAGATAGCCACCATCACGCTCCGCATGCCGGGCGAGGATTTGGTCGCCAGCCACCAGGCCAAGACGTTCGAGGAGGCGGTCGACGAGGCTATCGACGCCCTCAAGCACCAGTTGGACAAGTTCAAGGCGAAGGTCGAGAAGTAGGCTTTCCCGCCCCATCCGCAGCGGCCGTCTTTTCGCAAGACGGCCGTTGTTTTGTCCGGTGGCGAAACTCCGGAAAACAGCGACGAAACCGACCGAACACTGCATGAATTTCCCCGAAAAGCGTATCTTTGCGGCGCCATGCCTTTTTCCGACAGACAGATACTGAAAATCACCTTTCCGGTCTTGCTGAGCCTGCTCATGGAACAGCTTATCGGACTGACCGATACGGCCTATCTGGGCCGCGTCGGCGAGACCGAGCTGGGGGCCGCCGCGCTGGCCGGCATCTTCTACCTGGTCATCTTCATGCTCGGGTTCGGGTTCAGTATCGGCGCGCAGGTGCTGATGGCACGGCGCAACGGCGAAAAGGACTACCACGGCATCGGCCCGATTTTCACGCAGGGCATGGGATTTCTGCTCCTGCTGGCGACCCTGCTTTTCGCCGCCTCACGGCTGTGGGCTCCCCGGCTGCTGCGGCTGCTGATCGAATCCGACCAGGTCTACGCCGCGGCCGTAAGTTATCTGAACTGGCGCGTCTACGGTTTCTTCTTCTCGTTCGCCGCCGCCATGTTCCGGGCTTTCTACGTCGCCACGACCCGCACGCGCATACTGACGAGCAATTCGGTCGTCATGGTCCTTACCAACGTGGTGCTCAACTACATGCTGATTTTCGGCAAATGCGGATTCCCAGCCCTGGGCATCGCCGGCGCGGCCATCGCTTCGGCGCTTTCGGAGGGCGTCTCGGTACTTTTCTTCGTCCTCTACACCCGGTTGCGGACCGACCACAGGCGCTACGGGCTGTTCCGTTGGCAGGGCCTCGATTTCCCGTTGCTGGGCCGCATTCTCGGCGTCTCGGTGTGGATCATGGCGCAGGAGGGTTTCGCGTTTTTCGCGTGGCTCTTTTTCTTCGTCGCCATCGAGCACCTGGGCGAGCGGCCGCTGGCCGTTTCCAACATCGTGCGCAGCGTCTCGTCGTTCATCTTCATGTTCGTCAACGCGTTCGCTTCGACCGCCAGTTCGTTGGTCAGCAACCTCATCGGCGCCGGGCAAGGCAGCAGCGTGTTGGCGTTGTGCCGCCGCATGATTCGGCTTTGTTATCTCTTCGTGCTGCCCATAGTGGTCCTCGCGTTCCTCTTTCCGGAGCCCGTGCTGCGCATCTATACCGACAATACCGAGTTGATAGCCGCTTCGGTCGCATCTCTAAGGGTCATGCTCACGTCGTTCATCATCTGCGGGCCCGCCATCATCTACCAGTTCAGCGTCTCCGGTACGGGCGACACCCGCGCCGCCATGATTATCGTCACCCTCACCGCCGCCGTCTATATGGCTTATACCTGCCTCCTCGCTTTCGGGTTCCGCGCCGGCGTCGCCCTTTGTTGGTCCGCCGACCACGTTTATTACCTCGTCCTGCTCTCCTCCTATCTCTACCTCCGTTCCGGACGGTGGGTCCGCAAGGCCATTTGATACCCAATAAAATAGCATGGCGCGGTAGATTACTACCGCGCCATCTCTTCGAGGTCTGAAGCGGATTCGAACCGCTGTACAAGGTTTTGCAGACCTTTGCCTAGCCACTCGGCCATCAGACCAAAACACTCCCGACGGACCGGCCCATGCGAAACGCTGCGGCCCAACGGGAATGCAAATATACGAACAATTCTGCAAAAAGCAAATCTTTCGCCGAAAAGGGCCAATATATTTTTCTGTTTCATACAAATGGAGTATCTTTACATAGGATAGGTTGCCCCGACAGCGGCCCGAAGCCCCGAAGCGTTCGGCCGCCGCATCCGACCCAGAAGCACCATTTATTAATAGCCGCCATGACCGTCGAAGACATCGCCTTGCAGTTCACGCCCGGAATCGGGGTGAAAGGCGCCGTGCATCTGTTGGAGTGCTTCGGGTCGGCAGAGCGGATTTTCGCGGCGGCAGAAGAAGAGTTGACCCTCCGGGCCGAGCTGCGGCCCGACCTCGCCCGGCAAATCGTTCGGCGCGCCGGATTCTCCTCCGCCGAAAAGGAGTTGAAATATTGCCGCAAGCACGGCATCATCCCCATCGCATCGACCGACCCCGAGTACCCGCCACTCCTGCGCGAGATTCCCGATTACCCGCATGTCATCTACGTGCAGGGGAATCCGCAGCGGCTCGCCGAGCGTTGTCTCTCCGTCGTCGGTACCCGCGCAGTCACTCCTTACGGGCAGGTCGTGTGCAGCAGGCTCATCGAGCGGCTCGCCGAGCGGGTTCCCCGGCTCACGATCGTCTCCGGGCTCGCTTTCGGCATCGACGCCGCCGCGCATAGGGCGGCCCTTGGGGCCGAAGTCCCCACCGTCGGCGTCCTGCCGTGTTCCCTGCCGAACATCGTCCCCGCCCACCATACGGCCATCGCCCGCGACATGCTCGACCACGGCGGCGCCCTCGTCACCGAGTTGAACAGCCAAACACGGCAGTACGGTACCGCCTACATCGCCCGCAACCGCATCATCGCCGCCCTCAGCGCCGGGTGCGTCATCGTCGAGTCGCCCGACAGCGGCGGGTCGCTCGTCACGGCCCGGCTTGCCGACGAGTACCACCGTTCGGTCATGGCCGTTCCGGGCCGCGTCACCGACCGTTCGTCGGCCGGCACCAATTTTCTGATTCGCAGCCGTAAGGCGCAGGCCGTCCTTTCGGCCGAGGACATCATCGTCGAGCTGGGTTGGGATTTGGAGCCCGAGCCCGCGGTTCTCCGTCCTCAGTCCGAGCCGCAGCCCCTCACTCCCGACGAGACCCGCCTGCTCGCCTGTTTCACCACCTCCGACCCGTTTTCCATCGAGACCCTGCGCGAGCTCGCCGGGCTCGAACCCGGCGAGTTGGCCGCCTTGTTGCTCGGGCTCGAGCTCGCAGGCGCCCTGCGGCAGCTGCCCGGCAATCGGTACATGAAATTGTGACCCGGCGGCTCGGCTTCCGGATTTTTTCCTAATTTTGTGGTCATGAATCCGCCGTCCATGTTTTTGACCGACACCCATTGCCACCTCTACGAGCCCGAGTTCGACACCGACCGCGACGCGGTCTTCGCCCGGGCCGTCGAAACGGGGGTCGGGCGGTTCGTGCTCCCGGCCATCGATTCCGCCAGCCATCGGCAGCTGTTCGCCCTTTGCCGCCGCCACCCCGACCGCTGTTTTCCCATGATGGGTTTACATCCCACGTCGGTCAACAACAATCCCCGTTGGCGCGAGGAGCTGGACCAGGTCGGGCAGCATCTGAAAAATCCGCCGGAGGGAATCGCCGGATTCTGCGCCCTCGGCGAAATCGGGCTCGATTTTTATTGGTCGGCCGATTTCCGCAGCGAGCAGACCGAAGCGTTCCGCCGCCAGTGCGAATGGGCCCTGGAGTTCGGCCTGCCCATCGCCGTGCATACACGCAGCGCGTGGCCCGAGATGCTCGCCATCGTCGAGGAGTTCCGCGGCAGCGGGCTGCGGGGCGTCTTCCACGCGTTCGGCGAGGACGCCGCGACTTACGAAAGGCTCAGGGCCTGCGGCGATTTTCTTTTCGGCATCGGCGGGGTCGTCACCTTCAAAAACAGCCGTCTCGCCGACACCGTGCGCTGCATGGAGCCCGGCGACCTCGTGCTCGAAACCGACTGCCCCTACCTCACCCCGGCACCCCACCGGGGCAAGCGCAACGAACCCGCTTACCTTACCTATATATGCGCCAAGGTCGCCGAATTGAAAAACACGACCCCCGAGCGCATCGCCGCCATAACTTCCGCCAACGCCGAGCGCATGTTCGGTCTCCGTTCCCCGCAAACCGTGCTGCCATGAACAGTTCCAAATCCTCGATTCTGATTATCTACACCGGAGGTACCATCGGCATGAAGACCGACGCCGAAACGGGTGCCCTCGTGCCGTTCGACTTCAGCGCCATCTACGACGAGTTCCCCTCGCTCAAGCGGCTCAACGTCGACATCGACGTGCAGACCATGTCGCCCGTCATAGATTCTTCCAACGTGGCTCCCGCCAACTGGCTCGCGTTGGCCGGGATCATCCGCGACAACTACGCCCGTTACGACGGCTTCGTCGTCCTGCACGGCACCGACACCATGTCCTACACCGCTTCGGCCTTGAGTTTTCTGTTCGAGAACCTCGCCAAGCCCGTGGTTTTCACCGGGAGCCAGATTCCCATCGGCGTCCTGCGCACCGACGGCCGCGAGAACCTCATCACGGCCATCGAAATCGCCGGGGCCCGCCGCGGCGGCCAGCCCGCCGTGCCCGAGGTGTCGCTCTATTTCCAGAACCAGCTTTTCCGCGCCAACCGCACCACCAAGCGCAGCGCCGAAGCGCTCAGCGCGTTCCGGTCCTACAATTATCCGCCCCTGGCCGAGGTGGGTGTCAACATCGCCTATAACTTCCCGGCCATCCTCCGGCCCGATTCCGCCGACCCCGAGCTGCGCGTCGCCGGCCGGCTGGCCGACGGCATCGTCGTCATCAAGCTCTTCCCGGGGCTCAGCGAGCAGATTCTGCGTTCGATGCTCTCCGCTCCCGGGCTGCGGGCCGTCGTGCTGGAGACCTTCGGCGCGGGCAACGCGCCCACAAGCGAGTGGTTCATCCGCGTGCTCCACGAAGCCATCCAGCGCGGCGTCATCATCCTCAACATCACCCAGTGCGGCGGCGGCAGGGTCTCGATGGAGCTCTACGAAACGGGGCTCCGGCTCCAAAAGGCGGGGGTGCTCTGCGGCTACGACATGACCACCGAAGCCGCCGTCGCCAAACTCATGTACGTGCTGGGGCTCGGACTGCCCGACGAGGAGTGCCGCGCACTGCTGCGCCAACCCCTGCGCGGAGAATTTACGGCATAGGCCGTTGCATAAACCAAAATTTTTCTCTATATTTCGCACTGATAATGTGCCGTATTCCGGTCGAAAACGGAGGGATTCGGCGCAGGATACAGAGTGTAAAATATTATAAAACTGATAGTTGCACAGCCCCGAATCCGTCGTTCCGGAAGCGGGGATTCGCACACGGAGCCGACGGGCCGAACCGGTTTTTTCTGCTCCGGACCGGATTTTCCGGCAGGCGCGAAGACAAAAAACGGCCTTTTCCGCAAAAAAGACCGAACGAGGGAAACGAACTTTAAGAAAAAGACAACCTAATCAAATCAATTATCAAACACACCACTATGAAAAAACTTTTTTTGATTCTGTCGGTGGCCCTCTTCTCGCTGGGCACCGTGAATGCGTTCGCGCAGGAAGCTGAGGCCGTGGCCGCAGCCGAACAGACCGAAGCGGTTGCCGACGAGGCAGTGGCCGAAGCCGAGACCGCCGTTGCTGCCGAAACCGAAATCGCAGGCGAGAGCATGCACCACATTCTGATGCAGAAGTTCCTCGAAGGCGGCTGGGGCTGGATGCTGCCCGTGCTGCTCTGCTTGGTGATCGGTCTGGCCGTAGCCATCGAGCGTATCCTGTTCCTCTCGCTCTCGACCATCAACTCCAAGAAGTTTATCGCCGCCCTTGAGGAGGCTCTCCGGAACGGCGGCATCGAAGCTGCCAAGGACGTTTGCCGCAACACGCGCGGTCCCATCGCTTCGATCTACTACCAGGGTCTCGACCGCTACGACCAGGGTCTCGACGCCGTAGAGAAGGCCGTCGTATCGTACGGTTCGGTTCAGACGGGCCAGATGGAATCGGGTCTTTCGTGGATCGGTCTGTTCATCGCTCTGTCGCCGATGTTGGGCTTCATGGGTACCGTTGTCGGTATGATCGGTGCGTT
>ERZ778496.316-NODE-316-length-52460-cov-20.137697_pt1 | contig 52460 bp, 55 predicted proteins | sample MGYA00433099_ERZ778496 | MGnify/ENA primary metagenome ERZ778496 (study PRJEB29527, sample SAMN07138962) | mouse gut metagenome | material: feces | host: mouse | place: China:Nanjing | collected 2016-01-25 ...
TGATCTTGGAAATCGGGAGGGACGGGATGTCGGTGGCGGAAAGCGTGGCGCCGGACGTAACGCGTCCGTAGACATCGACAGTGAGCTTCGTGTAGGTGCCGGCGGTCACGCCGCTCTCGGCAAGTGATAGGGTGCGGTCTGCCGAAAGGTCTCCCCCACCCGTCAATCCTGTTCCGGCGGAAATCGTCGTGCTCTTGTCGGCTTTCTTTGCAATGTCGGCACTGGGACAGCTCACGTCGCCGTCGCCTTCGAGGGCGTCGAGGAGGGTGAGGACCCATTGGCGGTCTTCGTCGCTCATGCCGGCAATTATTGTGAGGCGGTCGGCTATGGAGCCGTCGATGTATAGGGACATCCCCCCACCCTTCCCGCCTGTGGGGATCCACTGTCCGGCTTCGCTGCGGTAGACATCGCCGGGGATTGTGTCGCCAACGACGGCGTACCATCCGGGGAGTGGACAGGGGTAACGACGGCGGAGGTCGTCGATGGTGGCGTACAGTCCTTTCATGGCTCCGCGGAAGTTGCGTGCCTCGAACCAACCTTTTACGTTTAGGTCGTGGTCGATGCATGCGTTGCCGTTGAGTTCGAGGTCGCCGCCGATGACGGTGTTCTGGGAGACGTTGAGATGGCCTTGTATGTCTTGGCTGTCTTTGCTCATCGTGGATGGGGTTTGTTTTTTTTGCTTTTGGAGAGGATCCCCTCGGCCGTGGCCTCGGGCACGGGACTCCAGTAATCGGGACTATATCATGGATTTGGAAAGTTCGAGCATTGTGGTGGCGAGCTGGTCGCCGAGTGCCGCGAGGACGAGGGAGGCGGCACGGTAGACTGTGGCGCTGTAGAGGTCTTCGGGGATGTCGAGTGCCCCGTCGGCATCGATGCGGGGGATGGGGAGGTAGCACGCCTGTGCGATTGTGGCGTCGGCGTTGCGGCAGGAGTAGAATTCGAGCACCTTGCCTTCGGCGCGACGGACGAGTGCGACAACGGGGCGTTCCGGGTTGCCGCATATCCCTTTGAAGGGGGATGCCTGCTGCCTGTAGATAGGGTCGGATTCGGTGATTGCCTCGAAGACGGGACGGTCCCAGTCGCTCATCTGGAATGATATTAGGCGCATGAAGTCGTCGGGGAGGACGAGGAATCCTTTTCCGTCGGAGCCGATGAAGAATGTGGATTCCTCGCCGGGTTCGAGTATGTGTCCGGATTCGAGCATGAACAGTGGGGCTTCCATCTCGACAAGGCGGAGTGCGTCGGGGAGCTTCGCCTTTATGAGTGTGTCGAGGGTGAGCGTGTCGGAGTCGCCGACGGCAAGGAGGGGGGTGTCGGTACGGTTCATGTCGATGGCGACACGGACGGCACGGGTAAGTTCGTCGGTCTTGACTTTCATGCCATCATGCTATGATGATTTCCAGTCCGTGGGATCGTGCGGCGGATTTTGCCTGTGCGGTGGTGCGGACCTCGCGCTCTTCGTAGCCGAATTCTTTCTTGAGGTATTCGCGGGCATCGGGGAGACAGGCAAATTCCATTACGTGGGGAGCGGAGGCTGACTCGCTGGCGGCAGGGATGGAGCCCGAGGCCATGACCTCGGGCTCAGGACTCAAGGCGGCGGAGGGAGCTTCCGGAGATGGAATCTCCGGGACGGGGACGCCTTCGGCGCGAAACTGACGCTGGGCGGCGACGGAGGAGGCTTGCTCCGGGGCGGAGCAAGGGGATTGACCTGAAGCAACATCAGCGGGGGAAGGGGCTGGAGCGGAGCAAGGGGATTGGGGAGCAACCCCGGCGGCGGGGGCTTCTACGACCGGGAGGGAGGGGGCGGGATTGGTGTGGACGCGGATCTCCTCGTTGAGGGGGATGGTGCGGACACTGCGGATTTTTCCGGCACGGAAGTCGGGGGACTGCTCTATGGCGAGCTGGATGACGGGGTTGTCGGTCGTGTAGGTGGCGGGGATGATGCCGTTGGGGGTCTTGGAGCCTCCGGAGAATGAGATCTGGACGCAGCCTTTGCCGAATGGGATGCGCGCGCCCCATTCTATGAGTCCGTAGACGCCGTAGGTAGTTTTTCTTTTTTTCATGTGGGGTATTTTTTAGGATGAGGGAGGGGCGGAGCTGTGCCTCCCCTCCCCCTCGGGATTATGTCTGCATCGGGGATCAGCCGTGGATTATGCCGGAGAATTCCTTCCAAGTTTTGTTCTTGTATTGCCATGCCTCGCCGCAGACGGCGTTTGCGTTGATGCCGGGGCAGTCGGCAAGGAGGACGTAGATAGTGCCCTCGACAGGAGTGGCAGGAGCGTCGGCGGATGCCCACATGATGTAGGACTCGGCACCGGCTGCGGGGCTCTCCCCTTCTCCGTCGATCCAGATGTGGCAGCTTCCTTTGAGGGCAAGTGCATCCCAGACAACGGTGGACTCGCGTTTTGCCTCGTGACCCTCGATGCGCTCGCTGTCCTTATGCTCGGCGGAGTAGACGTAGTGGACGAGGCGGTCGTAGGCAATGACTCCGGCGGAGTTGCTCCAACCGAGACGGTCGAGTGTGGGTTCGTGCTTGAGCTCGATGTCGCCGAAGACGGTGTGGATTGTGGATACGGACCATCCGACGGGGTTTGTCTTGACAATGATCTGCACTTCGGGGTGCTTGGAATAGTCGATTGTCTGGATGTTTTCGAGGAAGTTCTTTCCACAGAGTGCGATTACGCTCTTGGGAACGTCGTCGCCGGTGAAGATCATTTTTGCGAGGGAGATGAGCTCCTCGAAGGTCCATTTACCAACCTTGTCGAGGTGTCGCTTGATCTGGTAGCGTATGCCTTCGGTGGTGTAGATGCTCTGGATTCCGAGTGGGGTCTCGATCTGGATCTTGCCCTTACGACCTGCCCATAGCGTGCGGTTGCCCTTGACCTTGAAATCGGCAATCTGCGCCTCGGCGATGAGTGCTTGAGAGAATGGGATTCTTTTCTTGACGCTCTCGAAATAGTCGCTGACGATTGAGTTGAACCCTCGTTTCTGTGCGTAGATATCGGTGGGCATAGGGACGATGAGGTTTGGAGCGACTTCCTTCTGTGTCTCGAACATGGCGGTTGACATAATGACGAGCGTTGTGCCGGCCGGAATTTCGGGGACGTTGGAGACCTCGTCGGTCTCGGTGGTCTTCTTCCCGTTGATTGCCATGGCGATGGGCGCACCGTCGTTGTCTTTCCCGGTGACGAAGAGCATTAGGTCTTCTCCGGGTGTGGCTGTCGCGCCCTTTGCGTCGTAGCCGTCGACGCCCTTGACAAGGACGGTGGTGAACGGCTGGAGAAGTTTCTTGTCGGTGTTCTCGAGACTGAGAGTGACGCGGTCTGTCGTGCCGTCGCCTACGGCTGCCTTCGTGACGATGCGTGCACGGGGCTCGTCGATGGCGTAGTGCTGTATGACGGGTGAGTTTACCTTTACACGCTTTGCGCGGAGCATGATCTGCATGAGCGGTGTGTCGTCGGAGTTAAACCGGAAAAGGTTCTCGTCGATGTCGGTGTCGATGAGGTTGCCGGGTGCGATTCCCCCGGTGGCTGCCGCCACGGTGCTGACGGTGGTTGACTCGCCGGGGAGCTGAGTTGGGAGCCCGGCATGACCGGGGGATGTGGTCGGGGTCTGTGCGCCTGTCACGACGGGACCTCCAGTTGCATTGTCTGTTGCCATTTGATGGATTATGTTATGATTAATATTCGGATTCTGATTCAGGAGGGCTCAATGATCAAGCCGGGACGAATCCCGCCGGAGAGGTCGGCGAGGGCGCTGACGGTGGCGGAGCATCCGGGAGCGTGGCAGGGTATGCCTGCGGAGCCGCGGACGGGGGCGTCGGAGGAGCGGCTTCCGACAATTTTCAGTTGGGAGCCGTTCATATCATCGTGCCTGTGCAGCTATGTCGAAGATTGACGGGGTCTTCTTGCGTGGAGGGGCGGCGTTCTTTCCGCCGAGGGGGACCGTGCCGTCGGACTGCGGCTTGCGGAGAGTCTCCTCAATGCGTGCGTTGCGTCCGGCAATCTCGCCTTCCTGCGATGCTGCGGCGACGTCGGAGTCGTGGTTGATGCCCTTCATGAGCATCTCGACGGTTTCGGGAGAGACCTTTCCGAGGATGTAGTCGCGACAGATCTCGGTGAGGCGCTGCATAGCTGCATCAAGATCGTCGTCGGAGATGCCGTTCTGCTGCACGTAGGATTCGAGTCCCTTCAAGGTCTGGGTGAGATTCTGCTTGTATTCCTCCTCGTATTGAGTCTCCTTCTTGATGCGTTCGGCAAATTCCTTATTGGCCTTTGCAATCTCGTCGAGCTTTTCGGGGTCGTTGATGGCGTCGAGGAGGTCGTCCTTGCCGTAGATGCGGATGAGGGCGACGGCGGGATCGTCGCCGTTCTTCCAGTCCATCATGAGGCGGGCGGAGCGCGGGTCGGACGTGAACATGTCGGAGAAAGCCTGCTCCCGCTTCGCGGACTCACCGAGGCGACGGTCGTAATCGTCGTAATCATCGGAAATCTGGGAGAAAATCTCCTCGTCGTCGGCGAATGCCTTGTCGGGATATTTCTTACGCAATCTTTCAATATGAGCGTCGCGTCGGCTCTTATTTTCTTTTGTATCAGCCATATCGCTTGGTAATGGTGGTTTCTTTCGCGAAGATAACGAGCAGAATATGGTTTGCAGCCTTATGTTTTAAAGTCTGCATGAGTTATTTTTGCGATATGGGACACAGTTTCCTATCCTAATCCATAGAATATTAATCCAAGGCTAAAATTATGAGACGAAAAGGGGCAGTGATAGAATATGCCAGAGAGCGGAACAGGGAGATCTTCCTATTGTTCCGGGAGATAAACTCGCGCGGCGGTCTGTCGCGCAGTGAGGTGTGTAAAATCATCGCGAAGTCGCCGGCATCGAGGTTCTGGGTGTCGGAGGAGCGAGCGTCATACGTGGTGTCGGCGATGCTTGCGGGGCGTCCGTTGCAGCGTATGAGAGCCGGGCGGGAGGCGATGTTCAGGGAAATACTGCGGAGGGTGCGCGTGCTGATGGAGGAGCATCCGGATGCACGGATCATCGAGCTTGTAACGACTGTGATCCATCAGCCGGCACCGGAGTTTTATCTGACGCCGGGGACGGTGGGGATCTTCTATCATTATCACTGCAAGAGCCAACGCGCACGGTCGCGCATAAATTTCGCGGATGTATGAAGCCAACTATAGAAGAGATATTGCAAGAGAATGCCCGGCGCAATGAGGCGGTGAATGCGGAGTTCAATCCGGTGACGGGTAAAGGGTCGGTAGGCGAACGTTTCCTGCTGGAGCTTCCGGACTATCCGATAAGACGGCAGTGGCTCCCGACAGGGATGATGAAGGTGCCGCTCGTGCAGAAGCTGCGGGAGTCGGGGACGGTGGAGAGGTTTATCAGGGAGCGGCTGGGATGTGAGGCCGATGAGGATGCGATGGAGTCGGTAGTGGAGAGTTTCGTACGGCTGCGCAACAGGTATGATTTCCCGTTCTGGGCGGCGGTGCACGTGTATATCCTATCGAAGGAGACGGGTGAGGGTGAGATATTGTTCCGGCTGTCGCGTCCGCAGCGGAAGTTTGTAAATATGCTGGAGAGGTTCCGGACGGCTAACAGGCCGATAAGGATGGTGCTTCTGAAGGCACGGCAATGGGGAGGGTCAACGACATCGCAACTTTATATGGCATGGTTGCAGCTTGTGCACCGTGTCGGTCTGAATTCGGTGATAATATCACAGACGAAGAAGACTTCGTTCGCTATCAAGGCTATGTATGACCGTGCGTTGTCGCGCTATCCGGTGGGGTTGCTGCACAGGGTCGGTGAGGCTTATGACGCGAATGAGGCTAAGATGGTGAACGTGGGTCTGACGGGTGACTACAAGAAGATCCCGCAGAGGGACTGCACGATCACGATAGCGTCATACGAATCGCCGGACGCATTGCGCGGCGACTCGTATTCGCTGGTGCATTGCTCGGAGGTGGGACTCTGGGCACCGACGGACATGAAGAGTCCGGATTCGGTCGTGAGGTCGGCGTGTTCAGGCATATTGCTGCGGCCGTACACCATGATCATTTACGAGTCGACTGCCAACGGGACTGGAAATTTCTTCGAGCGGGAGTATAAGGCCGCAAAGGAGGGTAAGTCGCAGTTTGCATCGCTGTTCATCTCATGGTATGACATAGACCTATACAGGGAGGAATTCGAGACAGAGGAGGAGAAGCGAGAGTTTGCCGAGAAGCTGATAGAGAACAGGCTGAACGCGAACGTGGGGAGCAACAGGGAGGAGCCGGGGCGTTATCTCTGGTGGTTATGGACGCAAGGCGCGCCGCTGGAGGGGATAAAGTGGTACGTCACGGAACGGTCGGGGAAGGATTCGCACGCGGTCATGGCTGCGGAGTATCCTACGGACGACATCGAGGCATTTGTGCATTCCGGATCGATGGTGTTTGACAAATATCGTGTGGAGCCGTTGAGGCGGACGTGCCGCCCGCCGGTGTACGTCGGGGAGGTAACGGGGAACGGCGAGTATGGAGAGAAGGCTCTTGATAACCTGCATTTCTCGGAGGACAGACAGGGCTGCCTGAAGGTGTGGTCGCTTCCGGAACCGGACTTGGAGGAGGAGCGCATAACGGACAGATACCTGACGGTGGTGGATATAGGCGGACGGTCGGATAAGGCTGACTGGTCGGTGATAGCGGTGTTTGACCGGATGGATATGATGGAGACGGAGGGACGTCCGGCGGTTGTGGCGCAATGGCGGGGGCATCTCGACATTGACCAGATAGCATGGAAGGCGGCGCAGATAGCGAAGTATTACAATGACTCGCTGCTGGTGATCGAGAGCAACACTCTGGAGACGCATGACAGGGAGCGACAGGTGGAGGGGGACCAGTCGGGGTATATCCTGAACCAGATAAAGAGCGTGTATGATAATCTTTATGCGCGGTCGCAGTCGGATGAGGAGATACGGAACCACGTGCCGGTGAAATACGGTTTCCATACGAACACGAAGACCAAGCCGCTGATCATCTCGTCGCTTGTGAGGATTGTGAGGGAGCGTCTGTATGTGGAGCGTGATGAGGATGTATTGACCGAGTATCTACAATATGAGCGACGGCAGAACGGAAGCTACGGTGCAATCGTGGGTCATCATGACGACCTGCTCATGACACGAGCAATCGGGCTGCACATCTGCTTCTCGGAGATGGAGATTCCTAAGATCGTGACGACATCGCGCGCACGACGGAAAGGGAGAGGCGCAATATCGGAGGCTGCGTTCTGATAATAGGCAACGTCAACGACGGAGCATCTGCTGCGCCTTGGCCACTGCCTGCGGGTCGGCCGCCTGCGTTGACTGCGCCATCATCTCCGGCGGAATGCCCTGCGGTGGCTGCCCCTGCGCCATGCGTTGCTCGTCGGCGTTTATGCTCTGGAGGAGACCATCGGCGAAGGGGAAGCATCCGTATTCGAGGAGCTGTTTCGTAGTTATGCCGTTGGCTTTCCAAAGCTCCATCATGAAGTCGTTGGCGGCTGCACGGTAGACGGGCGAGGATTGGCTCTGCGCTATCTTGAGGTCGTAGTCAACGTTGCGCTGGCTGCGGGAGTCATATCTGACGTAGGCACTCTTGCCTGAAATATTGATCAATCGCGGCTCGTCGTAGAACTGCTGGATGTTCTTGACGTCTTTCATGGCGCCTTCCTCCTGGAAGTCCTGATAGGTGTCGAGTATGTCCTGAAGGGATGTGGTGGCGTTCTGCGACTGCTGGTGGTATAGGCTCGCGGACATACCGGCGAATCCTTCCTTTCCCTGTATGGCACCGTTGACTCCGGAGATGTCTTCGAAGAATTTGAGCTGTATGTTGAGCAACTCGTGTATGCCGATGTTGGTGCAGTTGTTGGCTATCTGCTGCGGTATGGCTGTGCCGGATTTTGGCTGACGCATCATTATGACGCCGTTGAATCGTGCCCACTCGTCGGCAATGTCGTCCATTGTCATTCCGGTGGGGAGACACTCTTCCGGAAAGAGAAGGACACCCTTTGCGGATGCACGCATTATCCAGTCGTACATTATTATGAGGCGGTTGACGTAGCGTTGCTGGTCAATGACATCGGCGACGTAGCTATGGATCTCGCCGTCGATCATCGGGTAAGCCTTCCAGACGTATGGGTGAGACTTGTGCCAGTATGGGGTCTCCCCTTCCTTGAGGATCTCGCCGAATGGAGTCAAATAGTAATAGTACCAGTAGGAATCGATGAACCATTCCGCCTCGATGAGCGGGATCTCCTCTTCGGGCATTCCGGCGGCAAGACCACGGCGGATGCGGTCTTCATTGACGGCGCGGACCATACGGTCGTAGTCTGCGGTCTCGATCTTGTAGTAGTCGCCTGTGTTGTAGTCGTGGCAACGGTAGCGTTCCTTTGTCTCCTTTCGCCAGACTTCAATGACGCGGCAGCGCGTGGTGTCGGACGGGACGAGGAAGTCTGAACAGCGCGTGTCGATGGGGACCCCGAACTGCTGGTAGGTGCCGGCAATCACGTCGCGCTCCCTTGCCATGGCATAGACCTCGCGGAGATGGGCGTAGTCGGCGGGTGATTTCGCAAATTCCTGACAGAGGCTCTCGAAGGGGAGGTCGTGTATCTCTCCGACGCATGAGCAATCCCAGCCTCGGAAGTCGCGCATGTTGTTGTCGATAAAGAAATTGTCGGGCTGCACGTAGTCGGTCCAGCAATCGGTGCGCTCCATACGCCAACCGTACCATTTGCGGTGGACGACGAATCCGGAGATGAGGAATTCCTCCATGCTCCGGGCGTGAAGCTCGCGCATCTTGTTGAGATTCATGTTGCATTCGAGGGTGACAGTCATGGTCTCTCCGAGTTGCTGCTCATCGCGGTCGCGAGCGACGCAGACGGGAGTGAGTGCCTGTGTCTTGAAGAGTCCGAGGATGGAGCGCACCATCTTGCGGATAAGGTTGTTTTTCAGGGCAACGTTTCCCTGAGACTTGATGTAGTCTTCCTCACGCATACGATGGCCGTCGACACATATCACATCATCCCACTGTCGGCCGTAGGTGTAGTTCTTGTTGCGCTGTCGGTCGCGCCGGAACTGATCCATGGAGTTCCAGTAGTTCTGCGCTTCCATGAGGACGCGCATGCCTCTCTCGGTGGCGGATGAATATTCCGCCACGGAGTCGATTGCGGCTTTCCTATTTCGCCTTGGGGCGCCGCCGACGTTGCTGAGCCTGTGTAGTTTTTCTGCCATAGCGTGATGTGATAAAGGGATTGCCCGCGAAGTTAGTGTTCTGCGGGCAATCGTCGGAATATCTATTAAAATTGAGAGGATGAGTGGCTCAGAGTGTATGGTTTCGGGATCACTCTACAACCAATTCCCAGTCCTTTGCAAACACATCGCTGATGGAGGGAACCCAACTGTCGGCACGTCCGGTCTTGCGGTTATAGATAAGACATTGAGATGTGTAGTCAATGTGTGCTTCACCTGACATGATGAGTTCCTTTGCCCTGTATGGAAGTGACTGCATTTTGGGGATGATGGCTCCATTGATCTGTGCCGGCACTTGCTTGAATACGACAATATCCTTGCCGTTCCATCCTTGTCGGCGAATGACAAATCCCCTTTCAAGAAGCGTGATGGCAACTGCGAATGATAGTCCGGAGAAACCACCCTCGCCAGTTTCCATGAGAGTTGTGCGAAGCGCAAGAACGTTCATGTAGTCCTGCATGACCGCATTCTGAGCATGAAGCATAGCCTGTATTGTAGTCGGAAGTTTTTTGCTTTTGCTTTCAATGAAAGCGTTGAGATTTCCAAGTTTCTCTGCAAGCTCGTTCCATTCGATGTGCATACGATCAACCGCAGTTTCTGCAATGCGGTATGCTTTTTCAAATACTTCTTTTGGGGACCAAGACTCATAGCCGTCCTCATAGACAACCATGTAACCATCCTCAACGGGGTCAAGGCTCTTGGGGTTTTCATCACCGGGCATACATATCTTGCCGCCCTTTCTGACCGCGGGCATTGCCTGTACGGTCTTTGTTCCGATGTACTTTTTCATAATGTTTATATGGGTTTTACTAAGCCGCCCAAGGCTTTATTTCTTATCGTAGATATTGCCAACTACCTCAATTTTATTATTGTCTGAAATGTTGTGGTTTCCTGGGTTTGTAGCTCCAATCTCGCGTCCCACGAATGAGACGTTGCGATGATTATATTCAACCCGCATCATTGTCCCGAAGTAACCATATTTAATAACATCTCCCTCATAAATCTCAACTCCGTTGCGGTCTCAAAGTCCGGTATACTGACCGATTGTGTCTTTCTCCACCCACGGCTGACCGCCCCCTTTAGCTGCAATAGCGAACATACCATCTCCGTAGTCAATCAGAGAGCCGTAGACCCAATGACCGTTGGCTTTGGTTTTAGCTCGAAATTTAATTTGTCTGGTCATAGTTTCACATTCATCTTTTCAGCCAATTCATAAAGTTTCTCCCACGCTTGGTTAAAACTTTTTGATTGTTCGTTAAAATTATCCACCCATTCATCAACACTCTTGCGACAGCTTTCCTGAAGCGCGGCGTTTTCCTCCTTCATCTTGCGAATCAGTTCCCATGCCTTGGCTAATTGCTTGCGGTCATGCTCCACCCAAAGAGGATAGAGTCGTGTGGCACAGACGAGTGCCACAACGATAATCAGTGTAATGCAGTAAATCATATTCCTTTCATTGTCTCTTGATAAAACTTTTCACTTTCGATGCAGTCGATGCAGACTTCCTGCCCATCTTCGGTGTAGATAAGTTCGCTTGACTTTTCTCCACACCATTCACATTCTCCGGTGTGGAGGTCGGAGGGTGTGTAAATTGTTTCTGTTGTCATAAAAGTTCCATATTCTTTCGCTCCCAATATGTGGTGTATTTTGTAGATGGTTCCTTAACCACAAGAATACGCACGAATGAGAATGGCCCGGTATGTCCGCAACCTTTGCGCATTTCGATAATCTGTCCTATGTTGCCGGATCTTATATTACGGACTTTGTCGCCGATGTGAAATTCCATATTTTCTATCATTAAAATAGTCTTGGGATGTTTTGATATTCGATGATTCTTTTTCTGGCCGCATCATAATAAAACGGATCCAGCTCAATGCCCAACAGAGAGTATCCGAGTTGCTCACAGGCAATGGCATGGCTCCCGCTGCCGAGGTGGGTGTCGAGGATTTTCCAACCCTCCTGCGCGTATTGTGTGAGCAGCCACGCATATAGCGCGACGGGCTTCTGTGTCGGGTGAATGCGCTTCTCGTTGAGTTTCTTGTTGCCCTGCATCACGCGCCCTTCCTTAAAGGATTTACCCTGACACATACCATTCCACATGAAGGGGAATAGCCTGACGGAAGAGAAAAGGTTGGTAGCGGCTATCTCGCAATCGGAAAAAGTGGTGGAGGAATTACATTTGTCCCAGATTATACGTCCCGGAGCAAAGGGATAACCAATGAAATAGTTGCAACCCCATACGATGTAATACCGACTGACCCTTTCTAATTCCATGAAATAATCCTGACCGGGCACTTGCCACTTGTCGCACTTATGGTAGTCAATACGTTCAATTCCCGTTGTACTGTATCGCTTGCCGTAGAATCCACGTCTTTCCGGTCCGGAGAAATAGGGAGGGTCAACTATAGCGAGATCAAAAGATTTATCAGGCAAACTTCGGAGTATATCCATGCAGTCACCTTGATGGAGCGTAATGTTTCCCAACTGTTCCATATCTCAGCAATCGATGAAGTCAAACAGACTTGGTTGAACAATTCTGGATCTTTCGACTATCGCTATGGCTTCAATCGCTTTGCGAACATAGATGGGATGTGGTAGTTGTCTCATACCCTTTATGTGATTCAAAGCATTGATAAGACACCCCTTCAATGTGTAAGCCCTTTTATGGTCTTTCCAATGGGAAGACGGCCAGCAGCCTCCGCCATGTTCAGGCTCATACAGACCATACCCAAAGTGATAGTGCCCTTCCTCATCCATCGCCACATTGATGGAAAGGAAATAAGAATTACTTTGGGCGAAAACAAAAGCACAATCCGGATGCAGGGCTTTATGTTCAACCTGCTTTTGTGGCTTGAACAAATTCCCGACCTTTGTGTAATCTTCGATTGCAAACAGAGGAACGGAGCCATTCTCCATAATCCAAGACTTTTTTATCTTTTTGAATTCTATCTGTTGTGCTGTCATTGCGGGGATGTTTTGGGTTTGAATTGATAGGCTTATCCTTTTCGGAGATTGGGAGAATAATATCCTTTTGCCGGGTATGTGCCGTTGCGCAGGTGACTTTCCTTTGCCTTGCGTGAGGTGTATGCCTGTGATTCCTTCATGAACTGCGCGGTCTTTCTCAGATTCATGTCGGCGGCCAGGCGGTTGACCGTGCGCAGGCTCACGCCGAGATATGTGGCGCAAATCTCATTACGCATGTGGGGGAAGTTGAGGCGCAGCCAACGTCTTTCGCTATCGCCAAGTCTTATCCGGGCGTGATCGTAGCCTTTCCGCAGTCCGAGCTTCCAGCATTTCTGATGTATCGCCATTGCGGTAGTGCCAAACCGCTCTGCCAGCTGCCGGGCGGTCATGGCCTTGTATATCTTTCTGAGTTCTGTCTCCTCAGATGGTGTCCAGTGTTTCATGATTCCTGATTGAAGAGGTTTGGGGTCGATGTTGGAAAGATGATGGGGTGACTATTCAGCCCGTCCTTCAAGTCCTCCCCTATTTTCTCGACTTCCAGAAGATGCCGTTGGATCTTGCGGAGCTCCTTGTCAATGCCGAGTCGTCGGGTCTCGTGGGCAGGCAGCGCCGTTGCCCACCAGTAGCCCCTCTCGGCATTGCTGGTTATTTCATTTATGTGCGTGAGTATATCTTTCTTTGTCATGATTGTCGGTTTTATCATTTCTTGCGGAATGTGGCACCGCGCATGGGGACGAAGTTGAACATCTCCTTGCAACGGTCATAGATGCGTGCGCCGTAGACTTCGGCTATCTGATCGACGGACAGGTTGGTGGTGACGTGGGTGAATGACGTATGGCGGCGGTCATAGCGGCGCTGTAGGATGTATTGGAATACGTTCTCGGTGTTGCCGTAGTAGCCGGTGGGGATAGTCTCTGAACCCAGCTCGTCGAATGCCTGACGTCGGCTGTCGATGTAGGTCTGTATGCCGTCGTATCCCTTGCGCTGGTAGCCGGAGCAGACCTCTATGGCGTTGGAGATGCGGAATCCGTATGGGTTGCCTTCGGCATCGGCAGGACGGACGATGCGGCAGAAGCGGAGTATTACGTGGAGCATGGTGGTCTTTCCGGATCCTATGTCGCCCCATAGCCAGAGACCTTTGGAGGGGTCCAGCCTGCCGGGGGCAGAGAGACACCAGAGGAGAAGGTCGTTGAGCAGGGGCTTCATCCCGTCGCGCACGACGAATGAGGGGCATACGGTACGTGCGACACGGATGAGGAGCCTCTTGTAGTCGTCAATCCTCGATAAGTCCGCAGCCGGGTTTGACGGGGGCGCGACGGGGCGTGCGGCGTTGAGGAGAAGGCTTATTTGCGTCGGGTGCATTGCTGAGATTCTTTATGGCATATTTCAGCCAGTCGTTGAAATGCCGTTTGGCATCGGATAAACTTGAATGTGAAACGTCGCCGCTCTTGCAGTGGAGCGCGAACTTCTCCATGAATTGCCGGAACTCGTCGGCGGAGATGGAGTGGTTCTTGCATATAGCCTCTGCCCATATCTGCTCGCCTGCCATGAGGGGGATTTCCTGATCGACGGTCAGGGAGTATTCCGCAGGCGGGTCGGCCGGGCGTTCGGCTGTCTTTTTCTTCCGTGGGGCTTTCTCTTTCGAAGCCGGAGGAGCGGAGACGGCACTGTCTTTACTGTCGGTCTGCTGGGGCTGATGTCTCGTTTTCTTCCCTTTGGATCCGGTCACGCCGTCGGCTGACTTGCGCGGCATGAGGGAGTATTCGGCGATAGTGCCTCTGCGTCGGGATGATGAGCATATACCGGCATATCGTGCCTGTATGCCCTTTGAAGTAAGGATGCCCTCAGACTCAAACAGCTCTCGCGATAACAGACCAATGTTCATGCAGCATTCGATGACCTCCTGTATATTTGCCTCGGTATATCCGGTAAGTTCCGAAATCATAAAGGGCAGCTCCTTGTCCCACCTGATGTAGTACCCATTGCGGTAGATAATACACAGCAGGAGAGTATATACGCTTATGGCCTTGCCACCTTGATACTTGATGAGTTTTCTTATCTTGAGGTCCTGATAAAAATCCACGTCGAACGGGAAATAGTCAAGCCCCTGTTTGATAGTCCTTGCCATGGTTGTTAAACTTCTTTGATCCTTATTCCGTAGACGAGCAGCATCAGCTTTCTCTTGATGATGTATTCCGGGGTGCGGACCCCTTTGGTATCCTCGACGATTGTATCGCCCTTGCGGTCGCGGTAGACGAAATCGGCGATGTAGCGGCAGTCGTGCTCGAGGAGGTTTCCCTCGGCATCCCGCTGGACGGGTATCAGGATGAAGGATACCTGTTCGCGGAGGTCGGTGATCAGGCCGTCGCGCAGCTTGGCTTTCAGGGAGAGGGCGCGCCTGTGCTCCCTCTCCGAATCGTAGCCGCCCGACTTGCTGGCACCGAACTTATTCCTCTTTCCCTTTGGCTTCCGGGATTGGGACTTTGTTTCCTCGAGCGTCATTTCCGTAGGGCTGATTTTATTGCCTGGGACGGGGAGAAGCGGACTGCCTTGTGTGGCGGGACCGGCATCATGGCCTTCTCGGCAATGTTGAAACTTGTGCGTGCGGGCACATCGACGACACGGAAGACGCCGAAGTCGCGGATCATTATGTCCTCACCCTTGCAGAGGGTGGAGGCCATGAGGTCAAACATTCCGTTGACGGCACGTATGGCGGATGCGCGGTGGAGCCCGCAGCTGTGGGTGAGATACTCGATGATTTCTTGCTTTCTCATGATAGTTTTCTTTTTAGTTTGTTGATGAGTTTGTTTGTGATGCGGATCCTGTTGAGCTGTCGCGTGGATGGGTCGGGGATAGCCTTCATCATCGTGACGAGATTCTCCATGGCTGCGATGGCTGCATTCAGATCCGTCTTACATATCTCCGGCATGAGTCTGTATCATTTAGGGCGATATTTCCATCCGTTGAGTTCATAGACGCGGCGGCGTGCGAGCTCGCGGTCCTCGCGGGCAAATTCGGGTTCGCCGTCAACCTCGGCGTATGCGTAGCCGGGGAGTCCCTGCGTGGTGGTGAACACGTCGATCACCTGACAGATGCGCCACCATCCGCTTATCATGCGGAATATGTATTGTCCTAATCTCGGGGTCATATCGTTATGCGTTAAGGAATGATGAAACGAGTTCGTCGAAATACATCTCATCGGTGGGGATGTCGTCGGATGCCGCCATTATCATGTTGGCGATCGACTTCTTGCGATGGATGATTGAGTAGAGGGTGCGGTCGATGGTGTTGCGTCCGATGAGATAGTAGCAGGTAACGTTGTCTTTCTGCCCTATGCGGTGGGCGCGGTCCTCACACTGGCAACAGTCGGCGTAAGTCCAGGGGAATTCAACAAACGCCACGTCGGATGATGCAGTGAGGGTCAGCCCTACTCCCGCCGCCTTTATTGAGCAGATGATAAGGCGCGCGTGCCCGGACTGGAATGAATCAACCGCCGCCTGCTTTGCCGTGGAGGAGTCGCGTCCGGTGACGCTGACAGCTTCGGGGAATGCCTGAAGGAGGGCGTCAACAATCTCATGGAGCGAACAGAAGAGGATGAGCGGTTTGCCGGAGGCGAGGAATGCGGAGACGAAATCAACGGCCTGCCTGACCTTCCCTTTCGCGGAGAGGGAGCGCAGCGTCATGAACCGGACGAGCGCCTCCATGCGCATCTTGCGGCGGATGTCGGCATCGGTGCATGCGGTGTAGGTAGAGAGATACTCGCGGAGGTCGGCGGCTGCGGTGTCGTAGATCTTGCGGCTCTCCGGGTCAAGCTCGACGTAAAGGTCGGTGCGGGTCTTGTCGGGGAGCTGTGTCAGCACGGTCTTCTTCTCGCGGCGTATCATGCAATTGCCGTAGAGCATGGAGGAGAGCCGGGCAAGCGCCTCAGCCTGTTCGTCGTCCTGCTCCTTGGCGAATGAGCAATAGTCGGCACAGAACTTGGCACGTCCTCCGAAATCGGATGCGAGCCGCCCCATTATGGAGAGCTGGGCGATGAGATCTGCCGGACGGTTGACGACGGGGGTGCCGGAGAGGAGCGCGATGTATTCCTTGCCGGATGTTATACCCTTTGTGAATATGGTCTGTTGTGCCGAGGGATCCTTTACGCGGTGCGACTCGTCGATTATTACGGAGCGGAACAGGCTGATGCAGGAGGAGAAGACCACATCTTTCAGGCGGAAGGGACCGTCGCACTTTATGTCCCAGACGAAATATTTACGCAGGGACTCGTAGTTGACGATCGCCACCTGATAGATACCCATTGAGAGGAGATAGGGGAACGTGGCACGTGTGGCATTATCAAGGACAAGGGCCTTTGCATCCGTGAATTTCTCAAACTCGCGCTGCCAGTTAATCTTCAGCGAGGAGGGGCATATCACCAGACAGGGGTAGGCATGGGCGCAGTCAACCACGCCTATACTCTGGAGAGTCTTTCCAAGCCCAGGCTCGTCGCCGATGAGGAAGCGTTTCTTCCGGAGCCCGAAAAGGATTCCCTCACGCTGGTAGTCGTATGGCTCGACCTTCAAATTATGACGCAGTGTTGTCTTTTCCATGAGATAAGTTTAGGCACCACCACATGAATGCGAGATGCTCGTATTTGTCGCGTCCGCGTGTGTAGACGGGATCATCGCGACGGATGAATTTCTTGAATACCCGGCAATTTTTCTTGCTGATGGCATATATGAAGTCCTGATTGCTACGGGCCACGTCCATGTACCATGCACGGGAACGGTCCCAGTCGAAGAAGTCGACCGCCTCCTCAAATTCCTTCTGGGATGATGCGAAGGTTGATTTGAGATCGCCGCCGAAACGGGCATCGTCGAGCCACCAGTCCCATTTGCATCGCGTGGGGAGGAAGAATGGGAACCCGCAGTATTCGAAGTGCTGGGCGTCGTTGACCATGAAACGCTGTGTGGATGCGTGGTCGAGCACATGGCGTAGGAATCGGTCGGAGCGTGCCTCGGCACGCAATGAGCGATACATCTCGCGTGCGTGGTAGAACTCCTCCTCGGTGTAGGTCACGTTGTCAACGGTGAGGCGGTAGTAGTTGACACGCTCCGGCTCTGTGATGATGGCATCGACGAGCGAGCCGAAACGGAATGCCTTCTCCCTGTCGCCGAACTGTTGCCGGGGGTAGAGCAACTCCTTGAGCGCGGTGAGGTCGGAGTTGGAGACCTCACTGCGCTGGTAGTATGTATCGGGATTCGTGTTCATGGTCACTGTGCCTTCACTTCGTCAACATATATGATGCTCGGATCAACAATGCATTCCCCTTCCTTATTTGCAAGACGCTCGCAGAACGTGATCTGCTTGCGGAATATCTTGGCAAGCTCGGCATCGGGAAGAGTGCTCCCCTCCTTAGTCCACCACATCATGAGCACCTGAAGGTAGCCCTTTGGGTCGGTGATGCGGATTTTCTTCGAGACCTTAGCCTTCGGGGTGTAGGAAACGCGGGTCGCTTCCTCGGCGAAGAGGGATCCGGCTTCGGCTGCAACCTTTTCAGCCGCGCGACGGCGTGCCTCCTCCTCCTCACGGGCGGCACGCTCGGCTTCCTTTCGTGCGCGTTCGGCCTCCTCCCGGAGACGCATCTCCTCCTGTATGCGGCGCGCCTCCTCCGCCGACGCACGCGCGACACGTTCCAGCTCCGCTTTCCTTGAGGGGAGACGGTCAAGGATCTCCTGACGGTAGTCAGCTATCTCGGTGCAATATTGCTCCACGAACTGCTGACTACGCAGACGACTGAGCACCTCATTGCTTATAGCGCGTGACTCATCTGGGGTGAGATTGAGGGGCATACGGACAGAGAGAGTCGGCAGCCAATCATCGGAGAGTGAGGTTGAGATGCCAGATATGGTGTCGTAGATTGTCTGATAGTTGTCGAGTGTGACACTATCGACCAATCGGGTAAGTGCGTTTAACTGCGAGACTACATGATTATTGAACAATGTCTTGTAGTTTTCCTCACAGTCGGTACGGTAGCGGTCGCGTGCTGCCTGTGCCTGACGTCTGGCCTCCTCAGCGCGGCGGCGTGCCTCCTCTTCCTCGCGCTTACGCGCGGCATACTGGTTGCGAAGCTGCTGGAGCTGGTAAGGGATGGTGCCCGCCTTTGTGGGGTCGATGTCGTTCTCAAGGGTGGTGAACTCGCTGCGGATCCGGTCAAACATCTTCGTGACCGGGGAGCGGAGGTCGGACATTGCGCGGACGGTGCGCCGTGTACGCTCAATGTAGGTAGCTGCCTTCTTGTCAAGCTCGTCGGTCATTCCGGTCTGGCGGATGGCATCGAGGAGCGAGCCGCATGCCGCAAGGCAGTTGTCGTGGGATGTGCGGTTCTTAAGGTAGTGTTTCGGAGCGTCGCTCACGATTGCGGCAACATTGTCGGCTGATGATGCGATTGCCGTGGTTGCCGGGGTCTGTCTCTGGATTTCGTTGTTGCTCATGACTGATATTATTTTAAGGATTTTACCATGTCCCGTCGTCTTCACCGTCGGCGTTATCGGCTGCGGGATCCACCGTCACGCCGCCTGTGCAGTCGGCAGGCTCGGCGAATGATTCGGGGGTTTTCTTGGATCCGGCAGGTTCAGTAGATTCAGGAGTGGCACCGAGATTGTAATAGTCGGGCATCTGCTCCTCCTCTTCCGGCATGTCTGCCTCCATGACCATCCCTTTTCCGATGGGGAGCTTGGGGTAGCTCTTGAATGCGTGCTTGACGCATTTTGCGATGAGGAAGCCGGGATCGATGGTGTTGCCCTCGCCGGAGGTGTAAAGGGCGTTGACCTTCCCCTTGTTGTTCTTGCCGGAGTATTTCGCGAGGCGTGCCCATGCTTCTGGAAGGATGATTGCATAATCGACGGAGGCATCGATACGGGTTATCTTCATGAAGCAGGCTATGGGATTCGCCACGTTGTGGGAGAGGTTGAGGCCGTAGGAGACATACTTGCGGCCATCGCGCTCGCGATAGGAGAACTCGTCGCCTTCGTAAACGACGGTTGGGGTGTCGCAGTGGCGTATTTGTCCGGCACGCTGGCGGAGGAGTATCTCGCCGTATCCGGTGATTGAGATGTAGACGCGGTTTTCCCAGACCTCGGAGAGCTTGCCGGAGGCATCGGGGACGGTTATCGGCGTGCCACGGTGGAGGAGATAGCATACTGCCTGTGCGCCGGGTTCGAGGGTGAGATCCTTGACGGCGAGGTCGACGAATGCGAGAAATACGGAGAGGGAGGTGACGTTCCATTTGTTCTTGTCGTCGACGATCATGCGGTTGATGTAGCGTGACTCACGTTCGGCGAAACATTCGCCGCCCTCTCCGTGGATGGAGTTGTAGAGGGTGACGATGTGGTTTGTCACGTTGGGATCGAGGGGTACGTCCCACGGTTTCATCTGCTGGAGCTTGCCGAGAGTGTCGGCGAATCTGTTTGCACTCATGATTGATTATTTTTAGAGGTTGATATTATCGGAATCGTCTGCATTGATTGGAAAATGGCGGCACCACCGTGACGGCAGTGCCACCGGAATCAATCAAGAGCAGGACGAAGTCCTTTTGGGCACCCGGGGCGGGGTCGAACCGCCGACCGCATGAGTTGTCCGGATGATCCGGATTCCATGCCGCTCTACCGCTGAGCTACCGGGCGTACACCCTCACGTCATCACGACGGGAGGGGTTGCAAATTTTCCATTTATATGAACCTTTAAAGTGTGAAATAGGAATTGCCATCACGAATAATAGTCGGGTGTCTCCTCTGCACGGCGGCACCACCGCTCGAAGCGCATCAGCCAGGGGTCGCGTCGTGCCCATACGTTGTAGAGGAGGACGAGGGCGACAGCCGAGAGCACGGCGATCAGTTTGGAGCCGAGCAGGGAGAGCACCCACAGGCCGAAGGTAGACGGCCCGATAGGATTAGGATCTGCTATAAAGATTGTTATGAGTACACTTGTGGATAGGGAGAGGAGTATCATCAACCGTATGATAGATTTTAGTATTTTCATTGTCCTGGGGTATTTGAGGGTTATCTTGCTTTTTTCATTCTCTTTGTCACGATATAGGTGGCTGCCTTGGAGTCGGTCTCCGCTCTGGTGGGGATCCTTTCGCCGAGTTGCCATGCCTCTATCTCGGATCTGCGGAAATTGACCTGTCCGCGGTCGTTCTTGTAGTGTGGTATCTCGCGGTCGGCAACGAGGTGGCGTATGCGGCTCTCTGACCTGCCTATCAGCAAGGAGACTTCCTTTACGGTCAGCACTTCCTTCGCATTGATGGAGACGAGAGTCTCTATGCGCTCGAGGCGTTCGTCGATGCTCATGACGTGCGTGCTACTTTGATGATACGTAGCTCGCGGTCGGTCTTGGTGCGGAAGGTCTTGTTCCATTCCAAGCCGAAGCGTGAAGTGAGGGAGCGTATGTAGCTCGTCCGCTCGATGGGGAAGGAACAGGTCTCCCCTATCTCCATGTTCCGGAGCGCGGTGAGTGCCGGAATGTCTTGTATTTGTGAGGTGTTTGTTTGCATGTTTGTGTGTTTATTTGTAACTTTATGGTGCAAAGGTAAAATATTTTTTAGTCACGAAATTATTTTTTCGTGTTAAAAAATATTAATTACTAAATTATTTTTTCATATTAAATTATAAATCTCTGTCTTATATGGATTTACAATTAATAAAAAATTTGTGTAGAAAAAGGAAAGGTGGAGTTAAGGGTTTATCTGAAGCTATTGGTATGACCGAACAAAATTTGCATCGGTGTATTCGTGAAAATAATATCCAAGCTTTGGATCTTGAAAAAATTGCTGCTGTGTTAAATGTAAATATCGGTTATTTCTTCGGAGAAAATTTGGATGAAAAGTATGAGTCCAAAGGAAAATATGCATTAGCCGGCAAAGAATTCAAGATTGAGCATCTGGGAGACAGTATGGCTGATACGCAAGTTGAGGATATTACGGATATTAAGCTGGATGAAGTTGTCTTGCCTTCTGGAAGTTCTGATGAAACCAAGCATACGGTTGAGAAAATGTCGCTTGAAATAGATATGCTCCGGAAGCTGCTTGCAAGTGCGGAGAAACAGCTGGAGGAGAAAGAGAGATTGATTAACCTTTTAATGGAAAGGAAATAACTATTCTAATATACTTTGAGTTATGAGTAATACAGTAAAATATGCGGCATCCTTAGCCGGTATTGGATTTGCAATTATGGTAATTCCCGGAATAATCTTCATTTTATGTGGTTTGCCTTTGCTTGTTGCTTCTTTCGGACTTTCTTTGGGAGTGATTCTATGTATAAAAGGGAAAATTGCACAAAGAATCTTTGGGAGTGAGAATTATCGGACTTCCACCACCGGACTTGCAATTGTGATTTTTATACTTACCGGATTCAAACTCTTGACGTCAATATTCACGATAATCTCATACATGCAACTCGAACCTATGCTAATTAGAGATTCCGCCTTCATCGCTGAGCAATATATCCCCGTTTTAATCAGCGCTCTCTTTTGGTCAGCAATGATTTTTGCAGCCGTAATGCTTAGAAATAAATTCAGAAAACCATCAGCCAAAATAAGTAAAACCAACAAACTTGTAGAATCAGACACTATCCCCTTAAAGCGGCTCAAATACAAAGATATTGTTTATCTTGATGGGATCGGGGAATGCGAATACGGCGACAAGTTTGAAGGGAAATATATTTTCGCCAAACCGAATTCTGAGATCTTAATGTTGACGAAAGACGAAGTAATCTCTACAGCAAGATCCATCAAAAACGACAATGGAGAGAAATGGATTGCAAATAATAAATAACTGAAATGAAACTCTTTATTTGGGCATTATGCATAACAAGTTTCCTGCAATTTTTTACAGCTCGTTATGCGAAGGATTTTAATGGCGCGTCTGTTGGCATGTTCAACTATCTTAATTTTATGACATGGTTTGTTGGTTTTACAATTTATGGTCTTCTGATATGGTCATGCTTTTTAACAACATGGTGGGTTCCAATTGCCGCTTTTGGAGTTACATTTGTCGTTAAAGTCGTATTTCCTCCATTGCCGGGACTTGAATTGGTCTCTGCATTCCTTTTACCAATTGCCTATTTGACTTCAATCGTTTTCCTAATCATGCAAATATGATTACAAATCGCATGAAAATTCTGAAACACATAATCATTGCATGTGGTGTCCTCATGGCATTGCCAGCACATGCCGAGCGTTCATTCCAAAAGTTTGTCGAGAAACATGATGTCGATGATGTCACAAAAAATCTTAAGAGCGATAATCCCGCAGACTTCTGGACTTCCATGTTGGAGAATAATCAGACGTATCAGGAGTTCCGGGAAAAGATGGCGACAAAGCGTGGTGCAGAAAGGGAGGTTGACCGGAAGATTTCAGAAATGGTTCGGTTTGAGCCTAAATACAGCCCAGATGTATTGGAGGAGCTACAACCATACGCCGACTCTATCTACTCAGTCATAGGGAAACTGAAGGATATGGAGGTATGCTTTGTGGCGGACAAGACCATAGATGCATTCAGCACCCTTTCATCCGACGGTCATGTGGTCGGACTTAATGTAGGGTTATTGTTCGCAAAAGGCATGACCGAGGACAGACTCCTGGGAGTTGCCGCTCATGAATATGCCCATTCTTGTCTTTCGCATATAGAGAACTCTCTATATTCTGATGCAAAGAGACGACGCAGGAATGATCTTATCGTGGCAGTCACAGCCGGTCTACAGGCTGTCTCAAAAATGACTACAAGTATATTTTTCCCTCTCCCCACAACTACGCCAGATTCCATAAGCAAGAAAATAATTCAGGCCGAGATTGACAATTACTATGGAATGATACAGTCACATCATGAGGATCTGGTCAAATACCATTTCAAATACATGCAGGAGCAGGAACTTGAAGCGGATCTCATGGCATTCCGTTTTTTGGAATGGTCGGGACGTGATGGACGGGAATATATCGAGACATTGAAAATACTCGAAGCAAACTATCCTTACCAAATGACCGAGGAGGAAAAGGAAATATCTGACCATCCGCCACTCAGAGAACGCATCACTTTCCTGCAATTTGTGGCTGATCATCCCGAACTTGGTAACACTGCCAATAAGAAATTGCTCAAGGAAAAGAGCCGGAAGGAAAAATTCGGGAATGATCCCCTTTATGACTAAAACACCCCTCTCCTACCCCATTTTTGAACATTTTGGTACCCGTTTGTCACCCACAGATGGAGCCAAACCAACTAAACAACTAATAGCAAATATGTTGTATTATAAACGTAAATTTACAGCATGAAAATTCTCATTCTTATATATCAATGGCTTATCGCGGCGCCTATCTTCGTCGTCGCAACTTTCTTAACGGCTTTAGTCACGAGCATTGGATCCCTCCTGTTTGGCACCCATTGGTGGGGCTATTATCCACCTCATATTTGGGCAAGACTCTCTTGCCGCCTTATGTTTGTAAATATAAAGGTGGTAGGCAGGGAGAATATTGACAGAAACACTTCCTATATTTTCGTGGCAAACCATCAGGGGGCTTTCGACATTTGGGCTATATACGGATACCTTAACCATAACTTCAAATGGCTGATGAAAAAAAGCCTTGAAAAAATATTCATGGTAGGTCCGGCATGCAAACGTGCGCACCATATATTTGTCGACGACTCGAATATCGCCGCCATAAAGCAGACTATAGCAGAGGCGGAAGACACCCTGAAGGAGGGCATGTCGCTCGTTATATTCCCTGAAGGGAGCCGTTCATGGGATGGAAAGATGATCCCGTTCAAACGCGGTGCTTTTATGCTTGCCGCTGAATTCCGTCTGCCAGTGGTGCCGATCACTATCGACGGAAGTTTCAAGAGAATGCCCCGCTTCTCATATAATATAACGCCCGGACAGATAACTCTCACTATACATAAACCCATATATCCCGGCGAACGTGGGTTCAATACAAAGCTCCTCATGGCAAAATGCCGTGAGGATATAGAATCAGCTCTCCCTGATTGCGACAAAGGGATCAGTGTCGGGCATAGAATTGATGCAATCTAAATCTCAACATTCAATTAATTATGAAAATACTATTTGAAAACACTATCATAGCCCTACCGTCAGATTTCATGTCGGTAGATGACTTCATGAAATGGAAAGGATTCAACCCACTCATATCTAAAGTCTATATCAACGGCATAAAAATTCCAAACAAAAGTTGGACATCAACAAATCTACAGCACCTTGACAGAATATCAGTAGATACAATCTGAACAACTTCATATATTCAATCATTTTATATATGAAACTTGTCTGGAGTTCCGGGCTAAACTCAGTGGCTCTGTCTGGAGTCCCGTGTCCTCACCTCTGGACAATAGGATTCTCCACTCAATCCTATATATGATTCCTTAAAACAGATTAATTATGCTACAATTCATTACCGACACAAAAAGTGATACCCCGGTCATTGACCAGATCAAAGCCGTGATTAAAGGCGGTTGCAAATGGGTACAGATAAGCATGCCCGATGCCTCCGATTCTGAGATACGCGAGGCAGTTGAGGCAATTAAACCTCTATGTATTGAAAAAGAAGTATTCCTAATCCTTGAAAGTAATGCTGAATTGGCTAAGGAATTAAACGTTGGAGGCGTGTGTCTGCATAAAGACGACATTCCGGCAAGCAAAGCGAGGATGATTCTCGGTCCGGCTGCCGTAATCGGGGTTGTTGTACACAGTTTCCAAGATATATTATCCGTCAGCAGTCTTGATATTGACTATTTCATGCTTGCCCCATTCCGGAAATCGGGTTGCAAGAATGACGAATCACCCGAACTTGGAGTAGAAGGCGTAAAATCAATTTGCGATAAGATGGAGGAAAACGAAATCAATATTCCGAGAGTGGCGGAAGGTGGCATAACCTATGACGATATCCCCTCTCTGCTGAATGCCGGAATAAATGGAATCGCCGTCAGCAACGCAATCGCAAACTCTGTCGACATTACGAAAGAGACAGAGAATTTCATTGGGGCTCTCCCGATGGCTTAAGACCCCGTCTAAAGTCAATTCAATGGACAGGCAATCCAAGCAAACCTTAAGGCATATATATTTGTTATATTTGAAAAACCAAATATACGAAAAAATATGAAATTCACACAACCAAAACTTCCTTATGCACAGGATGCACTTGCTCCTGTGATTTCACCTCTTACCATTGAGTATCATTATGGAAAGCATGAAAAAGCATACATCGATACTCTAAACAAACTGATTGCCGGAACTGAATTTGAAGATATGGCGCTTGAAGACATCATTGTCAAGAGCGAAGGAAAACTCTTCAACAATGCATCGCAAGCCTGGAATCACATCTTTTATTTCTTCCAGTTCTCCCCCGATGGTCTTAAAGAGCCGTCAGGATCTCTGCGCGATCAGATCGAGGAGCAATTCGGCAGTATTGATGAATTCAAGCATCAGTTTGAAGAGGCAGGCGCTACCCTATTCGGTTCCGGATGGGTATGGCTGGCAGTCGATCACGACAACAAGCTCTGCATCATCCAAGGGAAAAATGCTGAGAACCCTCTGACGAAGGGACTCAAACCGCTTCTCGTGTTTGACGTATGGGAACATGCATACTATCTTGACTACCAAAATCTGAGAGCAGACTATCTCCATAAATTATGGGATATCGTAGATTGGTCTGTCATTGAAATGAGATACAGATAAACGCATATCACATTTTTTAAGATTTCTGAATGCCCACCTCATTTTGCAGTGTGGGCATTTTTTTGTAATTTCGCGGTATTCTTTCGAAGTATGCACTACTTCTCTGAAAACATGCTATAAAATTCCTTATGACTCTCTTTTTATTGATGATTCATGATATTTTTGGCATGACTTTTGTTATATTAATAGTCACCCGTGAATTATGACTTGATCATAACACCGGGGATTGTTTAACTCTATCATAATAATGCAGCGAATGCAAAGTAATTCTGACATAACACCTCTGATTATTGACGCGATTTCTGATAAAAAAGGGAAAAAGACTGTCGTTGTCGATTTATCATCCTTAGATTCTGCTTCAGCAAGCAAACTGATTATATGCCAAGGCAACAGCACATCTCAAGTGGCGGCAATTGCCGACTCTGTAAGGGAAAAGCTTAATCTTGAATGTGGAGTCAAGCCTTTTAATTACGAAGGATATAAGAATTGCCAATGGATAGTGATTGACTATGGCTACATCATGGTCCATGTTTTTCTTCCTGAAGTGCGCGAGTTTTATTCACTTGAATCCCTTTGGGAAGACGCTCCGATAGAATATATCGAGGATACAGACTGACAAATCAAGTATCTGAATACAATCGGATGCTGACGGATAATGACGGAAGCAAACGATATCACCTTAATTTCTTTTAGTAATCTGTAATCTATTTTCCACATGCTTAAATACCCCAAACCTCAGCAAAACGGAAATAATAAGAAGCCGGCATTTAATATATACTGGATGTATGCCATTATTCTTCTTTCCCTTTTTGCTCTATTCTATTTTCAAGACGCGTCTCAGACTAAAGAGGTAGACTGGACTGCATTTGAGAAAGCCGCTCTTGCCGGCGACCTTAAAAAAGTGATGGTCTTATCCGAGGCTGGTATTGCCGAAGGATTTGTCACGGATGAGGGTGCTAAGAAACATAAGTTTGACACCTCCGATGATTTCGATGGCGACAAGAAAATAAAGACTATCATTCCATCCACTGATAAGATTCAAGATAAGATCGACTCCTGGAATGCGACTCTCTCTGCTGAAGGGAAGCCGACAATTACCGTGACTTACGAGAAAGGATCCGATCTCATGAAGCTATTCTGGTATTTCGGTCCGATTCTGCTGCTTGTCATTTTCATGGTGTTCATGTCCAAGAGAATGACTGGTGGTTCGGGTGGTGGCGGCATTTTCAATGTCGGCAAATCAAGAGCAACAGTTTTTGATAAGAACAACGGCACTCCTGTCACTTTCAAAGACGTTGCCGGTCTGGCTGAGGCAAAAGTAGAGATTGAAGAGATTGTGGAATTCCTTAAGAACCCACAGAGATATACTGAATTGGGTGCAAAAATACCCAAGGGTGCCCTACTCGTAGGTCCTCCCGGAACAGGTAAGACCCTACTCGCAAAGGCTGTGGCAGGCGAGGCAAACGTACCGTTCCTTTCAATGTCCGGATCGGATTTCGTGGAGATGTTTGTCGGTGTAGGTGCTGCGCGCGTGCGCGACCTTTTCAAGCAGGCAAAAGAGAAAGCCCCCTGCATTGTATTCATTGATGAGATCGATGCCGTCGGGCGTGCGCGTGGCAAGAATCCAAATATGGGATCAAACGATGAGCGCGAAAACACCCTCAACCAGATGCTTACCGAAATGGACGGCTTTGGGTCAAACAATGGTGTGATCATCCTTGCCGCAACCAACCGTGCGGATATGCTCGACAAGGCATTGTTGCGTCCCGGACGTTTTGACCGACAGATATATGTGGATCTTCCGGAACTTACCGACCGTATGGAGATATTCAACGTTCATCTACGCAGAATAAAAGTAAACAGTAAGCTTGATGTCGAGCAATTGGCGCGACAGACTCAAGGTTTTTCTGGCGCGGATATTGCTAATGTCTGCAATGAGGCAGCTCTTATTGCTGCACGCAACAATAAGAAGACTGTTGACTGGAACGACTTCATGGCGGCTATCGACAGAATCGTAGGCGGTCTTGAAAAACGATCCAGAATCATTACCGACGAAGAAAAATTCTCTATTGCCACTCACGAAGCCGGACATGCCACCATCAGCTGGATGACTCAATACGGAAATCCGCTTGTAAAGGTTACAATAGTACCACGTGGACGTGCTCTCGGAGCCGCATGGTATGCTCCTGAAGCAAGACAGATAATCCCGACACAAGCCCTTCTCGACACAATGTGCGGACTCCTTGGAGGCCGTGCGGCGGAAGACCTCTTTACCGGACAAGTTGGAACCGGAGCAAGTGACGACCTTGAGAAATGCACCAAGATCGCCCGTTCGCTCGTACTCGTCTATGGTATGAGCGACAGATTGCCCAACTTGAACTACAATGACTCCACTGGTCAGGAATATGGGTTCACAAAACCTTATTCAGATGAGACTGCAAAGATAATCGACGAAGAGGTGAAACGTATCGTAAACGAACAATACGAAAGGGCTAAGGATATCCTTAGAAAATATTCTGCCGAACACAACCGCATCCGCGATCTCCTTGTAGAGAAAGAAGTGATTTTCCATGCTGACGTAGAAGTCATCCTCGGTCCCCGAAAATGGAAATCTCGTACTGACGAAATTATCAAGATCAACAAAAAGGAAGAGGAGAAAAGACATGAATTGGAAATGTCGGATAAGAAAGACACCAGTGAAGACGACACTCCTCCTCCATTCTCCAAAGGATAACATAATCTTTTTATGATGGGGTATCAATAACGATATAAGACACATGCGAGCTCAGCCTGCCATGCAGGATGTGCCACCATGTGTCTTATATTTTAAGCATCCTGCAATCAAAAGGGAGATTCAAAAAAATCCAAGGCGCACCTCCAAAACCCGAAGATGTATCCCCAAAATCCGAAGATACATACCCAAAGACTATGGGATCATCTTATTGCAGACAAAAGAATTTGTGTGTCAAGAGATCAGACCAAAAATCTTATATATCTTGCCTCCCCTATTGTTTTCCAAACTGCACCAAAATTGGTCAATTTCTCTGTTTATTTTCTTTATAATCCCCTAAATTGACCAATTTTTACTAAATTTGCAGTAAAATTCAGCAAACAGGAGATAAGATATCTTATACTCCCTTGTTTTTCAATCCGATTCCTACATCCCCAAAGGTTAATCCCCAAAGATGTCTAACGGATAATTTCATGATGTATATAAACACAATTAATAATAATATATGAAAATTACGCAATTAAATGCGCTGGCACTATTGCTGGCGACAGGCGGCATGGTGCTGCCATCTTGCAAAGGAAATTCTGACCAACAACAGAACCAAATGGCTGCTCCGCAACTCGCAGTGATGACTGTAAGCGAGAGCGATGCCACTCTCGATTCCGGATTCCCAACTACTCTCGAAGGTGTGAACGATGTACAAATTCGTCCACAGATTACCGGATTCTTGACCAAGGTACATGTCAAGGATGGCCAGGCTGTCTCTAAAGGACAAGTGCTTTTCACTATCGACCAAGTGCAGCTTCAGGCTGCCGTCGATCAAGCTAAGGCATCCGTTGCCGTAGCTCAGGCAAATGTAAACACTGCGACTACAAGCGCAAACAATAATAAGATTCTTCTTGATAAAAATATTATCAGCGCATCTGCTTATCAGACCTCTGTGGATGCCTTGAATGCTGCGAAAGCTCAGTTGCAGCAGGCTGAAGCAGCCCTTGTCTCTGCTCGCAAAAACCTTTCATATTCATCCGTGACGGCTCCGGTTGCCGGAATCGTGGGTACAATTCCCGATAAAGAGGGCACTCTCGTAAGTCCCTCCACCGTGCTCACTGTAATATCCGACAATAAGGTGATGCAAGCCGACTTCTCTATTAATGAGAAAATCCTTCTTGAATACTCTGAAGGTGGCAAACGGTCGATGAATGAGATTGTAGCTTCATTCCCGGAAGTTTCCCTGAAACTTGCCGACGGCACAATATATCCGTATAAAGGAAAGATTGTATCTATTTCCGGTGTGATCGATCAAGCTACAGGTAGTGCCATGACTAAAGCTGAATTTCCAAACCCGGATGGTATGCTACGAAGCGGTAACACCGGACAGGTGCTTCTCCCCACAAATCATAACGCCACTATACAGATTCCTCAGAACGCAACATTCGAAATCCAGGATATGAAATTCTGTTTCGTTGTCGGGGATTCTGCAAAAGTTCACTCCACTCCTATCACTATCGCTCCAATCGACGATGGGAAGAACTATATCGTGACCTCCGGTCTGAAGCCCGGTGATGTAATCGTGACCGAGGGTATCGGCATATCCGTAAAAGACGGAATGGTCATCAACCCAAAACAGGCTACATCTGCAAATGCAGAATAAGTGGTCTTGATTTAATCCAACGTGATATTTTTTAATTTCAAAACATGAAACTTGATAGATTTATCAATCGCCCGGTGCTCTCTACCGTAATCTCGGTCTTCATCGTGATTTTCGGTATTCTCGGTCTGACGAGTCTCCCTATTGAGCAATATCCCGACATCGCGCCTCCTACAGTCAGGGTATCAACCACATATACCGGTGCGAACGCACAGACAGTGCTCAACTCTGTTATCGCGCCACTTGAGGAACAGATAAACGGTGCTGAAAATATGGACTATATGGTCTCTTCTGCATCAAATAACGGCTCTGCTTCAATTGAAGTGCACTTCAAACAGGGTATGGATCCCGACATGGCGGCAGTCGACGTGCAGAACCGTGTGGCTAAAGCGGCATCTTTCCTCCCATCTGAGGTAAACCAGGTAGGTGTCATCACTCAGAAACGCCAGACCTCAATGCTTATGGTTATCGGTATGTTTGACCCTGAGGATAAGTATACCACCCAGTTTATCGACAACTATATGTCAATCAACATCCTACCCCAGATCAAGCGTGTGTCTGGTGTAGGTGAGGCAATGGCTTTCGGTGCTGACTACTCCATGCGTATATGGTTGAAACCTGATAAAATGGCTCAATATCGTCTGATGCCTACCGACATATCCGCTGCTCTTGCCGAGCAGAATATTGAGGCTGCACCCGGTCAGTTTGGCGAGCAAGGCAATCAGAGTTTCCAGTATGTGCTACGCTATAAAGGTCGTCTGTCAGAACCATCTGAATTCGAAGACATCATCATCAAGGCTTCCCCGGATGGAGAGGTGCTCCGTCTGAGCGACGTGGCGGATGTGGAACTCGGACGCCTTACATACGGTTTCCAGAACCTTAACAACGGGCATATCGGCAGTTCTGCAATCATATTCCAGTCTGCCGGATCTAACGCTACCAAGGTTATCGAAGATATCGAGAAGCTGATGGATGAAGCCCGTAAATCTCTGCCTGCAGGAATGGTGCTACAGACAACTATGAGCGTCAACGACTTCCTCTTCGCATCAATTGAAGAGGTTATCAAGACCCTCATCGAGGCGTTTGTACTTGTGTTCATCGTGGTGTTTATATTCCTACAGGACTTCCGATCTACGCTTATCCCGATGATCGCCATCCCGGTCGCTCTTATCGGTACGTTCTTCCTCCTTTACATCTTCGGATTCACAATCAACTTGCTCACCCTTTCAGCTCTCGTACTTGCGATTGCGATTGTGGTCGACGATGCCATAGTCGTCGTCGAGGCGGTGCATGCCAAACTTGACCAAGGCTATAAGTCGCCGCGCAAAGCCTCCATCGACGCCATGAGAGAGATCTCCGGTGCCCTTATCTCAATCACCCTCGTCATGATGCTTGTGTTTATTCCGGTGTCATTCCTCGGAGGCACATCAGGTATCTTCTATCGTCAGTTCGGTCTGACCATGGCAATGTCAATCGGTCTTTCCGCAATCAACGCACTTACACTCTCCCCTGCTCTTTGCGCGATATTCCTTAAAGGACACGATGACAAGAATCTAAAGGAGAGAATGGGTGAGGCTTACGGTGAGGCTGCCAAGACTATGGCGGCTACTTACAAAAGCCGCTTCACACTCCCCCCGTTGGTGACCGTGATTTTCCTTATTGCTGCAATTGTATTCCTTGTGCTCGGATGGTACACGTTTGAAAACGTGGCTCTAAGTTGTATCGCTGTGATTGTTGCGATAATCGCTCTTTGTGGTCTCTTCACGAAATCCTTTATCAACGCATTCAACAACTCTTTCGACAAACTGCTTGGCGTCTACAACAAAGCTGTCAGATTCTGCACAAACCACAAGGTCACATCCTTCGGTCTGGTAGGACTATTCATAGCTATCCTTGTTTACCTTATGGCGATTACTCCGACCGCCCTTGTGCCGACTGAAGACACCGGTACCATAATGGGTGCGGTGACTCTTCCTCCCGCCACATCTCAGGAACGCACGCAGTCCATCATGAACCAGGTCGACAGCATTGTTGGTTCAATACCTGCCGTACAGAGCCGTACCGCAATCACAGGCTATAGCTTCGTCGGTGGTCAGGGTAATACCTACGGATCGTTCATCATCAAGCTTAAACCTTGGGATCAGCGTGATGAGGAGACGGAAAGTGCATCTGCCGTGCTCGGTCAGTTATTCATGATGACCGGAGCCATAAAGGATGCCCGAATAATGTTCTTCCAGCCACCTATGATTTCCGGTTATTCCGCCACTAACGGTTTTGAGATCAAACTTCAGGATAAGACCGGTGGCGATCTGGACAAGTTCTTCCAGGTTTATCAGAAATTTATCGGTGCGCTGAATGCCGATCCGTCTATCCAGATGGCATACTCCAACTTCAACCCAACATTCCCGCAGTATCTTGTGGAGATTGATGTGGCTAAAGTCAAGCAGGCAGGTCTTACTCAGAACACAATTCTGTCTGCGCTACAAGGCTACTACGGCGGTATGTATATCTCCAACTTCAACAGTTTCGGTAAGCTATACCGTGTCATGATGCAGGCTTCGCCAGATGCTCGTGTATCGCCCGAGACCTTGAAACAGATAAAGGTGAGAAACGGTGTGGAGATGGCTCCGATCGACAACTTTGTAAAGCTGACCCGCGTATATGGTCCTGACCTTATCGACCGCTTCAACATGTTTACCGCAATATCTGTCACCGGTACTCCGGCTCCCGGCGTATCTTCCGGTGATGCAATTGCCGTGATCAACAGAATCGCCGAGGAGACTCTCCCCGATGGCTATGGTTTCGAATATTCAGGTATGACCCGTGAGGAGGCTTCCGGTTCAAGCGGATCGACAGGCTACGTCTTCGCTCTCGTCCTTCTCTTCGTCTACTTGATTCTGTCCGCTCAGTATGAGAGCTACATCCTCCCCTGGTCGGTTATCCTTTCCGTACCGTTCGGTCTTGCAGGTGCATTCATCTTCGCCCGCATGATGGATATCGCAAACAACATCTATCTCCAGATTGCGCTCATCATGCTTATCGGTCTTCTCGCTAAGAATGCTATTCTTATCGTGGAGTTCGCACTTGACAGAAGAAAGACCGGAATGAGCATCACGAATGCAGCTGTGCAAGGTGCTATCGCCCGTCTCCGTCCGATCCTCATGACCTCTCTCGCAATGATCATCGGTCTTCTCCCGATGATGTTTGCACACGGTGCCGGACGAAACGGCAACCAGGCACTCGGTTCCGGTGCAATCGGTGGTATGCTTATCGGTATGGTTCTTCAGGTACTTGTTGTCCCGGCTCTATTCGTTGCTTTCCAGGCTCTTCAGGAGAAACTTTCTCCCCCGAAATGGAAAGACACCGACAATACGGGCATATCTTCCGAGCTTGAACAATATGCCATTAAACGCGATTAACGAAACTGCTTTCTCATGAACAATATAAAATTATGCGCTGCCGGCGCATTGATGGCGGTCGCTCTCTCAAGCTGCCACATCTATAAGAAATATGAACTACCTGTCAACGACAGTCAGATTGTCGGCGACTTCAAAAAGGCAGTCGATACTCCTGTCGATTCCACTGCGCTTCCGTATCTTGGATGGGAAAAGATTTTCCAGGATCCGAAGCTTCAGAATCTTATCCATCTCGCTCTTGCCAACAATAAGGATCTGAAGAATGCAAAGCTGAATGTGGATATCGCAAGGGCACAATTGAAAGGTGCAAAACTAAGTTATTTCCCCGCAGTTGCCATTTCTCCTAACGGAGGAACGGCAACCTACGGCGGTAACAAGATGGATTGGACCGATATGAACTGGAGCTATACCATACCTCTGAGCGTATCTTGGGAAATAGATGCCTTTGCAAAGATCCTTAACCGCAAACGCGGTGCTCAGGTAAGCATGGAAATGAGTAAGGATTACGAACAGGCTGTACATTCCCAGATCGTATGCGGAGTTGCTTCTGCCTATTATTCCCTCGTGATGCTTAACCAACAGCTCGACTTGACCAAACGCACGTGCGATATCTGGGCTGAACAAGTGACATCAATGGAGTTGCTCAAAGAGGCAGGTCGCACCACTGAAGCGGCTGTCGTGCAGAGCAGGGCAAATCTCTACAACATTCAGAGTTCAATCCCTACTCTCGAGCATTCCATCCATAGTGTGCAGAATACAATCTCTCTTCTTCTTAACACTTATCCGCAGACGTGGGACGTCACAAACACTCTTGATTTCTCAATCCCCGACCAGCTCATCAACGGGATCCCGGTCTCTTATCTCGCCGTGCGTCCTGACGTGAGGGCTGCCGAGAAATCCATGGCGGTGGCATACTATTCCACCAACAGTGCCCGTGCCGCGTTCTACCCAAGCATCGTGATCTCCGCACAAGGTGGATTCACCAACCTCCTCGGATCAATGATCAAGAATCCGGGAGAATGGTTCTTCCAGCTTGCCGGACAGCTCACCGCTCCCATCTTCTCGCGCGGTCAGAATATTGCATCACTCGAAGCTGCAAAGGCTCAGCAGAAACAGGCTTTGAATAATTTCGAATATGCCGTTCTGTCTGCAAGTGCTGACGTGAGCAATGCTTTGGTAAGCTACAACAAAAACGTTGAGAAAAACAAATTCCTCCAGCTTCAGGTAGATGAACTTGAGAAATCTGTGGAATACACCAACGAGCTTTTCATGTACAATCAGTCTACCACTTACCTTGAGGTCCTCACTGCGCGTTCAAGCCTGCTCAACGCTCAGCTGGCATGCATTGCCAACTGGCACGAGCGTGCTGCCGCTCTGATCTCCCTCTATCAATCTGTAGGTGGCGGACGATAATTTTGTTAACCTTATAAATCTCTATTCTATGGCAACAATCAGTAATCTCGCTTTCGTACATCCGGGTGCTAAAATTGATGATGACGTCACTATCGATGCTTTCGCATATATCGACGATGATGTCGTAATCGGTAAGGGATGCCACATTCATCCTCATGCCAGCGTGCTGGCAGGTGCCCGTATCGGACAGAACAATGAAATTTTCGAAGGTGCCATAATTGCTGCTACGCCTCAGGATTTCCGTTGGAAAGGACAGCGTTCATACGTAGTCATCGGCAACAACAATAAAATCCGTGAGCAAGTGATTATCAACCGGAGTATCCATGCTGAAGGGAAAACCGTAATCGGAAATGATTCCTTCATCATGGCACAATCTCATATCGGGCATGACTCGGAAATTGGAAATTACTGCGTTCTCGGAAATGCCGTGAAAATAGCCGGCGATGTCAAGATCGGCAACTACTCCATACTTTCATCCCATGCTCTCGTTCATGAGAAATGTCAGGTCGGGGAATGGGTGCTTGTAAAAGGTGGTTGCAGGGTCAACGGCAACGTGCCTCCGTTCGTTGTGATGGCTCACAATCCAATCGAATATTTCGGAGTGAATGCCTACGTGCTTAAGAAAGGTGGCAAGTCTCCTGAAATAATCGATGACATTGCGAAATGCTATCGCCACGTGTTCCAGACCTCCACTTCCCTTTTCAACGCTTTGCGCAGAATCGGGGAGGATGTTGATCAGTCGCCCGAACGTGACCAGATCATTGACTTCATCAAAGGACACGACATGAAACTGGCGGCGATTCCTTACGTCGACCTTGAAGACTGATAAGTCTGACTATACTTAATAGAGAAGTCCGATCCCATTCCGGGGTCGGACTTCCATTTTTTGATTTATATTGAAGAAAATAATTTTGAGTTTACATTCCTCAGATATACGACAGAAGCCTATCGATATCTGCATCCGTAGTAGCCCAATCAGTGACAAACCTAACCGGAGTCTCCTTCTCACCTCTGGCTCCCCACAATTCAAACGACGCCTTCGGCATAAGACAGTCTATCACCTCATTCGGCAATACAAAGAATTGCTGATTGGTAGGTGAGTCCATGAATAACGGGAAACCCTTCTGAAGCATACCATCCTTAAGACGACGTGCCTTATCCACTCCGTTACGTCCTACCCTTTCATATAGATCACCCTCAAACAATGACTCAAACTGAACTCCAAGCAACCGTCCTTTTGCCATCAATGCCCCATGTGCCTTAACGTGAGACAACACATTCTTCAACAACCGTGGATGACGCGTGACAACTGACTCTCCGAACAGAGTGCCGCACTTCGTCCCGCCTATATAAAATATATCTGCAATTGCTGCGATATCCTTCAGGTCAACGTCATCCGATGCAGCAAGTCCATACGCCAGACGCGCACCATCAATATAAAGTGGCAATTCCCATTTGTCGCATACCTCCCTGATAGCCATCAACTCCCCTTTGGTATAGACAGTGCCGACCTCAGTAGGGAATGTGATGTAGACGCAACCCGGCTTGACCATGTGTTGCCAAGTCTCATCTGCATAAAAGAGCGTCATATAAGTATCCAACTCCGACGCATCAAGAAGTCCGGAATGTGATGGCAGTGTGATTACCTTATGCCCCGAAGCCTCCACCGCTCCCGACTCATGCACATTAATATGCCCCGTCTCTACAGCAATCACCCCTTCATATCTCCCCGCCACAAGATCTATTATCGTGGCGTTAGTCTGTGTCCCTCCGACAAGGAATACCACATCGCCACTATCCTCATCAAGTCCACAAGCCTCCAGAATCAATCTCTTGGCACGTGCCGTATAAGCATCGCTGCCATAGCCTGGAGTCTGCTCCATATTTGTGCGCACAAGCCTATCCAGAATCTCCGGATGGCATCCTCGCATATAATCACTGTCAAAATGCAATTTTTCCATATTTGCGAATTTTTTTAACCTTCTGCATAAATTCTCTGCAAAATTACTCATTCACTCAACATTAATCAAACATTCCCCACATTTATTCATCTCTCACATTGAACTTGCCTGACAATATTGACCTAACCCTTTATCATTTTTCTATAATCCACATTGACTATTTCAAAAAAATTACTAATTTTGCGCATAATATCAACCTATAGCAACACCATGACAAGACAAAAGATTTTACTTTCGGATATTCTTCCGGAATATCCTGAATTTGTTGAAGGCATCCGACGTGCCCCCGACAGAGGATTCTCTCTCACTGACGAAAAAACTGTGACTGCCCTTAAAAACGCTCTACGTTACCTCCCGGAATCTCTTCATGAGAAAGTGGCTCCCGAATTTCTTGAGGAGCTGAAGACAAGAGGCAGAATATATGCCTACAGATGGCGTCCGCAAGGCGACATCAAGGCTAAACCCATCGATGAATATAAAGGTAAGTGTCTTGCAGGAAAGGCATTTCAGGTGATGATTGACAACAATCTATGCTTCGATATTGCCCTGTATCCCTACGAACTTGTCACTTACGGCGAAACCGGACAGGTATGCCAGAACTGGCTCCAATATAATCTCATCAAGAAATATCTTGAAGAACTGACCGACGAACAGACACTCGTAGTAGAATCCGGGCATCCCCTCGGTCTTTTCCCTTCAAAGAAAGATGCTCCCCGCGTAATCATTACCAACGCGATGATGGTCGGCATGTTCGACAATCTACATGATTGGCATGAGGCCATGCAGATGGGCGTTGCCAACTACGGACAGATGACTGCCGGCGGCTGGATGTATATCGGTCCGCAAGGTATAGTACACGGCACATTCAACACAATCCTGAATGCCGGACGAATGAAACTTGGAATACCCGAAGATGGTGATCTCTCCGGACATCTCTTCGTATCTTCCGGTCTCGGAGGTATGAGTGGTGCACAGCCTAAGGCTGCCGACATCGCCGGTGCCACTTCAATAATCGCCGAAGTGGATCCATCAAGAATCGAGACTCGACACAAGCAAGGATGGGTGCAGCGCGTCACCGACTCAATCCCGGAGGCTTTCGCTCTCGCCCACGAATCTATGGAGGCTCGTAAACCATTATCAATAGCATATCTCGGCAATGTGGTTGACCTTCTCGAATATGCCGTTGAGAATGATATCAAGATTGAATTGCTCAGCGACCAGACCTCATGCCATGCCGTATATGAAGGTGGATACTGCCCTGCCGGTCTATCTTTTGAAGAACGTACCGAACTACTCCACAAAAATCCCGAAGAATTCCGCAAGAAAGTAGATGAATCTCTCCATCGTCATTTCAATGCAATAAAGGCTCTCTCTGCTCGTGGCACATACTTCTTCGACTACGGCAACTCCTTCATGAAGGCTATATATGATGCCGGAGTAAAGGAGATTTCAAGAAATGGCATCGATGAGAAGGATGGTTTCATCTGGCCGTCATACGTGGAAGATATCATGGGTCCGATGCTCTTTGACTACGGCTACGGTCCCTTCCGTTGGGTATGTCTGAGCGGCAAGCACGAGGATCTTGTGAAGACCGACAAGGCGGCAATGGAATGTATCGACCCCAACCGTCGCGGACAGGATCGCGACAACTACAACTGGATCCGTGATGCTGAGAAAAACGCTCTCGTCGTAGGCACTCAGGCAAGAATCCTGTATCAGGATGCAATGGGGCGTCTAAAGATAGCCTTACGTTTCAATGAGATGGTTCGTAACGGGGAGGTCGGTCCCATCATGCTCGGAAGAGACCATCACGATGTCAGCGGCACCGACTCTCCATTCCGTGAGACATCAAACATAAAGGACGGTTCCAACGTGATGGCTGACATGGCGGTGCAATGCTTCGCCGGAAACTGTGCACGTGGAATGAGCCTTGTTGCCCTCCATAATGGTGGCGGTGTAGGAATCGGCAAATCAATCAACGGCGGATTCGGTATGGTGTGCGACGGATCCGAGAGAGTTGACGAGATTCTGAAGAACGCTATGCTTTGGGACGTGATGGGCGGTGTGGCGCGACGCAGCTGGGCACGCAATGAGAATGCAATATCCACCGTCAAGGAATGGAACGAGACCCAAGCTGAAAACGGCTTCATGATTACCGAGCCTTTCATTGCCGACGAGAATATGCTTCGCAAATTGATAAATAACTGAAATCTTTACTCATGAAAAAAATAATTGAATGCGTACCGAATTTCTCTGAAGGACGCGATAAGAACGTGATTGATGCGATAGTTGCAGAAATCGGGAAAGGTGGATTCGTTAAAGTCCTTGACGTTGATCCCGGTGAAGCCACCAACAGAACCGTCGTGACTTTTGTCGGCGAGCCGGATGCTGTAGTTGAAGCTGCCCTCCGTGGCATGAAGAAGGCGGCTGAACTCATCGACATGCGCCAGCATCATGGCGCACACCCCCGCATGGGTGCAACCGATGTATGCCCCTTGATTCCAGTCAGCGGCATCTCTCTGGAAGAATGTGCCCAACTTGCGCGTAAACTTGCAGAGAGAGCTGCAACCGAACTCAACATCCCCTGCTATTGCTACGAGGCTGCTGCATTCTCTCCCGAACGCAAGAATCTTGCTGTATGCCGTCAAGGGGAATATGAAGGTCTCCCTGAAAGAATGGGTAAGGAGGATGCCGGTCCCGACTATGGCAACCGCCCGTTTGACGATGACGCAGCCAGAACAGGCTGCACGGCTGTCGGTGCACGCGACTTCCTCATCGCCGTCAATTTCAATCTCAACACCACATCCACCCGCCGAGCCAACGCAATTGCATTCGATGTCCGTGAGAAAGGGCGTCCCAAACGTGAAGGAGGAAAGCCTAATGGCAAACCGATGAAAGATGCCGACGGCAATACAATCATGATCCCCGGCACTCTGAAAGCCACCAAAGCAATCGGATGGTTTATAGATGAATATGGCATTGCCCAGGTATCTATGAACATCACCGACATATCCACCACCCCGCTCCATATAGCCTTCGACGAAGTTTGCCGCGCAGCCGCTGCAAGAGGTCTTAGAGTCACCGGAACCGAAATCGTAGGTCTCGTGCCCAAACGCACCCTGATCGATGCCGGAAAGCATTATCTGCGCATGCAGCAACGCTCTCTCGGTATAACGGAAGATGAAATCATAAAGATTGCAGTCAAATCAATGGGGCTTGACGAACTGAAACCATTCATCCGAAATGAAAAGATAATCGAGGACATGCTTGCGGAAGATCATGGCAAGAAACTGGTGGATCTCTCATGCAAGGCATTTGCCGATGAGACAGCATCAGAATCGCCTGCTCCCGGAGGAGGAAGCATCTCCGCCTACATGGGTGCACTCGCCGCAGCGCTCGGCACAATGGTGGCAAACCTCTCCGCCCACAAAGCCGGATGGGACGACCGTTGGGAAGAATTTTCCGATTGCGCCGAGAAAGGCAGAGCAATTCTCGACCGTTTGATTCTGCTCGTTGACGAAGACACAGAGGCATTCAACCGCATCATGGCTGTATTCGCCATGCCGAAAAACACCCCCGAGGAAAAAGCGGCACGTTCCGCCGCCCTTGAGGCAGCCACTCTCTACGCCACCGAAGTGCCGCTCCGCACAATGAAAGCCGCCTACGACACCTTCGACCTCCTCCGTCAGATGGCATCCCAAGGCAACCCCGCCTCTGTCAGCGACGCTGGTGTCGGAGCTCTCGCCGCACGCAGTGCCGTCCTTGGCGCACAGCTCAACGTCCGCATCAACGCCGCCGGACTCAAAGACCGCGACACCGCCGACAAAATCCTGACCGAAGCCGCCGAAATCGCAGCCTCCGCCATAGCCCGCGAACAAGAGATCCTCGCCATCGTCAACCACATCATCGACAAATAACCCAAACAACTTCGCATTAGAGCATTTGCCCAATGCGCAGCAGTTTTGATCCTGGTGTGAGCGCAAAGCGCGATAAGCAAAAGCAATAGTTATGAGCAACCTGATTATAAATAACGCGACAATAGTCACCCCCGTCGGGAATTCCCCCCGACGGGGCAACGAAATGTCCCGTCTCGCAATCATCCCACACGCCACAGTAATTGTCCGAGACGGCATCATAGAATTTGTCGGTCCGACAAAAGATGCCCCCTCTCATAGCCAAGATGAGAGCAAAGTCATCGATGCCGAAGGGCGTGTCATATTACCCGGCTTCATCGATTCACATACCCACCTCATCTTCGGCGGATACCGTCCCGACGAATTCAGCTGGAGAATGAGCGGTGAATCCTACATGAACATAATGCAACGTGGCGGTGGAATACAATCCACCGTAAACGCCACGCGTCACGAATCCTGCGACAACCTCATCGCGAAAGCCCGTTGGTTCATCGACCGCATGTCAGAAATGGGAGTCACCACCGTAGAAGCCAAAAGCGGATACGGACTTGACACCGAATCCGAACTGAAAATGCTTGAAGCCATACACCGTCTCGCCACAGATCCCGATCGGAAACTGGATGTAATCTCCACATTCCTCGGTGCCCATGCCGTCCCGAAAGAATACAAGGACAACACCGAAGGCTACGTCAATCTGATGATCAACGAGATGATTCCGGCAGCCAAAGGGAAAGCAGAGTTCTTCGACATATTCACCGAAAAGAATGTATTTGAGATCAACGACTCCCGCCGTCTCCTGAATGCCGCACGCGATGCCGGATTCAAACTGAAACTTCATGCCGATGAGATCGTCACACTCGGTGGTGCCGAACTGGCATCCGAGATGGGTGCAGTCTCCGCCGATCACCTCCTCCACGTCAGCGATGAAGGTATCCGCATGATGGCAGACAGAAACGTAGTCGCCACGCTCCTCCCCCTCACCGCCTTCTCGCTAAAGGAACCGTATGCCCCGGCACGTAAATTCATTGATGCCGGCGCAGCCGTGGCGCTTGCTACCGACCTGAACCCCGGAAGCTGCTTCTCCGGTTCCATACCATTGACAATCGCCCTTGCCTGCATCTACATGGGCATGTCAGTAGAGGAGACAATCACGGCTCTCACCCTCAATGCCGCCGCTGCCGTTGACCGTGCCGACACAATCGGATCCATCGAACCCGGCAAACGGGCAGATCTAATAATCCTGCATTTCGACAACTTCAGGATGCTACCCTACTACGTCGGCATGAACTGCGTCAAGACCACCATCTTCAACGGAAGAATAGTCTATGACTCCTGACCCACTCTCCCAATTAAAAACAAATCTATTTTGCTGAGTAAATTATGGAAATAAAAGATACATACGCCATAGGTTCGAGCCTTCTCACCTACGACATAATCGAAAAAATACTGAAAAACAACATCAAACTTACCCTCTCCGAAGAAGCCAAGGAGAAAATTCGTCATTGCCGTGAATACCTCGACAGCAAGGCAGATGCCGATGCAGCACCGATTTACGGAGTCACCACCGGTTTCGGCTCTCTTTGTAACAAGCAGATCTCATTTGAGCAGCTATCCACCCTACAGGAGAATCTCGTAAAAAGCCATTCATGCAGCGTCGGCAAGCCAGTTGACGGAGATGTAGTCAAACTTATGCTTCTCCTTAAAGCACACGCCCTCTCAATGGGCTTCAGCGGAGTGCAGTTGATTACAGTAGAGCGTATCATCGACTTCTACAACAACGACATCCTACCCATCGTCTACGACCGAGGCTCACTCGGAGCATCAGGCGACCTCGCCCCCCTTGCCAACCTGTTCCTCCCCCTCATCGGTGAAGGCGAGGTGATGTATAAAGGCGAGAGATACTCCGGCAAAGAGATTCTTGACAAATTCGGATGGGAGCCGATAAAATTGCAGTCAAAAGAGGGTCTGGCTCTCCTCAACGGCACACAATTCATGAGTGCGAACGGAATAAAGGCACTTATCGACGCATGGCATCTGGTAAACTGCTTCGACCTCTTCGGTGCAATGAGCCTTGAGGCATACGACGGACGTATCGAGCCATTCCTCGCACCGCTCCATCGCGTGCGTCCTCATCGCGGACAGATCGAGACCGCCGAAATATACCGCAAGATTCTGAATGGCAGCGAAATCATCACCCGTGAGAAACAGCACGTACAGGATCCCTACTCCTTCCGATGCATTCCGCAAGTACACGGAGCCGTAAAGGATGCAATGCACCACGTCACCGAAGTACTCCACACAGAAATCAACTCCGTCACCGACAACCCGACCGTATTCCCCGATGAAGACCTCGTACTTAGCGGTGGTAACTTCCACGGAGAACCGATCGCACTCGTATTCGACTACATGGGTGTAGCCCTTGCCGAACTTGGCAACATCTCCGAACGCCGTGTAGCCCAGCTCATACTCGGACAACGAGGGCTACCCGAATTCCTCGTGGCAAAACCCGGTCTTAACTCCGGATTCATGATCCCACAATACGCCGACGCATCCCTTGTTAGCCAGAACAAGATGTACGCATGGCCCGCCTCCTGCGATTCCATCGTAAGCTCCAACGGACAAGAAGACCTCGTATCAATGGGAGCCAACTCAGCGACAAAACTGCACAAAATCATCGACAACCTCAAGATAATCGCAGTAATCGAGCTGATGAACGCAGCCCAGGGAATCGACTTCCGTCGTCCGCTAAAATCATCCCCATTGATTGAAAAAGTAATGAAAGCCTACCGAGAGGCAGTCCCCTTCGTAGAAGACGACGTCGTGATGAACGACTACATCCGCAAATCGCAACACTTCCTCGAAAACTACGACATCGAAATCGAATAATACAAAAAGCATCGCGCCCATAATCTCTTATGGGCGCGATAAAAATCAAAAAGAAAGCAATCAAAAAAATAAAAGTAGTCCAATTTGTCCAAGTAGTCCAATTCGTCCAAAAATAAAAGTAGTCCAATTCGTCCAAAAATAAAAGTAGTCCAATTCGTCCAAAAAGTCCAATTCGTCCAAAAAGTCCAAGCTGTCCAATTTGTCCAATCAGTCCAATCCTCTCATTCATCAATACAATGAGCCTTCCCATCACGATACGAAGCCATCATACTCTCCAAAATCTCAATCATATCATTACGTAAGCTTTCAGGAGAAATCACAGCCACCTTATCACGCTGACTAAGCAACTCCTGCTTAAAATCGTATGTCGGGCGCACATAAAGCGAAAAATCCGTCCAATTCTCACACTCATCCACCACCCTCTGCGAAGCATGCAACGGCACCTCCTTCAGATACTTATTCTGAGGCCAGAAAGCACGAATCACAACCCTCTCCGGCTCATGCTGACGGATCACCCCATAACAATCCGAAAAATACTCCTCCGGATCCGGATTGACAGTAGGCGTCGCACACTCCCCCGTAGAGATATCCTTCATCCTCTCAAGCGCAAGCGTAGTAAGAAAATTCCTACCCACCGGCTGCCCGATCAAATACCACCGCTGCTTAAACAGACGGATAAACAACGGAATCACACTACAATCCCTATCCGGATTATAAGGCGAAGAATAACTAAAATTCAACACCCTATGCTCCCTACAGGCATTCGCAACCACATAAAGCAACTCCGACCCTGCCGGAGGAGCCTCCACAACAATATGATCCCTCATACCCACCATCGAACACAGCGAATGTAACCGCAAAGCCGACATCGACCACTCATCCGCATCAGCAAGCGCATCCGCATCAAGCCAATACTCATTCCTCGGCTTATAGCACTCAATATTCACCCTAAAAATCTCCTCAGCGAGAGCGCGATAGCGTGAAAAAGTACGAGGAGTCAACTCCATCCCCATAATATTCTCCCCACACCTACGCCACTCCTCCATAATCTCATGCAGCGTCATCCTCCTAATCGAAAGCCGCTCCACAAGCCAAAGACAAAACTTATATCTCGCAATCATATCAAACTAAAATTAAAAGACTCAAATCCCTACGAGAGAATCCCGTGCCCCCCTTCAAAAGACTGGAGTTCCGTGCCCTCGCCCATGGGCGAGGGGATCGTCAGTTTCGTCCCCCTGCCAGAGCGCAGCAGTTTTGATCCAGGTGTGAGCGCGAAGCGCGATAAAAACCGCGAAACAAAACCAAAAGCCAAGCGCGAATCCCCTCCAGAATCCAACCACAAAATTAGCAACAAACAACGACAAAATCTGTCCGAGTCTACAAAAAACATACCAAAAGCCACCCTCCCATTAACAAAACATAAATATGGAAAAATCCAATTATAATACAAAATTTCTTCAAAAATTTATCATTTTAGCAAATACCAAGACAGTATTTGTCATTGTATCAGCTTAAATTTGCACCCGTTACTTCTCAAAGAAACATTAGTTACACCAACTAAAAATAAATAGATATGGCTCTATTCAAAATCACCACTACCCGCTCATTCCGAGGAAGTTCAATTATCATTGAACCGGGAATGTCCGTACAGGTCTCTACCCCCTACCCTGTCAATCCTATCAATGTAGACGGTGGCCGTCTGGTCAATGATGCATTCCTCCGGATATACGGCATCGACCTTAAACGCGCCGGAATCCTCAACAATGCCTACCTCTCAGCCATCCAGATTGGCTGATAATCCATCAACCTTATCACATAAATGATTTTTACAATGGAAACGACATCCGACATACAATTAACAAAACCACAGAATAACAGCATGAACGATGAAAAACTGATTATATCCTTGTTGGACGACATTTCAGCACTCGAAGAGCAAGTGATTCCTCAGATCAACGAACTCAGCCAGAAGCTACCGGAAATTTATTCCAACTACGCTGAAACAGTAAGGGAATTAGTCTCAACCACTCTCGATATATGTCGCGATATCCCCAATATGAAGTCTTCCACAAGACTCAAAATCGAAATCGCAGGCGAAATCGCTGCCCGCAGCATTGAAGCCTTCGGAAAAGCAAAAGCTGCCTACAAGCATAACCAGCTCCTTGACAAGATGATGGCAGTAAAGAAAATGATTGCATCCGAGAATAGAGAGCGCAACGCCAAGGCGTTGGAATCTGCAAAAATAAAGTTTGAATCGAGTCGGCGTCTATTCAACAAATACATCAGCATCAATTATCCTGCCAAACTTAAAGATAACGACCAGATTTCCCGAATATCTGCCATATCCCTCAGGATTCTGAATCTGTATCGGACAAACATGTTCCTTCTCTCAATGTGTAATTATCTGAATGAGGAATACAGATATTGGAGCAATGATATGCAGTCTTCAGATCTTCCCCGCCCTGATTATTTCATGATCAATCAGATTATCATTCAAGAGATGTTTGGTGATAAAAAACCTATCGATGTTTTGGAAAGATCTTCAAAGATAGGAGGACAACTCTCCGGTGCCGAAGTGATGCTGATGGCGGATCCGCAGCTCCCTCTTATCACCTTCCAAAATAACCGCAACCGATTCACCCCACCTTCTGACCACTCCACGTCAAATACACTTATCTCCTCAAACGAGGCTATCAGCAACTACAACTATCTGGTGCAGCAAAGAGATGCGTGCCAGCAAGAGGAACCGGACAGCCCGATATACGCATCCGGTGTATTCTCCTCTATAATTATAATATTGCTCAGTATCTTCTATATACCTGGAGTATGGTGGGTAAAGACTATTGTCGGAGCTATCGCAATTATTTGGCTATGGTCTCGCCTGGGGTCGTATACATCAAAAATTGAAGAAATCCACATGCAAGATATCACGTATCTTGACAATGAGATCTCCAACTATATAGCCGGAGTATGCGGACTGATTAAGCAGCCGAACTTTGACTACAACAAGAAAAGTGCTATCTCAACATTCTTCAGCAGTTTCTTCTCCTGATTCAACAAATAAAAACTTTTAATTCAAGCATTATGAAGAATTACAACAATTCATATCCGGCAGAATATGCCGACAACATAGAGACCCCTATCGTTGTGGAGGAGGTCAGACAACTATCCACCCGCACCGACAATATTATCGCCAACGTCTCGAATGCCTTAAACAATATTTCGGCAAATGCAGTGGAAATATCACGCATATCTGCTGACGTGCAACTTCAGTGCGCACAACTTGAGCACATGCTCAACTGTATGATGGTCAAGGCGCAACGAGACGTGACTCTCTATGAGAAATCGCTACCCATACTCGACAAACAATTCAATTTCTGTCAGCAACGTCTTGACAAGCTGATGGATAAGGCTGTTGACCTCATATCTGACGACATATCTGATGCATCTTTAGCTCGTCAGGAAGCGATAATGACCCTCATCGAGACAACCAACTCTTCAATCAACAATCTAATCTCAAAATTAATCCCTTCGTTATGAATCAAGATATTAAAAAGATACAAAGAAAATCCTATTGGTTTCAAGCATTCATAATAATATTACTATTGCTTGTCGGATACTGGATGAGATAAGTCCGATCCAATAGCATTTCAAGATTACTTGCATATCAAGTGATCCCGACAAAGCACCGATCAAAAAAACACAAAAAAATCACACACAAAGACAACATCAGTCAGAGTCTTGTTATAACTTTGTAACAAAAAACAGCAAGTAGCTCCAAAAGCCCGCGACAATACACAACATTGTCACAAAACACATCACAGAATTTGGAAAAAACAAAATGTTGTTATAAATTTGCAACCCGACAAGACATAGAGATGTCATACGTCAAAACACAGCAACTATAACAACAGCCACTCCGCCCGAAAGTCAAAGTCTGGTAAACTTAAAAACGGTCAGGAACGAAGTGGCAAGTAATCATCCATACCCTGTGCATTGGGCGTGGAACTACTTGCTTCTTTGCATATCTGACCAAGGTTTTACCAGAGCCCGACTTTCGATAGCAGACGCAAAAGTGGTTTCACGTCTTTTTTATACCCATAACTTAGACCGAAATCCGCTATAATAAATACCAAGTCAGTGTCTGTAAATTTACTCTCCAACAACTATTGCTGTATAAACCATATAAACATTAATTTACAAGAAAGCAAACCAACAATTTATTTGATGGACTTTCTCTAAATTTCTTGATATAAACTAATACAAACCACTTAATTATTTTACAAATAGTTGAGTGATAATAAAAATATAAATACACATGAAACGGGAACACATACCATTTCTACTTGAAGTTGCAGGCTCAATTAATAGCAATACTATTATTTCTGAGCTACAATCTCTTTCTGTAAAAGCAAAATCAGGAAATACTCCCATAATTTTGCCTTTTATCGGAGAATTCAGTTCTGGAAAGACTACGCTGATTAATGCCCTCACGGATTCTCATGCACTTGAAACAGCAACTCGTCCTACAACCGCCACTATATATGAAGTACACTTTGGTGCACCAAAAAATTGTGCAGATATCATTTTTGAAGATGGAAGAGAAGAGCATGTAGACAATATCAAAACACTTATCAATGACAATCTGAAGGAAGCCAAAGTTGTCACTGTATTTGATACATCAACTAAAGTATCTCCATATACTATAATCGTTGATACTCCTGGAATTTCTTCTCCAGATCCCAAACATAAACTGACACTGGTTAATTTTTTACCCTCAGCAGATGGTATCATCTTAATTGTTGACATAAATCAACAATTAACAAAATCATTGATAGATTTCATTAAAACTGTTAAATTAGCAAATAAAGAAATTTACGCAGTTTTAACAAAAACTGATACTAAATCTCCAATAGATATAGAAAAAGCCAAGTGTTATCTTGCCCAAAACTGCGAAATGGAGATACGCCATATAGCGGCTGTTTCGGCAACGAAAAATGACATAACAGAACTTTCAGTAATATTCAAAGATATTGAATCACGCAAAGAGGAAATTGTACGTAAAGCAGATGAAAGGCGATTGGATTTAATTGCTGAAAAACTTAATGAAGAAATTAAGAATATAATAACTGCCTCATCTGATGATACAACACTTGAAAATAAAATTCAAGAGCAGAACGTAATTCTTAACAGATTACACAATCAGATTGAACGTCTAATAAGAAATATTCGAGACTCTCTTGAGCCTCTAAATCGTGAAGAATCAAGAAAATTTGAAGATCAAGTAACTTCAAAATTATCAACTTTAATAAATGCAGGGAGCCAAAACTACGATGCAGAAGCTGTAGGTGCTATCAATATGACGGCATCCGCAATTCTTGGAGATTACCGACAAAAAGTTTTAGGTATTATCGCGAAAGAAACTACCACAAAACCTAAGGAAGGAGAAATATCCCTGAAAAATCTCCCTGGAATTGATTTATCTTCTCTATCATTGTCTGGATTAAGCTATAACCTTAATCTTAATGAAATTGGACACGAGCATGATAATTGGATAAAGACCGGAGTTATAGCACTTGGTGCTGTTGCTGCTGTTGGTGCTGTTGTAGGAACCGGAGGAATGGCAGCTGCTGCTGAAGGCGCATTGACAATTAGCACAGTTGCAGATGTGGCTGATACCGTTACTGATGTTGGGAGCGTAATCCATAATCGAAAGGTTGCTTCAAGAATTGAAAAGGCTGTAAGATATGGACAGCAAGCTGCGGATAAATACAATTCAATAGATCAATTCAATAATCAAGGTTATGGGGGGCAAGGAGTAGGCAAGGGTATGATTGATTCTCTTGTGGGATTCATTGCTGAAAAAAACATGTCTAAGCCACAACGCAGTCGTGCAATTCGCTTATACATAGATGGTACACTTATGCCTGAATTTAAAGTTCAAATTACAGCTGCATCTGATCAGGTAATATCTGTTGTAAAAGATTCTTTAGAAGAAGCTGCTAATGCATCTATATCTGAAGCAACACAGAATCTTATTCAATTAAAGGATCAACTGAAAACTAAAAAAGAAGAATTCAATGAGAGAATAACTTCTCTACGCAGTATGCAAACAAAACTATTAACATTAGACTAAAATATAAATATGCAAAATAATATGATTGGTACATTATTATCTTTCGCCGTTGGCGGTGCCACTGGTTACATTATCAAAGACAAATTGTCTTCTGGTGATAACAATCAAAGTAAAAATCGAACTGAAATTAACGAAATCTTTTCAGAGAACGAAAAGATAGCTCGTAGGAACAAAGAGTTGGAAAGAGAAAACGAGGATCTCCTTGCTGAGATTGCTAAATTACGTCGCCAAGCAAAAGAGCAAGATGTAGACTCAGATGATATGGAGGATGCTCTTGATTCTGCAAAGCGTGAAATAAAGACTTTACGTCAACAGAATGAGACCATAAGTGCAAAACTCAAGGAATATAAGATGGCTTGTGAAGTCCTTGAACGTCAGATTGAATCGCTAAAAAAATAATATAATATGGATCTAAAAATATTGATTTGGTTAATTGTAGGGCTTATTGTAGGCGTTATTGGAACATGGCTTGCCATGCGCAAGAATGCCAATAAATATCCTCCTATTGATGCTAATAATGATATTGAAGATATTGCTTCTCCACTTTCGGAGTCTTGCGACAAAGAGGAGAAGAATCTTGCTAATTCGCAAATAAACAACAATACTGTTGAAAATGCGGAAAAGAATCTGAACGAAAAAGAATTAAGAGAACTCAAAGAAAAATGCTCCGAACTTGAAAAGGAAATTGTTGATAAAGTAACGAAAAAAGAAGCTGAGCTTAGAAAAGAATTTGAAAAAATTCTTGAAGAAGTTAAATCTGAAAACGTTTCTCTATCTAAAGCCTTAAAACTTGCTGAAGAAGGGCATATCGATGAAAACCTTAAAATACGCCTTCAAGAATCTGAAGATTCCATCAAGAAACTTTCAAAGAAAATAGAATCCCTTTCAAACGAACTTGAAGAAGCAGAAGAAGAGCAAGAAGAACTTGAGAAAAAACTTAAGAACGAAAAGCAACATCATCAAAAGACAACAGAGGAACTTGAAAAGTCTGATCGTGATAAAAAACGTCTGGCTGAAGATATTAAGCGAATAGAACTCGAACTCTCGCATAATTTAGAACAACTGAATAAGAAAAATAAATCCCTTGATTTTGTAAAAGAGATTCTATCTGCAAAAGAAAGCAATGCAAGCGATGTCAAATCGCTCTACAGAGCAATTGATTTCTTTGAAGCATTCCTTCGGGGTCAATTCATGGACTGCAATGCCTATTTGTATAATACGTATGACGGATTATCTTTTAACGATATCTGCGGAAGGCCCGGTTTTGTAGAAAAGAAAAAGGTATTCCTTCAGATGTTTGATGAATGGGCTTCTGTAAAACGAAAAAGTTGGCTTGATCAAAAAACGACTATTGCGTTTGTTGGTGAATTCTCTGCAGGAAAAACATCAATTGTCAATCGGATATTGTCGCAGGATAATCCCAATATTCCTTTGTTACCGGTCAGTACAAAAGCTACAACTGCAATTCCCACATATATTGCAGGAGGTGTACTAGAAACATATAATTTTGTCACTCCAGATGACAAATTTAAAAACATTGATGAAAAAGTTTTCAAAATGGTCTCAAAGGAAGTCTTAGATGAAATTAAAGGTGTTTCATCTTTGATCAAATACTTTGTTATGACTTATAAAAATCCTAATCTTAATGGATTAAGTATTTTGGATACTCCTGGATTCAATTCAAATGATGAGGAAGATAAGAAACGTACAATTGAAGTCATCAATGAATGTGATATATTATTTTGGGTGGTCGATGTTAATAATGGTACTGTCAATCGCTCTTCTATCTCAAGAATAAAAGAAGATTTACGGAAGCCAATTGTATTGGTCATTAATAAAGTTGACACTAAACCCAAATCAGAAGTTGATGGCGTTGAACAACTCATTAAGAAAACTTTTGCAGAAGAAGGGGTAAACATCGAAAGAATCATAAAGTTCTCATCCAAATCTCCACTTTCCGACATTATGAATCCAATTAAAGCAGTCAAACACGATTCATCAAGAGACTCTTTCATTGATATCGTAGGAAATGATTTGACTCAATTGTCTTCAATATTGGATAACGGAGTAAAGGAAGCTAATAAGGAGCATCAAAAGATGAAAAAAGTTTCATCTAAACTTGATAAAGATTTTTATTCAATCTTGCAAAATCTTGCTAATGATTGCGCAGATGCATCCAACATACCTCAATGGGTAGAACATTTTTTCAGCAGTGACAGATATGAAATGTCTGGAGAAGAAGGAGGCAGATTAAAAGATCTGTTAGAGGATAGTGTAACAAAGTGTCAATATCTTTCAGATATATATAATAAAGAAACAGATGCTATTGCAAATGTACAACAAGCATATAAGTAGTTTCTAAAAATTAATGTACATATGTTGGCACGGTTTTTGCAGTATGG
>ERZ778496.322-NODE-322-length-50812-cov-9.964064_pt1 | contig 50812 bp, 41 predicted proteins | sample MGYA00433099_ERZ778496 | MGnify/ENA primary metagenome ERZ778496 (study PRJEB29527, sample SAMN07138962) | mouse gut metagenome | material: feces | host: mouse | place: China:Nanjing | collected 2016-01-25 ...
GTGAAGGAGCCAGTCGAAAGAGTGGCTCCTTTTTTTGTTATATACACCGGCCGTTTAATCTTCAATGATGTCTGCCTCTTATAGCTAGCTTCCATTTACAACAGCCATTTAGATGTAACATGACATGTCTGGTAGGAGGCATTAATAAAATACCGGCTATATCTTTTTTAGCCCAGAAATCAAGCAACCAAATCGAATCTTCATGATTTGTGGTTCCACCTTCTTCTAATATCCGGCTTATTCTTTGAGCTGGGATTTTGCGGCGTATGTCATCGGGAGATAAGGTTCGGATGATTTCTCTGCTTTTTCGTCCTACTTTATTCCTGTATTCTAAGAGTTCTTGAATACGTAGACTTTTGCTTAGCTGAATAATCTGGTTATCAGATAAGGCATTTCCTGTGTCTCTGATAGGGGAATTCATTCGGGTTTGCCAGTCTTCATTGAAGATCTGCTTTTCCCCGTTAACTAATATATTCATGGTCAGATCCTCAATTCTGCTGATATGCCATAATACCCAAGCGATGGTTTCATCTTTCGCTGTAGGTATAATGGCATATTCATCCTCCTTAAATCTCCGACAAGCTCATCGACCTCGTTTCTCTCATTACCGGACACCACAGAGAGGTGTAATTTCCCATGAATCTCAAGAAAGAGCTCCTTGGTTTGCTCTATTAATTCCGGTTTACGGATAATGCGGTTTAATTCTTTATGTGATTCGCTTAATCCGGCTCCAAAGTATTTCATATTGGAGATTATTGGTAGCGTACGGCTGTCCCGGCGGCGGTAACCATCAGCATGCTTCCACTTCCTCCTACGGTCTCGTAGTCCAGATCCACGGCGATTACTGCATTTGCGCCCATTCGTGCCGCATGATCGCTCATTTCTTTCAAGGCCGTTTCTTTCGCTTTGCGTAAGACGCTCTCGTAAGAACCTGCACGTCCTCCGACAATATCCCGTATGCCTGCGAAGAAATCTTTGAATACATTCGCTCCGATGATCGTTTCACCGGATACGATTCCGAAGTACTGGGTAATTTCTTTTCCTTCGATCGTGTTAGTTGTTGTGAGTAACATAGCTTTTCAATTTAATCGTTTGAGGGCAAATATAAGATAAAGGGCGAACCAGTGTACTGATTCGCCCTTTGTTTTTATGTTTCTTTATATGAATTTATTTTACCGGTTGATCGGTCATGATAAACTCAAGCTTACCTCCATTTATGATATCGGAGTGGCTGATGAAAGGAGTTTCTAGGACTTTACCGTTTAGCTTGACTTCTTTAACGTATTTATTAGCGGGACTATTGTTGGTCGCCACGATCTCGAAAATACCGCCTTTTACATACATAGAAGCCTTATTTACCATCGGACGGCCCAATGTGTAAACCGGAATACCCGGACTTACCTGATAGAAACCTAGGGCGCTCATGACATACCAGGCAGACATCTGTCCGCAATCCTCATTACCGATGATACCATCCGGTTCATTCGTGTAGAAATTCTGCATGATATAATCTAAATACCCTTGGCCTTTCCATGGAGAATCTGTCCAGTTATAAAGATAGGCCATATGGTGGCTCGGCTCGTTTCCATGAGCGTATTGGCCGATCAATCCGGTAATATCTCCGGAGGCTTCCGCTCCGTCAATCTGCGAAGAGGTGGTGAATAGGGTGTCCAAACGTGTTTCCAGCTCTTTCTTGCCACCGATAGCAGTGATGAAGTTATCCATATCATGTGGTGCGAAGAAACTCCATTGGAAGGCATTTCCTTCGGTATAGTCGCTCTTCATATGTGAAGAATAGCGGGGATTGAATGGGATGCGGAAAGAACCGTCGCCCATTACCGGACGCATCATCTTCGTCTCGGGATCTAAATAGCGTTTGTAGTATTCAGCTTTCTTGGCATACTCATTCGCCAATTCCATGTTGCCTGCCTTCTTGGCGATTTGGGAGATACACCAATCCTCGTATGCCATCTCCAATCCCCACGATACGGATTCGGGAACAGAGTCGGCGGGGACGAAACCATATTTCTCCTTATAGTAAGGGTGCATCGTGATTAGATCCAGCTCACGGGTTCCTTTGAACTTCTCGGCAAGATCCTCACGGTAAACGGAAGAACGTGCGCCGGCTTCCGCCCACGTGCTCATATCACCTTCCGCTAAATCTTTCGCTACAAGGTCGGCGAGGACCGAGACGGCCGGGTATCCTACCATACAACCTGTATAACTAGAGGCTAAAGGCCATTTGGGTAATATTCCACCTTCTTTATAACCTTGCACGAGTACCTTGCCCCAATCTGTCGCTAAGTCCGGATTAATGATCGTCATTAACGGATGAAGCGCACGGAACGTATCCCATAAGGAGAATACGGAATAATTTACGTAACCCGGTTCGGCGGTATGTACTTTCTTGTCCATGCCCAGATAACGTCCGTCCACGTCTTGATAAGCGAAGGGGGCGATCATGGTATGGTAGAGTGCCGTATAGAAATTGACCATGACTTTCGGATCCGCCTCGATCTGGATCAAGTTTAACGCCTCGTTCCAAATATGCGTTGATTCCTCACGGGTCTTATCGAAATCCCATCCGGGCAATTCTGCCTCGAGATTCTTCTCGGCACCTTCCGGATCGATTACGGACAAGGCTACTTTTACGTAAAGCGGTTGTGCCTTTTCCGCAAATTTGTAATGGAACTTCAAATCTTCTGCCGTATTCAAGCGCAAGAACAAGGAGTCTTTACGTAATTTCCCGTCCATGTATTGGTATACGGTCTCGATCGGTTCCGAGAAAGTAATCCGATATGACATGGAATGGAAATGTGCCCAACCTTGTGTCTTCACGGTTCCTTCCACGGTGGAGTCATTTACGAGTAAATATTGGTTACCGACCAACTTATGTCCCCAGTTCGGTTGAAGGATATGCCCTAAGTCAAGCAGGACACGACGTTCTTTGGGATTGTCGTATGTATATTTATGGAAACCTACACGATCCGTAGAAGTCAATTCCACGTTGATACCAAAGTTATCTAAGCGTACGGCATAATACCCCGGTGTCGCTTTCTCGGTCTCTTTCTTGAAGGTAGCTACCGGTTTGATGGAATCTCCACCAGAGAAAGGCAATAAAGCTACGTCACCCAGATCGCCGATACCCGTACCGGAAAGATGCGTGTGGCTGAATCCATAGATATGGTCGTCGTCATAATGGTAGCCGCTGCTCGCGTCCCATCCCAAGATATGGGTATCCGGGCTTAGTTGTATCATCGCGTACGGACGGGTAGCTCCGGGGAATGTGTGTCCATGGAATCCGGTTCCGATGAATGGGTCTACATACCTCACCTCGTCTTGTAGTTGCGGCGACTCCGGCGCTTGCTTGCATCCTACCAGCAGGCAGGCAAGAGCGGCCTGAAAAAATAAGATCGTTCTTTTCACTGTTATTATTGATTTAGTTTGTAATAAGCGAATTATCAATCATCTGTCACAAAGATAATGGCTTTGGGGGAATATTGGAAATTTCCTTTTAAAATCTGCAACCTTTTTCGGGGTTGGCTCGTCTTATAGATAAAAAAGTATGGGAACAAACGAATTTACAACAAAGATATTGCCGCTGAAGAATAACCTTTTCCGGGTTGTTTTCCGGATTACCGGAGACGTGGAGCAGTCTGAGCAGATCGTTCAGGAAGCCCTGCTTAAGGTTTGGGAAGACCGGGATAGCTGGATTGTCATTGAGAGCTTACCTTCCTATTGCATGATGGTAGCACGTAATCTGGCATTGAGGGAAACGTATTCCGGAGATAAGGAAAGGATGGAGCGGTATGCGGTAAGGTAATCTGTTTATGGAGCGTGTATGGACTATCAACGAATAAATAAGTTGCTGGATAAATATTGGGAATGTGCCACATCCGTGGAGGAAGAGCGGGAATTACGCCAGTTTTTCTCCTCAGCGGTGGTACCTCCCGACTTATTACCTTATAAGGCTTGGTTCGTATCTCATGAGGCCGAGGCATTACCCCCTTTGGGGAAAGAATTTGATGCTCGTATATTAGAACATATCTCGGAAGATCGAAAATTAATCACTACATTTGGAACGTTATTTAAATCTATTACTCATTTAATACATAAGACTATGGGAACGAACATGAAGAAAGCCTTTACCACCCTTTTATGCCTTTTGTTTTGTATCACGATCTCGGCACAGGATAAAGCCGCAGATCTCAGTAAGCTCGTAGGCGATTGGTCCTTCTCTGCCCCCGACGCTCCGTATGGATATCAAGATGGCAGTTTTCAGATAAAGCAAGAGAACGGTAAGTTGACCGCTAAAGTGAATATACAAGGTAATACATTGGAGATAAATGATGTCAAGGCGAAAGGAGATACCTATACCAGTTCTTTTTATGTGGATGGAACGCCTGTAGACTTAACTATGACCCAGAGAGGGAATAAGTTAGAGGGAATGGCCGACGCCGGAGGTATGCGGATTCCCGTGAAATTCAAGAAAACGAAGAAGTAGCCGCTTTGTGGTGCTCTGAGTTTCTGTTAACTTTGCGGCAAAAACTACAAAAGGATGTTTACAGTAATCGGAATCATGTTCTGCGGCATTGCCCTCGGATATCTCTTTCGTAAAGTAGAATGGCTGCAAAAGATCGGTAAGCCTATTTCTTATACGATTCTGCTTCTTCTGTTCCTGCTGGGAATTTCGGTAGGGGCCAATGAGTCTATCGTGAATAATCTTACGACGTTGGGCGGGCAAGCCTTGTTGATCGCCTCGGCCGGTACGTTGGGAAGTGTCTTGGCGGCGTGGGGAGTTTATCATTTCTTTTTTAAGGAAAGGAGCCGGGGATGAAAGGGAGTTTGATCGTCGTGGGCTTCTTTGCCTTGGGATGCTTGTTGGGATGGAGCGGCTATCTGCCCGGGATTATTATTGAGAATGATATAACGGTTTATGTACTTTACCTCTTGATGTTTCAAGTAGGGATTAGCATTGGAAGTGATAAGAAACTGAAAGAGATTTTGTCGAGTATACGGCCTAAATTGCTGCTGGTGCCGTTGGCTACGATTGTCGGGACGTTGACATTCTCCGCTTTGATTAGCCTTGCGCTTACGAAATGGAGCGTATTCGATTGTTTGGCGGTCGGAAGCGGTTTCGCTTATTATTCATTATCATCCATCTTGATAACAGAGCTAAAAGAACCTACGTTGGGGGCGCAATTGGCGGCGGAGTTAGGAACGATCGCCTTGATCGCTAATATTATCCGTGAGATATTCACTTTGCTGGGCGCTCCGTTGTTCGTTAGATATTTCGGAAGGCTATCTCCGATCTGTGCGGGAGGAGCCACTACGATGGATACGACATTACCGATCATCACTCGTTATTGCGGAAAGGATTTGGTCTTTGTCTCCATTTTTCATGGGATCTTGGTTGACTTCACGGTTCCGTTTTTCGTATCTTTCTTCTGTTCGATGTAAAAAACAGCCTTGCGAGGGTTTGCAAGGCTGTTTTCAAGGGTACGAGGCCGTTTGCGAAGATTTATAGGCTATCGTATGCTTTGCAGCATCACTTCTACCGCTTTTCTTAATTGCGCGTCCTCACCGCTTAACTGCGCCTCGGGTGTATTGTACACCTCGACATCCGGTTGCAGTTGTTGGTTTTCCAGATAATTGCCTTGCATATCTTTCACGCCTACTTGCGGGATACCGAATACCAAGGTCGGATCGATTTGTGTTTCCCACCATACGGCTGTCATGGTTCCCGGAACCGGGGCACCGATCAGCTTGCCGATACCTAAGGTCTTGTAAACCCAAGGGAAGCCATGAGCGTTCGAGTAATTATCCTCGCACATCAAGACACAGGACGGTTTGGTCCACTTATTGTAAGGATCGCTACCGATGTATTGCCCGCGAGGCTCGAAGCGCTGATACTCCTTGCCGCTTAATAAGGTTGCCAGATCATCATGCAACCAGCCACCTCCGTTATGGCGGGTATCCACGATCACGGCTTTCTTATTCCGGCAACGGCCTAATAAGGCGGAATAAACCTCACGGAAACTTTCGCTATTCATACCTCTCACATGTACGTACCCGATTTGCCCGTTCGATAATTTATCGACGGTTTCTTGGCAATTCTCGATCCATCTTTTGTAGAGAAGGTTTGATTGCTCCCCGTTACTGATCGCTTTTACCTGTTCCTCGAAACGTTGTTTGCTGATAGGATCATAGACAGAAAGCATTACTTTCTTACCGACTTTACCGCTTAGCAGCGGATAATAATCGGCGTCTTTCTTTATCGGTGTTCCGTCTATTTTCTCGATGATACAGCCTTTCTTTATCTGGCTGTCGGCCAATGTCAGCGGGCCCTTGGCTATGATTTCCTCGATCTTCAATCCGTCTCCCGTGTATGCGTTATCGAAGAAAGCACCTAGGCTGGCGGTTTCCGGCCCGGTTAGTCCCGGATTATAGCGAGCGCCCGTATGGGAGCCGTTCAACTCGCCCAATAGCTCGGAAAGCATCTCTTGGAAGTCAAAATTATTGTTGATATGCGGAAGGAAACGGGCGTAAGCGGTCTCATACCCTTTCCAATCCATGCTTCGGAGTGTCGGATCATAGAACTTATCCAAGACTTGACGCCAAGCGTGATGGAAGATATAAGCACGCTCCTCTGCTGGGCGATAAGCGAACTCGGCCTTGAAAGCGATCGGCTTTTCCTTGCTATCCTTCAACTCTATCTTTTTCAGTTTACCGCCGGCGGTAAGATAGAGGTTCTCTACTTTCTTATCGGCGAACAAAGTGCCTCGACCGACATTCTTGAGCAGTAATTTAGTGGACTTTTCCTTCAAGTCGTGTTCCCATAAATCAAAGCCTTTCTCGAAAGCGGCGCAATAATATAGTTTATCTCCTTTCGGGGCGAGTACGGCGTCTCCCAACGAGGATGAATGAGCGGTCAGGCGAATAATCCGGTCCTTGCGGTTCTCCAAATCAAACTTCAAGGGGGCTACAGGCTTATCCTTATCCTCGTCCTTATCTTTGTTCTCATCCGTTTCTACCAAGGCCAGTTCTTCTTTACTGAGGCGGAATTTATCGTAAGCCTCACCGTCGAAGAACATGATGTACACGTCCCGTTCGGCTCCCCAGCTACCGTGGCTGCGGAAACCGGCACGGTCGGAAGACCAGATCATGGCCTTGCCGTCTAATACCCATTTTGCGTCGCCATCCGAATAACCGCTTTCCGTCAGGTTCGTTACCTCGCCGCTACCGTCCGCTTTCACGAGGGCGATATCCGTATTGTTCCATCCTCCGACGGAGATGTAATCTACCAAGAACCATTTGCTGTCTGGCGACCATTGGAAATGCTGGTCTCCATCGCTATACGAGTAGAGATATTTCCCGTCTAATACAGTACGGACCTGCTTGGTCTTTCGGTTGATAACACGTAAGGTGGTGCGGTTCTCAAGGAAAGCCACCTCGTTACCATCCGGAGAGTATAAGGGTTGGAACGAGGTTTGTCCGGATACGACAAGAGGCTCCTCTTTCAATTCCGGGGCGTACGTGAATTGCTTATCTTCGTCACGTGTAAGTTTACTTTCGTAGATTCCCCATGTTCCTTCCCGTTCGGCGGAATATACCAATGAACGTCCGTCGGGGCTGAAATCTATATTGCGCTCTTGTTGCGGCGTGTTCGTGATTTGACGGGTCGTCTCGTATTCAATAGAAGTTACGTAGACATCGCCACGAGTAATAAACGCTACCTCTTTCCCATTCGGGGAAACGGCGATATCCGTAGCTCCAGCGGTCAAGAGACGCTGGATCACGTCGTTTTCGATCTTATCGGCGACGATCTGGATATTCACCTTGGCAGGTTTCTGTCCCTCCTTAACGGTATAGATCTCGCCGTCGTAGCTATAGCATAGAGTCCCGGAATTATCGGAGGTAAGGAAACGCACGGGGTGGGTGGTATGCGTCGTGATTTGTTTCTCGCTGTTACCTGCCAAATCCTTCTTGAAGATGTTAAAGCTTCCTTTCTCCTCGCTGAGGTAATAGAAGGACGTTCCGTCCGCGGCCCATACAGGATTGCGATCCTCACCGCCAAAAGTGGTTACTTTCCGGAAAGAGCGGTCTTTGCCAAGCGTACATAACCATATATCACGGGTGATAGAAGACTGATGATGCTTGCGCCAAGGGTCCTCGTAACCTTTATAGTCATTGTATAATAACTTACTGCCATCCTTGCTGAGGGCTATATTCTCCATGTATAACGAAGAATACAAATCCGGCCTTCCTCCATCCGTGCTTATCTCATAGACTTGCATAAAGCGGGTGCCGGGGAATTGGATATCCTTAGCGTCTTGCAGTATGTTGGCCAGATACAAGATGTGTCCGTTATCTTTAAAGGTCGTGGGATATTCGTTCGTGGAGTGGGTGGTGAGCCGCCTGGGTTCCCCTCCCTCCTTATTCATGAGGAATACATCGAAGTTACCGTTACGGTTGGAGGCAAAGGCTATTTTCTGTCCGTCGGGCGACCAGACCGGACGGGTGTCATGCGCCGGATGTGTTGTCAACTGCCGGGCTTTCCCTCCGGAAGAAGGAACCGTGTAGATATCCCCTTGGTAAGAAAATGCGATCGTCTGCCCATCCGGGGAGATCGCGCAGTAACGCATCCATAACGGACTGTCGTCTGCTTGCGCCGCCGCCGATAAAAATAACGCCAGCGCAGGAATCATCAAGTTTTTCATGTGTACTCTAATTTTAGATTTACAAATGTAATCAGACTCGTGGATATATGAAAGTAATGTAGTCGTTTTACTATACATAGAAAATACGATTAGTATTATATAGTATAGTCAAGCTTCACATGTTCTGATCTTTTCACACCCGTGAAGAGATCTTTTCACCCAGGTGATACAATCGTTTCATGTATGTGAAAAGATTGTATCACAGACGTGAAACGATCTTTACATGTAGATGGATAAGCTACTGCCGATACTACTTTTATCTAATAGAAAGGCTCGCCCGTAACAGATCCTCGTAAGTGTCTCCGCACTTCCTTTCACAATCCTTACGGCATATCGCTGACATAAAGCTGGTTGGTCGACATGAAACGTGCGATAAATAAATTATGTGTAGATAAATGTATATTGTATTATGCGGTTATGGATGGATGCTATTTTAATAATGTACGTTCGTACATTATATATATAATAGGTATAAACGGCTAGTTAAAACGATCGTTTAGATCTTGCGTTTTTAAGATGTGAAACGGGAGGGTTCGTAAGAGGAAACAAGCCTTTCGTTAGCGTTAGGCTATCCTGTTGATAAGAAAGCGAATAAGGGGCAAAAAAAATACCAAAGAAGGGTTGCAGGTATCAAAGAAACGCGTACCTTTGCAAATGACGAATTATAACGATGGTTTAGACTAGTCGTTTTTGAACGACAGCCGACCATCAAGAAGTGGGTAAGTATTTAATTAACACTATTATTAATATTAAATTTTCGATTTATGAACAAAAAGATTACTACGCTTTTGGCTAGTACTATGTTGGCGACCGCTTTTTCAGCGAGTGCTGCCATCGAAAATGGAAAATCTTATTTGCTACGACAGGAAAGTACAACAACTTACCTTTCCGCTGTAGACAATAAGAACTCTTCTGTTTATGGCCGATTAGAATTGACAGATCTTGGATCTGAGCCTTTCACGTTGAGTGAAGTTGTTGCTGGAACATGGACTGCTTCCACGAAGACTACTTCTGGTGCTGTGGTTTACACATTCGTGAATAAGGCTACGGACTTAACTCTTTCTGTAGATCCTACTGCCGCTTCTTATACCAAGAAAGATGGAACGATTGTAGCGGGTGAATCTACTGTTACTTTAGGTGCAGGTTCTGTATCTGAGTGGACATTTAAGGATGGCATTATGATGTCTTACTTTAAGAATGACTCTGTTGTTTACTTCGATAATGCAGGTAAACTTTGGAAAGATCAAGCGTCAAAAGTAACTAATGGATTAAAGGTTGAAGCGTATGTGCCTAGCCAGAACATTGTACTAAACGCTTATGATTTGAATTCGTTGATGCGCTCGGTTTCTTCTTTTGATAATTTCTTTGCTTTGAATATGTCTCCAGAGGTTTCGAAAGGCAAGGATAATCATCTGACTGCGACTGGCCTTCATGCAGAGCAACAACCTGGAGAGTATGTTCGTTTGCAAGCGAAGGACAAGAAGAATGATGAGGATAAGCAATTGTATGTAGTAGTGGATACTGCTTACTATGAGGGTACGGAAACTAGCGGTCAATTGTTGAAATATACCTACGATGTTGAGAATGCTAAACATCGTAACAAAGGATCTTATGACTTTAAATTTACGTACAATGTAAAAGAGGATAAGTTGTTCGTTCAGGTACGTGAGGTATTTGATCAAATCGCAAGACTTTCCGGAGAGAAAGTCGATGCGTATGCGAAACGCATCAAGGATAATAATAACTCTGCTTGGTCCTCTCAAGGAATTACTCCGACTACTAGAACTAATAAGTATATTTATATGGCTAAGTTGGATGGAACTTACGTGTTGACTTTGAATACGGACAATACCGATGGCGTAGTTTCTCCTGCTGAACCTTCTAACGCTTCTCAAAACATTACGATCAAGACATCTGCTGATTATACTAGCTTGAAGATGACTACATTGGCTGATGGTGTTTACTTGATCCAACGTAAGACTACAGGAGGTAATGCGCCGAAGTTTAACAATACCTATGCTTTGGCTAATTTGAAGGGATCTTTTGCTTGGTCTGCTCAAGCTCGTAACCAAGAATTCCAGCATATGCCGGCTGCTCAATGGGTAGTTAAGAAGAAAGGTACTTCTAATATCGCTCCTGTATCTATAACAAACCGTGAGTTTGATGACAAGAGTGCATGGATGGTTCCTTCTGACGCTCAATTGTTCGCTGTGGAGGGTAAGGCTGATCAAGTATTCTTCTTTAGAGGTTCTGTAAAAGATACTGTAAGCTTTATCAAGGTAGCTGATGCATTGGTTAAGGACGCTAAGTTAGGTTATAAGTATGTGTCTTCTGATGATGCCATGGTTCAGACATTTACATTTAATTACTTGCATGGTTTAGCTGTAGATAAGTATGTTTACACTCCGGCTGGTAAGGACTCTATCGTTCGTGTGGATGAGAATGGTGCTAAATCTAATTTCCGCTTGGAATTGGTAGTGAAAGATGACAAGTACGGTTATAATGATGAGTTGGTAAGAAACGTATATTGTATCTCTGATGGTCAAGGACGTTATTTGTCTTATGATTATGATAAGAGTAAATATATGATGGAGCGTTATGCAACTCCGTTCTTCATCAAAGAAAATAACTGTATTGATGGAAAGCATTACTATTCATTGATTGAAGCAAATGTTGTTTGGGGTGCTGAAAACCAAGATGGAAAGAATTTTAGACCGTTTGTAGCTGATGGTGATGTTAATGAATATTATGAGTATGATTCGGCTTTAGACTCCTATTATCCGAAGGTTGGTTCTTGGGGAACAACAGATTATGCTTCAGGTGTTAAGGTATCTGTAGATGATAACACGTTGGATTTAGTGAACGGTGACATCAATGATAAGTTTATTGAGGGTATGTATGAGAACCGTACCTCTGCTTTTGCTGTAGAAATCGATGATTCTCCATTGTATCGTCGTTTCAACAACGAGAACTTGGGTGAGAAAGAGGGTATGTTGAACCTGTCATTCGTTGAGAAGATCCGTGGTGAGTACTTGATGGATGAGTGGAACAGCAAGTTGCAAGACAAGACGGTAGACTACGCTGGTATCTGGAACAAGGATAAGGCAGAAGGTAAGTTGGCGTTCGTAGTTGATACGGCTTGGGTAAAACGTGGCTTGGGTTACATCAAACCGCAATATTTGATCTCTGTAGCTCGTAACGACCAAGAGGGTACTCCGGGTGTTCCTTGTACATATGAGCACAATCACTATGACAACGCAGGTAATAAGGTGGATGCCGCTCATTGCTCACACGCAACGAAGGGTCACGATGGATTCCGTTATGGCAAATACTTGGTAAGCTTTGGTGATTCCGCTATTAATAATCGTGATAAGAACAATAATCTATTTACTCCGTATATGGATGTTAATAATGGTTATACTCGCGTAGGTTTCGTAGAAGCTATCCACTATGGTGACAGCTTGATCATCTTGACCGGTGAATATGAGAAGGCTGATCCTGCTAAGTTGGATGTTGAGGAAATCATCGCCGCTTACAAGAAGGCTAAGACTGAGAACTTGATTGTTAACTTGCAAGGTGACAACCACAAGAACGTGACTTGGTCATTCCGTTATGTAACTCCTTCTAACGATGCTGTTAAGGCTACTGAGGAAGGTACGGCTAACGAGTTCTTGTTTGAGTCTAACATCTATGAGGAGAATGGTTATTCTACACTTTATACTCAACGAGTTGATAATTCAGATTCTAAATCTGCGATTGTTTCTGTAAGCGGTAAGGCAACTAAAGGCTTTACTAAGACTGTTGGCGGTTCTATCGCTCCTGCTCACGCAGCATGGTTGAAGATGCAGAACGGTTGCTTGGTATTGACTCGTGGTGATTCTAAGTTTGAGGCTGCTAAGACTGGCTCTGACGGTGCATTGATCTTCAACGCATACCAGAAGGCAGAGGAAGATGATATGGTAACTTCCAACGATGAGATCGCCGCTGAGGGTATTGCTATCGTAGCCGGCAACGGTACGGTAACTATCCAGGGTGCTGCCGGTAAGTCTGTAGTTATCACGAACATCTTAGGTAAGGTAGTCGCAGAGACCGTTCTTACTTCCGACAACGCTACAATCGCTGTACCTGCCGGTATCGTAGCTGTAGCAGTTGATGGTGAGGAAGCTGTTAAGGCTATCGTTAAATAAGAATTTATGAAATAATAAGATAATCAAAAATCATTCCCGTGCGGCTAGATCTAAGTACTCCGTGACGGACGAACAAGCGGGAATGGATTAATATTAATACTAAAGTAATAAATTAAAGTTCATCCGCCGTTACCTCCGTGAGGAAGGAGGGCGGAAAAGGAATAAGCCCCGGCCGGTTCGTCCAGTCGGGGCTTTACTGTTTACGTCACCGTATTTACCCGTGAAACGTTGCAGATCCTGTATAAAAGTGTATCTTTGTGCATAACAACAAACAGGCAAAGCTATGAGTGCGAGAATATTCCCTATCGGGGTGCAGGACTTCGAGAAGATCCGTAAGGACGGTTATCTTTATATTGACAAGACTGCCTTGGTTTATCAATTGGCCAAGACCGGCAGTTACTATTTCTTGAGCCGTCCTCGCCGTTTCGGCAAGAGCTTGTTGATCTCTACCTTGGAAACCTACTTCCGGGGGAAGAAGGAACTGTTCAAGGGCTTGGCGATCGAGAAGCTGGAGAAGGATTGGGAGGAATATCCCGTCTTGCATTTGGACTTGAATACGGGGTTGTATGATTCTGCGGAGCGCTTGCTTTTTGTCTTGGAAGATGCCTTGCATCGTTGGGAGAACTTGTATGGTACCTCAGTCTCCGAGAAAACACCGGAACTGCGTTTCATGGGTGTGATCCGCCGTGCGTATGAGCGAACGGGGCGTCGTGTGGTAATCTTGGTGGATGAGTACGACAAACCTTTGCTACAAGCGATTGGCAATCCGGAGTTGCAGGAGAAATACCGCTCGATCTTAAAGGCTTTCTACGGTGTCTTGAAGACGATGGATGGCAGTATCAAGTTCGCCCTCTTGACCGGTGTGACGAAGTTCGGCAAGGTGAGCGTCTTCAGCGACTTGAATAATCTGGACGATTTGACCATGCGTGCGCCTTATGCTTCCCTTTGCGGGATCACGGAGGAGGAGTTGCGTACCTGTTTTGATGAGGATATCCATACGCTCTCTTTGGCGCTTAAGCAGTCCTATGAGGAAACCTGCGCTACGTTGGCCCTGTATTACGATGGCTACCATTTTACGGAAGATAGCGTGGGGGTCTATAACCCTTTCAGCTTGTTGAATACCTTCAAGTATATGCGTCTGGGCGATTATTGGTTCGAGACAGGCACACCGAGCTACCTGGTGGAGTTGTTGAAACGTACGCATTACGATCTTTATGCGATGGCTCACACGGAGACGGATGCGGATGTGCTGAACAGTATCGATGCTGCCTCGTACAATCCGATCCCCGTAATCTACCAGAGCGGTTACTTGACGATCAAGGGGTATGACTCTCGTTTCGGTCTTTACCGTCTCGGTTTTCCTAATAAGGAGGTAGAGGAGGGGTTTATGAGGTACTTGCTTCCGTTTTATGCCAACGTGAGTGCCACTAGGAGCAGCTTTGAGGTTGTTCGGTTTGTCCGTGAGATAGAGGCGGGAGATCCGGACGCTTTCCTGGAGCGTTTGCGTGGTTTCTTTGCGGATACGCCCTATGAGTTGGTTCGCGATCAAGAGTTGCATTACCAAAACGTCCTATTCATCGTTTTCAAGTTGGTCGGCTTCTATGTGAGGGCGGAGTATCATACATCGAACGGTCGTGTGGATCTAGTGCTGCAAACGGATCGTTACATCTACGTGATGGAGTTCAAGCTGGACGGCACAGCAGAGGAGGCCTTGCGTCAGATCGAGGAGAAGGGCTATGCCCGTCCGTTCACCTTGGATAGCCGCAAGTTGTTCAAGATCGGCGTGAACTTCTCTTCTTTTACCCGTACGATCGATCGGTGGCTGGTGGAATGACCATTAGGATGTGTCATGTTGCGGTATTACTGCAAAAAATAAGAGACTGCGCCAAATTGAACTGACCCCAAAATTCCGCATTGGCACAGTCTCTTTCTATTTGTTTAGTATTCTTTTTTACTTATTATACTTGTTCCAATCCACATTGTGCATATCTCCGCTAGCTGCTAGTTCCTCATGGAAAGCGAAACAGCATTTCAAGTTTTGAGGCGTATGTCCCTTAATACCCATAGCGAGGTACTCTTCCAATAACGGTTTGTAATCCGGGTGAACGCAATTGTCGATGATGCAACGTGCACGTTCGATAGGAGATTTACCGCGTAAGTCCGCTACACCATATTCCGTGATAATGATCTTCACGGAGTGCTCGCTATGATCCAAGTGGGATACCATCGGTACGAATGCGCTGATCTTTCCATCCTTCGCCGTAGACGGAGTCGTGAAGATCGACAACATAGCCGAACGGGTAAAGTCGCCGGAACCACCGATACCATTCATCATACGAGTACCGGATACGTGCGTAGAGTTAATATTACCGAAGATATCAGCCTCCAAAGCCGTATTGATAGCGATCAAGCCTAAACGGCGGGCAACCTCCGGATTGTTAGAGATCTCTTGCGGACGAAGTAAAATCTTATCCTTGAAGAAATCAAGATTTGCGTAGATCTCACGGATTACCTCATTACTTACGGACAAAGAACAACCGCTGGCAAATTTAACACGACCTTGTTTCATCAACTCGATGACTGCGTCTTGAATAACCTCAGTATATACATTGAATGCGGGGATAGACTCATTAGCTCCCATGCAGCCCAAGACTGCGTTAGCCACGTTACCTACACCACTCTGCAATGGAACGAATTCTTTCGGAAGACGGCCTGCCTTGATCTCGTTAACCAAGAAGTCCGCAACGTTTTTACCAATCGCCATCGTAACATCATCCAGCGGAGAGAATTTTCCACCTTCATTCGGCTCATCGGTCCTTACCACACCAACAATCTTAGCTGGGTCTACTTTTACACAATCGTTACCGATCCGGTCAGAAGGAGTGTAGATAGGGATCTCACGGCGTAAAGGAGGATCAGCCGGCTCGTAGATATCGTGCATACCGCGTATTTCTTTCGGGTGACGGCAGTTCAACTCAACGATGATACGGTCTGCCATACGACAGATAGTAGGAAGGATACCAACACCTGAAGTCGGAACGATCTCACCGTCTTCGGTAACATCGGCAGCCTCTACGATCGCTACATCGATCTTACCCAAGAATCCGTAACGCAAGCTTTGTGCCAATTCAGACAAGTGCAAATCGAAATATTGTGCCTGATGAGCGTTTAATGCGGCACGTAAGTCTTTGTTAGATTGGTATGGTGTACGGAATTTGATAGCGTTAGCGCGAGCCAACTCTCCGTCTAGCTTATCACCGGTAGAAGCGCCGGTAAACATACCGATTTGGAAAGGGTTACCTTTAGCGTGTTCTTCCTCAGCTTTCCGGGCGATAGCTCCGGGAACAACCTTCGGGCATCCTGCGGGTGTAAAACCACTGAAACCTACATTATCATTATGATGTACATAAGATGCGGCTTCTTCAGCTGTAATGAATTTTAGTGCCATGATAATTAGTTTTTATGTTTTTAGGTAAATACTTACTGTTCAATATTTCGGGCGCAAACTTACATAAAATTACGCTGAATCGAATATAAGTGTGGCGTAAATTAATATTTCCGATTTAGAATCTCTGCGCAAATGATCGCTTTCTTCAAATCCTCGATATTCTTGAATGTATCTTCCGGCATAAGTCCCGGTTCTTCCTCGATAGCGCTTATCCTTGCGGATGGTTGGGACGCGATATGATTTGGGATATTCTTTTCTGCGGAAAGGAATGGAGAAGGGGCAGGCGATGAAGTTGCGACCTTGGGTTTCTCAACCTTTGGCTTTACCTGCTTTTGTCGGGGAGAGGGCTTAGGTTTTTGCGTTTCCTTTTGCATATCCTCTAGTATTTCCCAGAAGCCTTTTCCTTCCGTAGGCTGGTCATTAGGCACAATTTCCCTGTCGGGTTGCCCCAATATATCGGGGCGACTCTTCTTCTTTTTGTCTTTCGAACTGAATAAGCCACTGACGGCGGCGATAATCAGGAAAACAATATATAACCAATCTCCTACGTTATCCATAAACTTTGATTATTTTTGCACCTCCAAATGTAAGAAGAATAATTGAGAAGTGAAAAAGAGGGAGTATATAAAACATCAGATAGGTATAAAAGTAAATAAGGGTAACTTCACAGCCACCCTTATTCGATTTAACCAAAACCTTAACTATGAAAAAATTTACGTTTTTCGAATGCAAAAATAACGGTGGGATTCGAACTATGCAAGCGTTTGCGTAATTCTTTTTAAGAATCTTGCTTATTTAAATTCTATTAACATACAGTATGGTAAATCAAGAAAACGGTGTGGACTTAAAATCCGCTACCCAAAGTGATGAACGAAAGTTGTTTATCGAGACCTACGGTTGTCAGATGAATGTGGCGGACAGCGAAGTTGTAGCTTCTATCATGAAGATGGATGGCTATAGTATGACGGAGAATATCGAGGAGGCTGATGCCATCTTCGTGAATACTTGCTCCGTACGCGACAACGCCGAACAGAAAATCTATGGGCGGCTACAGTATTTCCAGTCTTTAAAGCGGAAAAAGAAGTCATTAATTGTCGGCGTATTGGGATGTATGGCCGAGCGAGTGAAGGAAGACCTGATTCATGTGCATCATGCCGACTTGGTGGTAGGGCCGGATTCTTATCTGGACTTGCCGAACTTGGTGGGAGCGGTAGAGCATGGAGAGAAAGCGATCAACGTGGAGCTTTCTACTCAAGAGACCTATAAGGATGTTATTCCTTTGAAGTTACCGGGCGTGCATATCTCCGGTTTCGTGTCTATTATGCGCGGTTGTAATAATTTTTGTACGTATTGCATCGTACCTTATACAAGAGGACGCGAGCGTAGCCGGGATATCGAGAGTATCTTGAATGAGATACGGGATATGCACGAGAAAGGCTTTAAGGAAGTTACGTTGTTGGGACAAAATGTAAACTCCTATTCTTTCGAGAAAGAAGGTGAGGCCATAACCTTCCCAATCTTGTTGGATCGTGTGGCGAAAGAAGTTCCCGATATGCGGATTCGTTTTACTACCTCCCATCCGAAGGACATGAGTGATGATACTTTACGTGTGATTGCCGCAAACGACAATATTTGTAAGTTTATCCATCTGCCCGCTCAATCTGGAAGCAGTCGTATCTTGAAGGTCATGAATCGTAAATATACCCGTGAATGGTATTTGGATCGTATAGCGGCGATCCGTCGTATCGTACCAGACTGCGCTATCTCGACTGATTTATTCTGCGGTTTCCATTCCGAGACCGAGGAGGATTATCAAGAGACTTTATCCTTGATGCGTGAAGTGGGGTACGATAGCGCTTTCTTATTTAAATATTCCGAACGTCCGGGTACATATGCCGCTAGCCATTTGGAGGATAATGTGCCGGAAGAAGAGAAGGTTCGCCGTTTGCAAGGTATGATCGATTTGCAGAATAGGTTGTCCGAGGAAAGTAACTTGCGGGATATAGGCAAGACTTTCGAGGTTCTGATAGAAGGATTCTCGAAACGTTCCCGTGAGCAGTTATTCGGACGAACCAGCCAAAACAAGGTGGTTATCTTTGACAAGAAGAACTATCATGTAGGTCAATTCATAAAAGTCAAGATTCATAAGGCTTCCTCGGCAACCCTGTTCGGGGAACCTGTGGAAGAATAAGAAAAAGAAAACGCCAATACGTTCCATTTCGAGCGATATTGGCGTTTCTCTTATTATCTTCTATCTTTGGAATATCTCCGGGTATTTGTTGATGAAATAAACCGGCGTGCAACTCCATGCGTGGCAATAACTATTGATCGGGAAAAATCCGTAAGGTGATAATTCGTCATTGTTCGGATCATATACCTCCCAGAATGTATCGGCTCCTTTATTCACCATGCCGCCCCAATAACTGGTTAAGAGCGAACGGGCCTCTTGCCGCATTCCACATTTCAACAAGGCTTCCATTACATAATGATAAGCGTACGGACATCCCGGATAGCATGCGTCGGGCATCGATAGGACGGTGGCCATCGCTTTTGCTCCTTCCTTGGCGGTAAGCGTCTCCGATAGGATCATCCACACTTGTGATAGGTAAGACACCTGACGGTTAGGGCCGCTTACGATCACCCCGTTCTTTTGATCATAGAATGTTTTCAGGGCGGCTTTCTTTATCTGACCGGCGATACGAGGCCAATCTTTCGCCTCCTTCTCTTTTCCCAGCATTTTAGCCAACTCATAGCTTTTCTCTAATGAGAATGCCGTAAGTCCCTGCATGGATGCTTGGCGATCATAATTATCTTTCCAGTCGAATACCAACCAGTAAATCGGCTTCTTTTGCATATCGTAGATCCAATTGTCCGAGTATTGACGCAAGGCCATCTCTATTTGGCGGACTACTACCGGCCATAAGTCCAAGGCGACCTCCTTGTCTCCGGTCTCTTTCAGGTATTCCAGCAACGCTACGTTATACAGCAGGGAATAGTCCAAGCAATGCGTACCGTTTTGCGGATGAGGGGTCGGTGTCTCCAATACGGTGGCGTGCAGCAGTCCTTCATCATTGGCTAGAGCCGCTAATAAATAGAGACAACGTTTCGTCAAGTCGTGGTTTTTATACGACCATGCGTTCGCTAGTGCCTCCAGATACAAGTCTCCGATCCATAACCGGCGATCCCGTTTCGGGCCATCCTCATAGACGGTCTGCATACATTCTTTTAATGTAAGCAATCCTACCTCATTGATTTTACGGATCAAGGGATCGGTCGTGGAAGCCAGTGGCAATGGAGCCGTCTTAGCCGATGTCTGCGCACGAAACGTTAGCTTGTCGAAGGCGAAATCGAAACTGGAAGCGCCTAACAACTCTATCTTGAGATACCGGAAAGACACCCTTCTGGGAATGGAGGCCTCTATGGGCACGGTCATTAGCGTCATCACCTCATCTTGTAGCCAAGCCCTTGACAGACCGCCCGGATAAGGGTCGAAAGGCGTGTTCAATTCCGAGGGAACTTCGGCGAACGTGAATTTGATACGTACCGGAGCGTCCGAAACTTGTTGACTAAGGAGCTTGAGCGAGAAATCCAAATAGCCCGTCAGATGCTCACCGAAGTCAACTATAACTGATGGATGTTTCTTCAGGGACTCATTGAATAACAGATCCGTGCTTCCTTCGTCCCGCATGCGCCAACCTTGATAGGCTGATGCGTCTTTCATGGAAGTGACCCGTTTGACCGGCTTATGTTCCGTATAGGTTAACACTGGCTTGCAGGCCTCGCTCTTTTGAAGCCATGAAGCGCTTTCTTTGAAATAACGGCTTTGTGCTGATAGGGTGAATGCACCGACACAGCATAATAAACTTAGTAGGATTCTCATACGTGTTCTTTTCATGATGCGAATGTAAGAATAACTTCGGTCGTACGAATAGCCTTTGTTCGAGTTGTAGAGGTTAAATATTCTAAAAACCTTTCGGCTTACTTATTTTATTCGTTCTTTTGCAAGAAAATTGGGAGGTGTGTTCTCTGTACGCATCTCCTTAATTTATTTAACGTTAATAAGTGAGAGTCTGATGGCTGAAAATAAAAAAGTTAGTTCTGTTTCTTTCTTTAACTCCCGGCTTACGTCTGTTATTAGTATCTCCTTGGTACTATTCTTGCTAGGACTCATTCTATTGATAGGGATGTTGGGTAATAGACTCTCCGTTTATGTGAAAGAGAACTTATCTTTCTCCATCGTACTGAAAGATAACCAAAAAGAAACTGAGATAAAGAAAATGCAGAAGAGCTTGGACGCACTTCCTTTTATAAAATCTACCGAGTATATATCGAAAGAACAAGCTGCGAAAGAGTTGGAAGAAGAATTGGGCGAGAATCCGGAAACCTTCTTAGGCTTTAACCCTTTGCAGGCCTCGATCGAGGTGAAATTGCATTCGGAGTACGCCAACCCCGATAGCCTCCAAGTGATAGAGAAGAAGATTAGGAACTATACGTCCGTCTCGGAGCTGCTTTACCGAGAGGATATGATGGAGATGGTCCATAATAATATGAAGCGGCTGAGCTTGATCCTGTTTACCTTGGCGGCGGTACTGATGGTTATCTCGTTCGTGTTGATCAGTAATACGATTCGCCTGTTGATTTATTCCAAACGGTTCTTGATTCATACGATGAAGCTAGTGGGGGCTACTTCCGGCTTTATACGTCGGCCTTTTGTGAAATATAACATAGTAAGTGGTATTTTCGCCTCTATATTGGCAATATTGATGATAACCGGAGCGTTATATTATTTGCAAAATGAATTGAAAGGTTTTATCCAGATATTGGACATGCAAACATTACTATTGGTTTATGTGGGAGTGTTTGTTTTAGGTATTGTCTTGTCCGTGATTGCAACCATTTTTGCCGTGAATAAATATTTGCGGATGAAAGGCGATAAGTTGTATTATATTTAATCGAATAATAAAGAGTAGAGAAAGATGGCTAAAAGAGATTTTGCTTTCGGAAAAGAGAATTTTATACTGATCGCCGCTGCAGTTGCCTGTATCGTGCTTGGTTTCATATTGATGAGTGGTGGAGGTTCTGGGGATAACACGTTCAATCCTGATATATTCAGCACACGCCGTATCGTAGTGGCTCCAGTGGTTACGGTTATCGGTTTCGTGATGATGATTTTTGGAATCTTGAAGAATAGTAAAGATAAAGAAGTTACAGAATGAGTTGGTTTGAGGCCTTGATACTGGGTATCGTACAAGGATTGACCGAATATCTGCCGGTGAGCAGTAGCGGTCATTTAGCGATTGGTTCCGCTTTGTTTGGTATAGAGGGAGAGGAGAATCTCGCATTTACGATCGTCGTGCATGTGGCGACCGTATTCAGCACATTAGTGATTTTGTGGAAGGAAATCGATTGGATATTCCGCGGTTTGTTTAAATTTCAGATGAATGCGGAGACGAGGTATGTGATCAATATCTTGATTTCCATGATTCCGATCGGGATCGTTGGGGTATTCTTTAAAGATACGGTAGAACAAATCTTTGGATCGGGTTTATTGGTCGTTGGTTGTATGCTGCTATTGACAGCGGCTTTGCTGGCATTTTCGTATTATGCCAAACCACGCCAAAAAGAGTCGATCTCGATAAAAGACGCTTTTATTATCGGCTTGGCTCAGGCTTGCGCTGTGATGCCGGGTTTGTCACGTTCCGGATCAACGATCGCTACCGGTTTGTTATTGGGAAATAATAAGGCGAAACTGGCCCAGTTCTCTTTCTTGATGGTAATTCCTCCGATCTTAGGAGAGGCGTTGCTGGACGTAATGAAGATGGTGAAAGGGGAAGATGTGGCTGGGGACATTCCTGCGTTATCATTAGCGGTAGGTTTCGTGGCCGCTTTTGTTTCCGGCTGCGTGGCTTGTAAATGGATGATCAACATCGTGAAAAAGGGGAAACTGATTTATTTCGCTATCTATTGCGCGATCGCGGGATTGGTGACAATTGCTTGTACATTACTGAAATAAAGAATGGATTTTATAGCTGGAGAAATTTTATATTTTAATAAACCGCTAACGTGGACTTCTTTTGACCTAGTTAACAAATTTCGCTATAAGCTAAGTCGGAAACTGAAGGTAAAGAAGATTAAAGTTGGACATGCGGGGACACTGGATCCCTTAGCTACAGGTGTGATGATCGTTTGTACCGGGAGGGCTACGAAGCGGATCGATGAGTTTCAATATCAGACGAAGGAATATATCGCTACGTTAAAGTTGGGAGAGACTACCCCGTCTTTCGATTTGGAGAAAGAGATAGACGCCGTGTATCCCACGGAACATATAACCCGTGAGCTCGTGGAGGAGGTTTTAAAGACATTCGTAGGTACGATCCAACAGATTCCCCCGGTGTTCTCCGCTTGTAAGGTAGAAGGTAAACGTGCTTATGAGTTAGCCCGGAAAGGAGAGGAAGTTGAACTAAAATCCAAGACGTTGGTTATAGACGAGCTGGAGTTGCTGGAGTGCGATTTGCCTGTTATAAAGATACGGGTGGTATGTAGCAAAGGTACCTATATTCGTGCGTTGGCTCGTGATATCGGGAAGGCCTTGAATTCCGGCGCTCATTTGATTGGCTTGGAACGGACTCGTATCGGAGAGGTAACCTTGGATATGTGTATGTCTCCGGAGGAGATCGATGATTTCTTAGAGAAGAATGTGGTAAAAATAGAAGAAGAAAAATAAATAGAGTGCATTATGAAGCTTTCGAAATTCAAATTTAACTTATCGTCGGAATTAATCGCTTTACATCCGGCGAAGAACAGAGATGAGTCGAGGTTGATGGTCGTTCATCGTGATACGGGTGAGATCGAGCACCGCGAATTCAAGGATATTCTAGACTATTATGGAAAAGGTGACGTGTTTATCTTTAATAACACGAAAGTTTTCCCCGCTCGCTTGTACGGTAACAAGGAGAAAACAGGGGCGCGCATCGAGGTGTTCTTGTTACGTGAGCTGAACGAGGACTTACGTTTGTGGGACGTATTGGTAGATCCGGCCCGTAAGATCCGTATCGGTAATAAATTATACTTTGGCGAGGATGATTCCATGGTCGCAGAGGTAATCGATAATACGACTTCGCGGGGTCGTACGCTCCGTTTTTTATATGACGGGAACCACGACGAGTTTAAGAAGGCTTTGTATGCCTTGGGCGAAACTCCGCTGCCTAAGTATATCGAGCGTGAGGTAGAACCGGAAGACGAGGATCGTTATCAGAATATTTTCGCGGCGGAAGAAGGTGCGGTTGTGGCTCCTGCCGCGGGATTGCATTTTAGTCGTGAGCTAATGAAACGTTTGGAGATCAAGGATTGCCAGTTCGCTTTCTTGACATTGCATTCGGGCTTGGGTAATTTCCGTGAGATCGACGTGGAGGATTTGACAAAACATAAGATGGATTCCGAGCAAATGGTCGTAAATGCCGATGTCGTGGATATCGTGAACAAGGGAAAGGATGAGGGGCACAAGGTTTGTGCGGTCGGAACTTCCGTGATGCGTGCGATCGAGACGGCCGTAAGTACGGATGGTCATTTGAAAGAGTTCGAGGGCTGGACGAATAAGTTTATCTTCCCTCCGTATGATTTCAGCGTGGCTACCAGCATGGTGACAAATTTCCACATGCCGTTGTCTACTTTATTGATGATGACAGCTTCTTTCGGTGGTTATGAGTTGATCATGGACGCTTACGATATCGCTTTGAAAGAGAAATATCGTTTTGGCGCTTACGGCGACGCTATGTTAATCCTTTAATCCGGTTTCTATGGCGACTGCTTACCTTGGATTAGGTACGAATGTAGGTAATAAACGAGGAAATCTGGTGACAGCGGCGGCGCTGTTAGCTGAAAGGGTGGGAGATGTTCTCGCCCTTTCTGATATGTATGAGACGGAGCCTTGGGGGTTTGAATCGGACAACACGTTCTTGAACGCCGTGATCGTTATGACGACGGAACTTTCCCCTATGGATTTATTAGATGTTACCCGTTTGATCGAGATCGATATGGGGCGTATCGAGAAAAGTGACGGTGCGTATCATGACCGTATCATCGATATCGATCTGTTAATGGTGGATGAACAAATCCTGCATACGGAGCGGCTGACGCTACCGCACCCTCTGATGCACAAACGGTCGTTTGTTATGGAACCGTTGGCGGAAGTAGCTCCGTTGGTGAAACATCCTGTGTTTGGCAAGACGATGCGTGAACTTTTATCCGAATTATGAGTTTTAATTATGACTACGAGATTTGAGTTATGAATAAAGAAATTAATAAAGCGATGACGCAAGGGATCGTTTTCAAGAAAGCGAAAGGCGAGGCGACGGATCCGAGTGGTAGGAAAATCAAGTTCTCCGATTTCCTGAAAGGGACACATGGCTCTGATTCAGCGAAATGGAAGGCTGGCTTTAAATATAAAAAAGCCTTACGTAATACGAAAAAGAAGAAATAATCTTTAATTTGCTACTTCCGGTCTTCAATTATTGCGTATCTTTGCGGACGAATTGGCGTGGATAGATTTGTATTGCTTGCAACCACGGGAAAAAATGCTAAAAACATATCCTTTTCGTAGCCGTCCGGCAGGAAAAATCCTTCCAAGCTCAATTCAATAAACAGAGTTATTAACTGTCGGTTGATAACTGTCAATCAGTCGTAGAACTGTCAATTGTCAACTATCAACTGTCAACTTAAAAAGAACGATGAGTTATTTATTCACCTCCGAATCGGTGTCTGAAGGGCACCCCGATAAAGTAGCCGATCAAATATCGGATGCTTTGCTGGATGAGTTCTTGGCGTATGACAAGAATTCGAAAGTTGCTTGCGAAACCCTTGTTACAACCGGACAGGTTGTCTTGGCTGGAGAAGTTAAATCAAGTGCGTATGTGGATGTGCAGGAAGTGGCACGTGGCGTGATCGAGAAGATTGGTTACACGAAAAGCGAGTACCAGTTTGAAGCGAAATCGTGTGGTGTGTTCTCTTCTATCCATGAGCAGAGTGGCGATATCAACCGTGGCGTGGAGCGTGCGGATCCTTATGAGCAGGGTGCCGGCGACCAAGGTATGATGTTCGGTTATGCTACTAATGAGACTGAGAATTACATGCCTTTGGCGTTGGACTTATCTCATAGTTTATTATGGGAATTGGCGAAGATCCGTAAGGAAGAACCGGATTTGATGCCTTATTTGCGTCCGGACGCTAAGAGTCAGGTTACGATTGAATATGATGATAACGGTAAGCCGTTGCGTATCGATACGATTGTGGTATCTACGCAGCATGACGAGTTTATCGGTCCGAAAGGTATTTCACAGAAGGAAGCGGATGAGGCTATGCAAAAGAGGATCGCCTCAGACGTGAAGAAGATATTGATTCCTCGTGTGAAGGCTCAATATCCGGCTCATGTACAGGCTTTGTTTAATGATAACATCATTTATCACGTGAATCCGACCGGTAAGTTCGTGATCGGTGGTCCTCACGGTGATACCGGTTTGACCGGCCGTAAGATCATCGTGGATACATACGGTGGCAAAGGCGCTCATGGCGGTGGTGCTTTCTCTGGAAAGGACCCTTCTAAGGTAGACCGTTCGGCTGCTTATGCCGCTCGTCATATCGCCAAGAATATGGTTGCCGCCGGTGTGGCGGATGAGATGCTGGTACAGGTGTCTTATGCGATCGGTGTGGCTAAACCGATGAATATTTTCGTGAATACTTTTGGCCGTGCGAAGGTGAATATGACAGACGGAGAGATCGCCGCTAAGATCTGGGATATCTTCGATATGCGTCCGAAAGCGATCGAGGAGCGTTTGAAATTGCGTAACCCGATTTATTTCGAGACCGCTTCTTATGGTCATATGGGACGCAAACCCCAGACGGTGACGAAGACATTCGCTTCCCGTTATTCGCAGAAGCCGGTTACTTGTGATGTGGAGTTATTCACATGGGAGAAGCTTGACTATGTGGATAAGATCAAGGAAGTGCTTGGTTTGTGATTACCCTTTCAAAAATTACTGCAACTAGGGTTGCAGTACTACTGCAACCCTAGTTGCGGCGATTACCCTTCTTCTTCTTGCATCTCCACTTCTTTCACCTTTCGGAACAGGTCGGACGCGAAGATGAAATCGTTCAACGCTTGGTTGTTGGAGGTGATTACCTGCTCTTTTGTTCCCTGCCATTCTTTTACGCCTTCCTTGATAAAGATGATATTATCACCGATGTTCATCACGGAGTTCATGTCGTGTGTATTGATGACGGTCGTCATATTGTACTCCACCGTAATGTCGTGAATCAAATCATCGATCAATAGAGAAGTTTTGGGGTCTAGTCCGGAGTTCGGCTCATCGCAGAACAGGTATTTAGGATTTAGGGAGATCGCCCTGGCGATGGCGGCACGTTTCATCATACCTCCACTGATCTCGGAAGGATATAGATGTCCGGCCTCGGACAGGTTTACACGTTCCAAACAAAATTCCGCACGTTTCCTGCGCTCTTTCGTTGAGTCTTTAGAGAACATATCTAAAGGAAACATTACGTTTTCCAATACCGTCATGCTATCGAATAAAGCGGAACCTTGGAACAACATACCCATTTCCCGGCGTAGCATATTTAACTCATGCTTGTTCATCGTGATCAAGTCTCTGCCGTCATATAATATCTGTCCGGTGTCAGGCTTCATTAACCCGATGATATTCTTGATCATTACCGTTTTACCCGAACCGCTTCGTCCGATGATTAGATTCGTCTTCCCGTCCTCGAACGTCGTACTTATATCTTTCAAGACGGCACGCCCATCGAAAGACTTCGTTATATTCTTAACTTCGATCATTTTTTAAGTAAGCATTAAATGGGTTAATATTACGTCGGCAAGCAAAATCATGATGCTGCTCATGACCACGGCATTCGTACTTGCCTTACCTACCTCTAGGGCGCCTCCCTTTACGTTATAGCCAAAATAGGCGGCGATGGATGAGATGATGAACGCATATACTACGGATTTGATAATAGAATACCAAATGTAAAACTCGTTGAAGTAGAATTGCAAACCGTACTCGAACGAGGAAGGAGTCATTCCCGTACTCGTTGAGTAACTGGCGAATATGCCGCCCATGATACCGGTGAACATACTGAAGATAACCAATACCGGGATAAAGATCATCAAACCGAGCATTTTCGGAAGGATCAGGAAATTGGCGGAATTAACACCCATGATTTCCATGGCGTCTATCTGCTCGGTGACTCGCATGGTTCCGATCTCGGAGGCGATATTACTGCCTACTTTACCCGCTAGGATGAGTGCCATGATAGAGGAAGAGAATTCCAGCAAGATAATCTCACGGGTGGTATAGCCGATCGTAAACTTAGGAATCAAGGGGGAACTGATATTCAAGGAGATCTGGATGGCGATAACCGTACCGATAAAGACCGAGATGATTATGACAATCCAAAGAGAATCCACGCCTAGCTTGTATATCTCTTTGATCAATTGCTTAAAGAACATACTCCACCGGTCTGGAAGTGTTATACTCTTCATCATCAGTAGGGTATACTCACCCATTCTGTGTAATGCTTTATTCATTTTTATCTTGATAAATTTCTGATTTCAATTTGCAAAGATAGCGTAAAATCCACTAATAACCATATAACATCTTAGAAACAAGATTGGTTTTATTTGTAAATCCTATGGTATTAAAGTTTGCCACATCCCTCTTTTTTAACTATATTTGCTTTCTTAAATACTAAAAAATACTTTTATGAAGCGAATTCTTTTAGGAGTGATCGGCTTGCTGTGTTTATGTGTGGCTTGCCAGCGGAAGGATCTTTCTTTTAAACCGGGGGAAGTTTGGCCAGATGATAAAGGGGTACATATAAACGCTCATGGTGGCGGTATTCTATGGGTCGGGGATACTTATTATTGGTTTGGTGAGCATAAAACGGAGGGCTCGGCTGGAAATCTGGCTCAAGTAGGCGTTCATTGCTATTCGTCGAAAGATTTATATAATTGGAAAGACGAGGGAATCGCCTTATCGGTCGTGCCGGATGATACGACGAGCCATATTGCTAAGGGATGCGTGTTGGAGCGTCCGAAAGTGATTTATAATAAAAAGAATGATCAATATGTAATGTGGTTTCATTTAGAGCCGAGAGGTGCTGGCTATTCGGGAGCATTGAGTGGAGTGGCTGTCAGTAAAAACGTGGCGGGGCCTTACTCGTTCGTAAACGCTTTCCGTCCGAATGCCGGTTTTTGGCCGGTTAATGTACAGGAACTACATAAGCAACCTTGTACGCTTTCCGCAGATCTACGTTTTAGCGGTGGAGAGTTACCAGCCCATCCGGATAGCTTGAATTTATTGGGGCGTGACCAGATCTCCGGACAAATGGCTAGGGATATGAATCTTTTCGTGGATGACGATGGCATCGCTTATCATATTTATTCCTCGGAAGAGAATAGTACCTTGCATATATCGCAGCTGACCGATGATTATACGAGTTATTCCGGTAAGTACGCCCGTTTCTTCCCGGGGCGTTTCATGGAAGCTCCAGCCTTGTTCAAACAGAAGGGGGAATATTATTTGATTATGTCCGGCTGTACGGGCTGGGCTCCGAATGCGGGACGATCGGCGGTCGCTTCCTCGATTTGGGGACCTTGGAAGGAATTGGAAAATCCGTTTAGGGGAGAGAACTCGGAGGTGTCGTTTTATTCTCAAAGCACGTACGTATTGCCTGTACCCGGCCATGCAGATCGCTTTATTTATATGGGAGATCGTTGGACTCCGGAGAACGCTATAGACGGACGTTATATCTGGCTTCCTATCCGATTCGAGGGGGAGCAACCCGTGATCGAGTGGCAATCTGAGTGGAGTTATTAAATTCTCTTATCGCTTTTTTGCGAATGTATGTGATGTAGATCTGCGGATTATCACGTACATTCGCGTTAAATTTTTAAGTAGCTTATGTCAGACGAACAACGAATGGTGCTCCGTACGGAGGACTTGGTAAAGAAATATAGGACTCGTACGGTCGTGAATCATGTATCGATTAACGTGAAACAGGGGGAGATCGTTGGTTTGCTTGGTCCGAACGGAGCGGGAAAGACGACCACCTTTTATATGACAGTAGGTTTGGTCACTCCTAACGAGGGTAAGATCTTCTTGAATGACATGGAGATTACGAAATTCCCGGTCTATAAGCGGGCTCGCAACGGCATTGGCTATCTGGCGCAAGAGGCTTCGGTTTTTCGGAAAATGACGGTGGAAGATAATATCCGCTCGGTCTTGGAGATGACGGGACGTAGCGTTGAGTACCAAAAAGAGAAACTGGAAAGCTTGATTTCAGAGTTCGGTTTGAATAAGGTTCGTAAAAACTTGGGAGACCAGCTTTCGGGTGGAGAGCGGCGTCGTGCGGAGATTGCCCGCTGTCTGGCGATCGATCCGAAGTTCATTATGTTGGATGAGCCTTTCGCCGGTGTAGATCCGATCGCCGTACAAGATATCCAGACAATCGTGGCTCGCTTGAAACATAAGAATATCGGAATCTTGATTACCGACCACAATGTGTACGAGACATTGAGTATTTGTGACCGGGCCTATCTTCTGTTCGAGGGAAAAGTCCTTTTCCAAGGAACCGCCGAACAACTAGCCGAGAACGAGATCGTGCGCGAGAAATATTTGGGAAAAGACTTCGTGCTGCGTAAGAAAGACTTATAGCAGCCGTTTCAATCGCCTGTTTACCAGTATGAACAGCAGGAAAGATAAGGCGGCGATAAGACAAAAGTCCAAAAGATGCTCGGCGGGAATATCGCCTGTGATAAACTCGTTATCCTTGAGACGACTGTCCGACATCCCTATTACGGCGAAAGCATTATTGACAAAGTGGGCGAACACCGGTATCCAGATGCTTTTGCTCCAATAGAGTAGATAGCCGAAATAGGCTCCGAGTATCATCCGGGGCAAGAATCCGTAAAATTGTAAATGGAAGGCGCTAAATAGTATGGCGGCGACCCATATGATCGTATGAGGGTTGGAGGTCCATTTCCCGATCACTCGTTGCAAGGCTCCTCTGAACAGGAACTCCTCGGTTATCCCGGCCGTAACGGCGATAACGATAAGGTTGGCCAGGATTACCCAAACGCTATCGCTGGATAACAGGATCGTCGTCAGTTGTTCGGCGAGGGTTTCTTGCGCCCGCATCCATTCCTCGATAGGAGCCATAAACGCGGGTAACTCCATCTGCTTGTTGAGTAATCCTAGCAAATTGATAACCGGAGAAAATGAGAACATGCAAACTAAGGTGAGAATCCAGATCCTGCCGTCTGTGATTTTCTTGACTGATAGATAATGGCGGGGATTGTCACTACATATCCAAGCCATGGCGATAGATGGTAGCAAAAAGGTACAGATCGCCGAGATGAACTGAATGAGCCTCATTAAATTAGCGTCTTGGGTTATATCAGCCTGTAAACCGCGGGTCGCGAGTAATAAGCCCGTGGATATAATAGATGATAAAACGGCTCCAGCCAATAAGAATAGCAGGAGGATCAAAAGTTGGATTACCGCCGGACGGGTAGCATATATTCCTTTTATTCTCATAATGATTTATTCAAAGGGTAAATAATTGCCGCCAAATATAAACAAAAGAATAAAAACAGATCAAAATTTGCACGATTAAAAGAATAAGTCTAATTTTGCGACCTAAAATTCGATACGACTATTAATTAAATAAATCATTCAGAATGAACGTTTCGCTTAAAAACAATGATGCCGTAAGTGGTATCGTGAAATTAGAAATAGTGAAAGCTGACTATGCTGATCAGGTAGACAAGAGCCTGCGTAGCCTTCGTCAGAAAGCCAATGTGCCGGGATTCCGTAAGGGCATGGTTCCTATGGGCATGGTTAAGAAAATGTACGGAAAGCACGTGCTGGTAGAGGAGATAAACAAATTAGTTTCTGAGAATCTGTTCAAGTATATCCATGAGAACGATTTGCATATCTTAGGCGAGCCGATGCCTAACGAGACAGAGCAAAAGCCGTTGGATTTCGATAAGGAAGAGGATTTCGAATTCTGTTTTGACGTGGCTTTGGCTCCGGAGATCAATATCGAGTTGAGCAAGAACGATAAACTTCCGTTCTATCAAGTCGCTATCGATGAGGAAATGCTAAATAACCAAGTAAACGCTTATCGCTCAAACTTCGGTTCTTACGACAAGGTAGACGAGGTTGAGGAAAAAGATATGGTAAAAGGTACGGTAGCCGAGCTTGAGAATGGTGCCCCGAAAGAAGGTGGTATCGTTGTGGAGGACGCTGTTTTGATGCCTATGTATATCAAGGATGAGGAAGAAAAAGCTAAGTTTATCGGTGCTAAGGTAAATGCCGTAGTGGTATTCAACCCGAATAAGGCTTATGAGGGTGCTGAGGCTGAGATCGCTTCTTTCTTGAAGATCGATAAGGAGAAAGTGGCTGAGACTACAGGCGACTTCAGCTTCGAGATCAAGGAGATCACCCGTCATAAAGACGCAGAGATGAACCAAGAGTTGTTCGACAAGGTATTTGGTGAGAACGTGGTTACCAGCGAAGAAGAATTCAAGAACAAGATCAAGGAAGCTTTGGCAGAGCAATTCGCTCCTCAGAGTGACTTCAAGTTTTTGACGGATACTCGTGATATGTTGGTTGAGAGAGCTGGCGAGTTGAATTTCGCTGACGATTTATTGAAACGCTGGTTGCTTGTCGCTAATGAGAAGAACACGAAAGAGAAGATCGACGAGGACTTCCCTCAGATCCTTCAGGATTTGAAATATCAGTTAATCAAGGAGAGTTTGGTTAAGAAGAACGGTTTGAAGGTTGAGGACGCTGATGTCGAGAACTTCGCTAAACGTGTGGCTAAGGCTCAGTTCGCTCAATACGGTATGTTGTCTGTACCCGAGGATGTACTTGACAACTACGCAAAAGACATGTTGAAAAATAAGCAAACACTTCAGAACATCATCGACCGTGCGGTTGAGGAGAAATTGGCTGCTTGGTTGAAAGAGCAAGTGGAGCTTGATGTTAAGGAGGTAACTGCTGACGAGTTCAACAAACTTTTTGAATAAAAAGATCTTTACTGGCCTCTGAAGAGGTCGTTTTATATCAAAAAAGGGATTTCTCTCTAAAAATATCTTAGCGGATCGCGAAATAAGTTGTTTCTTTCAGAAATTTATTTTTAACTTTGTTTTTCCGTTAAGTCACAGAGGGAAATCCCTTTTTACGTCTTCTCGGTAAATAAAAGATAGGAGAAAATATGGAAGATTTTAGAAAGTATGCTACAAAGCATTTAGGTATGAGTGGTACGGCTCTGGATAGTTATATGAATATCTCCAGCAGTTATATCTCCCCGACAATTATAGAGGAACGACAGCTGAATGTCGCTCAAATGGATGTCTTCTCTCGGTTGATGATGGATCGTATTATTTTTTTGGGCACGCAAGTGGATGATTATACCGCTAACGTGATTCAAGCGCAGTTGTTGTATCTGGATTCCAGTGATCCTGGAAAGGACATCTCTATTTATATCAATTCGCCGGGTGGCTCTGTATATGCGGGTTACGGCATTTACGACACGATGCAGTTTATTTCCAGCGACGTATCTACGATTTGTACGGGTATGGCTGCCTCTATGGCATCTGTCTTATTGGTGGCGGGAGCCAAGGGAAAACGTTTCGGTTTGAAGCACTCCCGTGTAATGATCCACCAACCGCTTGGAGGCGTACAAGGACAGGCTTCGGACATCGAGATTACCGCTCGCGAGATCTTGAAGGTTAAGAAAGAACTGTACACCATTATCTCGGATCATTCAGGAAGACCTTACGAGGAGATCGAGCGTGATGGCGACCGTGATTTCTGGATGACTGCGGAGGAAGCGAAAAAGTATGGCATGATCGACGATGTTTTAACACGTAAATAACAAAAACAACAATAAGAAACTATGGCCAAAACAACAGGCGATACATGTACGTTTTGCGGCAGGGGTAGCCGTGATGTTAACTTGCTTATCAATGGAATCTCTGGTTGCATTTGCGATGATTGCGCTCGGCAGGCGTATGAGATCGTAAAGGAGCAGGCAGGGGGGAAGAAAACTTCTTTTGGCTTGAAGCAGAAAGATCTGCCGAAACCCGAAGATATCAAGACTTTCTTGGATCAGTACGTGATCGGACAAGATGACGCTAAACGTTATCTGGCGGTATCGGTATACAATCATTACAAGCGTTTACTTCAAAAGGTTACCGCCGACGATGTGGAGATAGAGAAATCTAATATTATCATGGTGGGTGCTACCGGTACGGGTAAGACTTTGTTAGCCCGTACGATCGCTAAGCTATTGCATGTCCCGTTCGCTATCGTGGACGCTACGGTACTTACCGAGGCCGGTTATGTGGGCGAGGATATCGAGAGTATCTTGACCCGATTATTGCAAGCTGCGGATTATGATGTGGAGGCGGCCCAGCGGGGTATTGTCTTCATCGATGAGATCGATAAGATCGCCCGTAAGAGCGATAATCCATCTATCACACGGGATGTTAGCGGTGAAGGTGTACAGCAAGGTTTGCTGAAGCTTTTGGAAGGATCGATCGTGAATGTGCCTCCTCAAGGGGGACGTAAGCATCCGGAGCAAAAGATGATCGCAGTGGATACGAAGAATATCCTGTTTGTTTGCGGTGGCGCTTTCGACGGAATCGAGAAGAAGATCGCCCAACGTTTAAATACCCGTGTGGTTGGTTATTCGGCTAGTTTGGAGACGGCTACCGTAGACCGGAATAATTTACTGAAGTACATCACCCCGACCGATTTGAAATCGTTTGGCTTGATTCCGGAGATTATCGGTCGTTTACCTATCCTCACGTATTTGAATCCGCTGGATCGTGATACGCTTCGTAACATTTTGACCGAGCCGAAGAACTCCATTATTAAGCAATACGTCAAATTGTTCGAGATGGATGGCATTAAGCTGACGTTCGATGAGGAAGTCTATGAGTTTATCGTGGATAAGGCGCTTGAGTTTAAGCTGGGTGCCCGCGGGTTACGTTCAATCGTAGAGGCCGTGATGATGGACGCTATGTACAGTATGCCATCTCAAAAAGTAAAGGAACTCCATGTAACGTTGGAGTATGCGAAAGAAAAATTTGAAAAATCGGACGTGAACCGTTTACAGGTCGCGTAAACGTAGGCGGTTTACTATAAATAATACGAAGTATGGCAAAGAAGGATCATTTAACAGAAGAGCTAAATCGGCACTTTGGCTTCGGTACCTTTAAAGGGAACCAGAAGGCTATTATTGAGAATGTGCTGGCCGGGAAGGATACTTTTGTATTAATGCCGACGGGGGGAGGTAAATCTCTTTGTTATCAATTACCATCCATACTAATGGAAGGAACCGCAATCGTGATATCTCCGTTGATCGCTTTGATGAAGAATCAGGTGGATGCGATGCGGAATTTCAGCGAGGAAGATGGGGTCGCCCATTTTATCAATTCCTCTTTGAATAAGTCGGCAATCGACCAGGTGAAATCGGATATACTATCAGGACGTACCAAGTTGCTGTATGTAGCACCGGAGTCTTTGACCAAGGAAGAGAACGTGGATTTTTTGCGTCAGGTAAAGATCTCTTTCTATGCGGTGGACGAGGCGCATTGTATCTCGGAATGGGGGCATGATTTCCGTCCTGAATACCGAAGAATCCGTCCGATTATCAATGAAATCGGTAAACGTCCGTTAATCGCTCTGACCGCTACCGCTACGCCTAAGGTACAGCACGATATCCAGAAGAATCTGGGTATGATAGACGCTACAGTCTTTAAATCATCCTTCAACCGCTCTAATTTGTATTATGAGGTTCGTCCGAAAGGAACGAATATAGACCGCGAGATCATTAAGTATATTAAAGCCAACGAGGGTAAATCGGGTATCGTATATTGTCTGAGCCGTAAAAAGGTGGAGGAATTTGCCGACATCTTGAAAGCTAACGGAATAAAGGCCTTACCTTACCATGCGGGAATGGATTCGCAAGTGCGTTCTGCCAATCAGGATGCCTTCCTGATGGAACAGGTGGATGTGATCGTGGCTACGATCGCTTTCGGTATGGGTATCGACAAGCCAGATGTCCGTTATGTGATTCATTATGATATCCCGAAGAGCCTAGAAGGTTATTACCAGGAAACCGGTCGTGCCGGTAGGGACGGTGGAGAAGGCCAATGTATCGCTTTCTATGCTTATAAGGACTTGCAAAAATTGGAGAAATTCATGCAAGGAAAGCCCGTGGCCGAACAGGAAATCGGCAAACAGTTGCTTTTAGAGACTGCGGCCTATGCTGAAACTTCCGTCTGCCGGAGAAAAGTGCTATTGCATTATTTCGGTGAGGAATACCTGGAAGATAATTGTGGTAATTGTGATAATTGTTTGAATCCAAAGAAACAGGTGGAAGCGAAGGAATTGTTAAGTGCGGTACTGGAGGTTATCAGTACGTTGAAAGAAAAGTTTAAGGCAGATTATATCGTAAATATTTTGGTAGGTAACGAAACCTCCGAAATCCAAAATTACAAGCACAATGAATTAGAGGTCTTTGGTTCCGGGCAGGACGAGGACGATAAAACTTGGAACGCCGTTATTCGTCAGGCTTTAATCGCCGGCTATTTAGCGAAGGATATTGAGAATTATGGTTTGCTGAAAATCACGGAAAAAGGTAAGGAGTTCATGAAGAAGCCGGTATCGTTCAGGATTACCGAGGACAATGAATTCGAGGAAGAGGAAGAGGAGGCTCCGGTTCGTGGGGGTGCCTCTTGTGCGGTAGACCCAGTTCTTTATTCCATGATGAAGGATTTGCGAAAGAAATTATCCAAGCGGTTGGAAGTTCCACCTTTCGTGATTTTCCAAGACCCCTCTTTGGAGGCTATGGCTACTACTTATCCGATCACGTTGGACGAGTTGCAGAATATCCCGGGAGTAGGCGCTGGCAAGGCGAGACGTTATGGCAAGGAGTTCATTGAGCTGATCAAGAAGCATGTAGAGGAGAACGAGATTGAGCGTCCTGAGGATTTACGTGTGCGTACGGTCGCTAATAAGTCTAAGTTGAAGGTCTCGATCATTCAGCGGATCGACCGTAAGGTGGCGCTGGACGAGATTGCGTTGACAAACGGACTTGAGTTCACCGAGCTTTTGGATGAGATCGAGGCGATCGTATATTCCGGTACACGTATCAATATCGATTATTTCTTGAACGATGTTATGGATGAGGATCATATCGAGGATATTTACGAGTATTTCAAGGACTCGGAGACCGACGGTTTGGAAGATGCCATCGAGGAATTAGGTGGTGACTATACGGAAGAGGAGATTCGCTTGGTCCGTATCAAGTTCTTATCTGAAATGGCAAACTAATGAAAGGGTGCCTGGTTCCACTCTAGAGAAAAAACAAATAAAGAAGCGTATTGTTCCTTCCGAAAGAGATTTATTTTTCCTTCGGAAGGAATTTTGTTTTCGTTCGGATGAAAGTTTATTTTTTCCCGAATCGAATTTTTAATTACTCCCATATCGATTTATTGCGTGGAAAGTCGTATATTTGCGCGCAATAATTTTTAAAGCATAAGTTCTATGTCATTTATTGCAGACAGGGTAGTTATGGATGGGTTAACGTTTGACGATGTATTGTTAATCCCAGCTTATTCGGAAGTTCTTCCTCGTAATGTCGATCTCACGACAAAGTTTTCACGTAATATCACATTGAACATACCGATGGTGTCGGCCGCTATGGATACGGTTACCGAGGCCAAGTTGGCGATCGCTATCGCCCGTGAGGGAGGTATTGGTGTGATTCATAAAAACATGACGATCGCCGAGCAGGCGAAGCAGGTCCAGACCGTTAAACGTGCGGAGAATGGAATGATCTATGATCCGGTGACTATCACGAAGGGCAAACGTGTGGCGGATGCCTTGGCAATGATGGCTGAATATAAGATCGGTGGTATTCCCGTGGTGGATGAGGGTGGATTTTTGGTAGGAATCGTGACGAACCGTGACTTGCGTTTCGAAAAGGATATGAACCGTTATGTCGATGAGGTAATGACGAAAGAGAATTTGGTCGTAACCGGACCGTCTACGGATATGGAGGCCGCCGCTCAGATCCTTCAGGAGCATAAGATCGAGAAGTTACCGGTGATCGATAGCCATAATAAGCTGATCGGCTTGATTACTTATAAAGATATAACGAAAGCGAAAGATAAACCGAAGGCTTGCAAGGATTTGAAAGGTCGTTTGCGTGTAGCCGCCGGCGTAGGCGTTACGTTCAATACTTTCGAGCGTGTAGCTGCTTTGGTGGACGCCGGGGTGGATGCTTTGGTGATCGACACGGCACATGGTCACTCCAAAGGTGTGGTGGATGTTTTGAAACAGATCAAGGCTCAATATCCGCACATCGATTGCGTGGTCGGTAATATCGCTACGGGCGAGGCTGCTAAGTATTTAGTAGAAGCTGGGGCGGACGCCGTGAAGGTAGGTATCGGTCCGGGTTCGATTTGTACGACTCGTGTGATCGCCGGTGTGGGTGTTCCTCAATTGTCGGCTATTTATGATGTAGCGAAGGCGTTGGAAGGAACCGGTGTGCCTTTGATCGCTGACGGTGGCTTACGCTATTCTGGTGATATTGTGAAGGCGATCGCCGCTGGTGGATCCTCCGTCATGATGGGATCTCTGTTGGCGGGTGTAGAAGAGTCGCCGGGCGATACGATTATCTTCAACGGCCGTAAGTTTAAGTCTTATCGTGGTATGGGTTCGTTGGAAGCCATGCAAAAGGGTTCTAAGGATCGGTATTTCCAAGATGTAGAGGATGACGTGAAGAAGTTGGTTCCGGAGGGAATCGCTGCCCGTGTTCCGTTTAAGGGGTCTTTGTATGAGGTCATTTACCAGATGGTAGGTGGTTTACGTGCGGGAATGGGTTATTGCGGCGCACATAATATCGAAGAGTTGCATAAAGCTCGTTTTACTCGAATCACCAACGCAGGTGTGCAAGAGAGCCATCCGCATGATGTAGCGATCACGCAAGAGGCTCCGAATTATAGCCGTGGTGAATAGTAATACAAGTTTTACGTTTTATAAAAAACACTAATTTAATGGGATAGCATACTTTTCTTATCGGCTCTCCGTTAGATTAGTGTTATTTTTGTAATGTATATTCGTGCTATGGTAAAAGAATTTTTGATGAAAAAGTTACTTATCTCACTAGGGGTATTCGCTTGTGTGACAGTTTGCGCTCAAACCGTATCTGATTCTGTCGTTATGACGGTCGCTGGAAAACAAGTGCCTTTATCTGAATTTATTTTTATCGCGGAGAAGAATGGAGAGGTGGATTTATCGAATACGAAGTCTGTCAAAAACTATGTCGAGCTATTTAAAAATTTTAAGCTAAAAGTAGCGGAGGCGGAATCTTTAGGGATCGACCAGACATCCTCATTCAAAAGCGAGCTGGATGGATACCGGGCTCAGTTGATCGATAGCTATATGTCGGATAAGGAGGGTGAGAAAGCGGCTGCCCGTGCGGTATATGATCGGGGAGATTACTCAGTAGAGTTGACCCACATCTTATTTCGTTTGCCGGAGAAGACGGTCTCCAAAGATACGGTAGCTGTATATCAAGAAGCTATGCGGGTATACGAACGTCTCCAGAAAGGAGAGGATATGGAAATGGTCGGGAAAACTTTGGCCGAGAAGGACAAGGAACATGTCGCTTGCGAATATGTACGTTGCCTGCTCCCGATGCAAACCTTGAAAGTGTTTGAGGATGCCGCCTATTCCTTGCCGATTGGCGTGGTGTCTGAACCTGTTCGCACGAAATTAGGATTTCATTTGATAAAAGTCCATAGCCGCAAACCTAATCCGGGACGGGTACGTGTCGCTCATATCTTGATTGCATTCCCTAAAGATTCCACTATTCAGGATTCGTCGGCTTTCTTATCGAAAGCGCAAGCTATTTATAAGCAAGTACAAGAGGGAGTTGATTTTGGCGAGTTAGCGAAAGAATATTCCGGGGATGCTGCTTCCGCTCAGAAAGAGGGAGTATTGCCTTGGTTTGGGGTAGGCGAGATGGTCCAGCCTTTTGAGCAAGCCGCTTTTGCCTTGAGCAAGCCGGGTGATTTATCCGGGGTGGTGGAAACTCGCTTTGGTTACCATATCATTAAGTTGATCGATAAGAAGGGACGCCCTTCGTTTGAGGAAGAGGAAAAAGCCTTGTCGAGACGTATGGGGCAGGGTGAACGTAACTTTGAGTTGTATAAAGTTTTCGACGATCGTATGAAAAAAGAATACGGATACGTTTTCTATCCGGAAGCCTATGCGGAGTTGCAAGCCTTATGTAATGATTGTTTCCCCACGGACGAGACGTTTTATGAGAAAGCGAAGGGTATGAACAAAACGCTTATGCATTTGGATGGAAAGGATTTCCCGCAAGCGGAGTTCGTTTATTATATCCAGCGTTGCCCGTTCTCTACAAAGACGTATGCGGGTGATTTTATGCAAGAGGTCTATGATTTGTTTATCCGCGATATCGTGACGACTGCCGAGCGTAAGAATTTGGAGACGAAACATCCGGAGATCCCTTATTTGATGCAGGAGTACCGGGATGGGATTCTGTTGTTTGAGGTCAGCAACCGGGAGATTTGGAGCAAACCCTTTGCCCAGCAGAAGGTATTGGAGGCAAAGTGGATTGCTGATTTGAATAAGAGATATCCGGTGACTGTAAACTGGAAATTATTGAAGAAACTAAAGAAATAAAACAAAAGTATAGATATGAGGATAGTCTTCATGTTCCTAGCGTTCGTTGTGTTGTTGGGTGCCTGTAAAGGTTCTCAGCCGGCTGATACTACGGACGTCTTGGTTAGCGTGAAAGGACGTACCCTGAATCGTTCGGAGGTGAATAAGCTAATACCCCGGGGGATTTCCTCCGCAGATAGTCTGTTGCTGACCGAGAACTTTATCAAGAAATGGGTAAAGGATGTATTGGTGTACGATGTGGCTTTGCGTAACTTGGGGGATGAGAAAGAGGAGGTCGATAAATTGGTAGAGGAATACAGGCGTTCCTTGGTTCGTTACCGTTATCAGGAACGATTGATAGAGGAGAAGCTGAAAGCCGATATCCGGGAAGGTGATAAGTTAAATTATTACGAGGAAAACCAGAAAAAGTTTATCTTGGATAAAGGCTTAATTAAGGGATTATTCTTAAAAATCCCGGTTGATGCTCCGGGACTTACCGACGTAAAAAAGTGGTACAAATCCACAGATGTGGCCTCTTTAGAAAAAATAGAGAAGTATAGTGTGCAAAATGCTACGATTTATGAGTACTTTTACGACAAATGGGTTGATTTCGATGAGGTGATGGATAATATACCGATCCATGTATCGAATCCGAATGCGTTTCTGAAGGCGAATAAGTTTGTTGAAGTTGCGGATAGTAATTATTGCTATCTGCTGAATATCAAGGAATATTTACCTTCTGGAAGTGTCGGGCCGTATGATTATGCCAGTTCGCACGTCATGGAAATGCTGGTCAACCAACGAAAAGTTGAATTCTTGAAAAAATTTGAAGACGAGTTATATAACGATGCGATCCGGAGCGGTGACGTGGATTTCCATTCCGAGCCGTGATCTCTAATTTTATAAATGGGTAGACATGATGAAAAAGATTTTAAGTGTATTCTTTCTTGCCTGTTGTTCTTGCCTTGTAATGGCGCAAGACAATGTGATCGATGAAATTGTGTGGGTGGTAGGAGATGATGCTATTTTACGTTCGGATATTGAGACGCAGCGTTTGTATAATCAAAACGAGGGAGTCCGTTTGGATGGCGACCCGTATTGCGTGATTCCGGAGCAGATGGCGATACAGAAACTATATCTGAATCAAGCAAAGATCGATAGTATCACCGTGAACGAGAACCAAGTGATCCAGAGCGTGGACCAGTGGATGAACATGGCTGTTAACCAAATCGGGTCTCGCGAGAAATTAGAGGAATATTTCGGTAAGAAATTTTCCCAGATCAAGGACGAGCGTAAGGAGATGGTACGAGAGCAGCAGGTCGTGCAACAGATGCAGCATCAATTGGTCGGTGAGATCAAGCTGACTCCTTCCGAAGTGCGTAAATATTTCAATCAGTTGCCTCAGGATAGCCTACCGAACATTCCTACGACGGTAGAGGTGCAAATCGTTACCTTGGAACCGAAGATTCCATTTGAGGAAACGGACGCTATCAAGGCCCGTTTGCGTGATTTCACGGAGCAGGTCAATTCCGGTAAGATGGAATTCTCTACGTTGGCTCGTTTGTACTCGGAAGATCCGGGGTCGGCGTCTCGAGGTGGTGAGTTAGGTTTCATGAGCAAGACACAGTTGTTGCCGGAGTTTGCGAACGTAGCGTTCAACTTGAAAGACCCGAAACGTGTCTCCCAGATCGTACAGACGGAGTATGGTTACCATATCATCCAATTGATCGAGAAGCGCGGAGACCGTATCAACTGCCGCCATATCTTATTGAAACCGAAGGTCTCCGATAAGGAATTGGTGGATGCTACCACGCGTTTGGATTCATTATACAATGATTTGCAAGCGAATAAATTCACGTTCGAGGAAGCCGCTACATTCGTCTCTTACGACAAGGATACGCGTAATAATAAAGGTTTGATGGTAAATCAAGATTACGAGAGTCGCAATATGGGAACCCCTAAGTTCGAGATGCAAGAACTTCCACAGGAAATAGGTAAGGTGGTATATGGTATGAAAGTCGGAGAGATCTCCAAGCCTTTTACCATGTTGACAAATAAACAGAAAGAGGTGGTGGCTATCGTTAAACTGAAAGCTCGGACGGAAGGACATAAGGCGAATTTGGCCGATGACTTCCAAGCTTTGAAAGCAATCATAGAGACTAAGAAACGTGAGGAGTTATTGAACGACTGGATCACGAAGAAACAAAAATCAACCTACGTGCGTATTAGCGACGGTTGGAGGAATTGTGATTTCAAATATCCGGGTTGGATTAAGGAATGAGACTAATTAACAGGTTATTTCTAGCGGTCTTATCGTGTGCTTTATCGGTTGGTGTGTTTGCGCAAATGCGAGATAGCACGGTGGTAGCCGCCAAAGATAGTAGTGTAGCTCCCAAGAAGACGAAGGTCTTTTTGGAGCATGCGAATACACTTTCGTTCGATAAGGAGAGGAACGCCGAGGCTCAGGTATTGAATGGTGATGTTTGTTTTCGCCATGATAGTTCGTATATGTATTGCGATAGCGCATATTTCTTCGAGCAGACCAATTCCTTGGAGGCGTTTAGTAATGTTCGGATGGAACAAGGGGATACTTTGTTCGTATATGGAAATTACCTGTTTTATGATGGAAATACCCAAATCGCTTACTTGCGGGAGAATGTCCGTATGGAGAATGGGCAAGTTACCCTGTTTACGGATAGCTTGAACTATGAGAGAATCCCGAATATCGGATATTATTTCGACGGGGGGGTGATCGTCGATTCTTTGAATCAGCTCTCTTCTTTTTACGGGCAGTATTCGCCGAGTACGAAATTGGCTATCTTCAATGATAGCGTCCGTTTGGAAAATGAGCAATTTACGTTGTATTCCGATACCTTACATTATAATACAGGCTCGAAGATCGCCACGATCCTCGGACCGTCTATTATAATGTCGGATAGTGGCACGATCTATTCTTCCAAAGGTTGGTACGATACCGTGAATAACACCTCTTTGCTATTGGATCGTTCTCAGGTAGTTTCCGGCGACCGTATCTTGACGGGCGATTCTATCGCCTACAACCGCGAACTGGGCTTTGGGGAGGCATTCGGTAATATGAGTCTGCAAGACACGGCGCAGCATGTCATGCTGGAAGGCCAGTATGGTTTTTACAACGAGAAGACTGAGTATGCTTTCGCGACGGATAGCGCCCGTTTCTTGGAATTCAGCCAAGGGGATACACTGTTTCTGCATGGCGATACCTTGAAGATGATTACGGTGGATTCTCTTTACCGGGAAGTAAAAGCTTATTACGGCGTCCGTTTCTATCGGACGGATATGCAAGGTGTTTGCGATTCGATGCAGTTTAATACGAGAGACTCTGTATTATATATGTATACGGACCCTATCGTCTGGAACGAACAGTATCAGATTTATGGGGATACGATCTTGATATTTATGAATGATAGCTCGATCGATTTCGCCCACGTGAAGCAATTCGCTTTCGCGATACAGCAAATCGATTCTACCGCGTTCAACCAATTAAAGGGAAATGACTTGAAGGCTTATTTCGAGGGGCGGGTCGTGAATCAGATCGATGTATCGGGTAATGCCGAATCTATATTTTTTCCATTGGAAAAGGATGGCTCGATGGTCGGTATGAACGAGACCAAGAGCGGTTTCCTTACGATTTGGCTAAAAGACAATAAGTTGGATAAACTAAAAATCTGGCCGACACCAACGGGTACGATGACCCCTATTCCCGATCTGAAGCCCGACCAGAAATACTTGAAAGACTTTTATTGGTTTGATTATATCCGTCCTAAAGACAAGGATGATATTTATCAGGTCGTGAAAAGAAAAGTTCAAGATGTTCCGAGGAGAAGCAATAAATTCGTACATTAGCGTCGTATTCATAATTAATTAGGTAAAGCTATGGCACTTTTCTCGTTTTATAACATGCGTAAGCCGCGTCAATTTGATCATAAGCCTATTTATTGGGACCCTCATAAGGAAGCCTTGGAGGAACGTATAAGCAAGGTCAAACGTGAAATGGGTGTAGAGGAACCGTTGGAGGAATATAAGCCGCATATCAAGGGAACTTTCATTGAAGGGACCTCGCATCTGAAGAAAAGCGTGGGGCGAGGCGAGGATTCCCGGGCTCGTAGGTATAAGAATGTGAAACTGGCGGTGGCCTTGGCGGTCTTGGCTGCTTTCTTTTGGTATTTGTTTTGGTAATGAGCGATATCATTCATTTACTTCCAGACCATATTGCCAACCAAATTGCGGCGGGAGAGGTGATCCAACGTCCGGCTTCTGTCGTTAAAGAGTTGGTCGAGAATGCGGTGGACGCTGGCGCTTCCAATATCCAGGTGAACATAAAGGATGCGGGCAAGACATTGGTACAGGTGATCGATGACGGGAAAGGTATGTCCGAGACGGATGCCCGCATGGCTTTTGAGCGCCACGCTACATCTAAGATCTCTACGGCCGAGGATTTATTCTCTTTGCATACGATGGGCTTCCGGGGTGAGGCATTGGCCTCTATCGCCGCTGTCGCCCATATCGAGTTGCGTACCCGGGCTAGGGGGGCAGAGCTTGGCACCTATCTATCCATCGCGGGTTCCAATTTGGAGAATATTGAGCCGGAGGCTTGTAACGAGGGAAGTATCTTCTCGGTGAAGAATCTTTTCTTCAATGTTCCCGCCCGCCGGAAATTCTTGAAGTCGAATGAGACGGAATTCCGGAATATCATCAATGAGTTCGAGCGAATCGCCTTGGTGAATCCACAGGTGGGGATGTCTCTTTATCATAATGACGCAGAGATATTCAATCTGCCCGAGTCGGGCTTGCGTCAGCGCATCATTAATATATACGGTAAGAATCTGAACCAAAAGTTGCTCTCTTTGGATGCGCAGAGTTCCATGGTGACTATTTCCGGCTTCGTGGGACGTCCGGACTCGGCGAAGAAGCGGGGGGCATTGCAGTTCTTTTTCGTGAATGGCCGTTATATGAAACATCCTTATTTCCATAAGGCGATCATGCAGGCTTATGAGCAATTGATCCCCGCCGGGGATATGCCGAATTATTTTGTTTATTTCACGTTGGATCCCTCTTCGATCGATGTCAATATCCATCCGACGAAGACCGAGATTAAGTTTGAGAACGAGCAACCGATTTGGCAGATCTTGATGGCCGCTACCCGGGAGGCATTGGCTAAATCGAGCGCTATTCCTACGATTGATTTCGACGTGGAGGACGCGATCGATATTCCTGTTTACAACCCGGTTAAGAAAAGTGAGCCTAGTACTTATAAGGCCCCGAAGGTGCAAGTGGATTCCAGTTATAATCCGTTTGACACTACCTCTTACAAGAAACCGGAATTCGATTGGTCTAAATTATATCAAGGGTTTGAGAACGACCGGGTGGCTGTCCAACTGGAGTCCGAGACTTTCGAGGATGCCCCTGTCGAGGAATTGCCGGCCGAGGCTTCTAATCCGGAAAACCTGTTCGCGGAGGTAAGTAATCCTTGTTATCAATATAAAGGGAGATATATCGTGACTTCCTTGAAATCGGGCTTGGCTATTATTGACCAGCATCGTGCGCATGTGCGCATCTTGTTTGACCAATATCTGTCAAATATCCGTCAGCAACAAGGTGTCTCCCAACAAGTCCTATTCCCGGAGATTGTAGAGTTTACCGCTGCCGAGGCGGCTGTACTGCCCTCCTTATTGGAAGATTTGCGCTTCGTCGGCTTTGATCTGAGCAATCTGGGAAATGACAATTATGCCATCAATGGCCTGCCTGCCGGTATAGAAAACCTTGATCCGGTGAACTTGGTAAAGGATATCGTGGGCCGGGCGATCGAGACCGGATGCGAAGTACATGAGAAGATCTGCGAAGCCATCGCCTTGTCTTTAGCGAAGGCTGCCGCTATCCGTCCTGGCAAATCCTTATCCCCGGAAGAGATGGATCATCTGATCGCCTCCCTGTTCTCTTGTCCGGACTCGAACTTGACCCCAGGCGGGAAGACGATCATTTCCATGCTGACGGACGAGGAGCTGGAGAAAAGATTCAAATAAAAGTAATCTGCCGCAAATATTTGGAAGAACTCTAGTTTTGTTGGTGTAGATGTAGTATCTTTGTCATGTATCTATAATCTTTTCACCTCTGTGAAAAGAACGTATCACAACCATGAAAAGATCGTTTCACCCTTGTGAAACGATCATATCACCCTTGTGAAATGACTAATGGCATACGATGTTTCTGTGAATAACCTTTTAATCTCATACTAAATATATGGCTGCAAAATATGACTTTTACAAGACCCCGGTATCCAAGGATAGTACGGTGCATCCTCGTTATCACGCACGTATTGTACCATCTGGTACAATCGATACTAACGATCTGGCTAAACGTATCCACAATCGATGTACTGTCACCCCGGCGGATGTGGCCGCCGTGCTTATTTCCTTAAGTGAGGTGACTATCGAATATCTGCGTGAGGGAAAGCGTGTGCATATCGAAGGGCTGGGCTATTTGCAAGTCACGCTGCAATGCCCGGCCGTACAATCCACGCATGAGGTACGTGCGGAGTCCATACGTTTCAAATCCGTCGCTTTCCGTCCCGAGGTGGAGTTGAAGGATAGCTTGAAGACGATGACATTGGAACGGGCCAAGTACAAATCTCATTCTCGGCAACTAGCGCCAGATCGTCTCGCCCACCTGCTCGAAGGTTATTTCGCCGAACATGAGTATATGACACGTGCCGCCTTCCAGCGGCTTTGCGGCCTGACGAGTAGTACTGCCAGCCGCCGTTTGCATCAACTTGTCGAAGAGGGTAAATTGCGAGATATTGGTACTCGCCACCAGTCGCTTTACGTGGTGGTGAGGTAAATAGGGAAAGTAAATGTTAAATATTAATAAATACGACTAGAGTCTGCCTTGCCAAACGGGAACAAATATGTACCTTTGCACCGTTTTAAGTGCGGAGTGTACGAGAAAAACAGGCGCAACTTATTGATTGTCCGAAAATAATGCGTAACTTTGCGGCTCGAAATAGGAAATGATTAGATAATAATAATAACACATTCAAAGTTTAAAAAAAGAAAGAAATGCCTACAATTCAGCAATTAGTTAGAAAAGGAAGGGAAACTTTGGTGGAGAAGGGTAAATCACCCGCATTGGACGCTTGTCCTCAAAGACGTGGCGTTTGCGTACGTGTTTACACTACGACTCCGAAGAAACCTAACTCTGCAATGCGTAAAGTAGCGAGAGTACGTTTGACAAATGGTAAGGAAGTTAACTCCTATATTCCGGGAGAAGGACATAACTTGCAAGAGCACTCTATCGTATTGGTACGTGGTGGTCGTGTAAAGGACCTTCCGGGTGTGCGTTATCACATCGTACGTGGTACGTTGGATACAGCGGGTGTTAACGGCCGTACGCAAAGACGTTCCAAATATGGAGCTAAGCGTCCGAAACCGGGTCAAGCAGCAGCTGCCGCAAAAGGTAAGAAGAAGTAATTAATTACATGCCTTCAAACTGAGATTTAAATTTAAGTATTAAAACAGGTTTGAGTTATTTGGATAGGCTATAAGGTTGAGTAAATGGTTCAGCGGAACCGTTGAAGACAAATTGAAGGCAACCAACAACAAGAACAAATTTTTGAAAACAAAATGAGAAAAGCAAAACCAAAGAAAAGACAGATCCTTCCGGATCCTGTTTTCGGTGATGTAAAGGTTACGAGATTCGTTAACCATTTGATGTATGATGGCAAGAAAAATACTGCCTTCGAAATTTTCTATTCCGCTTTGGAAACCGTTAAGGGCAAATTGCCTAACGAGGAAAAGTCCGCTCTCGAAATTTGGAAAGCTGCGCTTGATAACATTACTCCTCAAGTCGAAGTTAAGTCACGCCGTGTAGGTGGTGCTACATTCCAAGTCCCTACTGAAATCCGCCCGGATCGTAAAGAGTCAATTTCTATGAAGAACCTTATTATCTTCGCACGTAAACGTGGAGGTAAGACTATGGCTGACAAGTTGTCTGCAGAGATTGTAGACGCTTTCAATAACCAAGGTGGCGCATTCAAAAGAAAAGAAGATATGCACCGTATGGCTGAGGCTAACCGTGCGTTCGCTCACTTCAGATTTTAATTTTTTAAGGCAATAAAAAGAATATGGCAAACAACGATAAGCAATTGATGTTCACTAGGAACATTGGTATCATGGCTCACATTGACGCTGGTAAGACAACGACTTCCGAGCGTATCTTGTTTTACACAGGTTTGACACACAAGATCGGTGAGACTCATGATGGTACTGCTACAATGGACTGGATGGAGCAGGAGCAGGAGCGTGGTATCACGATTACTTCCGCTGCTACGACTACATTCTGGAACTATTTGGGCAACCGTTATAAAATCAACTTGATTGACACTCCGGGACACGTAGACTTCACGGTTGAGGTTGAACGTTCTCTTCGTGTATTGGATGGTGCTGTTGCTACATTCTGTGCTGTAGGTGGTGTTGAGCCCCAGTCTGAGACTGTATGGCGTCAGGCTGATAAATATAATGTACCTCGTATCGGTTACGTCAACAAGATGGACCGTTCGGGTGCCAACTACTATGAGGTAGTACGTCAGTTGAAGGACGTATTAGGAGCTAATCCTTGTCCGATCCAGATCCCTATCGGAGCTGAGGAGACTTTCAAGGGTGTTGTCGACTTGATCAAGATGAAGGCTATTTTCTGGCACGATGAGACTATGGGTGCCGAGTATAGCGTAGAGGAGATCCCGGCAGACTTGCAAGCTGAGGCTGAGGAATGGCGCGACAAGATGCTTGAGGCTTTGGCTGAGTGCGACGACGCTATCATGGAGAAATACTTCGATGATCCTTCTACGATCACGGAAGAGGAGATCATGGTTGCTATCCGCAAGGGTACGTTGGCTATGCAGATCAACCCGATGACTTGTGGTTCTTCTTTCAAGAACAAAGGTGTACAGACTTTATTGGATGCAGTTTGCGCGTTTTTGCCTTCTCCTGAAGATACTCCGGCTATCGAGGGTACGGATCCTTCAGATCCTGATAAAATAATCACTCGTAAACCTTTGTTCGAGGAGCCGTTGACGGCGTTGGCATTTAAGATCGCTACCGACCCGTATGTAGGTCGTTTGTGCTTCTTCCGCGTATACGCAGGTTCTATCAACGCTGGTTCTTACGTATTGAACACTCGTTCAGGAAAGAAAGAACGTATCTCGCGTTTGTTCCAGATGCACTCTAACAAGCAGAACCCGATGGAGGTGATAGGTTGTGGTGATATCGGTGCGGGTGTTGGTTTCAAGGATATCCGTACAGGCGATACGCTTTGCGACGAAAACCATCCGATCACATTGGAGTCTATGGAATTCCCGGAACCGGTTATCGGTATCGCAGTAGAGCCTAAGACTCAGAAAGACATGGATAAGCTGGGTATGGGCTTGGCTAAGTTGGCCGAGGAGGATCCTACTTTCCGCGTACAGACAAATGAAGAGACTGGTCAGACCGTTATTAGCGGTATGGGTGAGCTTCACTTGGATATCATCATCGACCGTTTGCGTCGTGAGTTCAAGGTTGAATGTAACCAAGGTCGTCCGCAGGTTACTTACAAGGAGGCTATTACGCAGTCGGTTGAGCTTCGTGAGGTTTATAAGAAGCAATCTGGTGGTCGTGGTAAGTTCGCTGATATCATCGTTCGTATGGAACCGGCAGATGAGAGCTTCGAGGGTACTTTGCAATTCATCGACGAGGTTAAGGGTGGTAACGTTCCTAAGGAATTCATCCCGTCCGTACAGAAGGGTTTCGAGAAAGCTATGAAGAATGGTGTGTTGGCTGGTTATCCGCTTGATAAGTTGAAAGTGACTTTGATCGATGGTTCTTTCCACCCGGTAGACTCCGACCAGTTGTCTTTCGAGATCGCCGCTATCCAAGCGTTCAAGAATGCTTCCGCTAAGGCAGGTCCTGTATTGATGGAGCCGATCATGCAGATGGAGGTTGTTACTCCGGAAGAGAGCATGGGTGATGTTATCGGTGACTTGAACAAGCGTCGTGGACAAGTTGAGGGTATGGAGACTAGCCGTACGGGCGCTCGTATCGTGAAGGCTAAGGTTCCATTGGCTGAGACATTCGGTTATGTGACAGCTTTGCGTACGATCACTTCAGGTCGCGCTACATCTTCAATGCAGTTCTCACACTACGCTCAGGTATCCTCTTCTATCGCTAAGCAAGTATTGACAGAGGTTCAAGGTCGCGTTGATTTGATCAAATAATATTTAGAAACATATAATAAATATGAGCCAAAAGATCAGAATTAAATTGAAGTCTTACGATTATTCTCTGGTAGACAAGTCTGCCGAGAAGATCGTAAAGACGGTAAAGGCTACAGGTGCTATCGTTAGCGGTCCTATACCTCTTCCTACGCACAAACGTATCTTTACAGTGAACCGCTCTACTTTCGTTAACAAGAAATCTCGTGAGCAGTTCGAACTCTCTTCTTATAAGAGATTAATCGATATCTATAGCTCAACTGCGAAGACAGTTGATGCTTTGATGAAGCTAGAATTACCTAGCGGTGTAGAAGTAGAAATTAAAGTGTAAGTTTTTAACAATTAGTGAAATGCCAGGATTATTAGGAAAAAAAATCGGAATGACATCCGTTTTC